>Ga0315283_10003361_pt1 | contig 13612 bp, 10 predicted proteins | sample YL17G09_0_MG_FD_204541 | JGI IMG/M metagenome (GOLD analysis project Ga0315283, IMG submission 204541) | Sediment microbial communities from Yellowstone Lake, YNP, Wyoming, USA - YL17G09_0 | ecosystem: Environmental > Aquatic > Freshwater > Lake > Sediment | place: USA: Wyoming | collected... | reverse complement strand
TGGCGAACCTTGTCTATCTGCCCATCTCTGGCAAGCTGAAGCTCAAGAGCCGGGCAAGACTTGTGGCGCATCAGATCATGCTCGTGGGAGTCATTTCGATTCTCGAGGGGGAAAACCCCCGGCTGATCGAAGACAAGCTCAAGAGCTTCCTGAGCCAGAAGGAGCAGGAGCAGGAAGCATCCAGCGCGTTCAGTCAACGCAAAGCCGCCTAGCCCGAATTCCCGAGCGCGCGCCGGGAACCTGGGCCGACGGTACCATCTGACTTCCGGAGCCCCTTTTGGTCACGCGAAAAAGAAAGCCCCAAGAGCACGTAAACCATGAACGGTGGCTGGTCTCCTACGCTGACTTCATCACCCTGCTGTTCGCTTTCTTCACGACCCTGTATGCCATTTCGACCGTCGATGCCCAGAAGATGGGCAAGATGGTCCTGTCAATGCGCGCGTCGTTTGACAACTCGCTCTTCAGTGCCGGCAGTGACCATCTGTCTTTGAGCCAGGGCCCTGGAGCCAACGGGAATCCGGCCGCCGGCCAGCAGGTGATAGAGAGTCTTCGCGCTACGAAGAGCGCAGGCGAGCGCGGCGCACCTCTTCAGGGTTTGAAGGAGCTGAAGTCCAGCTTTCCTTCGCGCGACGGTGCGGGGAGTCCGGAGAAGGTTCTGAGTAATCTCCAGCGCAGCGTCGAGTCACTGGTAGGTCCGGAAGCGCTGGGGAGCAAGGTCCGGACGAGGATGGATGAGAGGGGCCTCATCATCAGCCTGGGAGAAGGCGGATTCTTCGATTCAGGCTCCGACGTGCTCAAGCCGGAGGGTCGAGTGCTGCTCGACGCTATCGCGTCGGCCCTGGTGCCGACTGACAACCATATCCGGGTGGAAGGTCACACCGACAACGTGCCCATCAGAAACACGAGATTCCCTTCGAACTGGGAGCTTTCCACCACCCGCGCCACGACGGTCGTGGCCTACCTGATTGACCGGTTCAAGATCGAACCTGAGAGGCTCTCCGCCGGCGGATACTCCGAGTACCGGCCGGTGGAGACGAACGCCACCGGTGAGGGCAGGAGTCGGAACCGGAGGGTGGACATCGTCGTCCTCCATCCGAGGTATGCGCAGGAAGAACCTCGTTGACCTGCCGGATGGAATTTCCCACCAACGCTGTCCACAAAGGATGCGCTCGCTCGGCCGCCGGGCCAGGCGATTCATCGCCGGGATTAGGAACGCTGCCAGACGTAGGCTCCGAATTCCTTTTTTAGCCGGAAGCCTTCCCGCTGATACCACTCGAGAGCTCTCCGGTTTTCCACGGTGACTGTCAATCCGACCGTCTTCCATCCCTGGGCGGCCAGAGCAGCAATTGCGCGATCCATGAGCGCCTTTCCCAAACCCCGTCCCTGATGCGACGGCAGGATACTGATCTGGGGAATCATGGCGCCGGTCCTGGAGACCTTGGAGACAACGACAAAGCCGCAGATCGTGCCATGGCTGTCGAGCGCAACGTAGGACGCCGCCGGCAGGAAGGTGCCGCAACCCGGGGTATCTACCAGACTCCTGAGATAGCCTTCGCAACCTGCTTCGCTGCAGTAATCTTCGCAGACACGCGCGTCGACCTGGTTGCGATAGCCAAGCCATGCTGCCCGGGCGGCACCCGCAAGATGGGCTGGCTCCCAGGGGACGATGGCATCCTTCGCCGCGGACTGGGGGCGGGAGGAAAACAGGGCAAGGTCAAGCTCCAGGAATTGCCGCGGATACTGATCGAAGCCGTGCTGCCGGAATCCGTCAGCAAGATTTGCGCCATGGAAAGGCATGACCTGCGCCTCGATCCGTCGGAGGAACACGTTCTTCCTGAGTGCCGTCACAGCGGCCTCGATCAGACCGTTGATGACCTCCTGCGGCACTTCACTCCCGGCGCGGTAGATGGTGCCGATGACGCCCTTGGTAGCGTGGGCCAGAAAGTATACGTAACCGACCGGGCGTCGGCCGTCCATGGCAACATAGCCGGGCAGTGCCTTGCGCGCGATGAACGACAGGAGTATGCGCTGTACATCCCGGTAGTCCCAGCCGAGCTCGGACTCCCAGGCAAGCAGTTCGTCATCGAGGAGAGTCTCGACGAGCTGCAGGTCGGCTGCATCGAGGGGGACCAGTGTCACATCCGACATAGAGCAGCGAAGTCTGCCTGAGCCTGATGGATACGGTTCACGGATTCATGAATACTGACCCAGCTTTCCATATCCACGGTCAGGAAGGCCTCGACTACCAGCGGATCAAACTGGGTGCCGGAGCAGCGGCGGATCTCGTCCGTAGCGACCTGGAACGACTGGGCTTTTCTGTATGGCCGGTTACTGGTCATCGCATCGAGCGTGTCGGCGACCGCAAAAATCCGTGCCCCGGCGGGAATGTCAGGCCCCCCCAACCCGTTCGGGTAACCCTTTCCGTCCCAACGTTCCTGATGAGCCAGTACGATCTCAGCGGCCGGGATCAGAAAGTTGATGCTACGGAGGATATCATAACCGATCTGCGGGTGCTTCTTCATCTCCTCCCACTCGGCAGCGGTGAGGGGGCCCGCCTTCAGCAAGATCGAATCCGGCACGCCGATCTTACCGACGTCGTGCAGGAGTGCGCCGCGACCCACCTGGAGCAGTTCGTCCCCTTCCAACCCGAGACGCGCGGCGAGCGTCAGCGCGTATTCGCGGACGCGTTGTGAGTGAGCCTGTGTCTCGTGTTCACGGATGTCGAGGGAAGCCACCAGCGCCTCCAGCGTGACCCGGTAGCTCTCCTCGATTTCTCGCAACGCCTCGTTGAGTTCGAGCGTGCGCTCCAGGACTTTCTTCTCGAGTTGCTGCTGATAATAGCGGTTCTCGAGCACCAGCCGCCTGTGCTCGAGGGCCCGTTTCACAACGGGCCGGATTGTCCTGAGGTCAAATGGCTTGGTGATGAAGTCGAAAGCGCCGAGGCGTAACGAGTCCACGGCAGTGTGGAGATCCATCAGGCCGCTGACAACGATCACCTCGGTGTCCGGGTCGTGCTTCTTGATGTGGCGCAGCAGTTCGGTGCCGGACATACCGGGCATCAGCACGTCGGTTATCACCAGTGCGAACTTGTGCCGCTTGATCTTGTTGAGCGCATCAAAAGCGCCGGGAGCTCCGATGCATTCCGTGTGCGGGTCGGAGAGGTGTTCTACAAGTACGGCCCGGATGTCTTCTTCATCGTCGACCACCAGGACCCTGGTGCCGGCTGGGTCATGGACCATCGAGTCTTCCACTGACATGTCCTGCACCTCGCCTACCGGCCGAGTTTATGTTCGATTTCCTGGATGACGCCGAAGTGCTGCCTGCGCATCAGTTCAGCCACGGCCTCGCGGCCGTCCTGATCCTTGACTGAAGCAGTATACGCCGCCCGGGTGGACAGGATTACGCACCCGCCGCAAAAGACCTGCGTCTCTATGCACTGCTCTCTGCTGCCCAGGTCTTCAGTCTGGACGTGGACCTCCTGGCCCATATGATGAAGGGAATGGTTCAGTCCGGTGAGAGGCTGCTCTCTTGTAGATCCTTTTCCGCGCTCGTCCATACGGGCTCTCCTCCTTATCGACGCGCGCAGGGCGATCGTTTAGCATGGGCACATACCTTGTTATTATTGACAGAGGACGGGGACAATCGGGTGTTGCTTGACGCGGGAACCCGGACGGGAGCACTGGATCACCAGTTTCCCGGGTTTGTCCGGGGGCGAGGTTGACTCGAAGCCGAAGGTGTGGAGCGTGCGGATCTGCAACAGAAGCCGCCGCACCACGTCCTCCGGGTGCTCCCGGGACTGGCCGGCGCTGTAGACTTCTCCGGCGGTCGCCTCCGCCAACTCCTTCAGTGCGGCATCGCTCAGGCTGGGCTGCAGACCGCCGCGGGTGGACAACCTCGAGGTGAAGCTGACCGCAAACAGCTCGATGTTGGACGATGCGAGGAGGTTTCTGAGAGGCCGGATCTCCCCGTCAGTATCCTGGTCCATTGCCTCGATGAAAAGACGCTGTACTCGCCGTTTTTCGCCCCGCACACACTTTTTCTGGACCGCGTAAAACCGGGCGCAATAAACACACGACTCCGTGGTGCGGCGGGGACCGGTCAGTCTCTGGATCGCGTCCTTCAACTGGAAGCCGTCTTCCGTGAAATCAAGCAGCTCCTCCGGTTCCCGCTGGTAAGCACCCACCCAGACCTGCTGGCGGCCGAGATACTTGTCGATCAGCTGGAACAGGATATCCTTGGCGAGCGTGGCGCCTGCCATGGCAGACCGCGAGTCCACATCAGCCTCGGGCATGAGCGCGCGCTCGACGAGAATGCCGTAGACCGTCTGGAGCTGTTCCATCGCGTTGAACTCGATCTTTCGCGGCCGGCCGTCCTCGAAGATCTGCACTTCGTCAGGAGTCAGGTTCTCGATGAAAAGATGATTCCTGTCCACCAGGCTCGCGGTGACGTACGCCTGTCTGGTTTGCGCAAAACCTGCCGGGGCGGCAAGCAGGGCCAGACCAAGGGCCACGGCTCGGAGTCTGGTTCTCCTTTCGCCAAGGTTCAGGCTGCCTGCGGACAAGGTCCTCACGATGTCTGAGGTTCAGGGAAGAAGAAAGGATACAACAGCGTTGATTTGAGAAAGCGCCACACATACCGGGGGCGCAGGTGATATGTGACGTAGGCGAACTCGCGCAGGCGGTGCAGCTCTTCCGCACTGATGCAAGGGTGGCGATAGACGCTGGTCCAGCCGTTGAAACGCTCCCAGTCCTTATCCGACAGGAGGTGTTTGACGTTCTCGTAAAACTGAGTGCCGGGATAGGGTGTTGTCACCGTGAATTGGATCGCAAAAGTGTTCAGCTTTTTTGCGTACCGGATCGTATCCAGGATTCCGTCCACCGTGTCGTTCGGAAGGCCCAGGGTGTAGTTGGCGATCACCCTGATGCCCCGGCGGTGGCAGTGGCCGATGATCTGTTCCTGGTGGTCCTTCGGGATCGCTCTGCGGCGATTCCATTTCAGAGTTCCTTCATCGGAAGACTCGACCCCGACCTCAACGCTCCGCAGCCCCGCCCGGTACAGCAGGTCGATCAACTCGGTGTCCAGCCGATCCGTGCGAGCCTCCATGCTCCAGCGTACGGACAGCCGGCGGCTGATGAGTGCCTCGGCGAATTCCCGTGCCCTCTCACGGTCGATAGTCAGGTTCGGATCGCGGAACGTGATGCCCTTTATCCCATACTCCCGCACGAGATAATCGATCTCGTCCACTATATTTTCTGGCGAGCGCACTCGATACCTGGAGTTCACGAGGTACGGGCAGTAGTTGCACGTGTAGGGGCAGCCCCTGCTTCCGAGCATGGGGAGCGTGATTCCCTGGCTGGTGATGATCTGGTACTTGTAGCGCCGGACGTCAAACTGATCCCACTTCGGGAAAGGGAGAGCGTCAAGGTTCTGCACGAATCCTGCCGCCGCGATTCCGGCCGGTATCTCGCCCCGGGCCAGGGCGGGCGCGATATTCTCGATCTCCTCCTGCACGGTGAAGTCGGCCGCTTCGGCGAAGAACTCCGGCACTGTGGCAGCGAAAGTGCCGAAGTATCCCACCTTGGCGCCAAACCGGCGCCTGACTTCGAAGCCTATCTCCCGTTCGAAACTGCAATCCACAATCGACGAGGATATGAGATAGAGGTCGGCAGGCTCGAGCTGGTCGAGGCCGCGCACGTCGAGAACCTTCACCTGGGCGCCATGAGCCGAGAGGATAGAATCGAGGTAGGCGAGCGTGATGTTAGGAATGGCAGCGATTCGTCGCTTGGCGATCTCCAGAAGCTTGGCAAAAGGGGAGCTGCCGACCGTGAACACGGTTCCGAAGCCCCCGGCGACGTCCTTGAGCGTGCAGTTCTTCTGTCGGCTGGCGCTCAGCACTACGATTTTCATTGCCTATCCTCTCACTACTGTGAAGATCCCGCCACCAGGGGATGGTCCCCCCGAACCAGGCGCAGGGTGTTGCTCGGGAGCTTCTTGCGAGGTCTATCTTCCAGGCAGGAGCTGCGAGGACCAGGCCCACATCTGCGCGCTGCCAAAGTAACCAACAATTATAACAACATGGCTGCGCGCGCGACAGCTGAAACTGAATCCTCTCCTAGGGGAGGTTTCCCCTATCAGAGGGGCTCGAATCTGTACCGGACGAGCGGGAGCGACCTTCTGAATTCCATATTCTGGATTCCATATTCTGTGTTCTGAATGCTGAAAGCTGATGGCTTCTGACCAAGACGGCACAGTCCTCGCTGCCGACGGAGAAGAAGCGGCTCGCTTGTGCTCATCGGAGCGACACAAAGCAGTTGAGTTTTATGGGTCCGTTTGGTACTTTTCACCTCCGGATCGAAGGTGCGGATCCAACCCAGATTTTCCAAGCCGGCACCGCTCGGAGATGGACGAAAGCTTGCCCTCATCATCGGGAGGCATTAACAAAGGCCACGAATTTTCCTCTTCGACGTCCCGGTGGCTCAGCGAACTGAAGCCTTGGCTGCGTGACATTCTCCTCGCCTTTTTCTTCGCCGTTCTGATCGTGATCTTCGTTGTCCAGCCGGTCAAGGTCGAAGGCACGAGCATGCAACCCCGGCTGGTCGATCAGGAGAGGATCTTTGTGAACCGGTTCGTCTACCGGTTCTCGGAGATCCACCGAGGCGACATCGTCGTCTTCTGGTACCCCCGGGACAGGAGCAAGTCGTTCATCAAGAGAGTGATGGGCGTTCCGGGCGATGACGTTGAGATACGTCGCGGTTCGGTGTACATCAACGGCTCAAGAGTCGAAGAACCATACCTCGATCCCCAGTTCTGTGACCATGACTCCCTGGGCAGGAGAATCGTGCCGCCCGGCCATTACTTTGTACTGGGTGACCACCGCAGTTCCAGCAACGACAGCCGGAACTGGGGTTTCGTACCCGGAGAGCTGATATACGGCAAGGCGGTCTTCCGTTATTGGCCAATCTCCCGCGCAGGCCCGGTGGAGTGAAGCCAGGTCAGGCGGAGCTGAAAACATTTGTTTCGCAGACCGGGGGCCTGCTTGGACAGCCCGGCGGCGCGCGGTGCCAGCAGGGGCCCGGCACTCGGTTTTCTGCAAGTATCAGGTCCGCCATTCTCTCGAGACATCGATGAAGGCGATACTCGCACTCGAAGACGGACGCACGTTCGTCGGCCGAGCCTTCGGAACTGTGGGGGAGACTGCCGGCGAGGTCGTCTTCAACACCTCGATGGGAGGTTACCAGGAGGTCCTGACCGATCCCTCCTACGCGGGTCAGATCGTGGTGATGACATGCCCGCACATAGGTAACTACGGCACTAACGACGAGGATGATGAGTCCCGCCGTCCTTTTGTCGAGGGTTTCGCGGCCCGGGAGTTGGGCAGCTTCCCGTCGAACTGGCGCGCGCGCGAATCGCTGGAGAGTTACCTCTCCCGCCACGGCATCGTGGCCATTTCCGACATCGATACCCGGGCACTCGTGCGCCACATCAGGACTCGCGGTGCCTTGCGCGGCGTCATCAGTTCGGTAGAGCCGGATCCCTGCATGCTGGTTGAGCGGGCGCGCTCGGTGCGAAGCATGCTTGGGTGCGACCTCGCCTCTGCCGTGACCTGCGATGCCCCTTATACCTGGGGATCCCGTGAATCGGTCGATCAAAACGCCGGTTTCCACGTGGTCGCATACGACTTCGGGATCAAGCGCACCATCCTCAATCATCTCTTGCGCATCGGCGGAGCTGTTACGGTTGTGCCCTCGACCACACCGGCGCAGGACGTTCTTGCCATGAAACCCGACGGGGTATTTCTTTCAAACGGACCGGGAGATCCGGAACCGCTGGAGTATGCAGTCAGCAACATCCTCCAGCTCATGGGGCGCGTGCCAGTTTTCGGGATCTGCCTGGGGCATCAGCTCATGGGGCTGGCCTTTGGCGGAAGGACGTTCAAGCTGAAATTCGGCCATCGCGGGGGGAACCAGCCGGTCAAGAATCTCCTGAACGGCCGGGTTGAGATCACGGCGCAGAATCACGGCTTTGCCGTCGACCCGGATTCGATCGATCAGGCTCGCGTCGAGCTGACACACATCAATCTCAACGATCAGACGCTCGAAGGAATGCGTCACCGCGAGATTCCCGCGTTCTCGGTCCAGTACCACCCGGAGGCTTCCCCCGGGCCTCACGATTCCCACTATCTCTTCGAGGATTTCAGACGCCTGATGGCGGAATATCGAAGGTAGGCATGCCGAAGCGCACCGACATAAGGAAGATTCTCATCATCGGGTCTGGTCCGATTGTCATCGGGCAGGCATGCGAGTTCGACTATTCGGGGACGCAGGCGTGCAAGGCGCTGCAGAGCGAAGGCTTCGAGGTCGTTCTGGTCAATTCCAATCCGGCGACCATCATGACCGACCCCGAACTTGCGGACCAGACCTATGTCGAGCCTCTGACCCCGGATTCGGTGGCAGCCATCATTGCCCGGGAGCGGCCTGATGCCCTGCTTCCGACCGTCGGCGGGCAGACGGCGCTGAACCTCTCGGTGGAACTTGCCCGGAGCGGCATACTCGAACAGTACGGGGTCGAGATGATCGGCGCGAAGCTTCGCGCGGTAGAGGTGGCCGAGGATCGACAGCTTTTCAAGGACGCAATGACGGAAATAGGCCTGCAGTCGGCCCGGTCGATCGTCGTGAGAGACCTCGAGCAGGCCCGGGACTTTCTCAACACGATCGGGCTGCCCGCGATCATCCGCCCGAGTTTTACCCTGGGGGGATCGGGTGGCGGGATCGCTTTCAACAACGAAGAGTACGAGGAAATAGTCACGCGCGGACTCAACTTCTCGCCGGTCCACGAGGTCCTGGTCGAGCAGTCGCTCCTCGGCTGGAAGGAATATGAGCTCGAGGTCATGCGCGACTTTGCCGACAACGTGGTCATCATCTGCTCGATCGAAAACTTCGATCCCATGGGAGTGCACACCGGAGACTCGATCACCGTTGTCCCGGCGCAGACGCTCACCGACAAGGAGTACCAGATGATGCGGGATGCAGCCATCCGCATCATACGGAAGGTGGGTGTGGAGACCGGCGGATCCAACATCCAGTTTGCCATTTCCCCGAAGGACGGCTCCCTTGTCGTCATCGAAATGAACCCGCGCGTATCGCGGAGTTCGGCGCTGGCCTCCAAGGCCACAGGATTTCCCATCGCCAAGATCGCTGCCAAGCTGGCCGTCGGCTACACGCTGGACGAGATCCCGAACGACATCACGAAAAAGACTCCGGCAAGCTTCGAGCCCACGATCGATTATGTCGTTGTGAAGATACCCAAATGGAACTTCGAGAAATTCGCAGGAGCGGACCCGATCCTCGGCACACAGATGAAATCCGTCGGGGAAGTCATGGCCATAGGCCGGACCTTCAAGGAAGCACTGCTGAAGGGGATCAGGTCGCTCGAGCACGGCAGCAGCCTGGTGTCGGAAAGAGTCGATCCCGACAGACTTGTGCACAACCTGCGGAATCCGGTTCCGGAGCGGCTGGCTTACTTGCACTATGCGCTCGAGCGCGGCTGGTCGCTGGAAGAGATTCATCGGCTGACCGGGATCGACCCCTGGTTCCTGGACCAGCTGCTCCAGATCGTAACCATCGAGCAGCAGGTCCGAGAGTACACCATCGACACCCTGCCGACAGAAATCCTGGTTGAGAGCAAGAAGGTCGGCCTCTCCGACCAGGCGATCTCCGAGCTCCTGATGAGCGAAGGGGATGAGACTGTTACCTCGCTCAAGGTCATGGAGCGGCGGCACAAATCGGGCGTCCGGCCGGTTTTCAAGCGGGTGGATACGTGCGCGGCCGAATTTGAGTCGTTCACCCCTTACCTGTATTCCACCTACGAGGGTGAATGTGAAGCCGAACCGACTGACCGGAAGAAGATCGTGGTTCTTGGCAGCGGACCGAACCGGATCGGGCAGGGCATTGAGTTCGACTATTGTTGTTGCCACGCCTCGTTCGCCCTCAGGGAGGTCGGCTATGAGACCATAATGGTGAATTGCAATCCCGAGACGGTCTCCACCGATTACGATACTTCCGACCGGTTGTATTTCGAGCCGCTGACTTTCGAGGATGTGATGGAGATCCTTCACGTCGAGAAGCCTGACGGCGTGATTGTCCAGTTCGGCGGGCAGACGCCGCTGAATCTGGCGCTGCGTCTCCAGGCAGCCGGGGTTCCCATCGTCGGCACCTCACCGGAGAGTATCGACCTCGCTGAGGATCGGAAACGGTTCGGGAATCTGCTCAGCCAGCTGCGGATTCCCCAGCCGCCGAACGGCACGGCGCGTTCCCCCGAGGAGGCCCGCGCGGTCGCAACCGAAATCGGCTACCCCGTGCTCGTGCGCCCCTCCTACGTCCTTGGCGGCAGGGCGATGTCGATCGTCTATGACCAGGAATCGCTCAACCGCTATATGACGATTGCTGTGGAGGCGTCCCCTGAGCACCCGGTGCTCATCGACAAGTTCCTCGAGCGCGCTTTCGAGTACGACGTGGATGCGATCTGCGACGGCGACCAGGTGATTATCGCAGGGGTAATGGAGCATATCGAAGAGGCGGGAATCCACAGCGGCGACAGCACGTGCGTTCTCCCGCCCGTCATGATTGATCTCGATCTGCTCGAACGGATGAAAGACTACACCTCCCGACTGGGCAGCGCATTGAAGGTCATCGGACTCATGAATATTCAGTTCGCCATCCAGGGCTCCACCGTCTATGTGCTGGAGGTCAACCCACGGGCGTCGCGGACGATACCGTATGTCAGCAAGGCTACCGGCGTCCCTTTGGCCAAGCTGGCCGCCCGGGTCATGCTGGGCGAGAAGCTCCGGGACCTCGGCATCACGGAAGAGTTGCGGGTGAAGCACTGTTATGTGAAATCTCCCGTTTTCCCGTTCGTCAAATTCCCCGGCGTAGACACCATCCTGGGCCCCGAGATGAAATCTACCGGGGAGGTGATGGGTGTCTCCGACAGTTTCGGCAGCGCGTTCGCGAAGGCTCAGATGTCCGCCGGAGTGCGACTGCCGCGCAACGGTGTCGTTTTCCTCAGCGTCAACGACAGCGACAAGCCGGGCCTTGCTCCAATCGCCAAGGACTTCGAGGACCTCGGGTTCCGCATCATCACAACCTCCGGCACGCGGGAGTGGCTTCAGAGCTTTGGAATTCCTTCCGACCACGTTTTCAAAGTGGGCGAGGGGAGGCCGAACATTGTGGATCATATCAAGAGCGGTAAGATTGACCTGGTGATCAATACCCCCCTGGGCCGTTCGTCCCGTTATGACGAGAAGGCGATCCGGAGCGCATCCGTTCAACATGCCATTCCCTGTGTCACGACTCTTGCCGGAGCCGCCGCCGCAGTGAACGCAGTCCGTGCCCTGCAGAGGGAGAAGCTTACAGTGCGCAGCCTCCAGGAATACCACGGACAGCAGCGCGAGACTGCGCTGCGGACGCGACCGGCATGAGAGGGACGCTCGAAGTTGAAGTTGTTTCCCCTTCTCCGGGGGAAACGATCGAACCCGCTGGTGCTCATGGGACGAACCGCCGATAAGCCCGCACAGGGCCGTCCGGTAAGCCCGGCATGAAGTTCGGTTTCCACGAGCTTTCGCATCGGCTATGATGACGTTGTGTGCGATCTGAGGAAGATGCCCGTGAACAAGACCCCCAGGCTCCCAGGATCCGGAGCTTGCCGGCCCTTGCTGTATGTCACTGCCGTACTGGCAGCGCTGATCTTTCCCGGCGGCACCGTGGATGTTTCGGGGGCAAAGACCGGTGGCACGATTGCAGGGAGTTACCGGAGCTGGACTCTCGAGGAAGCCGTCGGAGTGCTCACCGATTCACCCTGGGCGCGGAAGGAGACCTACACAAGGATCATCGGCGGCATCGGCAGCGGCCTCTCCGGCGAGAAAGAGATCTACAGCACGTTCTTTGTTCGTTTTCTCTCGGCCGGCCCGATACGTGAAGCATACGCGCGGGTGAGGCAGATTCAGGCCGGCTACGACGAGATGAACAGGGAAGAGCAGCAGAAGTTTGATTCCGCAATCGAGCCCGGACTCAGGCTGGACGTTCACAACTGGATCGTGATTACCCTGGGTTTTCGATCCAACGACCAGAGCCTCGAGCTGCGCATTAAGCAGTTCCTGGAGGCCCAAACGACCGAAACCATGAGAAGCAGGGCCTTTCTGTCCACTGCCCGGATCCCTCAGCTTGAGATCGGCGCCTATTATCCGCCTCGCGAGGAGGTTGTCGGGGCGAAGTTTATATTCCCGCGCAGGTTGAAGGACGGCCCGGTGGTTTCCCGGGGAGACGATCGCGTGATTTTTGAGCTGGACCTGCCCGGTTTTGATCCGGAGCTTCGTGCGATCTTCCCCACCGCTGAGATGAAAGTCGAGGGCAGGCTCACGCTATGACCCGCCGGCTGATCCTCGCGATAGGGGCCTTCCTGGTGCCGATGACAGCTGCTGCCAGTACGCTCACGGGGTATGTCCTGAATGCACTCGATCAGGGTGTCGCCTCCCTCGAGCTTACGATTGTCGACCGCCGGACTCAGGAGAGGGTGCTGGTCTCCACCGATTCGCGCGGCCTCTTCAGGCGAGAGTTGAATGAAGGAGAGTATGCCATCCTCGAGGCGGGACCGGGCGGAGACACGCTGCTTGCGCAGGTCAATCTCGCGCCTGAGGAAAACCGCCTTATCGTGATCAGGGTTACTGAACCTGCTGCGGAGCCCGGGTTGCCTTCGCAGGGCGCGGATACCGGCCAGGCAGAATCGGAGCGTTCGCTGGCTGGCATCCGGGACTATCAGGTTCTGCGCGATCCGGGACAGCCGGATACGGCGAGCGAGTCGGGCTCATTCGCGGCCGTGGTGAATCCCTTCCCGGCTCAGAAGAAAGGGCGTTTCCATGGGTCGATCTACGAGTTCCATCGGAACGATAACTTCGATGCCCGCAATTTCTTCGATCCGGTCGGCGAGCCTATCCCTGAGTACAAGCGCAACGAATTCGGTGTCGTGCTCGGCTTCAACCTGCTGAAGAATCTGCAGTTCCTCGGCTCCTATGAGGGACTCAGGATCGTCCAGGGCTCAACCCTTGTCTCCCATGTCCCTACCGCCGAGATGAAGAGGGGTGATTTCAGCGCACTCCCGCAGCAACTGATGGATCCGATTACCGGCCAACTCCTGGAAGGGAACCGCATACCCCGGAGCCGGATCAGCCCCGTTGCGCAGACGATGCTTTCAGTCATCCCGGATCCGAACGCTCAGGACCCGGATCGCAACTACATAAACAATCAGCCCTTCGTTCTTTCGCGAAACAGTTTCTCTTCGAGAGCGGACTACCAGTTGGGGGAGGGATCCACCTTTTTTGTGCGCTACGCGCTTTCGGACGGCAGCCATGTCCACGTCAGCCCCATGCCCTCCTTCGGCTCAACACACGCTGAAGACGAACAGGACCTGGCGATCTCGTTCAGCCGGCGAATCAACACCCGGCTACTCAGCAGCCTGCGCTTCGATTTCAGCCGTTCAAAGAGCCGGGTCACGTCTCCCAATGCCGGCAATGCGGGTCTGCTTGAGTCCATAGGGATTGAAGGTGTGAGTGTGGACGACC
>Ga0315283_10003360_pt1 | contig 13613 bp, 13 predicted proteins | sample YL17G09_0_MG_FD_204541 | JGI IMG/M metagenome (GOLD analysis project Ga0315283, IMG submission 204541) | Sediment microbial communities from Yellowstone Lake, YNP, Wyoming, USA - YL17G09_0 | ecosystem: Environmental > Aquatic > Freshwater > Lake > Sediment | place: USA: Wyoming | collected... | reverse complement strand
TTCATGCCCGGGAAGGACCTGATCTCGCTCTACATCAACGGCAAGAGGATGTGGTGGGGCTACCTGTTCATCCTCGAGCAGGGCTTCGTCTTCCCTGACGATCCCGAGCCTCGGGTCATCCTCCACGGCGTGGACCTGAACATCCTCCTCGACAAGCTGGTCCTCTACAACCGGGCCCATCCCGAGCGATACCCAGACGGCAGCATTCCCAATGCGACGTGGGCGGCCCTTACCGGCAAGGCCATCGGGACCGACGGCTACCAGGTCGAGCATGTCGAGGTCGAGGACGGAAAGGTCACCGGCTACCTCATCTCCGTTCCGCCAGAGACCATGGATCGCGACTACATTCAGAAGATGCTCCGCGACTTCGATCTCGATCTCGTTCAGCCCCTGATCAAGTGGGGCCAGCCCGGGATCGCGCCGCACGAGACGAGGATCGAAGAGATCAGCTACGTCAACACGGGCGATACGGAGAACACCTGGACCCCGCCGTCTGCCGGAACCACCCTGCGGGCGTTCTTCCAGGACGTCTCGACGAACATCATCAGAAGTCAGCCTGGATCAGCGATCTGGTACATCGACCCGGAGGGCTACATCGTCTGGCGGGCCCAGGACTTCGAGAAGGGCCCCATGGTCGGTGATGCGCCAGGGGCCTACCTGACCCGCAACCTGACGGTCACGACGGACGTGTCGCGCCTCAAGAACGACGTTCTCGTCTTCACCGGGACCCTGGATCCCCAGCCCCAGTCAACGCAGGAGTTCCTCAAGTTCGTCCACAAGATCAACGAAGAGTCGGTGACCCTGTTCGGACGCTTCCAATGGAGCGAGGTCATGGGCTCCGACTGGGACCCGGGGATGATCAACGCCCGGGCCAAAAAGGTCATCACCCAGGAGGCGTCGCCGGCCATGAGGGCCGACTTCACCGTCTTTCGGTCGGGCCTCTACCCAGGTCAGATCATCGAGATCAACTCGAGCGTCCACACCTTCGTCACCTACGATCCCGACCTCGGGCTCCAGACATGGAACAGCGTGCTGATGCCGGTGCGGTCCCTCGAGATGAGCTTCCCTACCCCCAACGTGGTGGAGTACCGGGCTACTTGTTCATACGACACCCAGGACCCGTGGGGCCTCCTGCTGGCCCTCAAGCGAGCTCCGTCGCGGGGTCTCGTCCAGCCCAACTTCAACGTCATCGACCGAACGCGGGAGCCGGATCCCGGCGAGCAGCTCGCCTACATCACGGCCAGCGGCATGATCCACGTCAAGGAATGGCCGTCACGAAAGTCGGGTGGTCGCTGGCAATGCACCTACGCCTACATCCGCAACAGCCTGAACGTCTTCTTCATCGACCCGACCGACGGCCTGGGCAGGCGCATGACCAACGTGCCTGAGCCAGACAGCGGGATCATGGGCTTCATCGAGCCCGATGACGGGCCGGAGAAGGGCTATTTCGAGACTGACGGTGTGTATCGCGTCTGGTGCGAGTACCACGTCTGGCACAACCTCAACGAAAACTCGATCTGAGGGGAGGGGTCAATGGCAATCCTGTTGATGCACTCGTTCGACTACAACACGAACCTCGATCACTACAGTGATCTAGAGCAATACAACAACCACAGCACGATATTCATATCGACCACTCATGCCCGTACTGGAACCCAGAGCCTAAGAATGAGTGGTACTGGCTTTTACGGGGCGTCAGCTCCGACATGGCTTCTCGGAACCCACACCACGACTGCCTGGATCCAGCATGCGGCATGGTACGATCACAATCCTGCAGGCTCCGGGGATTTGTATCACTTGCATTTCATCGGGGACACGGAAGTAATGATTGGGTTCACCTACACGGACCGTTCCATGGCCGCCTATCGAAATGGGACGCTGATCGCGACAAGCCCCAATTCCGGGCTTCTGCCCTTGAACCAGTGGTTCTTCATGGAGGCAACTGTCGTTCTTCATGCTTCGGCTGGATCGGTCCTGGTGAAGATCAATGGCGTAACGGTCCTGGATGCCAGCGGTCTCAATACGGGTACTCCCGGGTATTTTGACAGGATCCGCATGAGGCCGCAGTTGTACGACTCTGGCAGTGTATGGGTAGACGACCTGATCGTCGGGGACAATGTGGGTCCCAATAACACTAGCCCTCCCGGCGACGCTCGAGTTGAATACCTTCTTCCTATCGGGGCTGGCTCCAAGACAGAGTTCACACCTCTTTCGGGATCCAACTGGGGCAATGTGGATGAAAGCGCGGCATTCAATGACGCCGACTACAACTCATCTCCCGACACGGGCGCTACAGACCTCTTTGCCATGTCTAATCTGTCCGGCAATGGACTGGTTCATGGGGTGAGGTCTATTCTCAGGGCCCGCAAAGATGACGCCGGATACCGGAAGATCCGTCCCGAGTTCTATAAGAGTGACGGGACGGGCAATACGCCGCGTTTGTATGGCGGTCTTGATCAGGCCGTGGGCGACACCTTCGGATACACGAGGCAGATTTTCGAGCTTTCCCCCGATACTGGGGTGGCCTGGACCGTAGAGGAGATTGCCGATCTCCAGTACGGCTACTCTGTCGGCGGCGGAAGCCAGTTCGGCGTCGACGCCTGGATCGCGGAGTTCATCCCCTGATGGGCACCATCGTCTACGTTGATGGCTTTGACGATTACACGGCAGCACAGGCCACTGAGCAGGGGTGGAGCCAAGGCTTCAATAACATGCAGACGGGCATCTTCGGGGGACAGTGTGCCAGGCATTCTCAGGCCACCATAACTCGAAATATCCCATCAGACTCAAGATACACATTCTCATTGGCCTGGAGACACGTTAGCGGAACAGGAAGCAACGCCGCGATCTTCAGGGAAGGGTCCACCGTTCACGCGACATGTTCGTGGAGCGGCAACACATTGTATTTCAACGGGGCCTCCTTTACGGGAGCCTCGGTATCGGCCTCGTCGGGCATCTGGTATCACATCGAGATTGATCTCACTGTAGCCAACTCGCCCAATGGCGCGTACACCTTCAAGGTCAACCAGCAAGTTATCGGTTCGGCCACGGGTATCGACACGCAAAATGGCGGGACGGGGGTCATCAATACTTTCTGCACGAGTACGAGCACGAACCAAATTTGCGACATCGACGATCTTGTTTTGATAAAGGGGGGTGGGTCTGTTGGTGACTGCCGTGTCATCACCCAATACCCGAGCGGCAATGGGCAAACTAACTTCGCAGGCTCGGACGGGAACCAAACAGACAACTATCTTCTCGTGGACGAGGCCGCCGGGCACAACTCCGACACGGACTATGTGGTCGGATCGGTTAGGGGCTCGCGGGAAACCTACGATTTCCCCGATCTCGGAGTTACGGGAAGTGTGAGGTGCGTTAGCATTGTCCCGGTTTCCAAAAGGGACGGAACAGCCGCCAGAAGGACAACTAGCGTAATTCATCGTGGCTTGGCCGATTACGATGGCTGGAGCGAGTTGTCTACGGGTGCGAACTATGTCCCCAATGCCCATCTTTACGAAAATGACCCATTGACAGGTGCATCCTGGTCCATTGCTGACATCAACAGTTCCTGGTTTGGTGTCTGCGTTGACCGTCGAAGTTTCGTCCTGAGCGCGGTGGTGGCTTGAAATGAGTGGCATCACGCATTCCTTTGTCAGTACCAAGGACCAGGGTGGCGACGCGACACTCGTGAGCAAGAACGAGTGGAACGCGACTCATACGGGGTCGGATGAATGGGACTCGATCACCGTCAAGGGCAGTGACCAGAGCGTCACCAACAGCGTCACCCTGGTTGACGACACGGCCCTTCAGTGGAGCGTCAGCAGCGGAGAAGTCTGGCGGTTCGAGCTGGTGATCGTCTACGACGCGACCACTGCGTGTGACTACAAGTTCGATCTCGCCATGTCTACAGGGAACATGACGGGGTGGTGGCAATATGCGGGTGCGGATACCACAGCAAATGCCATCAATGTCTCGACTGGGCTGCGTCTTGCGGCAGCCACGGACACTACAGACATCGCGGCTGGTGGACAGGGAGCGGGCTCGTACTCGTCGATGCTGATCGAGGGGATTGTCGTTGTCAGCGCCACCGGGACGATGAAGTACCGATTTGCCCAAAACACCCAGACCGCATCGGTCAATGCCACGACCAAAGCTGGGAGCATTCTCAAGGCCAAGAAGCTGGCATAGAACCGCAATCCCATGCGGGGGGTAGGCCAATCCAATGGCAGTGTTTGATAGCGGCATCTTCGACGATACCTTCGACGGTGGGACCTATAGCGGAACACTGAGAGAGGCATCCTTCGCTGCCGCCGCTGACCTCTTCAAGACCCTTACTCCTACGTTCACGGTCGATGCGTGGATCGGCGGAGCAAGGGTCACGGGCGTCTCGAGACGAGTTGCCATTGAGGCAGACTCCAACGCTCTCATCACGGGCGTCTCGAGACAAGTTGCCATTGAGGCAGACTCCAACGCTCTCATCACGGGGATTTCGCGTCGCGTTCTCATCGACGTGCATTACCCCTTTACTCTTGATGCCATCCTGAAGGAAACAGGAACTCTCTATGCGGACGCCGTCATTATGGCGGCGATCCCATCATCCTTTACGGTTGATTACGAATGGGCTCTGTTTGCCGTTCGTACGAGTTCCTTTGGTGTCGACTATCGTTGGGGCCCTGGCGGATCTATCTCGGTTGACGCTATTCGGTTAGCGACCCAGTCGTCTGGCCCGCCAGGTCTTGGCGGTGACGCTGCTCTCGGAAAGAGCGTCACGGTCAGTTCAACATACTCCGGCTCGGGATCTAACCTCGTTGACGGCAACGATGCGACCGAGCACCACTCGATGAACCCGACCACGGGGCAGTGGAAGTCGGTTGATCTCGGGTATATCGGGCGAGTCTTTACCTTCCGATTGCTCCAGGCCGACGCTGTCTCGGACCCAAGCCACGCGGCAACGAGCATTGTTCTGGAGTCGAGTCCTGATGGATCTTCGTGGACGACGAGGTCCACCCATAGTGGCCTGATCACCGATCAGACCCTGGACGTCCAGACACCATATAAGGCTCGCTACTGGCGGATCAGGGCAACAGCCGGCGGGAGCAACGGGTGGCGAACCTTCACCCTGTCTCTCTATGTTTCAACTCCGGGAGTGGAACCGCTCACCGTCGATGCGATGGTCAGCAATGGGCACTTCACGGTCGACGCCTGGCTGTGGACGGGTGATGCCAACCTCCAGTTCTCCCAATCTGGTGTCGAGATTGCTTGGACGGGGACGCCGAACGTCCAGCCTTCCCATGCTGGTTACGAGATCGCCCGCGAGAACCCGAAAGGCACCTTCGGAGTTGATGCTCGCCTCGTTATCATCACCCACCCGACCGGGTCATTCACGGTCGATGCGCGGATCCATTGGCAATTCACGGTCGACGCCTGGCTGTGGACGGGTGATGCTGGGGTCCGAGTTACTCATGCCGGCTACGAAAGGGCCCGCACGGCCCTGATTATCAACACGCGAGTAGCTCAGTCCGGGTTCGAGGTAGCCCGGGGTGGCTTCCCCGGCGACGTGGCTTCGCAGGCTGGTATCGAGGTGGCGGTCGAGAGGCCGAAGGGAACCTTTGCGCTCTCTGCCACCATCTACCGACCAGCAGACTTTATGACGCCGGTCACGTTCACGCTGGACGCCTTCAAGGTCTTCATCATTCGCCTCAATGCGGTCATCACCAAGCCGACGAGCGGGGCGCTCACGGTCGGGGCGGCCTTCGTCCGCAACGTCACTGGATCCTTTGCGTTGGACGCCGAGGTCCAGCTCGGCTTCCTTGCCGACGCGGTGATCAAGGCCCACTTCGAGAAGTTCTTCTACCTCTACGCCCGGACGGTGGCCGTGACCGCAGGATCCGGCTCGTTCACCGTGGCCGCGTGGAAGCATGCGCCGCACTCGTTCGCGGCGAGCTCCGTGGTCAAGGTCTCGAGGACCGGAACCTTCACGGTCGGTGCCTCGATGATCATTGCGGGCAAGCCGATCCGCAGCATGACCCTCGACGCGACCATTGCCAGCGTGCCGACCCGGGACTTCCTGCTCGAGGCGTTCATCGATGCCGAGCGCACCGTCGTCTACGAGGGCTATGGATCGACGAGGGTCGTTCGCAACCTGATCACGGATCGCCTCGAGTTCCCCGGTGTCCCCAACCCCATCGTCCCCAAGGGGAACCTCGCCAAGGACGACGTCAACAACATCTACGGCCCGTTCAGGCCCATCGATTTCACCCCGGTCACGCTCACGCTCTTCTCCTTCCCCGAATACGACGGGCACCGCAGCCTCGGCATCCACTCCTACAACACGAACGCATGGGTCTGGCCGACCGGCCCGGGCATCACCTATACCTTCTGGCCGTCGTACTTCTTCGAGGATCACTACGCCTACACCTGGCGCGGCGGGGTCCCGTTCGACCCAACCATCCAGGGCGACGGGGTGATCACCTTCTACCGCGATGACGTGGTCGTGGACGCCCTGCCGGCTCCGACCATCGACGCCTGGATCGTGGGGACGCTGGGAGAGCCGTTCACCCTCGATGCGGAGATCATCGGGCGGGAGAAGACTGGGTCCTTCACGGTCGGGGCCGACCTCAAGAAGGTCGGGGAGCAGCGCGGCCACTTCTGGGCCGATGCCCACCTTCTGGCCCCGGTATCCGCCTTCTTCTCCGTCGGTGCCGTCTTGCGGGACAAGGGCTTCCTGGTCGATGCCCTGATCCACCAGCCCCACTTCACGCTCGATGCCCACATCCACAATGCGGCCGGCGGTGACGGGTCATTCACCCTTGACGCCGTGCGCTTTGGTAGCGGATCGAACCATTTCCATCTCGACGCCTACAAGCTCCATCCCGTGATGAACGGTTCGACGACCATCGATGCCGACATCTCCCCGGCGGGAGAGCGGCGTGGGACGGTGCTCCTCGACGCGGTCCTGCTCGCGACCCGCATTCCGCCGCGCTTCTACCTCGTGGCGCTTCTCTCCCCGGCCCCATTCTCGTTCACCGTCAACGCAGTCATCGCCGGCTGGTTCCAGCTCGACGCCTTGATCGTCAGCGAGACCGGCGGCAAGGGCATCTTCACGGTCGGGGCCTACATCAGGGGCAGCTCTTACATCATCTTCCCCGACGATGGCGGGGCTCCGACCGATCCGTTCGGGAACCCGCCGGGGGTCGCTCGCAAGTTCTCGATCAAGATCGAGGCCGGCTTCTCGAGCCCGCAGGCATCGAACCAGGACGAGATCAACCGCCTGCTTGCCCTGATCAGGGACGCGGAGGACCAGCTTGCCAGGCTCCTGTGCATCCCGGAAGCAGAGCGCCTGCCGGCCGAGGTCGCGGAGATCAAGCGCCTGAGAGAGCTGATCGCTGACCTGAAGGAGCAGCTCGCGGCGGCCAAGGCTGCCGACCCGGTCGCCAAGTACTGGGATGCCATGGCCCGCATGCAGTACTTGGTCAACGTCTACCTCGCGATCCCGTCCAACCAGAGGACGCCGGAGCAGAAGGCGGCTCTCGCCATCGACCAGAAGCAGCTCGCCTACGACACCATGCAGTACCGCATTGCCCGCAATCCCAAGCGGACATGGGTCGACATCACGGGCGACGTGATCTGGTCGGGAACGGAGTTCAATCAGCAGGCCCGCACGGGGCCGGGGAGCTTCACGATCACCATGAAGGGAGCCCAGCCTGACTTCAAGAGCGGCGAGGAGATCCACTTCGAGATCGACGGCCTGCGTGTCTTCGGGGGCTGGGTGACCGACGTCCAGAAGGACAGCTTCTTCGCGGACGTCGAGGAGCCCCGGACCGTGCTTCACGGCACGGACTACAACATCCTGTTCGACCGCCTGGTCATCCGCAACTACCCGTGGGAGCTCGCCAACTACTACGCGACGGGCGACAACATGGGCCTCTACCAGTCGTGGAAGCCCTACAAGCAGAACACGATGGACGACGTGATGATCCGTCACGCCTTCCGCAACTACGTTGCCCCCGACCTCCCGCCCGAGTTCAACTGGGAAGACGAGGTGGATGCCATCACCACCCCGGCCCCGGTCTCTTCGTGGGTCATGCCAGAGGCAGGATCCACCCTGCGCTCGTTCATGCAGTCGATCTCCATGATCACGACCGGCATCTGGTGGATCGACCCCTACATGGTCCTCCACTACCACGAGCGCGGGAAGGTCACCGCTCCCTATCCCCTGACCGATGGCCTGGGTGGCATCAGCAGCCGTGGCCTGCGAGTGGCGACCGACATCAGCTCGATGATCAACGACGTGATCCTGTGGGGCACGCTCGCCAAAACGGTCAAGGGCGACATCATCGTGTGGCACGAGATCGGAGACGGGGAGTGGTGGGCGAACCGCTACCGCGACGCCATCGCCCACGACCAGAAGGTCCTCATGGAGCTTCTCAGCATTCCCCCATCGGAGAGGACCGACTGGCAGGACGCGGCCATCATCCGCTACCAGAACGCCATCGCCCTGTACAAACAGCGCCTGGCCGAGGTGCTCGCCAACGTCTGGGATCCAGATAGCGGCCTGCCCCGTCCGGCCAACGCCACCATCGACTCCATCGGCCATTGGGGGCGATGGCAGCATGGCGAGTTCCGCGAGGACATCCACCACCAGGAGTGGCTGAACAGGCGCGGCCACTCGATCCTCGTCCGCTACGACGAGCCGATCATCAAGGCTTCGGCCACGGTCTGGGACCCGGGCTACCAGGCCGGCCAGGTGGTGACCGTGAAGTCGGCGGTCTACGGGGTGAACGTGGACCTCGTCATCCGGGCCCTGAAGATCTCCTTCACGGTTCCCAAGGAGCCCGTGGGCGACCTCTACTACGCCCTGCCCCAGTACGATCTCGAGATGGGCCTCGACCCCGAGAGCCCATGGAACATCTATGACTTCCTTCCGTTCCCCGGGCAGGGCACCCCGGGCCTGCGGATGGACACCACCGGAGGACTCTAGATGCCGAACCCAGGATCGAGCGAGGTGGGCCAGAGGCGTTTCTGGAATGCCCTGGCCGATCAGCCGGGAGTCATCTATATCGGAGCCTGGCCGTCCGGTCTCGGGGACGGGTGCGACCTTTGGGCGGCGTTCAATCAGAAGTTTGATTTCTACGGCAACTTGCTTCCTCCGAGTTACTGGGAATGGGAGCATGTCTACAACGGAGTCGATCTGGAGAGTGGGGTCCTTCCGTTTCCCACCCGGTTCAAGACAGCCCGTTACTGGTCGCTGACATATGGGGGTGGCTGTGGGTCTATGGGGTCCGTTGACTGGGACGGGACGAACGAGTGGATCTTCAAGCCCTACTCGACCGATATGGGGCTCGTCGGCCCCAATGCATGGATGAGGGGAGCTGACTGGGACACGGCCAACCTGTTCTATGACTCTTCGCCTTTCAAGCTGCAACGAGATGGCGCAACCAGTCTCCACTATTGGGCAAAACTGGAAGCTGGCAATGTCGAGGGCGGTTACTTTGAGCCCTATGCCACAGGTTGGGGTCCGGCCGGGTTGATGTATGGCTACCTGAACGATCACTATTTCGGCAATAACGAGATGGGGGGAGACAAGCCAAGCGAGGGCGGCAGTCCGCAAAAGGAAGCCATAGGCGATCTCTCAAAGACGTATGTTGGCCTGTGGGGTGCCTTCGGGATTGCCCATGGGATCGCTCCCGGTGGGTATGCTTGCTTCGGGAGATGGACTTTCGACCTCTGCGACAGGGCCGCCCTTGCGGCTACCACCGCCAGCCTTTCCCTAGGAAACCAGACCGAGGGTTGGGGTACGGATGTGGTGAAGGTCACCACGTCCGAGGGTCGCAGGCAGTTCATCCTCGACGTCACCCCTGCCCGGGGAACCCTCAACGTCTACACGCCCCAGGGCGAACGCCTGTTCGAGGGGGTCCACTACATCCCGCAGGACTGCGACAGGAGCGGTCGGTACTACTGGCTCCTGTACGAGCCGACGGATCCCTGCAACAAGGTCTATCACCTGGTCGTGACCTACCTCGTCCTCGCTGCGACGCTTCGCCAGGGCAAGCGAACATCGCGCCTCATTGACACGAACGAGGGCCACGACCGCCTTCGCAACCTCGACATCAGGGGCTTCGGATGATCTTCGACCCGGGCATCACCACCCTCGACGACTTCACCGACTACGTCGAGGCGAACCGAGCCAAGCCCTGCCACCAGGCCATCGCCTGGTTGCGGACGAAGGACTGGACGAACGTGGACGAAGCCCCGTTCGAGTTCGCCTACCACCTCCTGCTCGAGTTCCGCGACGTCCAGGGTCCGATCTTCCGGGCCGGCACCATCGAGCGCATCGGGCAGGATCCCTTCTGGTCAGCGCGGACATGGATGACGGTCCCCGGGCTCACGACCGAGGAGTACGCCTACCTCATGGTCCGCTGGTGGTATCGCTACCCGGACATGCGGAAGCGAGCCGAGGATGGTTCCCTTGCCCCTGGCAGCCGTGCTATCTTCATCCCGGCAGCCGGGAGGGGCCGCTCGTAGAGGTACGCCTCCGATGACTCCTCCGAGTGGCACATTCACCCCCGCTCAGGGGCGCATCCTCGGCTTCCTGACCGACGGCACGGGGATCTCGTCCTTCACGGCCAGCAAGTTCTTCAAGGACCTCGTGGCCGACATCCTTCTGTCTGCGGCGGCGGCCCTCGTCGCCGTCCAGGTCGTGTCCGTGGACCAGGCCGTCGCAGCGCCCAGCGTGGTGGTGTTCGCCATCACCGGGGCTGTCATCAGGGCCGGATACCGGGCGATCCTGAGATGGGCGACGACAGAATGAGCGCCTACGGGGCGCACTCCCCCACTCCCCCGTGACGGCGGGCGGACTCGTCCGCCCCAGGATCAAGGCCGAGGACTACGGCCTGCCCATGAAGTGCCCCAAGGCTGAGTGCGGCTTCGGCTGGCTCAAGTTGCCGGGGATCAAGATGCGTCGCTGCCCCAACTGCGACAGCGAGCTCATCTCCCTGCGCCCGAGGAAGAAGCGATGATCAAAAAGCCGTCGGATGGAAACGGTTGGAGGGCAGGGCGCGACCCGATCCAGCGGTGGCTTCGCATCATCGCCTCGGTCGTCTGCCTGATCGTCTTTGCCTGGCTGGCTCTCGATCCCTCCCGACGGGACTGGCCGACCCTCACCATCGCCCTCGGGGCCCTGCTTGTCCTCCTGGGCTACGAGGCCATCGTGCGTCTGCCGTACCTCGGGCGTTCCGACAACCCATCCACCCCGCCATCGCCGCCGCCGGACTACTACCAGCAGCAGCAGTACCCCTACACGCCCCCCATGTCGGGCGGAGAGGACCGTCCCGACAATGTGATCGTGTCCGGGAGCGACCCGGAGGTAAACAACTAGATGAACACCACGCCCGAGTACGACATCCTCATCACTGTCCTGTCGATCTTCTCGTTGGTCCTGTTCTCGTTCCACCTGGAGCGGGTGATCGGGGTCTATCAGCACCACCATGACGAGAGGTCTGCGGTGATGCTCGTCAAAGCCATCGGCCTGGTCGTGATCTCGTCCGGGATGACGATCTCGAGCGTTGGACTGCTGCTCGACGACAGCCAGTTCTCCATCGTCGGACTCTCGATCTCGCGGGGGGCGCTCATCATGGTTGCCATGACGCTCGTCTTCGCGGATGTGAGAAAGTCCATCGCCTACCCCTCGCCGGATCCAACGGCGGCCACGACGGTCACCGACGAACGATCTCATGGGATCCTGCCATCTGTCGGGACCGACACTGAGTACGCCCGGCAGGACCACACTCACGGCTCATCGCCTGAAAGGAACAAGGAATGACCCTCGAGAGCACCATCATCGAGCGCATCAAGACCGACCTGGTCGCCGTCGTGGACGCGGGTGCCGACATCATCGGGGCCCTCGGTGACGCAGCTCAGGCCATCGTGGCCGAGGCCGCCGAGCTGGGGCAGGACCTCGCGGAGGTGGCGGTTGCCACCGTCAGGGGGGCCATCGAGGCCGTGGCTGACCTCGCGACCACCGCCGAGGAGGCTGCCTCTGCCGCAGCCACGGGTGCCGTGGTCGCCGCGAGCGAGGTCTCGAGCGAGGCCGGGGCCCGCGTCCGTGATGCCGTCACCGGCACCGTGGACGGCGTCAAGGTCGTGGTCAAGAGCGTCGTCGAGTAGCGCTTGACAGGGGCGGGCGCGTTCCGCCATCATTCGCGCAATGCCTCAGGCGACGGTCGGGGGCAGGAGGATGACGGAATGCCCGCTCTTGAAGTGCGGCGGGAAACGTACCTCTGGGTCCAGCAAACGCTCAGGTCACGAGGCCGACGGTATCGAGCCGGAGCGGAAGCCCCGATGGGGGCCGAACGACATCCCGACAGGGAAACAGGGGGTCGAAGGGTCTGGTACTGACATCCAGTGCTTCTCCTTCGTGCCGGTAGGCAGCCCGGCCCTCACCTGAAGCCCGGTCACCTCACGTCGCTGGCCCGCAAGGGACACCGCTCGCGAGGAGGCCGGGTTTCGTGGTTCCTAGAACATCTTCCGCCGCGTGCGCGGGCTGAAGGTCTCGATCTCCCGGCCGTGATAGCGAGCATTCGCCACCAGCCGGTAGCAAGCACGACATGTTCTGGATCCCGACGACTTCATCATCGTGTTCTCCGGGGTGAACTCGTGTCCCCGGACACAGTGGGTCTTCCTGGCGTTGCGGGCCGAGAACCCCGTCCCCCGTCTCAGGTTTTCGGCATGGGTGACGAGATCCAGATGCTCCACCTTCACGCAGAGCCGGTTCCGGCAGAGGTGGTCGATCTGCATGCCGGTCGGGATGGGCCCGTGCGTCGTTTCCCATGCCAGGCGGTGGGCATACCGTCCCCGGTTCAGCCCGTAGCCGGCCGTGTGTTGAGGACCCTGCCACTCGATGCACTCACCAAGAGATGGTGACTCTGATCTTTCCACGGCTCAGTGGTGCCAGCCTCCTGAAGGCGTCTGCGTAGAGATCTACACCACCCATTCTACTACACAAGCAGTCGATGACCGTCACGACGACGCAGGATGCCCCAGAACAGACGCTGATGGCCCTTCCGCGTAGGAACCCCAGATCGGGGCTGATCGCGGCGTACAGGCCGCCTGTGCGCCCCACAGAGCATCGTGACCGGCCGGCCAAGCAGTACCAGGTGGCTGTACCATCGACGGAGTGGGAGGTCTCGAGTGAAACGACTGGTTCTGGCTGCGGCCTGGGTGTTGTTCGTGGCTTGGGGCGCGGCGAAGCTGTGGGGCTGGGCGTGGGCGTCGGTGTCGGGGACTCCGCTCGTGGAGCCTCATCACTCCCCAGAGGGATGGGGATGGGGTGAGATGCTCGACCGCTACTACTCTGAGGAATGGTGACCGGCTCGTAGAGCTCGGGGGAGACCACGGTCTGGGTGGCGGGCGGAAGACCTGTGGTCGTGGCCGCGAACATGAGGGCCGTGATGGCCGTCGCGACCGAAAGGGTTGCTACCAGGACTCCTTCGCGTAGTCGATGGCGCAGATGAGGAGCGCCAGCGTGTCCTTGTGGGTGTAGTGGGGACCGTTCGGTCTGTGCGGTGGGAACGGAATGGCGTTCCTCTCCGCCCTGGCGTTCAGCCATAGGGTCG
>Ga0315283_10003359_pt1 | contig 13613 bp, 11 predicted proteins | sample YL17G09_0_MG_FD_204541 | JGI IMG/M metagenome (GOLD analysis project Ga0315283, IMG submission 204541) | Sediment microbial communities from Yellowstone Lake, YNP, Wyoming, USA - YL17G09_0 | ecosystem: Environmental > Aquatic > Freshwater > Lake > Sediment | place: USA: Wyoming | collected... | reverse complement strand
CCGCCATGACCTGGGATCTCGAACGTCGCGACAACCAATTCCAAGTGGATCTCGGGCTGCGGCCGCTGGGCCCGCGCGCGACGTTGTTCGCGGACGCGGTGTACGAGCATGGCCAGAGTTTCTCCGACATCGGCACCGGCTACGGCGTCGAATTGTGGCCGCTGCGTGGCCTGGCGGTGGCGGCGAAGGCCCGCAGCACCGGGGAAGTCAGCCTGCGCATCACGCTCGGGATCAACCGCAACACGCGTTTCTCGCCGCGCACTCATCTCGATGACAGCGGCGAGCGCCTGGCCACCACCTACGCTCTCGAGGCCGGCGCACCGCACGGCGTGGCGCGCGATATCTTCCGTCCCTCGAGACGGCGGTTTCCCGAACTCAAGTTCGGTGGCCCCATGGTGTATCAGCGCTACCAACTGTTTGACCGCAAACGCACGCTGCTCGGCACGCTGCGTCAACTCGACGCGCTCGCGGAGGACCCGGGTGTGGGCGGCGTCGTCATCAACCTGTCCGGCTCGCGGCTGGGTGCGGAGATGACCTGGGAGCTGCGCGATCAGCTCGCGGCGCTGCGCGCCCGCGGCAAGCGCGTGATCGTCTACCTGGATAACGCCCGGCTGACCCAATTGGCGCTGGCGTCGGTCGCCGACCAGGTCTGGCTCGACCCGGCGGGCGGCATCGACATGCGCGGGCTCGCCACCGGCCGCACGTACATGCGCCACGCTCTCGACAAGATGGGCCTGGGCGTCGACGAGTGGCGGTTCTTCACCTACAAGTCCGCGTTCGAAGGTTACTCGCGCGATTCCATGTCGCAGCCCGATCGCGAGCAGCGCCAGGCGCTGATCGACGATTTCTATGAGACCATCGCGACCGCGACGGCGACGGCGCGTGGCATGACCCGGGCGCAATTCGATGCGCTCGTGAACGGCAAGGGTATTTTGCTGGCGGACGAGGCCCAAGCCGCGGGTTTGGTGGACTCGCTCGGCGATTTTGCCGCGGTTCGCAAAGCCGCCATGCGCGCCACGCGCCGCACCACCGCCGACAGCCCGGTGACCGCGCTCGGCCAAGTGGCCGGCGATCCGGACTGGCGCACGGAAGAATGGGGCGAAGCACCGCGCATTGCGGTCTTGTACGGCATTGGCGAGTGCGCCATGGACACGGGGATTCGCGGCCCGGTGCTCGCGAAGGCGGTGCGCGATGCGGCATCCGACCGGCACGTGAAGGCCATCGTGCTGCGTGCCGATTCGCCGGGCGGCGAAATTCTGCCCAGCGATCTCGTGGCGCGTGAAATACGCGCCGCCGCCAAGAAGAAACCGGTGTTGGTGTCGCAGGGCCAGGTGGCGGCGTCCGGCGGCTACTGGATTTCGATGAACGCCGACACCATTGTCGCGTCACCGCTCACCATTACCGGTTCGATCGGGGTTATCGGCGGCTGGGTGTGGAACAAGTCGCTGGGCGACAAGATCGGCTTCGATTACGACGGCGTGAAGCGCGGCGAACACGCCGACGCTCTGAACGGCATCACCCTGCCGCTCATCGGCCAAACCATCCCGGACCGGCCGTTGACCGCCGACGAGCGCGACCGCATCGAGCAACTGATTCGCAGCTCGTACAAGGATTTCGTCGGCAAAGTGGCACAGGGGCGCGGTCTGGAAGAATCGCGCGTCGATGCTATCGGCCAAGGCCACGTGTATAGCGGCACGCGCGGCCGCGAGCTGGGCCTGGTGGACGAGATCGGCGGCCTGTGGACCACGCTGTCGCTCGCGAAGCGCGCGGCGCAGATCCCGGTGTCGCGCGGCGTCGAATTGACCACCGGCCCGGAGGCCGGCTTTTTGGACTTGAGCGCCCTTCGTCCGCGTTTGATCGGTGCATTGTTCGGCGGGTCGAACGCGGCGGCGGCGGACGAGTCCGCCGGCGCCGCGCCGGGCCTGGAAGCCGCCAACTGGGCCAGCACGCCGCCGCTGTCGCGGACGGAACTCGACTTCCTGCGCACGCTCGTGCGCAGCAACGGCAAGCCGCTCGTGATCATCGATCCGCTGGAAATTCGTGACGGGTCGCCGGACCGCTAAGCGGTCACGGCTTGGGAGTGCTGTCCGCGGGCGCCGCAGTGGGTGGCGCGGGGCTCGCCGCCGGCGCGGGCGCGGCAGCCGGCGGCGTGGCGCTCTCTGCCGGCATCGGGGCGGCCGCCGGAGGTGTGGCGCTCGCCGCGGGCGTGGGGGTGGCAGCCGGCGGCGTGGCGTCTGGCGCCGGCGCGGTATCTTGGACGGCCCGGGCGGCTGCGGGGGCCGCTTTCGGCGCTGCAGCGGCGGGCTTCGGGGCCGGTTTGGGTTCTGCCGGCTTGGTCTCGACGGGCTTCGTGTCGGCCGCTGGTGCCGGGTTCGATGGCGCCATGTCCATGTGCGACGCCGCATCGGCAGCCGCGGCTGAGGCGGCGGTTGCGGCGGTCGCCAAGCTCTCCGCCATCGCATCCTTGGGCATGTCCCGCATTCCGAGTTCGACTTGCGCTCGCGTGATGTCCGAGAAGCTCGCCTTTTGAATCGTCAGCTTGGTGTTTTCTTGCTGCATTGAAGGCAGCAGCACGGCGCGCCCACGCAGCGGCGAATCGTTCATGACTTGAATGTAGAACTGGCGGAACCAGTCGCCTTCCTGCGCCGCGGTGACTTGCGGATCCGCAACCCGCGCATACTCGGTCCACAAGCGCTGCACCAGCGCCGGAACGGTCGCGCCGGGGGGCAGCGGCACGGCGATCAAGGGCAGATCCGTCAATGGCGCCGCGCCATGCAGGCGCAGGAACTCGGCGTAGCGGTTCGCGGTCGCCGATGAATCGGCGACGAACCCGTCACGCGCCGCCTTCTTGTCGGCCTCGCGCTTTTGCTCCGCGCGCTTGGTGGCATCGATCTTGGCGGTGTTGACGGCGCGAGCGCGCAGAATGGCGATCACGGACACGATCAGCCCGACCACCACCAGCGCCACGACGAGCATGCGCAGCACGCGGCGGCGGTACCGCTCTTCGCGCTCCAGCCAATCGAGTTCGAGGCCCATGGGTGCTCCGGGAACGGCTCCGAAGAGGGTTCAAAGTAGGTCGAGAAACGACCGATGAAGTCACGGCAGAATAACGGCGCGACTCAGAGCCGTCAAGGCGGACCGCGACGCAGGTCCGCATCCGGACGGGGGTTGCGAGGGTCCGGCCGCTTCCCTAGGGTGGCGGGCGCGGCCGGGACGAGGCCCGCGCCGGGATCCGGGCCGCGAGCGGCGGAGGTCGCAGATGTCCGAGGGCGCGGAACGGACCACTGCTGCACGCGAGAGCGCCGCTCTGCGCGCCGCTCTGCTGGCGTTCGCCACCCGCCGTGCGTGGCAAGAATCCGCCGCTGCCGCGGCCCTCGCCGCACGCTTGGCGCAGCTCCTCGAGACGGTTCAATGGCGCTCGGGTTCCGGCATTCCCGTCGCGCCGGGTCCAGAGCTGCACGTCGCACACTGGAACATCCTGCACGGAATCGCCTTCGACGCGATCGCTGCGGCGTTCGAATCGGAGCCGCGCCTGGCGGCCGCGGACCTGGTATCCCTGAACGAGGCGGACGTCGGCTTGGCGCGTTCCGGGAACCGGCACGTGGCGTTCGATCTGGCGCGCGAGCGCGGCATGCACGCGGTGTGGGCGGCGCAATTTCTGGAACTCGCGGGCGGATACCGGACGCCGCCCGCGGTCGCACACGCGCCGCAGGGCGAGTCCCTGTTTGGTCTGGCGCTCTTGTCGCGTTGGCCGCTCGCCGACGTGCGGCGTGTCGAATTGCCGTCGCCCGAGGATCTGCTGTTCGACCGCGAACGTAAGGCGGGCCGCTTCGTGGGGCTCGTGGCGCGCGTGTTGCATCCGGCGCAGCCCGTCGCGGTGGCGGTGACGCATTTGGATGTGCACGGTTCGCCGCGCAGCCGTGCCGCGCAGATGCAAGTGTTGCTCGCAGCCGTACCGCCGGGTCCCGCGGTTGTGATGGGTGATTTCAACACCACGACGTTCACGCGCGGCTCGGCGCTGCGGTCGGCGCGCACCCTGTCGACCCTGGCATTGGCGCCGCGGCGAACGTTGCACGCGCGGCTTCTAGCGCCGCACTTACCGGCGGGATCGCCACCCGAGCCCCTGTTCGAAGTCTTGCGCACGGCAGGCTTCGCGCTCGAACCGTTCAACGACGCGACTGAATCATTGCAGGTGCATTTCGCCGACGTGCACGAGTTGGATCGCTTCCCGAGCCGGTTGAGAACTCTTGTACTGCGCGCACTACGCACCGTGGAGCGCCGGAATGCCATGCGGCTCGACTGGATCGCGGCGCGCGGGTTCCAACCGGCCTTGGAACCGCCTTTCGCGTTGGCGCACCTGCTGCATCGCACGCCACCACCTTCCGATCACGCCCCGGTCGGTGCCGCGCTGCGCTTCTAGCGCCGTCTACCCGGTCGCGAACTGCTATGAAACAACCAAGCCCTAGTGCCGCGTATTTCATACCTCCGGGTGCGCCCCGCGCATGGCGACTCGTTCCGGAACGAGCTGGCTGAACCGGCGGCAGCGGATCCACGCATGAAACCCGCGCGGTGCGAAATCTCCAAGATTATTTTTCTTCTTGACGAGTTCATGACAAGGCTCTGCACCGTCTCTGCCGGCAGCAGCTACACCGCCTCTGGTTGTTGCGCATTCGCCCAATCAGAACCGGACTCTGAAACAACCATGATCCGCGAGGTGCGGTTCGCTTTCTGCGCATCTCCGAGTCGCGCAGCCGCACGAAAATGCCGTGATATCCTCGTGCTGGTCGAGTGAAAGGATGCACCGATGAACATGGAATCCATTGCAGATCTGTCCGATATCGATCTTCTCGCGCGGGTCGAGTGTCTCGTGCACAGCGAACGCCAGGCAACCGCCACGCTGGTCGCGCACCTGGCCGAGATCGCAAACCGTAAGCTGTACGTCGCACAGGGTTATGCGTCGCTCTTCAGTTACTGTGTGCAGGCGCTGCACCTCTCGGAGCATGCGGCCTACAACCGGATCGAGGCAGCGCGCGCGTCATTGCGTTATCCGGCAGTCCTGTCCGGCCTCGCCCGCGGAGATGTGCATTTGACCGCGGTGCGGTTGCTTTCAACGCTGTTCACGCCCGAAAACCATCGAGAATTGCTGGCCGCCGCAAGACACAAGTCCAAGCGCGAGGTCGAAGAGTTGATCGCGCTTCTGCGTCCGCAGCCGGATGTCCCGGCGGCGGTCCGGCGGCTGCCGTCCGTGAAGGCGCGGAACGCCGCAGCTGGTCCGACGACTGGCGCCGAGGGTCCGGCGGCGCCGAACGCCGTGAACGGCTCCGCTGCGAGCCCCGCTGCGACGACCGCCACACTGTCTGTGGAAAATGATGCGGGCGAGTCGAATGGAAAACCCAAGGCAGGCCCGCCGGCGCGGCCGGCGGTCGTGGTGCCCTTGGCGCCGGAGCGCTACAAAGTGCAATTCACGGCGAGTGCGGCCACGCGCGAGAAGTTGCGCCGCGCGCAGGAACTTCTGTGTCACCGGATCCCGGGCGGCGACGTGGCTGCAGTCATCGATCTGGCCCTCGATGTTCTCGTGCGGGATCTGGAGAAGAAGAAATTCGCGGCTACGGAGCGACCGCGCGGGAGTGCCAGCGGTTTGGCGGCGTTGCGCGTCGACGGACCTGCGGCGCCGGGAGCCTCGCGTCACATCCCGGCCGAAGTGAAACGCGCGGTTTGGCAGCGCGATCAGGGCCGCTGCACGTTCGCCGGCCCCAACGGTGTGCGCTGCACCGAGCGTGGTCCACTCGAGTTCGATCACATCAGGCCGCATGCCGATGGCGGTGCGGCCAGCATCGACAACGTGCGCCTCCTGTGCCGCCGTCACAACCAGTACGAGGCCCGGCAGTTCTTTGGGCCGTGGCAGGCCGAAGGTGCGCCAGGAGCTGTGTCGCGTTGAAACTGAAGCTCACGGGTGAGCGGCGGGCGCGAAGACTCGTTCCGGAACGAGTTCATCGATGCGCGACGCACGCAGCACTTGTTCCGGAGCGAGCCCACATGGGCGGGGTGCACCCGGAGGTATGAAACCCGCGCCCCCAGAGCTTGGTTGTTTCATAGCAGCTCGCCGGTGAGCGTGGCACGCTAGCGCCGGCCGGCGGTCCGGCGTGCGGCCGGCAATGGGCCGCGCGGGACCCAGACGCAACGCTCGAGATCGACGCGTTTGCCGCGGAACGGGACTCCTTCGGCTTCGAGCAGAGCGCGTTGCAGCGTTGCATGGCCGTCGGATTCGGGAAGGGCGATCCGGCCGCCCGCGGCGATGACGCGATGCCATGGCACGGCGCTGCCTGCGGGCAGCGCATGCATGGCATAGCCGGCCAGGCGCGGCTGTTGCGGAAATCCGGCGTGCGCCGCGACCTGTCCATAGGTCGCCACCCGGCCGCGCGGAATCCGTTGGACCACGGCCCAGATGCGCTCGTAGGTGTTCGTCGCGGTCTTCCCCATGGTGGGATGGTACCATGGCGCCCTTGCGCGGGGCGTTCGACGATCGTGACCGATGGCGGGGTGGATCGATGGATCTTGTCGGTGTATGCCTTGCCGCTGCGGCGGCCGCGGCGTTGACCCTGTTCTCCGGTTTCGGACTAGGGACGTTGTTGCTGCCGGTGTTCGCGCTGTTCTTTCCTGCGAATGTCGCCGTGGCGGCGACTGCCGTCGTGCATCTCGCCAACAACCTGTTCAAACTTGCGATGCTGGGCCGGTATGCGCGGCGCCGGATCGTGTTGCGCTTCGGCCTGCCGGCGGCGTTGTGTGCCTTCGGCGGGGCGTGGGTGCTCGAGCAGTTGGCGCATCTGCCGGCTGCAGGCCAGTGGGCGCTCGCCGGTCATGTGCACACCGTGACGCCGCTGCAGCTCGTCATGGGTGGCTTGATCGCACTGTTCGCAATCGTGGAACTCGTGCCGGCGTTCGAGCACGTGCAGTTCGCGTCGCGCTGGCTGCCCCTGGGCGGCGCACTGTCCGGGTTCTTCGGCGGCGTTTCCGGTCATCAGGGCGCGCTGCGGGCGGCGTTCTTGGCGCGTTCCGGCTTGGACCGCGATGCGTTCTTGGGCACCAGCATCGCCTGTGCGGTGATGGTGGATGTGGCGCGGTTGCTGGTCTATAGCGCGACCTTCGGCCGGCACCTGGGTCATGTCACCGAACATGGCGGCGCGCGCCTGGTGGTGGCCGCAACCGCCGCCGCCTTCGTCGGGTCTTTCGTAGGGACGCGATTGGTCAAGAAGATGACGTTGCGCATCCTGCAGCGCTGCGTCGGCGTTGGACTGCTGTTGCTGGCGCTGGCGTTGGGTTCGGGTCTGGTGTAGGCGGCTGGCACCGGGCGGGACGCCGCGTGTTATTCTCGCGCGCCGCAGTAACCGGGTGAGTGGCCGCACCCCGGCGCGCCGCGGTACGGCGCGGGTCGCGCCGCGTCACAGCTCGCTCGAAGGGGGTCTGCAGACCGATGTTCAAGCAATGGCACCTCGGCCGCCGGGTGGCGGCAGCCGGTGGCTGGGCCGTGGTGGCAGTTGCGGTCGCCGCGTCGGCGCAAACTCCGCCCACCGCCCCGGCGTTCGACGCCATGGCCCGCGGCCGCCTCCTGACCCGAGTGTTCATGGCGGGCGCTCTGGATTCGCTCGACGGCGCTTGGAATGCCCAGATGGGCGCGATGATGAACCGGCGGCAACTGGAGATTTTCCAAGCCCAGGTGCAGGAACAGTTGGGCGCGCTCACCATGCTGCTCGACGAGCGGGTGATACCGCGCGACACGCTGCAGGTGTATACGCGCTTGGGCAGCTACGCCAACGCGCCGATGACGATCGAAACGCAGTGGGCTTTCGATCCGCGCGGCAAAGTGGCGGGGTTTTACATCCGGCCGGCGATGACGGCGGCACCGACGCAGTACTTGGAGTATCAGACCAAGACCGCGCTACGGCTGCCGTTCTCCGGCGCGTGGTGGGTGTTCTGGGGTGGCCGCGTGCTGGCGGAAAACATCCATGTGACCGCGCCGGACCAGCGCTTCGCGTCGGACTTGTTGATCCGCAAGGACAATAGCTCGCACCGTGGCGAGGGGAAGACGAACGAAGACTATTACGCGTTCGGGCAACTGCTGGTGGCCCCGGGAGCGGGGACGGTTGCTGCGGTGATGGACACGGTCACCGACAACGTGCCCGGGGTGATGAACCGCAACCAGCCGCTCGGCAACCATGTCATTCTGGATCACGGCAACGGTGAGTTCTCGTTCTTGTGCCACTTCAAGCAGGGCACGATCACCGTCAAACGCGGCCAGAAGGTGCAGGCGGGCGATCCGCTGGGCCAGTGCGGCAACAGCGGCAACTCCAGCGAGGCGCACTTGCACTATCACATGCAGACGACGGCGGTACCGTTTCGGGGTGCGGGTCTGCCGGCGCAATTCCGCCGTTACCAGGCCAACGGCGAGACGGTCGAGCGCGGAGAGCCGGCGCAGGGCCAACAGGTGGAAGCGCTGGATCCGTTGCCGCCGGCCTCGGGAGGCCGCAACGCCCCGAAACCGGCGCGGAAGGGCGGACGATGAGCTTCGATCCGAACGCGGCGGCGAGCGGCGACGGCGTCTACGGGCTGCCGTTCACGGCGGAGCAAGCGCGCGTCGTTCTGGTGCCTGTGCCGTTCGAGGCCACGACATCGTATGGGGGCGGCACTGCCGATGGCCCAGCGGTCATCCTGGCTGCGAGCCGTCAGGTCGATCTGTTCGATCATGAAACCGGCAATCCGTACGAGGCGGGCATCGCCATGTTGCCGGAAATGGCGTCGGTCCACGATTGGAACGAATCCGGTGCCGCCGCGGCGCGGCGTTTTCGTGAGCAGCGAGACCTCGGCGCGCTGCAGAGTGCGCTCGAAGAAGCGCAGGCGTTCGTGAACGTCCAGTGCGCGCGCTTGAACGACGCGCTGCACGCGCAGGTCCGCTCGCTGCTGCAGGCCGGCAAGATCGTCGGCACGGTGGGCGGCGATCATGGCGCCGTCTTCGGTGCCATTGCGGCGCACGCGGCACAATTTCCCGGCCTCGGGATTCTGCATTTCGATGCCCACGCGGACTTGCGTCACGAGTACGAAGGTTTCCAATGGTCGCATGCCTCGATCATGAACAACGTCGTGCGGCGCTGTCCCGGCGTGGCGCGGCTCGTGCAAGTCGGCATCCGCGACTTCTGTGCCGAAGAGCGCGACCTGGTGCGCGACTCGCAGGGCCGCATCGTCAGCTACTACGACGCCGATCTTGCCGCCGAACGCTTCGCGGGCGTGACGTGGGCGGCGCAGTGCAAACGCATCGTCGCCAGCTTGCCCCGCGAGGTCTACGTGTCGTTCGACATCGACGGCTTGGATCCGGCGTTGTGCCCGCATACCGGCACGCCGGTGCCCGGGGGTCAGTCGTTTCAGGAAGCGTCGTATCTGCTGGGTGAGGTGGCGCGTTCCGGGCGCCGGATCGTCGGGTTCGATCTGGTGGAAGTGGCACCGGATCCCGCCGGCGGCGAGTGGGACGCCAACGTCGGCGCGCGCCTGCTCTACAAGCTCATCGGCTGGACACTGCGCTCGCAGACAGCCGGCGCGTCTTGAAGACGCGGCCGCGGCGCATTCTACACGTCGGCCCGGTCCCCAAGCTGCCGGCGGGCGGTATCGCGGCCTATCTGCTGGGATTGCTGCAGGCACCTTGGCCCGAGGGGTACGCGTTTCGCGCCGTCAATACCTACGTGCCGGCGTGGTGCATGCGTTTCCGCATCCTGCGGCCGTTGTACACGCTCGCCATTGTGGCGCGGTTGCTGCCGCAGTTGTGGGTTTGGCGGCCGGCGATCGTGCACATCCACAGTTCGGACTTCACGGGCTTCTGGGAAAAAGGCGTTCTCCTCTGGATGTGCCGCGCCGCCGGCTGCCGGACCGTGATGCACTTGCACGGCGGCAGCTTCGAACTCTTCCTGCAAGGACTCGGACCGCGCGCCGGGGAGTTGGCTCGCCGGATCTTCGCGCGCAGCGACCGCATCATCGTGCTGTCGCGCGCCTGGTGCCCGACTGTGGCGCGCTTCGCGCCACGCGGCAAGCTGGACGTCGTGCCCAATGCCATTGAGACGGCAGCCTTCGCGCCGCCGGACCCGGCACCCGTGCGCGACGGCGCGCGCTTGCTCTTCCTGGGCATGCTGAGCGCCCGGAAGGGCATGCAACAATTACAGGATGCACTTCTGACTTTGATGGACGTGCCCTGGACGCTGGACGTCGTGGGCGGCGACGAAGGCGCCGGCGAGCGCGTGCGCTGGGAGGCCGCGTACCGCGCGGCGGGATTGGCCGGCCGGGTGCGCTTCTGGGGGCCGCTGTACGGCGCCGACAAGTTGCGGTTGCTGCACACGGACGGCATCTTCGTTCTGCCGTCGTTGAGCGAGAGCTTCGGAATTGCAAATCTGGAAGCGATGGCAGCCGGCATGGCGGTGGTGTCGACGCGCGTCGGCGCGATTCCCGAGTACATCGACCACGGTGTTCAGGGGCTCTTGGTGCCGCCTGGAGATGCACGCGCACTGGCCGCGGCGTTGCGGTTGTTCCTCGGCGACGCAGGCCTGCGCGCGCGTTGCGGCGCCGCGGCGCAGGTTCGCGCCCAGGACTTCGACTGGACACGCATCGCGCAGCAATTGATGGACGTGTACGCCGCAGCCCTGGGCCCGCACCGCGAAAGCTAAGACCGAGGCGGTCTTGCCGCCCACCGCGCGCCGGCCGCGCCGGCCGCGAGGGCGCCCCGGTATTCACTCCGGGCGAGTCACGAACGCGAATGAGAGAATCTCGCCGGGGCCGGGTGGCGCCGGCACCGGCGCCACGGCGCGGCCGGCCGCCGGCATCGCAGTCGCGGCGCCGCGGCACGATTCGCCCCGGTGGCCTTGCTCCGGCCGCAACGATCGCGGTATCTTGTTCAATACTGAGCAGTTATCGCGGTGCACCCGGCCCCTGCGGGCGCCTTCGAGGAGGGCACGGTGGGCTTCGATCGGCGCCGCCAGTACGAGCACGACGGGTTCTTGGTTGTGGAGGGGTTCCGTTCCCTGGACGAGTGCCGGGCTCTCCAGGCACGCGCCTTGGAACTGGTCGCGGCGTACGATCCCACGGCGCCGGCGAGCGTCTTTTCCACCCGCAGTCACGCGCACGCCAACCAGGACGCGTTCTTGAGTTCGGGCGGCGCGGTGCGCTTCTTCCTCGAAGAGGGGGCGCTGGATGCGGCCGGCCGTCTGCTGCATCCCAAGGCGTCGGCGCTCAACAAGATCGGCCACGCCCTGCACGATCTGGATCCGGTCTTCGACCGGTTCTCGCGTGCGCCCGTGGTCGCGGCGCTTGCCCACGAACTGGGACTCGTGCAGCCGCTGCTGCTGCAGTCGATGTATATCTTCAAGCCGCCGCGCATCGGTGGCGAAGTCGTGTGTCACCAGGACGCGACATTTCTGTACGATGAGCCGCAATCGGTGCTCGCACTATGGTTTGCGCTCGAAGATGCGACGCTGGAAAACGGCTGCCTGTGGGCGATTCCGGGCGGACACACGCGCGGCTTGAAATCGCGCTTCGTCCGCGCTCCGGAAGGCGGCACTCGCTTCGACCACTTTGATACCACGCCGTGGCCCGAGTCCGGCCTGGTGCCGCTCGAAGTCGCCGCCGGCAGCGTCATCGCCCTGCACGGTCTGTTGCCGCATCGCAGCGACGCCAACCGCTCGGAGCGGTCGCGCCATGCGTATACGCTGCATCTCATGGAGTCGGGGACGTACTATCCGGCCGACAACTGGCTGCAACGCGGGCCGGGCCAGCCACTCCGCGGCTTCGACCGCTGAGACGGCGAGCCGCCGCGAGGTGCGGCGCTGAACGCACCAGGGGGTAACCATAGATGTCCGAAGCCGGCGACCTGCAGAGCATTCGCGAGCGCATGGAGCGGGTCGATCACGAACTCCTGGCGCTGCTCAAGCAGCGGATGGCGTTGGTCGAAGAGATCGCGCGCGCCAAGATCGAGACCGCGGCGCCGTTCCGCGATGCGCAGCGCGAGGAACATGTGCTGCAACGGGTGCGCCATCTGGCCGTGGAACTCGGGCTGGATGCGCACGGCGTCGAGCATTTGTACCGGCAGATCATGGAGATGTCCATCTCGCACCAGCAGGCGTTCATACACGCGCTGGAGGATACGCCGCTGCGGATCGCGTACCAGGGTGTGGAGGGTTCGTACAGCCATCTGGCGGCGCAGCGCCGTTACGCGGGCCGTGCGGGCGGCGCGTTATTGACGGGCTACGACACGTTTCAAGCGGCGGTGGCGGCGGTTCGTGAGGGCGAGGTGGACCTGGCGCTGCTGCCCATCGAGAACACCACGGCCGGCAGCGTCAGCGATACGGTGGATTTGCTGGCCGAAGGCGGCATCGTGATCACGGCCGAGGTCGTGCATCGTGTCGAGCACTGTCTGCTGGCGATTCCGGGCACGCCGCTCGAGGCAATTCGCACCGTGATCTCGCATCCGCAGGCGCTCGCCCAGTGCGCGACGTTCTTGCACGGCCTGCCGAACGTGCGGGCGCGCGGCGAATTCGATACCGCGGGGGCGGCGCGCAAGGTGGCGCAGGAGTCCGATCCGACGCTGGCGGCCATTGCCAGCGAATCCGCCGCCTCGATGTATGGGCTGGCGGTCCTTCGCCGGGGCATTCAGTCGCATCCCGAGAACGCGACGCGCTTCGTGGAAGTGGCCCGCGAGGCGGTTCCCTGTGCGCCGGACGTGCCGTGCAAGACGTCCCTGATGTTGGTGCTGACGCACCGCCCGGGCGCCCTGGGTGAAGTGCTCGCCGGCTTGAGCGCGCGGGGCGTGAATCTCACCAAGATCGAATCGCGGCCGATCGCCGGCCGTGCCTGGCAGTACCGGTTCTACTTGGACATCGACGGGCATGCCGCGTCGCCCGAGGTCCATGGCGCGCTCAGCGATGTCGCGCCGCTGGTCAGCGAACTGCGGGTGCTGGGGACGTATCCCAAGGCCGATCCGGTCGAAAGCGCCTAGGCCGCCGCGACCGGGAACCTCGGGCGGCTGCCAATCCCGGGTTGATCTTAGAGATAGCGCGCCTGCAGCACACCCAGATGATGCCGCACGTGACCGACGAGGCAGTAGGCCAGCGCCCGGACCGTCATCGCATTGCCGCTCGCAGTTCCCGACCGCGACCAGGCTTCGGGGCCGAGAGCGCGGAACAGCAAGACGTTCGATCGCCGCTGATGCTCGAACTCGGCGACCAAGTCCGCCAGCGGCACATGCCCGAACGGGGCGTTCGCGACGTAGTCGTCTTCGTCGAATCCCGGCAGCGGGGTCGCATCGCGACGCGAGAAGCACATGGCACGGTACGCGAAGACACGCTCGCCGTCGTTCAAGTGTCCCGCGAGTTCCCGGATGCTCCACTTGCCGGCCGCGTAACGAAAATCGGCCCGCGCCGCCGGAACGGCGTCAAACGCCGCGCGCACGACGGCGATTTGGTGCTCGAGTGCCGCGACGATATCGGTCTCGGGAACCGCGGCAACGTAGCCCGAATACCACTCGGCATACTCATCGGGTCCCGGACGCTGGTTGAGAGCCGCCGCCATGACGCTGCTCCTTGCTT
>Ga0315283_10003358_pt1 | contig 13615 bp, 24 predicted proteins | sample YL17G09_0_MG_FD_204541 | JGI IMG/M metagenome (GOLD analysis project Ga0315283, IMG submission 204541) | Sediment microbial communities from Yellowstone Lake, YNP, Wyoming, USA - YL17G09_0 | ecosystem: Environmental > Aquatic > Freshwater > Lake > Sediment | place: USA: Wyoming | collected... | reverse complement strand
AAATGTTTTCAGGTCGTATTCGAATCCGTTGGCTATGTACTGGTTGCGCGCCCATGAAAAGCCCGTTCGGCTTCTATAGGCAAAACTGAATTGTGTGTCGGTGCATTGGAATGGGCAATTATTCCAGTGTTCGTCGTCTGGCATCATGTGTCTGCTTACAGTAGTTGACCTGAGAACGTTGTTGACTTGGTCTGAGTTTGAAGCGTTAGCGTAGCTATACCAGTTTGATGTTGGACTGCCAACGTAATATGTGCTGTAGTCTGGTGGTACTACAGGTAGATTTGGTTCAAGTATTAGGTCAGGGTTCGGTGGGTAATTGGGAATTCCGTATTGTCCAGCATAAGGTCTAACGGTTAGAGTCGCTCCGTACATGCCGTCGAAGCGGTCGATGATGTATCCGCTGCCGTACCATGTCCTGTAGAGTTTCAATGCTCTGTCGAGGTAGTTTATGCCTCGCATTTGCTGGTAGGTTTGGCCGTTAAGCCATGAGAACTGTGTTGTTCCTAGCCAGACGTAGAGGTCAGCTAAGCCCTTCGTAGTCGGCCTGATAGTGTATCTTCTGCCTGCCCAACCTCTGTCTTTGTCTATGCTGAACTGTTGGTTCAAGCTAACTGTTGCGAGTACCTGAGTGGTTTCAAGCTGCAGAGAAAGTGACAAGCCTTTGTTTACGTAGCCGACGACTTTGCCGGAGACGCGGGTGTTTGTGTTGGTCATGGTCGCATATTCAACGTAGAGAACCACGTCGTTGTAGTCGCCGTCACCGTCGATATCAAATTTATATTTCATTCGTTGCCTATCAAGGGAACCAGTGATGAGTCCTAAGTCGTCTGTAGTCGCTTGTGGATCCAAGCATCCGCCCCGTATCATCGTTGCCGATGGAGGCAGATTCAAATTGTCTTTTTTGCCGAAGATCGTCCAGTATCCGTCGCTGCGGTGAATCCTGAAGCTCAAGCTTGGACTCTCGAGTGCGACGGCGTGGGTGTCGTTGATTTGTAGGTACGCCATGTTGTCAAGCCAATCGAGCCCCGCCGTGATGGCGTCTGTAACGGTGTCGGCTTTTGCTGTTGGTATCTCCTGAAGGATTAGTAACGTAGAAAAAAGCGTCACCGCAACCAACAGCAATGCTTCAAATTTAGATTTCTTCAGTTTTGTTTTCATGTTTCTTTTTCGTTTTCTTCCCTCTTACAACCAGAGGGTTGGATACAACCTTCAATGATAACTACATACCCATAATCTGTTTCGTGGACCCAAACGACGCGGACGTTCTCGTCAGTGTGGAAGAGTTTCTTTCCTACGCTCCGGGCAACCGCGAGAACATCTCCGATGTCCCAGTCGGGCCGGTCCTGAGGCCTCACAATCACCGCTTTCTGAACCTTCAAGCTTCCACCTCACAGGGGAACTCGCGGCCGCATTTGTAGCAGTGATAAACGTAGGTGCCGTTATGTGGCCACTTCGCAGGGACGAGCTGCTTATCTTCGTGGTCACACATGCTACGCGAACTCCTTGTAGCTGCAACTCAGGCAAACCCAAAAGTGGCCTACTCGCCTAGCTTTTTTGGTGCAGTTTTTCATGGTTGTTTCCTCAGTTGATTTTTGCCGCAACTATAACACCGTACTCCAGGGATCCACATTTCAGCAATTCGGCAGAACACGCGGCCATCCGTCAACGCACCCTTAATGAAGAGGCATAGGACCCGCATCGGTTGCTGCTCCTCCGGCTTCGCGTAAACAGAAATCTGCAGTTGAGGGTTACCGGGAGCGTGAGCTTGGTTGTACTGTATCATGAACTGCTCGATTTTGGCGCTCATGTTGGTTCCTTCTCGTTTGCAGATGCTTTGGAAAGTGTGCAGGGGTCCTTCTGTAGTGTAGAAGTTGGTTCGCCGTTTTGGCGTGTTTGGTTTTGACGTTTTTCATTTCTCCTTTTGATGTTATGTCAGTGAATAACACCACTTTACTACTACCAACAAAACCTCGTAACCTACGGTTTTTGTTAGTTTGACTCTCTTTCGCGAATTTTTGGTGTTATTCAGTGATGTTATGTTACTTTGAAGAATCACTCAATGAGTTTGGGCGACTTGTCCTGGCAATATTTGACGGAGTCAGGCCGCGGATCCGTGGCTTGGTCGACGTGGGTGCTGATGCATTCTTTGCAGGTTTGTGGCCTGCGGCAGTAGGTTACGGGTTTCTCCTGGTGTTCAGGGCAAAAGGGCGGGGCGTTCTGTTTCTTCATTCGTCGCTTCTCCTCTTGTGGATGGTTGCCCAGATCCAGCTCCAGAAGCTGTTCTTGTTCGGGGGAAAGATTGGCAGCGTCGCGATGACGCCGAGTAGGAAACCGATTGCTAATTCTTCAAACATCCTCGTTTTTCTCCTGTTGTTTTTTACATTTACTTTGAAATTCGCATGGTGCTGCGCAGGGTTGGCTATGCCAAATTAAACAGTAATCCGTCAAGGGTCTAACCTCTTTCCTTCCTCATCGATCAGGTGGATATGGTGTGTTTCGGGTTTGTCTCCCTGGATGGGTTTGCCGCACCAGGGGCACGGTCCATCTCCAGTAACGAAAATCTGCTTCGTGCCTTGGCAACGTTTCCCGTCGACTTCGGGGCTAAAACGTTGACCCTGCATTATCTAAGCGCCTCCCGGGCGAGATCCACGCAGATAAGGGCGTCTATGATTTTGCTGAGTTCACGGATGTCCAGATGCATCTCGAACCAGGTGGTCCAGTTCCAGGCGTTGCTTCGGGTGTAACCGAGGGTTTCAACGTGGTAGGGTCCGTTGACGAAGAACACGATTTGGGGGTGAGGCGCTGTTTTTCCGCCGTTTGGCAGCAGCTTCACTGAGAGAATGTTTTGTTCCTGGTGGGTGTTGAAGTCGGCGTATGCGATTCTGGGTTCCTGGTTGAGGCCTTGCCAGATGCGGATTGGGTAAGCTTTGCATGCTTCTAAAGGGATTTCTCCGAAGACGACGCCTTCAGGGATCCGTCGTTGGAGGGCTTCTCGTTTGGGAGAAGGCGCTGTGTCTGAAATTTCTTTTCCCCGGGAAGCTAACTCGTTTATTGTCATTTGGGTAGAGTTCTCCCGACTGTGGCGCCGTTTTGGAAGGTCCAGTAGAATTGGCCATCGCGGTTAAGTTTGCCCTGGTGCTCCTGCAAGTCCTTAAGCATAGTTTTGAAATCTACGCTGTTGATGTCGTCGCTTTTTTCGTATTCGCCTTTCAAGCCGACTTCGCGGGCCCATTTGCTTTTGGCGGGGTCCCAGAGCCAGGCACGTTGCTGTTTTTGTGTGCAATCTACGCCTAAGCTATGTTTGAGTTTGACAGCTGCAGCTTCGAGGGCGTTGGCAAAGTCTAGGATAGCATCGCATTCTGACATAGCTTAAACCTCAGCGGAAACTTTGCCGGATTTCTCAACTGTTACATCTTTAGCTAGGTATAATGTACCGTTTTTCACAGCGGAGGCAAAAGAGTTGATCTCGCCGACTTTGGATGTTTCCCTCATCACGCTGACTTTGGATGTTCCATACATCTCGCCGACTTGGGATGTTTCCCTCATCACGCTGACTTGGGATGTTCCATACATCTCGCTGACTTGGGATGTTTCCCTCATCACGCTGACTTGGGATGTTCCATACATCTCGCTGACTTGGGATGTTCCATACATCTCGCTGACTTGGGATGTTCCATACATCTCGCTGACTTGGGATGTTCCATACATCTCGCCGACTTTGGATGTTCCATACATCTCGCCGACTTGGGATGTTTCCCTCATCTCGCCGACTTGGGATGTTCCATACATCTCGCCGACTTGGGATGTTTCCCTCATCACGCTGACTTGGGATGTTCCATACATCTCGCCGACTTTGGATGTTCCATACATCTCGCCGACTTTGGATGTTCCATACATCTCGCCGACTTTGGATGTTCCATACATCTCGCCGACTTTGGATGTTCCATACATCTCGCCGACTTTGGATGTTCCATACATCTCGCCGACTTGGGATGTTTCCCTCATCTCGCCGACTTGGGATGTTCCCCACATCATGTGAATATAGCCTTTCTCTCTGAGTTTCTTTAAAAATTCGTCGCCAAAGAGCAGATGGATCTTCCAGCTTTCCTCAGCGGCACCCCACGCCTTAGCAATCAATGCTACGCAGTTTTTTTCTACCCATTCCGGAAGAGTTTTTTCTTCATCCCACCTGAAATAGAATAGGTCGTGGGTTAACTCGCTGCGTTGCTTCACCTTAAGAAGTTCAGATGTGCTTTTTGGGGTGATTTCGAAGCGGACAAATTTTCTGTTTTTTAGTTGGGTGTCTTTGAGGTTGTTTGCTTCTATGATGGCTTCGTGGTTTAGTGGGTTTTCGGGTAGCCAGAGGACCTGGCCGTCTTCTGTTATGATGCCGCTGAAGTAGTTGCACATCTACGCTTAAGCCTCCTGCTCTATGTTAGCCAGCTTTCCCAACATTTGACCGTTGGTTTCGCTGTATTTTCCGAAGAAATTGCGGAGTGCGCTTTTGACAACCTCGGTTCTGCTCGAAAAACCATATTTCCCGACGAGTTTGTCTACTTCTACAATCATGTCGTCGGGCAACTTCACGGTTGTGTATTCTACCATACATTACTCACCCAATACGCTGTAATCGGAGTTCCGGCAATATAAGCTTTATGTAATGCATTACTAACACAATACGTTTTCAGAGTATATCAGAATTAACACAAAGATTTAAAAATTAATGTTAGTAATACGTTACTAAAGGCGATTGTGTTGGTGGAAAAAACCAAAGAAAGAAAAGGATCAGACCACGTCACCGTGAAAATCCCGCAAGAACTCGTAGCAGAAATGGACAAGCTAATAGGCAAATACGGCTTCAGAAGTAGAGGAGAAATAGCGAAAGAAGCAATCCGAGAGCTCCTCGCCGAATACGAGAAGTCGCCGTTTGAAATGCTGAATCACGACGACCGAGGTGTAAAGGTCATTGACCGTCAACTTTGCAGAGTTGCTGACATCCAAATTACTCCCAATGGAATCCATTGCCCAGTCTGCGATGCCAGCAAATGCGAACATATTCGCTTTGCTCTCAGTCAACCAGACGTAAGAAAAATCGTCACGCAAAAACAGAAGGAAGGGTGGCAAATCGGCCTCCCAGACGAAAGCTGATTCAGAAAAGGCTTAAGAGCGTAAACAACGCACTACAAAACAGGGATAACTTTTGATTGCTCTACAATCGGGAATTGGAGCATTCGGACTATTCGTCAGCGTGCTCGTTCTCATTTTCATCGTAGTTGGATTCGTTGTTTTATGGGGTATCTGTGTATTAGTGGCAGAAGTGCGTAGAGAATCTAGGAAGAAAAAAGAGAAACAGGCAACAACGGCGCTCTAACTAAGAATGTTTGTAGATTTCAATCGGCTATTTTAGGAGTAGTTGGTACCCGTGAAAAACGGGGTCGTCGCCCGCAGTCGTGCTTTTACCCTGGGGCCTAAAAGACAATTCACCCGCTAAAAGCGTCGCGCCCGAATTATTTATCCAACCGCTATCAAGTGTTTTTTCTCCTGTTGCGGCGGCGTCATTCACTAAACAGATAACGGTTGAGTTAGTTAAGACAAGTTGCCAACTTTGTGTTCCCGAACCAATTTTATTAACGTAATAAAGAACTCGGTACTGTGTGTACTGGGTAAAGTTTACCATGCGATACCCGGCGCTAGACGTGTAAATATCTATAAATGATGTGCCTATGTTGGTTTTTGTAGCTTCAAGATCGTAAGAAGCGCCGTAAACTGTTACGCCATAAGGAATACCTGTTGGCCCTGTTGTACCAGTAGGCCCTGTGGTTCCGGTAGGGCCTGTCGTTCCTGTTGGTCCCGTTGTTCCTATAGGGCCTTGTGTCCCTGTTGGTCCCTGAGTGCCTTGTGGCCCTGTTGTTCCCGTTGGTCCAGTTGTTCCTTGTGGTCCTGTGGTTCCGGTGGATCCTGGTGCCCCAGTGGATCCCTGAGGACCTTGAGGACCCTGCGGTCCAACGCCTCCCGAGTTGCCTGATCCGTTGCTTTTTGCGTCGATTTTAGCGGTTAATTCGTTCTGTCTTGCAGTGTAAACGGCGGCGCCGATGATGAGGCAAACCAAAATTATTGCGGCTAAAACGTGCCAAGCTTCCATTCTATGCCTTCTTGTAAAGTTCGACAGCGACAATTATCGCCAGAAACATAGCGACTCCGACTGCAGCGATCCTGTAAGGGTTGTCGTACCATGCCTGCTCCGTTGGAATCATCGACTCAAAATTCTTCAGCTCCACAATGTATGCTTTCGTGACGTTATAGAGATAGTAAGGGTCGTGGTTGCTGGCCGTCGCGTCGACGTGCGGTTCAATCGCGGTGCGCTCCGGGAACTCGTTCCAACTCGTGACAGTGATGAAGTCTACTGCGTTCTGCTTGGAGTAGTTTAGGGCCTGCATCCATTGCTGCGCATAGAGGTACTCCAGCTTCGCGTCGATGGTTTCGTTTGGGGTTCTCACGTAGAAGTCGTCGTACCGTGGGCTAACACTTATTTGTCGGTCACGGGGGAACGGTTGTGAGTTTGGGGGGAGACCTGATAAAGCAACGTTGTTATATTCCCATTCTGATGTTCTATCGTTCCCGACTATTTTAACTGTGAAACGGTTATCCCGCTGAAAAACTCCGTCCGCGGTCAAGTTCACTCCGTTAAAAAAACAGATTAACGGTTTGTCCTCTACCTTGTAGTAGATGGTCGGGTACTGTTGAGCCAGGGAATAAACCCAATCGTAGACTTCGCTGAAGTTGTAGCTGCCGGATTCGTTGAAGGGCTCAACCATCACGGCCACCTTAACATTCGTGACATTCGCCCTGGCCACCTGGAAGACCTGGACGGTGGCGTTGTTGATGAAGCTGTGCCAGTCCGTTTGGTTATACATTCCCCACCAGGACACAACCAGGAAGTCCAAGTGGAGGTCGCTTAGCCAGGCGAAGTGCTGCTCAATCACGGCCGGATCGCTGCTATTGTAGTACCCAAGGACCGGCATGTCCTGGATCTTCGGGTACTCCCAACTCGCCGGTTGCGAGGGATCATACCACACGTAATAAAAAGCTCCTACCTGGGGCGAAGGCTTCACGGAAGTTTCCGCATTCACCAAAGGAGCTGCAGTGAACAGGAAAAAAAGAAAAAAGAGGGGAATCCATGCCTTAAGTTTAGATCTTGCCAAATTTCTTCAGCAACCCCAAAACCATGCCTAGCATCGCGAAGGTCACAATCAACGGAACGAACGCGGTGACGGTTCCGGTCATGCTGCTTACGGTGCCTGTGTTGATGCTGACTTGCATATAGCCATCTTCAACTGTGTTACTCGATGTTCCTCGCACTCGCAGGTCAGCGACGGTTTGGTTCAAACTGAAGCCATCAACTATCTTCGTCTGTAATGCTCTGTTGCCGAAGTTGGAGTAGACGTCGACTTTGTTTCCGCTGAAAACAACTCTCGTGGTGCTCACGTTTCCAGTGAGCGTGTAGGTTCCAGTTCCTATTAAGACCTCGCTGGGTTCTTGGACGTAGTAAACCTTGAGGGTTACGCCGTCGTCGCCAAAAAGCAGGTTGACGCCTTCGCTGCTGCCACTGGTATCATTGGCAAAATATACTTTCGCCCAGGTTCCAGTGACGTTGAAGGTGAGGTGGTTTTTGATGTCTGCGGTGAGGTAGGTGTACCGTTGGTCTAATGCGTAGTCTTGCCAGGCGTCGGGTAGGTTGAATTTGGTGTACATGATGCTGTTGACGTAGGATGCGTATGCTATGCTAACGGATAGGCTTAGCAAAAGCATTGTTGTTGCGATCAAGAGAGTTCGCCGCTTATTCATGCGGTTTTCCCTCCGTCTAGATCTTGCCGAATTTCTTCAGAAGACCCAGGACCATTCCGAGCATGGCGAAGGTGACGATGAGGGGCACGAATTCCATGACTGTTGCGGTCATGTCTGATGTTGCGCTCATTTTTGGATTTCTCCAATAGTTTATATTTGTAAATGTGGTATTTTACGTTTGTGAAGCATAATGCATCGAAAAGATTAAATTTGCTTGACATACTACAAGATATTGGTGTTAGTATGCAAACCCGAGACACCGAACCCGTCACCCTCCATTTACCGAAAACTTTGGCTTCCTGGCTTAGAAGCCGAGCCGAAAGGGATCACCGAAGCCTCAACAACTACCTCAACCTGGTTCTTGAAGACCTAAAAGAAAAGGAGAACCCCCCATGTATTTCGGCGCGTTAATCCAGTTCCCAGGCGGCTCCCGAAAAGCCATAGAGAAAAGCGGCTACGGTGCCTTAGCCATCCTGAAGTTCATAGGAGCAATCGGTGACTACGCCAAGAAAGAGAACAAACTCGTGAAGGTCCTATGCAACGACTACAAAACCATCGTTATTTTGCGGAAGATGCTGCCAGGCGTCAACGTCGAGTACGGCGCTGAAGAAATGCTTAAACTCGAGTTGGAGATGCACCAAAATGCGAAGTAAAAACCGTTTTTTAGTCGTAGTTTTGGCTCTTGTGTTCCTGAGTTCCCTGGCCTTGTCAGCTGCTCCACATGTTCACTCAGTGTCTCCCCAAACACTCATTATTGACGTCAACGACCTCTCCCTCAACCCTGTAGACAACGTGACAGTGTATGCCCGGGACCAGGTCGCGACTTGGAGTGACTCGCAGGTCTCTAACAGCTCCGGGAGAACCGTTTTCAGCGTACCAGATATCGGGTATTATTCCGCATATTGCGTCTATGCGTTAGTGAACTATTCGTTCTCGAGCTGGGTCAACGTATTCGAAGGCTTCAACGCTGTCCAGTTCATTACTATCTCCATAAATCCGCCTCCAACTCCAACGCCTACACCTTCACCAACCCCAACGCCCTCAAGCTCTCCATATTCTGGAAACTGGACAGGACAGACGAATAGCTCCGACTGGACGTATCTAAGCGCAACTAAACAGAGTTTCAGCGGAACAAACGGCACCATCACTTACGCCACATTCACTCCGGAGGGAGCCATCGGTTTTGTGATGAACATGAACCACACATGGGGAAACCTAACCATGACTCCCTCTTGGATGGGGGATGGACAAGTAGATTTCGTTCTGTTAGGGGAAATGACGGGTTCAAACGGCCAAAAAGTTCACGGAATGGTTAACTTCAGGGACGGATCAGGATGGTTCGGGTACGACTCAAACTGCAAAGTATACTTTGGAAATAGCCAACAATGGCACCACACAATAGTGAAAGTTCCTTTCGCTGATGGAAGCCTTCCTCAATACCAGATAGGAATGTACTTCAAACAAAATGGAACAACCCTCACAGTTTCGTACTTCATAGACGGCTACCTTACGCCCAATGAAGGAATAAACATAGGTTCAGGGCAAAATTACGCTGTTAGCTCCTATGTGTGGAACGAGACTTTCACCGTTCCCGCTGACTTCGGAAATTCAACTCAGTTAAAGCTTTACGTCGGATGGATGGGGTCAGGACAGGGAAGCTTTGAAGAAACATATTATTTTTCACAATCGATTTTTGAAACTAACATTCCAAGCGGAACCTACAACACTTTCACAGGAAACGACCAAAGCGCAAGCAACTTACTGACTGACATATACAACTTTCTAACAGGCGCATTGGGATTCCTCTTTGGAATCGCAAAGTTGTTCATCGGAATAATAACGGTCTTTACACCCTACATTCCGTTCATAGCACTATTCTACTTGATTGACGTGATAACAGAAAGTTTCCGTCAAGGTTCAATGCAACCGATAGGCGCCGCTTTCCGATGGACCTTTGAGCTTGTCCTGCAGGTCTACGACACCATAATCCACTTGGGACAGCTCGTGTGGGACGCAATAACTTTTTGGACGTGAAAACATGCCTTCAATCAAACTGAAAATCAACCTCGTCGACAAACGAAAAATCTTCCCGTTAAAAGGCAAATACGACCCTGAAACTCGGTTAGCACAGGTGAAGCGAGGCCTCCGGCAAACGTTCCCAACCAGGTTCCAAGTCGACCCCGACCACATCTACACATCAATCAAAGGCAGAAGAACCGAGGACGTATGCTTCGTTGACAACGCCTCCAGGAAAAGCATCGAAGTTGAACGGGTCAAAGTTAAGACAACTATCGAGGACGGCATAGAGAAAACCGAGAAGGAAAAGGTCAAAGAGACAGTGACTGCCGGGGAAAGCAAACCAATCCACACCGACGCCTCAGTCGACGGCGCCATGAAGAACACCCTCGACTACCTCATCGAGGAAAAGTTCTGGAAAAGCCTAATCGCGAAAGCAAAAATGTCTTTGAGCACCATAATAATTTTGCTGTTCGCCGGTGGAGGCGTCTTCTATCTCCTCATCATCATCCTCAGGGCCTTCGGGGTAAGCGTCTAAGAGGCGACCCGGGATGGAAGCCTCCGAGAAAGCCAGGCTCAAGAAGGAAATCATGCAGCGAGTCGGTATGAGCAGCAAAGAAGAAGCAATAGCCAAAGGAATCAGCGACCTATCCGACGAGGAAAAGCTGGAATACTTCACGAATTTGGCGCCCCTCGAGGACGACAGCTTAGCCATCATGTCTTCCATAGCGGACCGATACGAAATTCCCTGGCTACAGAAGCTTGTCCGGATGAAGCTGAAGCTCCGCACCAGCGTGAACGGTTGGAGAGCAAACCAAATCGTCGCCGTGGCCACCGAGAAGATGAAGGAAGAACGCAAGGGGATTCTTGGCCGCATTCTCCACCGAGACGAAAAGAACCGCTGGAAAGTAGAGGAGTTCGAATGAAGCAAGCTAAATCGCTGACCTCTTTTGGCGGTCCCTTCGTAGGCATCCTCGCGTTAGTTTTGTGTTCAGCGATGCTTGCCGCCGTCAACCCCGGATCGTCGACGCCTGGAAGAAGCAGAGGCGGAGAATCCTCACCCATTAATCCCGTGAGCTCGAGTTCCCCATTCGACTCGTTCCAGTTCTTTACGGCCACGTCGCCTCCAAGCCACCTTTACAGCGTCGACTGGGGAGAACTCATGCCGGGGAAAAACGTCACCAAAAACATCTACGTCACCTGCAGCAGTCAATCAAGGACCTACGAGCTCGCCGTCACAACTTCCCGTTGGGGACCGCCAGAAGCATTAGACTACCTGGTCTTCTCCGAGAATGGAACCGGGCAAATTATGACTGGCCAAAGCGGCGTAATCGGATTTTCACTGCAGGTTTTTGAGAACTGCACCGGGATAACCTGGTTCAGCTTCGACATCAACGTGAACTTTGAAGAGGTGACCTAAGTGCAAATCGAAAAAAACAGGATAGGACTCACCCTAGGAGATTACAGATGCCCAAACTGTGGGTGGCTACATGCCGTTTGGTTCGCAAAAAGTAGGCGCGTCAAAAGATGCTATAGATGCAAAAAGGAGTTCAAGCAGCAATGATGAGCTTTCAAAAAAAGAAATACGATATCGAAATGCAGACGCTCCAAACGCTGTCTCAGAAGCTCGCAGCGAAGTCTCCGGAGCTCAGCGACTACGCCTGCAACCTCAACGCCGACAAACTCGCGGTTCTAGACCTCTACCTCAAATGCTACGGCGAAACAGGGGAAAAAGTCTGCAAAGAAGACGAAGAATTCTTTGTGTGGTTGAAGGGCCTACGTGAGCAGCTGAAGCTCCAGGGCGAAGCCTTGTGGATCATGCACGCCGACGTCCTCACGAATTTGGGCTTGAAGCTTGGAAAGACCGGTACGAGGGAAATAAGTGGAAAACGCTCAAACAATCCAGACGACCCAAGCGACGCCCCAATACAGTAGAGGCCTCGCCGGCATCGTCAACCACTTCTTCAATCAATACAAGTACCCCGTCTGCGTGATCTACGGCAACCCAGACACTGGCAAAAGCGACACGGCCTGCCTCATCACTGAGATCGGATTGAACGAGGGCGTCTTGAACTACTTCGCGTCAAACATGAGCACCTACGGGCGAGGAGAAAAAATAGTCTCGCTCGAGGACGTCAACTACTGGTTCCAGCACCAAAACGGAAAGAAACTTTTCATCCTGGATGAGGCAGGGATCCACGACGACACCCGTTCCCCACTCAGCGGGTTAACCAGGAAGATCCGCCACAGTGTCTTCGTCGTCCGCAAATTCAGCGGTCACTGGGTTTTCATTCTGCAGGACGTCAAGGACCTCGACACCTGGAAGGACAGCGAACTCACCGGTATGATCATCAAGAAGCAGTGCTACGGCAACGAGTTTGTCGCGAAGATCAAATGCAAATGGTGCGAGGACCTCATCACGGTCCGGGACTTTCCAAGGGCAACACTACCGTTTGACACCCTGGACATTGCGCCTTTCACCCTGGACCGGCAGCTCAACGATGAGGACGTGGAGCTGAAGGGGATCCCTTCCCAGGTGGCCTATCTGTATTCCACGAGCGGAAACTTTAGCGTTATCTGCAAGACGTTGAAGGAGAAAACGGGGAAAGACTGGAAGCCAATGCAGGTGAAGAGGGCCCTGCAACAGTACGTGCGGCAAACCCTGAGAGTCCACGAACCACCAATAGAGGCTAAGATGGATGGTTAGGCGCTCGATTTTTGAGCAGATATTCAGTGAGATTCGCAGTGTACGCTTTCGGCTAGAAGACATTGAGCGAAACCTTTCAACGTGGAAGCCTCAACCAATCGAGGTTAAGGACTCAGCTATATTCGCTTTGCCTGACCACTTGAGAAGGACCTACTTAATTGTGGCTTCAAACGGCGAATGCACAGCTGAGCAAGTATCGGGTCGGACCGGGAAATGCAGAGCGCTTGAAAGCAACTACTTGAATCAGCTTGTTTGCCAGGGATGGCTAAACAAGCGTCGTGTATCCAAGACCCAGCTGTTCAGGGTGTCCACGACGCCCAAGGCGCTTGAAGCCACAGTGGGAGGTGAAGAGAAATGAAAATACGACGAATGTACCAACACAACCGAGTAGTCGCACGAGACGCAGAGAAGGTAGAAATGGTTATTGTTCTTCACATGTCACAAGAGGAAGCTCAGATCATAAACAAGGACCTGTCTGCAACGCTACTGAAGCCTCTCAATCCACAAACGAACTAAGAAAGGCATGTTATATAACACAGTGCGTAGTGTTGAGGTACACCTACCCAGGAGTGTTACATTTAGCCCCTAATGGGCGGTTTTCCCATGCCTTAGCTTGATAGGCTAAGGACCGCTACGTAACCAAAGAAGATTCTTCTCGGCGAACCCTGCGCTGCGCAGTGCAGCACTGTGCGACGATGCACAGCAAAAGAGCGGGAAACTTTGCGAGAAAAAGCTAGGCTAACCACACAAAAAAAGAATAGGTTAAGATGTGCCTTAGAGTTTCGCGTCGGGATATTTTTTCCTAATCTGTTTTATGAGGATGAGGCCACTAACAACGTAACCACCAATGAAACCAACGCCACCAATAATAATGACCGATGAAGCAAATGTGAAATTTTGTACTGTAGAAAAACAACCGGCTTCAACTACACCTAAACGACTGCTTCAAACGCCACATCCAAAAACCAAAAGACGTCTTCATACCTTCACCTTCTCCTGGATTTCCGCGATGCCCTGGAATGCTCTAGCCTTCAAATCTCCGATCAG
>Ga0315283_10003357_pt1 | contig 13618 bp, 13 predicted proteins | sample YL17G09_0_MG_FD_204541 | JGI IMG/M metagenome (GOLD analysis project Ga0315283, IMG submission 204541) | Sediment microbial communities from Yellowstone Lake, YNP, Wyoming, USA - YL17G09_0 | ecosystem: Environmental > Aquatic > Freshwater > Lake > Sediment | place: USA: Wyoming | collected... | reverse complement strand
ACTGGCGGACGCTCAGGACCGACCCGGGCGCCACCTACGACAAGACGGTGCAGCTGGACGCGGGTGCGGTCGAGCCGATGATCACCTACGGCACGAACCCGGGCATGGTGGCGCCGATCTCCGGACGCGTGCCGGAACGGCCCGGCGACACCGTGTTCGCCCGCTCGCTCGCCTACATGGGCCTGCAGCCCGGAGAGCCGCTGCGCGACAAGGCCGTGCAGGTAGTGTTCATCGGCAGTTGCACGAATGCGCGTATTTCCGACCTTGAGCTCGCGGCCCGGGTCCTGCGCGGACGCAAGGTGGCGCCGGGTGTGCGCGCGCTCGTGGTCCCGGGATCGCAACAGATCAAGCGGGAAGCGGAGGCACTTGGCCTCGCGCAGGTGTTCCTCGACGCGGGCGCGGAATGGCGCGAGTCCGGCTGCTCGATGTGTCTTGGCATGAACGGCGACACGGTCGCATCGGGCATGTATTGCGTCAGCACCAGCAACCGCAATTTCGAGGGCCGCCAGGGATCGGGAGCACGCACGCTGCTCGCGAGCCCGGCAACCGCTGCGGCCGCGGCCGTGCGCGGTTGCGTCACCGACCCGCGCGAATTCATCCGCTGAGGCCACATGGACCCGATCAAAGTCATCCGTTCGAAGACGGTCGTGATGCCGTCGACCAACATCGACACGGACCAGATCATCCCGGCTCGCTTCCTAACTACGACCACGCGCGAGGGACTCGGCGCAGCGCTCTTCGCCGACCTGCGCACCGGCCCGGACGGCCAGCCGCGCCCTGAATTCGTGCTGAACCGTCCCGAGTCGCGCGGCTGCCAGGTGCTGGTGGCGGGGCGGAACATCGGCTGCGGCTCGTCGCGCGAGCACGCGCCCTGGGCGCTGCTCGACCATGGATTCCGCGCGGTCGTGAGCACCGAGATCGCGGACATCTTCCGCAGCAACAGCCTGAAGAACGGCCTGCTGCCGGTCGTCGTGGACGAAGCCACGCACGAGTGGCTGCTCTCGCATCCGGGTGTGGAGGTCGAGATCGACCTCGCCGCCTGCTCGCTCAAGTTGCCGGACGGCCGCGAAGTCTCCTTCGCTGTCGAGGCGTTCGCGCGCTACTGCCTGCTGAACGGCGTCGACGAACTCGGCTACCTGCTGAGCAAGGCCGACACCATCGCCGCCTACGAGGCCCGCCAGGCATGAAGGCACGTATCACCGTGCTCGGGGGCGATGGCATCGGTCCCGAGGTGACGGCTGAAGCAGTGCGGGTGCTGCAGGCGGTGGCCGGCACATACGGTCATGAATTCGATTTTGCCGAGGCCCTGATCGGCGGCGCCGCGATCGACGCCAGCGGCTCCCCTCTCCCGCCGCGGACCATCGATGCGTGCCGCAGCTGCGAAGCGGTGCTGCTCGGCGCCGTGGGCGGCCCGAAGTGGTCGGACCCGAATGCCCGTGTTCGTCCCGAGCAGGGCCTGCTCGAGCTGCGGCGCACGCTCGGCCTGTTTGCCAACCTGCGGCCGGTGAAGACGCTCGAGTCGATGCTCGACGCCTCACCGCTGCGGCCCGAGGTCGTGTCCGGCACGGACATCTTGGTGGTGCGCGAGCTCACGGGCGGCATCTATTTCGGCCGCAAGAGCCGCACGGCTCACGAGGCCGAGGACGTCTGCAGCTACACGAGCGAGGAAATCGAGCGCGTCACCCGCATGGCAGGCCGCCTCGCCATGGGCCGTCGCCGCCGCATCGTCTCGGTGGACAAAGCCAACGTGCTCGAGACGTCGCGCCTTTGGCGCTCCGTGGCCGAACGCGTGATCGGCGATGAGTTCCCGGACGTCGAACTCGAGCACATGCTGGTGGACGCCGCGGCCATGCACCTGTTGCGCCGGCCGACGTCGTTCGACGTCCTGCTCACCGAGAACATGTTCGGGGACATCCTTACCGACGAAGCGTCCATGCTGGTGGGGTCGCTCGGGCTGCTGCCGTCCGCGTCCCTCGGAGAAGGTACCGCCGGCCTCTACGAACCCATCCACGGTTCGGCACCCGACATCGCCGGGCGTGGCATCGCCAATCCCTATGGAACGATCCTCAGTGCGGCAATGCTTCTGAGGCATTCGCTGGGGCTCGAGGCCGAGGCGCGGGCGGTCGAGGGCGCGGTCACCAAGGCCCTTTCGGATGGCGTCAGGACTGCCGATATCGCCACTCCGGAGGGCGTCTCCGTAGGCAGCCGCGCTGCCGGTGATGCCGTCATTTCACGAATTTTTAAGGGCACATGAACTTCTTATAAATCAATAATTTGCACCATTGTAAACAGAACTTACACAAACAATGATCGCCGGCGAAGCGGCGCCAAGAAAGCTCTGTACAACGCCCTGATCGCCGGCGCTATACTGCGCGTCCGCGGGTGGTCCCTGATCGGCCCGCTATCCTGTTCCGTGGTTGGTTAGCACGTCGAGTGAGTAGGACTTGAGTCGGGTTAGTCTTTGCCTCACGGACTGAGGCAACTCGGGTCCCTCTCGAAAGGCCGGCAGTAATGTCGGCCTTTCTTTTTTCTGATCGTCGTTACTCCAACGTCACTCAGCGCTCTGCACCTTGTCGAGCGCGCGCTCGAGATCACGAACCAGGTCCCCCCCGTCCTCGATGCCGATCGAGAGCCTGAGCAGCGTGTCGGATATGCCGGCTCGCTCGCGTGCGGCGGGATCCATTGCCGCATGAGTCATGCTGGCCGGATGCGCCACGAGGCTCTCGACACCGCCGAGCGATTCCGCCAGTGAGAAGAGGTGGAGCGAGCCGAGCAATGCCTTGACGTGCTCGACCGTTCCCTGCAACTCGAAACTCACCATCGCACCGGACCCGCTCTGCTGGGAGCGGGCGATGCTGTATCCCGGATGCGACGCGAGGCCCGGATAGTAGACATGCCGGACCGCCGGGTGCCGCGCGAGGAGTTCGACGACCCGCAGCGCATTCTCGCCGTGCGCTCTCATGCGCGCGTGCAGCGTCCGCAGGCCTCGCAACGTCAGGTAGCTGTCGAATGGAGCGCCGGTCACACCGACGCAGTTCGCCCACCAGGCCAGCCGCTCGTGAAGGTCCGCCCGCGCCGCGATCACGGCGCCGCCGACGACGTCGCTGTGCCCGTTCAGGTACTTGGTGGTTGAATGCACCACGGCATCGGCCCCGAGCGCGATCGGCTGCTGCCACACCGGCGAGAGGAACGTGTTGTCCGCCACGACCAGTGCGCCCGCGGCATGCGCCGCCGCCGTCACGCTGGCAATGTCCACGATGCGCAGCAGAGGATTACTCGGGGTCTCGACCCACACCAGCGCCGGACGACCGGCCAGCGCCACATCGAGCGCGGCGGGCTGCTGGAAGTCGACGAACCGCACGTCGAGCGACCCGCGCTCACGCAGCGCATTGAAGAGCCGGTACGTGCCGCCATAGCAGTCGTGCGGGACAACGGCCACCTGGCCGGGCCGGAAGAGCTGCGTCACCAGCGAAACGGCCCCCATGCCGGAGGACGTGACTACCGCGCCCACCCCTCCCTCGAGATCCGCCAGCGCCCCGGCGAGCGCGTCACGCGTCGGGTTGCCGGACCGCGAGTAGTCATAGGTGCGCTTCTCGCCAAAGCCGCTGAAGGCGAACGTGGAGGTCAGGTGTATTGGCGGCACCACGGCGCCGAACTGGGTGTCGGTCTCCAGCGCGGCGCGGACGGTACGGGTCTTGGGGGTATTTTCGTTGCTCATGGTCAGTCGAGGGCCTGTGCGAATACGTCGCGCAGCACGTCGGTCTCCTTCAGGAATGCGTCGTGGCCGTAGAGGGAACTGATTTCGACCAGGCGGCAGTTGCCGCCCAGCCGGTCGCGAAGCTGTCTCATGTCGGCGACGGGCACGAGCTGGTCCTCCACGACCGCGACCAGCGTGGTCGGCACGTGGATCTCGCCGGGCTCGACGCGATGCAGGTCGATCGATTCTGACAGGCAGACGAAGGCCTCGGGCCGGTAATGCGCCGCGTAGCTTTCGCCACGCGCCACGAGGTAGGTCTCGACCGGAAACCTGAATCCTTCCGGTGTGCGGACTGCCTCGCCGGAGAACCGCTCCTCGAACTCGCGTGCCGACCGGTAGGTCGCCATGGCGAGCGCCCGTGCGAGCGTGAGCCCGCGCGCGCCTTCACCGTGACTCAGCGCATAGCGGACGAAGGCCCGCTGCACGCTGCGCCATGCCGTGGACATCGGATGCGTCCGATGGGCCGCGCTGATCACGACCGCCTGCCGCAGCCGGGCCGCGTGCTGTTGTGCGAGCGCCAGCGTGACCATGCCACCGTACGATGCCCCGACGCTGCCGTGCAGTCGGTCGACGCCGATCTCGTCCAGCAACCGGATGATCATGTCGCCCTGGTCGAATGCGCTCACGGTCGGAAAATCCGTGCCGGATGAGGGGCCTGTCGTGTCGTGACTGCCGCCCAGAAAGTCGATGCCGAGGACCCGGTAGCGATCCGTGTCGAGCGCACGGCCCGGGCCTATGCTCTCTTCCCACCAGCCGGGCCGCTCGCCGGGAAGCCCGAACACATACCGGCCCGCCGAAATGCCACCGAGGACGGCGACCACCGGCGCGCCGCTCCGACCGGCGAGTCGATACGCGACGCGCACGTCGTCCAGGCTGCCGCCAAAGTGCAGAGGGAATGCACCGGCGAGGCGAATGACCGCCGCGGAGCACTCGTAGCCCTCGGGCAAGCCGGCGCTCGGCGCGGCGGTGTCGGTCTGCTGTCTCGGCGGCATCGGGCGAACGCACTCCACGTGTGGCCCATACAGGCCACGACCAGGCTCCGAGACTCCGGGGAACGACGCGCGCAGGTTGCCGCGACCAACACCCCCGGACTCAAGCCAGGGCAGCCTCGCGGCAACTCATCTGTCGGCGGACGGCGTCCCCGTGGAGTTGGCACCTTTTCGGGCGGGTTAGGCCCGGCGGTTGCCCCGGCTTCAAAGGGCCATTCCCTCAGCCGGTCTCGATGAGCGGGCGAAGTTTAGGGTGGCCCCGCCCGCAGCGTCAAGGCGGCGCGGCTTGCAACTCCCGGGCCAATGTAATAATGTGCTAGCACGCTATTACATTGGATCGGCTGTGAAGAATCATCGAGGCATTTCCCCGCGCCAGGAGGCCGCTGCGGAGCGGTCGCTGTTCCAGGCCGTGCTGACGCTCAGGAGCGTGGACGAGTGCCGCGATTTCTTCCGCGACCTCTGCACGCCGGCGGAACTGCAGGCGCTCGCCGACCGCTGGTCGGTCGTGGGACTGCTGCAGCAGGGCGTTCCCTACCGCGAGATCCACCGGCTGACCGGGGTCAGCGTGACCACCATCGGGCGCGTCGCCCGCTACCTCGGCGCCGGAAACGGCGGATACGCCCTCGCCGCAAGGCGACTCGCGGAGCGATGACCATGGAAAGAAGCCAGAGGCTGCGCATCGCCGTCCAGAAGTCCGGACGGCTGACCGATCACTCGCTCGACCTGCTGGCTCGCTGCGGCCTCAAGTACAACCGTGGCAAGGACCAGCTGATGTGCTACGGGGAGAACATGCCGCTCGACGTGCTGTTCGTGCGCGACGACGACATCCCGGACCTCGTGCAGGAGGACGTCTGCGACCTCGGTCTCGTCGGCCTGAACGTCATCGAGGAGAAGCGCCTCGCGATGGCGGCTCGCGGCGGGGACGCCCGGTTTGATCTCATCCAGCGCCTCGACTTCGGCCGTTGCCGTCTGTCACTGGCCGTGCCGGACGAGTTCGCCTATTCGGGGCTCGCGAGCATCGCCGGCCGGCGCATCGCCACGACCTATCCCCACACGCTCGGCCGCTTCCTGCGCGAGCACGCCATCGAGGCCGAAATCGTCACGCTTTCGGGCGCGGTCGAGATCGCGCCGCGGCTCGGCCGGGCCGACCTGATCTGCGACCTCGTCTCCACGGGCTCGACGCTGACCGCGAACCACCTGCGCGAGGTGACAACCGTGCTCGAAAGCGAAGCAGCGCTGATCCGCACGCCGGTGCCGCTTCCCGATGAGAAAGCCGACTGGGTGCGCCGCCTGCTGCTGCGCATCGACGGCGTCCAGCAGGTACGCGAGAGCAAGTACATCATGCTGCACGCGCCCCGCTCCGCGCTTGCCGAGATCAAGAAGCTGCTGCCGGGCAGCGAATCGCCGACCGTCATCCCGCTCGACGGCACCGGCGATAGAGTGGTCGTGCACGCAGTCTGCCGTGAGAACGTGTTCTGGGAAACGCTCGAGAGCCTGAAGGCGGCCGGCGCGAGCGCAGTGCTGGTCCTTCCGGTCGAGAAGATGCTTGCATGAGCACGCCGCTCGAGATACTGGACTGGCCGTTGCTCGCGGAGGAATCGCGACGCGAGGCGCTGCGCCGGCCGGCGCAGCGGGATGCGGCCGCCCTGCTGGAGAAGGCAGGACGGATCGTGAGCGAGGTCCGCACGCGCGGCGATGCGGCCCTGTGCGAATTTACCGCGCAATTCGACGGAGTCCGGCTGGATTCCTTCGCGGTCGGGGAAGCAGAGTTCGAGGCGGCGGCAGCCGCGCTGACGGGAGAGCAGATCAAGGCATTGCAGCGGGCGATCGGCACCGTGACCCGTTTCCACGAAACGCAGTCACTGGAACCGATACGCGTGCAGACGTCGCAGGGCGTCACCTGCGAACGCCTTTACGTGGCGCTCGATGCGGTGGGCCTCTATGTTCCGGCGGGGACTGCCCCGCTCCCCTCGACCGCGATCATGCTGGCCGTGCCGGCGCGGCTGGCCGGCTGCCGTGTCCGGGTGCTCTGCACGCCGCCCCGGCCGGACGGGCTCGCGGACCCCGCCGTGCTGACCGTGGCCCGGCTGTGCGGCATCGACCAGGTATTCAAGCTCGGCGGCGCGCAGGCTGTGGCCGCGATGGCGTACGGCACGGCGACCGTGCCCAAAGTGGACAAGATCTTCGGCCCCGGCAATTCGTGGGTCACCGCCGCCAAGCAGATCGTCGCAGCGGACGCCGATGGCGCTGCGCTCGACATGCCCGCCGGCCCGTCGGAAGTGCTGGTCATTGCGGACGAGACCGCGCGTCCCGGGTTCGTCGCAGCCGACCTGCTCGCTCAGGCCGAGCACAGCGCGGATGCACAAGTCGTGCTCGTCACGACGTCGCGCGAACTCGCCATTGCGTGTATCGCGGAGGTCGAACGGCAGTTGGCCGCGCTGCCCCGGCGCGCCATCGCCGCGCGGGCGATTGCCGGCAGCCGCGTCATCGTCGTGCCCGACCTCGAAACGGCGCTCGAGGTGAGCAACCGCTATGCACCCGAGCACCTCATCCTGCAGGTGCGCTCGCCGCGGGACTGGCTGCCCCGGGTGCGCCATGCCGGTTCCGTGTTCCTCGGCGCGTGGACGCCGGAAACCATGGGCGACTACTGCAGCGGCACCAATCACGTGCTGCCGACCTACGGCCATGCCCGCGCCTACAGCGGCCTCGGAGTGCTCGACTTCGTCAAGCGCATGACGGTGCAGGAGGTCACGCCCGAAGGACTCGCCGACCTCGGCCTCACCGCACGCACGCTCGCGCGCCTCGAATCGCTCGACGCGCACGCGAACGCCGTGACGGTCCGCCTCGACGCAATCGCGCGCGGAGAATGCCCGTGAGCTCCGTGCTCTCGCTCGCCCGTCCCGACATCCTGCAGCTGCATCCGTACCAGCATGCCGCCTGGGATCCGTCCCTCGAGCGCATGCACGCGAACGAGATGCCGTGGCGGGCACAGGGCGACAACACGAGCGCCGGGCTCAACCGCTATCCGGAGCCGCAACCTCACGCACTCGTCGAGCGCATGGCCCGGCTCTATAACGTGCCGGCCAGCCAATGCCTGGTCGGACGTGGCAGCGACGAGGCGATCGACCTGCTCGTGCGCGCATTCTGCCGCGCCGGCACGGACCGCGTTGTCATCTGCCCGCCGACCTTCGGCTTCTACAAGGTGGCCGCGCGCATCCAGGGCGCCGAGGTCGTCGAGGTTCCGCTGCTCGATGCGGGCTTCGCGCTCGACGCGCAGCCCGTCATAACCGCGGGACGCCAGTCCAAGATCGTGTTCCTCTGCTCGCCGAACAATCCGACCGGCAACTTGCTCGACGAGCGCGCGATTCTTGCCATCTGCTCGGCGCTCGCATCGCACGCGCTGGTGTGCGTCGACGAGGCGTACATCGAGTTCTCAGTCCGGGCGAGCCTGACCTCGCGGCTCGGTGAGCTGCCGAACCTCGTGGTGCTGCGCACGCTGTCGAAAGCGTACGCTCTCGCAGGGGCGCGCTGCGGGACGCTGATCGCGGGCGAAGAAATCGTCGACCTGCTGAGGCGCATCATCCCGCCGTATGCGATCCCCTCCTCCACCGTCGAGGAGGTCCTGCAGCTGACGGAGGCTCCGCAGCGGGCGATCTCGGCCGAGCGCATCCGCACTGTACTTGCAGAGCGAAGCCGCATGCGGTCGCGGCTGGAGGCATCGCGGGCCGTCGTGCGCGTGTTGCCGTCGGACGCCAATTTCCTGCTGGTCCAGTGCCGGGACGCAGCTCGGTTCCTCGAGGCCGGCAAGTCCGTCGGGTTGCTGGTGCGGGACTTCAGCAGTGCGCCACGGCTCGCCGGCTGCCTGCGCATCTCGGTGGGCACGCCGGAGCAGAACGAGCGCCTGCTCGACGCCGTGGAGCGAACATGACCCTCGAACGCATACTGTTCATCGACCGCGACGGAACGCTGATCGAGGAGCCGCAGGACAAGCAGGTAGACAGCCTGGCGAAGCTCCGACTCGCGGCGGGCGTCATTCCGGCCCTGCTCGAGCTCGCACGCGCAGGCTATCGATTCGTGCTCGTGAGCAACCAGGATGGCCTCGGTACCGCCTCTTTCCCGGAGGAAGACTTCCGCGCACCCCAGGACTTCATGCGGGACATCTTCGCCTCGCAGGGCATCGAGTTCGACGCAGAGTTCTTCTGCCCGCACTTTCCGGCTGACGATTGCGACTGCCGCAAGCCACGCACGGGGCTCCTGACGCAGTTCCTGGCCGGTCGCGACATCGACAAGGCGGTCAGTTTCGTCATCGGCGACCGCCAGACGGACCTTGACCTTGCAGCAAACCTCGGCATCGAGGGTATTCGCATTCACGGCGACGGTGGCGAGACCTGGCCCGCGATCGCCGCGCGGCTTGCCCGGCCCGAGCGCGTAGCGCGGGTGACACGCCGTACGAAGGAGACCGACATCTCCGTGCTGGTCAACCTGGACCGGGAGACACCGGTGACCATCTCCACGGGCATCGGCTTTTTCGACCACATGCTGGAGCAGGTCGCACGCCACGGAGGTTTCGCACTCGAGCTCACGTGCCAGGGCGACCTTACGGTGGACGAGCACCACACGGTCGAGGATTGCGCGCTGGCTCTCGGACAGGCGCTGCGCGAGGCGTTGGGCGACAAGCGCGGCATCGGGCGCTACGGGTTCGTGCTGCCGATGGACGAAGCGCTGGCCCAGGTCGCCATCGACCTGTCCGGTCGCTCTTATGCCGTCTTTACCGGGCGCTTCGAGCGGGACACGGTGGGTGGCCTGCCGACGGAGCTGGTACCCCACTTCTTCAGGTCGCTTGCGGACAGCCTCGGCGCAGCGATTCACGTCGAGGTGCGGGGCGAGAACACGCACCACATGATCGAGTCGTGCTTCAAAGGCGTCGGGCGCGCATTGCGCCGCGCCTTTCGCGTGCGGGGCAACGAACTGCCGAGCAGCAAGGGCGTGCTGTGACAGGCCGATGACCAGCGACGTCGCGATCATCGACAGTGGCGGCGCGAACATTGCTTCGCTGCGCTTCGCACTCGAGCGGCTGGGCGCCTCGTCCACGCTCACGGTGGATGCGGACGAACTGCGCGCGGCCCCTCGGGTGATTCTCCCCGGCGTGGGCGCGGCTGCCGACGCGATGCAGCGGCTCGAATCGCTGCGACTCGTCGAGGTCATTCGCGACCTTCGGCAACCGGTGCTTGGAATCTGTCTCGGGATGCAGCTCCTCTTCGAGGCCAGCGACGAAGGCGACACGCGCTGCCTGGGGCTGCTGCCTGGTCGGGTGGAGCGTTTCCCGGACCGCAACGGCTATCCGGTGCCGCACATGGGCTGGAACCAGCTCGATTTCGAGGCCGACGCCGCACTCTTGACCGGGATCGCCCGAGGAGAGTACGTGTATTTCGTTCATAGCTATCGCGCGCCCGTCGGCCCGTGGACCGTGGCGACTTCCGACTACGGCGGAGAGTTCTCGGCCGTGGTGCGGCAGCGGAACTTCCACGGCGCCCAGTTCCATCCGGAACGCTCCGGCCAGGTGGGCGCGCGACTGCTCGCCGGTTTCCTCGAGTTCGCCTGATGCGGCTCATTCCCGCCATCGACCTGCGCGATGGTCGCTGCGTACGGCTTTTCCAGGGCCGTTTCGACGCCGAGACCGTCTACTCGCCGGACCCGATGACGATCCTCGAGCAGTACGCCGCGCTCGGCGCGTCGCTCGTCCACGTCGTGGATCTCGACGGCGCACGTGCGGGCTCGCAAGGCAACGCCGCCGCAATCGCCGCGCTTGCGGCGTCGCGCCGGGCGGCCCTTCAGGTCGGCGGCGGCATACGCAGCCGCGAAACCGTGCGCCGCCTCGTCGACGCGGGCGTCACGCGCGCCGTGCTCGGCAGCACGGCGGTCACGCAGCCGGACGAGGTCCAGGCATGGCTGCGGGAATTCGGAACCGATGCCATCGTGCTCGCATTCGACGTTCGGATCGACGAAGGCAACGTGCCGCGGCTGACCACTCACGGGTGGGAGCGGCAGACCGGCACCAGCCTGTGGGATGCGGTTGCCGGTTACCTGCCTCATGGACTGCGACATGTGCTCTGCACGGACGTCGCGCGCGACGGCGCGCTTTCCGGCCCAAACGTCGAGTTGTACGGCGAAGCCGTACGCCGCTTCCCAGCCATCGCCTGGCAGGCATCCGGCGGCGTACGCGACGTCGCGGACCTGCACACGCTCGACGACATAGGAGTCGCGGCTGCGGTCAGCGGTCGCGCGTTGCTCGAGGGTCGTATGCAACGACAGGAGCTCGAGCCATTCTTGCGAAACGAATAATTCCCTGCCTCGACGTGCGCGATGGCCAGGTGGTCAAGGGCGTACGCTTTCGCGATCACAAGGTGATGGGCGACATCCTCGAACTCGCGGGCCGTTATCGCACCGAGGGCGCGGACGAACTCGTCTTCTACGACATCACCGCGAGTCCGGAGCAGCGCTCGGTCGACCGTGACTGGGTACTGCGCGTCGCAAGCGTGCTCGACATCCCCTTTTGCGTGGCGGGCGGCATCCGCAGCGTCGAGGATGCCGAGGGCGTGCTGAACGCGGGCGCCGAAAAGATCTCTGTGAATTCCCCCGCCCTGTCGGATCCCGGCCTCATCGAGCGACTGGCCCGCCGCTTCGGCTCGCAGTGCGTCGTGATCGGCATCGACAGCCAGACCGTGGACGGCGACTATGTCGTCTACCAGTTCACTGGCGACCCGGACCGCTCGCGCAGTACCGCACGGCGCACGCTCGACTGGGTCCGTGAGGTGCAGGATCGTGGCGCCGGCGAGATCGTGCTGAACTGCATGGCGAGCGACGGCGTTCGCCAGGGTTACGACATCGAGCAGCTCGCCGTCGTGCGCGATGCATGCCGCGTGCCGCTGATCGCCTCGGGAGGCGCCGGGGCGCCGGATCACTTCGTCGATGTCTTCCGCCGTGCGCGGGTGGACGGCGCGCTCGCGGCGAGCGTCTTCCATTCCGGCGCCATCGCGATCCCCGACCTGAAGCAGCACCTGGCCGAATCGAACGTAGAGGTGAGACTGTGACACCGGAACAAGCCCGCTCACTGGCCTGGCACAAGGGAGAAGGCCTGCTTCCCGCCGTCGTGCAGCATGCGCGCACCGGCCGCGTATTGATGGTCGCTTACATGAACGAGGCCGCGCTGCAGCAGACGCTGGCGAGTGGCCGCGCCGTGTTTTTCAGCCGCTCGCGGCACCAGCTGTGGACCAAGGGCGAGACTTCAGGCCACTACTTGAACATCGTGGACGTCACCACGGACTGCGACTCGGACGCGATACTGCTGCTCGCGGATCCACTCGGGCCTACCTGCCACAATGGCACCGAGTCATGCTTTGCGGTTGCGGCCTCGACCGACGTCGATCGATTCGCGTTCCTGCCGGTGCTGGAGGCGACGATCGCGAACCGGATGGCGGACAAGCCCGAGGACAGCTATACGGCGCGCCTGCTCGCGGAGGGACCCAGCCGCATCGCGCAGAAGATCGGTGAGGAAGGCGTCGAGACCGCACTGGCGGCCGTCACGCGCGACGATGCAGGGCTGCTTGGCGAGTGCGCCGACCTGCTGTACCACGTCATGGTGCTGCTCAAGTCGCGCAATCTCGAACTCGGCGACGTGGTCGAGGAGCTTCGCTCAAGGCACGTGGCGCGCGCCTGATCCCCGCGATCCGGCGAGCGAGATCATCAGCAGGGCTGCTGCCGCCGTCACCACGGCCGAGACGGTAAACGCAGACGTGGAACCGAAGCGCTGCCAGATCAGGCCAAAGATCACTGCGCCTGGCAGGACCAGCAGGCCGCTGGCGAGGTGATACAGCCCGAAGGCGGTGCCCCGCTCCTCCGGCGCCGCGTGGTCGCCGATCACCGAACGCTCGGCGGGCTCGGTAACTGCGAGCGTCGCCGAGTACGCCATGAACAGCAGCCACACGCCGATTCCCGCGGGATTCGCGAACGCGAGCAGCAGGAGGACCAGCACGCGAAGCGTCCAGCCGCCGAGCAGCAATGGCACCCGACCGACGCGGTCGGACAGAATGCCGGCCGGCATCGCAATCAGCATCTTGGCCAGGCTGGCCGCGGCCCACACGAGTGGCACCCAGACGATCTCAAGCCCGGCCTGCGTCGCCCACAGCACGACGAAAACCTCCGGCACGCTCGCAAGCGCCAGCAAGCCCGCCGCGACGATCATGGCCTTCAGCCGCCCATGCAATTCGCCCCACGAAAACCTTGGCGGCGTCGGCACGGCCGGTGCCCTGGCGGCCGGTAAACCGAAGATGAGCAACAGGATCACGAGCACGCCGGGCAGCGCGGAAGCGAGGAACACGTGCTTCAAGTCCGCGTGGGCGGCCAGTAGCGCGAAGGCCAGCAGCGGACCGATGACCGACCCCGCATGGTCCATCGAGCGGTGGAATCCGAAGGCCCGCCCGCGCTGCTCGGGACCCGCGGCACCAGCGATGAGCGCGTCGCGCGGGGCGCTGCGGATGCCCTTGCCGACGCGATCGAGGAAGCGAAGCCCGAGGACCGCTCCCCAACCCGTGGCGAGGCCGATGAGCGGCCGCATCGCGTTCGAGAGCGTGTAGCCGCCGACGACGAGCGACTTCGCAGGTACGCCACGGTCGGCGAGCCGCCCGGACACGAGTTTCAGGATGCTGGCCGTCGCTTCGGCCAGGCCTTCCACGAGACCGACGATCGCCGGCCCGGCACCGAGCGTGGCTGTCAGGAAGATCGGCAGCAGCGGCGTGATCATCTCGCTCGCCGCGTCGTTCAGCAGCGAGACAAAACCGAGGATGACGACGGTGCGCGGGAGCGCCGTACCAGT
>Ga0315283_10003355_pt1 | contig 13624 bp, 10 predicted proteins | sample YL17G09_0_MG_FD_204541 | JGI IMG/M metagenome (GOLD analysis project Ga0315283, IMG submission 204541) | Sediment microbial communities from Yellowstone Lake, YNP, Wyoming, USA - YL17G09_0 | ecosystem: Environmental > Aquatic > Freshwater > Lake > Sediment | place: USA: Wyoming | collected... | reverse complement strand
CACGGAGCGGACGTCGGCCACTGCGGTGACACCGTGTTGCTGCAGGAGCGCCACGAACATGTCGAGTGAGTGATCGGAATGCCCCACCGTCAGGACGACATTTCTCACTAAGGTCATGATGCACCCCTTCGATTAGGCTCTATGATAGCAGCAATCAGCTTGTAGCAGAAGTCGTTGTATGGCTCACCAAGGCTGATCGTCAGGAAGCTGTCGCCGATCTTGTAGTCGCCGTTGGGCTTGGCGAGATGCCTCCGCTCGTAGATGGGATCCGTGACCCAGAGCGCGTAGTCCGCGCCACCATGTTGGAAACGTCCCTGCACCCGGCGCTTGAGGTTGCCGAAGACCTCGCCCGGTTTAAACACAGATAAGGCCAGGCGATCTACCCGAATGAGGCGTAGCGAGCTGTCCAACGAATTGGCCAGGGAAAGCGGGACCTTGTCGTTGAGTCCATTGTAAGTGCTGTAACAATCGATCCAAAGCGGTGCGATAGGATCGGCATGTCGCGGCAGGTCCTCCCATCTGGCTTGGCCCGCTTTCGTCCAGTAGTTGTCGGGGTCGAGCAACCAGTTCTCCCGCTGATATCCCTTCGGTCTCGCCTCGAGGAGCGGCACATCGATGATGTCGAGCACCCGCGGGTCGCTGCCATCCTCGAACTGGCGCTCGTACTCTGAAACCTCCTCGTGTTCGCGGCTGCTCACCGGCCGAAGCCAACCGCCAAGCCGGTGGCCGAGCAGCACCTTTCCAGCAACACAGCGGCCGCTCAGCTTGCGTGAGTTGGCAAGGCATACGATGCGTTTGACTATTGCCATCGGTTACTCCTTGGCTTTCTTAGAACAGCCTTGTCTGATCCGGTAGGGGCTTGCCGCCCTCACGCGCCAGCCGCGTAATCTCCGGCCAACTCTGGACGAGGCCGTTGTAAGAAAGGGCCTCCGTGGCGCGCTTCTTGCGCTCGCATATCGTGTAGAGCCGGTAAGCCAGCTCGCGGGCGATCTCGGCTTTCGATCCCAGCTTAGCGACGAGTTCTGCCGCCGCGCTTTCTCCGCCTGCTTGGAGAGACCGGATAAGCTGATGCACCCCTTCCCAGGCTGTCAGGCGCTTGTCTGTCATCGGGTCCCAGTCCGCCGGCAGCTCGTCGGGGCGGAGCAAGCGCACTTTTCCATGGCTCGAATTCAGGATGCCGGTATCCTCCATGCCCTTGACGCTGGTATTCTTCGCCTTGGAGAGCATCTCGGCCACGCCGTATTCGCCCTCGGCAAAGCCCGACTGTTCAAACCAAGCCAGGGCCCAGCGGCTGTCGACGTCGAAGTCGCCCTCCTGTTCGGCCAGCGCCTCGTCGAGGGTTTGGTTGATGAGTGCCAGCGCATCCCGCACCGATAGCGGATTGCCTTCGGCGTCGAGCACCCTGGCGTAACTTGTGTATACCGCCATGCCCGGGCCGATGGCCGCCTGCGCGAGGTCCACCGGCGCGATGTTGCCACGCTGCAGGTGAGCGAGCGCCATGGGCAGCTCCGCCTTGAGCGCGGTGACGAACTCGCGGCGCGTGGCGGTGGGTGAGTCGAGCGGGCGTTTACGGCAAACGAGAACAATGCTGGAGGCGAGGGCATTTGACTCGCCTCGATCACGGACCCGCGCCTTCATTTCTGTCCTGACTGGCCAAGTCCCACTGATCGCGAAGCCAGCGCGGATCACTGCATCGAGAAAGGTCTCCCATCCTGTGGATGAAGTGCCAGCGCTCTCTGTCTCAGATTGTTTGAAGGCATAGTAGATAGAGACGGGGAACGCAGGATGTGCGTCCTCTGTCAGGCGGTGCATCGCCCTCGTCATGCCGTTCAGGAAGAACGCCTCAGCCCCCCGCTTTCCGCCATGACGTGCTGGGGTCGCGACGAGCTCCCCCGTCTTCACCGTACTAACCGTTGCGAACAGGTTAGGGAAAACGGGCTTGAGTGAGCCACGAAGCCAGACGTAGAAGAAGTCCGATAGGTCAGCGTAGCCAATGTTGTCGTAGTACGGAGGATCGGTCGACACGACTTTATTCCTGCTGATTCCCTGCAGAGATGCATCCGCCATTTCGGCTCTTGAACCAGCGGAGGACGGGAACAGCTGAAAGCACTTAGACACCCACTCGATTGATCCTAGAAAGTGTCCGGTCGACTCGCACAATGGATTGCCTTCGGCAAAATCCCATATCATGGGTATTGCTTGACGGCCAAAAACTGGCTGCAGCAACTCTCGCAGATTGTGCCAGCTTGAAATATTCGACCAATACTGAGAAATCCGACTAACGGCTAGTGCCAAGTAAACTGTCACAGCATCGGCATAGGCTTGAGCTCCAGTGCCGCCGACGTTGAGACCGAGACCGTTGTCGGATAAGCCGAGGGCTAAAGTATCTTGCTTCACCATCCCTCGAGCCTCCCGCACGAGGTCAGAAAAACTGGTTAGAGCCACTAGTTGGCGAAGTGTGAATAGATCACTCCATTTAGTCAAACCGTAGTTGCCAACGCGGAAGCCGAGCGCTTGTTGGAAAAACTCCACGTCAGGCCTCCACGCTGGCTGCGCTCGATTGGCAATGATCTCGTGTTCAGGCGAAGGTGGAAGGTAGACACGCCCGCGTTCACCCTCCGCCACGATTGCGAGCAGCCGCGCACCCATGCGCCCAGTCTTGGCCTCTGACCGGATATATTCGTAAGGAATCGGCGTTCCGGAAATGAGGCAAGAGAAGCTACCCCCGCTGCTGCCCGACCTGGTGCCTATCTTCGTCGCGTCTGCATCCTTCGGCGTCCCCACCTTCACCGTGAAGCGGTAGCCGCCGCCCTCGATCACCACTTCAACATAGGCCTCCTTGCCCGCCTTAGTGGAGAGCATGAAGGACGAGACGAGCGGGACGTCAACCTGCGCAAATGCCGGGTTCGGGCTCTTCACCGTGCGCGCCCAGAGCCAGGCGATCACGGTGAGCTTCTTGCCCACATAGGGTTTGAGGTCTTTGCGTTCCTTTGCCATCTCCGCCGTCACCTCTACCTTGGGGTAAAGGTGGCCTATGCGCTTCTCGGCTTCATCACGCATCCATTTTCCGTAGTAACGCACGTCCTCGGCCAATCCCTGGGCACCGCGCCACTCGCGGTCGACCAAGCTCTGCTGTCCACGCCATTCCCCCTCACCCTGCCCTCTCCCGCCGGGGGAGAGGGTTCGATAGTCGGGGTTCACGGGCGGCTTGCCAGCGAACTTCGGCGGGATTTCGATCATTGCCTTGTTGATGAGAACCGCCACCGGGTTCAGGTCGCTGGCGTAAGCTTCAAGTCCCAACCGCTGCGCCTCCAGCGGCAGCGCCCCACCGCCGGCAAAGGGGTCGTGGAATGCGGGCAGTTTGTGTCTGTCGAACAGTTCCTTCGCGCGCGGGTGATCCGCATTCTCGGCACAGGTATAACGCCAGCTCTGCCAGATCTCGTCACGCGCCTGCTGCAGCACCTTCTCGTTGGTCGTATTCTCCCACAGCACCAGGTCTTCGATGATTCGGAACAGCCGCTGGCGCTCCTTCTCCTGCTTCTTCTCGGTGGGAAAGAGATCGGGATGCGCGGAAGGGTCGTCCACCATTTGCGCAAAGATCACCGCCCGCGCCGCCGCCAATGGCCGTCTCGCCCACCAGAGGTGCAAGGTACTCGGGTGCCCGTGGCGAATGGATTTCTCCCGCGCCGAGGCCTTGTTGATGGCATCCAACGGCAGGGCAACTTCGATGAGTTTTTTACGTCCTATCATAGTTTAAACTTTTCCATGCCTTTGAATTCGAGGCTAGAGCGGTCGAAGATGCCCAAAAACGATCCGTCGGGCATGACGCTCCACGATGTGTCTCTTTTCGGTTTCGGCAGATCGGTCAGTCCCTGTCTATCAAGCTGATTCAGGGTTGAGGCTCTTGGCCGATGGATCGCTTCAGCGATCAGGTGCATGACCCCTTGCTCGATACCAATGGCGAAGATGCTGCTCTTTGAAGGCCATGGGTGTGGGAAGCTGATCGTCCACCTCCAAGGCCCGATAAAGGGTATGTCTAGGCCTGGTGAGGTCTTCCACCCGGCTGTTGTGAATGCAAAGTTCCTTCCGTCGACCTCGATAATCGGCAGGTCTATTGCCTCGACGTTCTTCTCCCGTATGTCACGCAAGGCGTGACCGGCGGAGACCAAGCCCATCCCAACGAGCCATGCACCATAGTTGCAGCGGCGGACCAGATCGTTATGTAACTCGACAGGCGGAACGTCGCGCTCCAACTGCCCCGGTGGATCAACGTAGGCGATCAACGACGGATCACCATTGCCATCATGCTCCTCCCGGAGATAGGTGCCAATTCCAAAGTTTTTCTGCGGTGCGGGCGCAATAACAGCGGACCAAGCAGCGAGCTGCCTCAATGCCTGCTGCAAATCGGTTTTTGTCGAGGGATTGTCCTTTGTCGGGTTGACGAAGCTGCCTTTCCCCTCCATCAGAGCAACATCCCCATTGAGCTTCTCGAAGATGAAATCCGGCTCGTTTTTCGGCCGCCCTGACGCCACCCGCGAGGAAAGATACTGCGCGACGCGCAACTGCTCGGGATGGGTTATGTTCGCGCTTCTCGCAGCCCTCTCCCAGACCGTTGCGCACCGGTCCCAGAAGACGTAACCCCACTTGATCATGGTCAGATAGGCGACCGCCTCCCCGATACGACCAGCAAAACCCTCAGAAGCGAAGTCTTCGAGTGCGAAGACACTGCTGTCTTGCTTCCGAAAGTTTCCGGTGTTCCAAATGAACGTGTTTTCGTGCTCCAAGGCGAAAGCGAAGGCACGGCGATCTGCGTCCGTGTTAGTGAATGAGCTGGCGAGTTCGGTCTTCTTGGCTGCGTGGAAGAACTGCCAGGCCGTGAAATCGAGCTGGTCTATAAAGTCCCCGAAGGAACAATCGGCCATTTGCCGCTTCATCGAGTCCTTCCTCAGACGAATGTGCTTGTTCTTCGGCCGCACTTTGGCCTTGTCGATCTCGACCATGTGAAGTGAACTCGTTCCTTGCGGTGGGGTTACAACAATGGAATACGATGGAATGACGAGCTGAGTCATGATCCACCTCCTTTCGCGTAACCACTTCCATCCTGTTCCTCGGCCAAGCGGTACTTGCTACAGAAAAGGGTCCACTTTGCGCCATCCAAGTTTTTCAGCTTTTTTCGAATAGATACGAAGGACCGAATTCCGCAAATCATTCTATTCATTGTGGAGGCTCACCCCGCGCAAGCAGCTCGGCAAAGTCGTAGTTGACGCTCGTCACGCCGAAGTCCGGCTCCCGCTGGAAGGGCTGGCGCACGTAGTGGACACGGTGGAAGTCGCCTTCCAGGAACTCCACGATCGCAAGGATGAAGTCTTCGGGTTTGTTTAGTGAATAAAGGATTTCGTTGCGGGTCACCGTGACCGTCGGCGCACCCGTTACACGCCCCTTCACCTCGATAAAGCGCAGTTTTCCGGTGTCCGGAACCCGGCTTTCTAAGTCGTATCCGAGTTTTTCGAACTCACGGTCGGTCGGGTCGAAGCCGAGGCTGCGCTCGACTTCCATGACGATGGCTCGAGCACGCGCGGCACTGGCCTGCGTATCGGCGGGCGCTGTCGAAACCGCTGCCCCGCCCGTCATGGCTGCGAGCAGGCCCATGGGCACCACCAGGAGGCCGCCCAAGACCACGGGCGGCAGGGGTGAGATTTGGGCTTCGAGCTTCAGATCCTTCAGCCGTTTCTGCAGTCGCGCCTGCAGAGCATCGGCGCGCTTACGGGCCTCACCTGAGTTGAGCCGGGCATTGAGCCTGCCGGCCTGCTCCTGGAGCTTAAGCTCCTCGGAGCGATGATCCCAGTAAGTAATCTCTTTGGTAAGTCGATCCTTGACTGCCGCTTCGGTCTTGGCGATGAGTGAGAGCCTGCCGTCGCGCACTTCTTTCAGGTGCTCCGGCACAACATGCGTCACCGCGTGGCCCTGCGCCCTTTGTTCCAGGCCCCGGGCAATCCAGGCACACTCGGGCCGGTCGAGAATTGCGTTTACATCCGGCTCCCCCGCGGCCAGCGGCCGGTAGTCGAGATAGGGGGCGTAGTGCACATGGCGCACGGTGCCGCCCGCGTCGAGCTCGACATAGAGCATCCGCTTGGAGATGACCCGGCGATCGCCCGAGCGCGTGAGGCTCGCGTCCTGAATTGCATGTTCGAGATAGAAGAGCACGCGCGGCTGGGTGCCGGTGTCGCGTTTGTCCACCAGCACGGCGCCGCGTTTCAAGAGGTCGCGATGGCGCCCGAGGGTGAGGTCGATCACCGAGTCGAGCAGGGGATGACCCGGGCAGACGAAGGCGGCCAGGGGCTGACCCTGCGGCGCAACCAGCTCCTTCTCGAAGGCGATACGCTCGTAGCGCGGCAGCACCGGTTCACCGATGCCGATCAGGCGGTCGCGGTGGCGCACCGGAGCAGGGACGTGGGTGATCTCATATCGGCGCGGCTCGCGCTGCCTGGACGATCCGCCAAGTTGGCGGAAGGCTTCGAGGAAAAAGGACTCGATGTAATGCGGCTGCAGGCGACGGGCTTCAGCACGCTCCATGTCTTCGCGGATGCGCTGGAGGCGGCTTGAGTCCATGGCGTCATGGACAAGAGCGTGGTCTTCGAGCAGCTCCTGGAGCTGGACGTGATCGAGCGCGTGTTCCACCACCGTCGTGAGCCTGGCTCGCACTTCGGGCTGATCGCCATAGCGGATGGCCTGGATCAGAAGATCACGCAGGGATTTGCCCTCGAACTGGAGCTTGCCCAGAACGTCAAATACCTGCCCCCCCAGGGACTGACGGGCCTGCTCCAGTTTGTCCAGGAGCTTGCGATAGACGTCGCCTTCGCGGGTTTCCTCAGCCACCAAGTTCCAGAGGTGGCATACCTCGGTCTGGCCGATGCGGTGGATGCGGCCGAAGCGCTGCTCGATGCGATTGGGGTTCCATGGCAAGTCGTAGTTCACCATCAGGTGCGCGCGCTGGAGGTTAATGCCCTCGCCGGCGGCGTCTGTGGCAACCAGCACCTGCACCTCGGGGTCATGCTTGAACGACTCCTGGGCCTTCATCCGCTCCTCGCGGCCCATGCTGCCGTGGATCATGACCACGGACTCTTTACGGCCGAGCAGCGTGGTGATGCGGTTCTCAAGGTAGTTCAGCGTGTCGCGGTGCTCGGTAAAGAGGACGAGCTTCTGGCGCGGCGAGGGTGTGGGACGCGGTATATCGCCCGCTCCGTAAGGGGTAAGCGGCTCGGCCACGCAGTCAGCGATGGCGGCAGTGGTAAAGATCTCGCACAGAAGGCTCGCCAGCTCACGCCATTTGGTGTCCGCGCCGCTGCGTCGGACCTCGAGCGCAAGCGCCTCCAGGCCTTTCAGGGTCTCAATCTCAGCCTTTAACTCGGCGATTGAACGGGCCGCGGTCGCCTGATCCAGGATCTCTTCCTCGGCGGCTTCGACCTCGTTGTCCGGCGCGTCTTCGAGATCCTCGACATCCTCCGCGTCCAACGTCGGGAGAGCGGCCGCGAGGGATAGCGCGGCCTGGCCGCCCCGCTGGAGCACTTCCATCTCCCGCAGACGGCTTTCCAGCCGTTCGCGACGGCGGCGGAGCGATTGGTAGATCGCTTCGGGTGAGGAAGCCAGCCGCCGCTGCAGGACGGTGAGGGCGAACCCGACGGTTCCGGCTCGCTTGTCGTTCGCAAGGGCCTCGGCGCGGTTGAACTCCTCGCGCACGTATTCGGTTACCGCCTTGTAAAGCCGGGCTTCGGCCTCTGAGAGCTTGTAGGGAACAGTATAGGCGATGCGCTCGGGAAAGAGCGGCGTGCCGTCGAACTTGAGCAGGCTCTCCTTCACCATCCGGCGCATCAGGTCCGAGACATCGGTCACATGGACACCATCGCGAAAGCGGCCCTCGAAACGGTCGCCGTCAAGCAGCGCCATGAAGAGCTGGAAGTCCGCCTCCTTGCCGTTGTGCGGGGTCGCCGTCATCAGCAGAAAGTGCCGGGTGAGGGTCGAAAGAAGCTGGCCGAGGCGGTAGCGTTTGGTGTACTTCGTGTCGCCGCCGAAGACCGTGGCCGACATTTTATGTGCCTCGTCACAGACCACGAGATCCCAGCGACAATCCGGCGCCTGGAGCTTCTGCTGCACGTCCTCGTTGCGCGAAAGTTTGTCGAGGCGGGCGATGACCAGGTTGGTTTCTAGGAACCAATTGCCGGTGCGCGCGGCCTCGAGCTTGTCGTTGGTGAGAATCTCAAAGGGCAGATGGAATCGGCGGTAGAGCTCGTCCTGCCACTGTTCGGCCAGGCTTCCTGGGCAGACGATAAGGCAGCGCTGGAGATCGCCACGGGCGATCAGCTCCTTAATGAACAGGCCCGCCATGATGGTTTTGCCGGCGCCCGGGTCATCGGCGAGCAAGAACCGGAGCGGCTGCCGCGGCAGCATGGCCTCGTACACCGCAGTGATCTGGTGCGGCAGCGGCTCGACGACCGAGGTGTGGACGGCGAGTACTGGGTCGAAAAGGTGTGCAAGGCGGATGCGGTGTGCTTCGGAGACCAGGCGGAAAAGGGCGCCGTCGCCGTCGAAACTCCAGGGACGGCCTTGTTCCACGAGATCGAGGCGCGGCTCGTCGTGTCGATAGAGTAGTTCGTTCGCCACCTTGCCGGAGGGCGCCTTGTAGGTGAGTTCGAGGGCCTCGGATCCAAACCACTGCACGCTGACGACCGTGACGAGGCAGTCTGGAAGGAGGCCTCGCACCGCGGCGTTAGGTTGAAGGTCTTCGAGCCGAATCATTCTGGTCCTTTACTGGCAACCTTGGTCCGACATGCAGCCCATCCAACGAGCTGTGGCCCTTTCGGGGTCAGGTTTTGCAATATCACTTTTTAGCCATAGGAGACCCACGTCGAATAGCTCGGGATTCCTGATCAAATCAACGGCCCTATGGCTCACTTGAAACTGAGACAGGCATTGGTCTAATGCTTTACAAACGAGATCCCTGTAAAAATAGAGGGACATCTGTTCGGTCAAGGTAAAAGGAGGAGGGATTTCAAATTTGAAGGTGTCTACGAAAGCCGAGCGATTGGCTCGATCGACTCTCTCGGTATACAGGGGAGACCCGGCCGCCTGAAGGGCTTCCAGGTCGCAATAGATCGTGCGTATTCCAGTTTCTTCCCGCTGCGCGATCTCTGTTACGGTCAACCCATTGGGGCTGTCCTCGATTGCCCGGATGATACGCCATTGCCGGGCTAACTGATCACCCCGCATTCTTGTTCCCCAATCTTGTACTGGCAACCCGGATTTAGATCCAGAGCGTATGTCCGGGGTCTTTATTCTTGACAATTTGGTCTCCATCCATGAGTCTCAAGTCCCGAGTCAAATCGCCCTAATTTCCTTCATTACGTTCATAGAGATGGGGCTCGTTGAATATTGAGCCAAGTTCCTGGACAAATCCTTACGAACCATTTCCTTAAGCTTCTCCGGCTCTAAAACAGCGACTTCCGGGCCAAAGCTGAGGACCCAACGCTTGATTTCATCCAGACCAGCAACTCGGAATATAATCTCCAGGCTGCCGTCCGGGAGCTTGCTGACCTTCTGGCTCTCGTGCCAGATCTTCTCCCCTACCCATCGGGCCCAGCCGGGAGAGATTCTGACCTTTACCTTGTAAAGCTCATCGTGCATCACCTTGAAGCTGTGGCGCATGAAATCATCCAATCCCCTCACGCCAAGGCGCAAAGGGCGCAAAGGACTGCCCGGCTCAAAGTCCCGCGTCCTGAGAACAGCGCGGAGCGCCGATCGCTTCGCTCAATGACCAGGCTTCGCCTTCGAGGAGCGTCACGCCAAAAGCGTGACTTGAGGCGCAAGACATAAGTCCCAGTTTCATCCCCTACGGCCATATAATCCTCCCTTTTCCCGCAACTGAAAGCCGATTTTCTTGGGCTGCTTTTCCGGCGCTGCCATCAACTGACGAATGGCCGACACGAGGGATCGAATCGCCTCATCATGGGTTTCAATTTTGCTTTCCAGCTCTGCCGGTTTATGGACCAATGCCTTATGGGTCGTTAATATTTTACGGAGTCTAACGAAAGCCCGGACCACAAAAACGCTAACCTCGGCAGCCCGCGGCGTATTGAGAACGGCGGCCAACGGCAGGGCGACTTCGATGAGTTTCTTACGGAGGGCGGTCATTCAGGGTATCTCCTGCCGATTTTGCGCGTAGCATTGCACCCGAATTGCAACCATGCGCTTTCCGGTTGCAATACCTTCAGAACTACAACTGCTTGATATTTAAAAATATATGTCTCCGATAGCATCCCTGATTGCAACCTCATTGCAATCATTATTTCTGATGGTTGCAATCAGTCTGCTCAGGACCGGGATTTCCTAAGAGTTCTTGGCCAGGCGCATATATTAGCGCTTCCGCTCATATCGCTCATAAACAGCCACTTTGCCCCGTTACGTTATCCTTTTCTATAACCATGAGGGCTAAATCACCACTCTTTTATACTTTTATTATTCCTTTCCCTGTCTGCCAACATCTGCGATATATCGGCGGCCCTTCTCAGTCAGGTGATATTTCTGCTTGCTGCTTCGAGGTTTGCCGGGGATCGTCATCTCAATTAAACCGGCGTCCAAAGCGGGAACCAGGTATAAAAGGCGGAAATTCTTTCTGGCCTTTAACCCCAGGGCACGTTGCAGCGTCTCTCGATCCTCGACACCCTTCAGAACAGAGAGCAATTGAAGGACTTGGGGCGTAACTTGGGATGCAACATGGGGTGTGTCTTGGGGTGTGACATGAATCTCGTCATGGGCCTCTTGGGCTTCTTTTTTAATAAACTGAACCTGAAATGCGTGACCGGTTTCCTGAAGTATGAGTTCGATCTCCGGATATTTTTGAGTCTCTGCTCGCATTTTCTGGATTCCGGTACCCCAGGCTTCGATCAATTTAAGTTCCTTGAAAATGGGCGCCAGAATTCGGTTCCTGATTTCCGACCGGCCTGTTCCAAGCGCGTCGGGGGGCAGGGTATCCGGCAAGGGTCCCGGGCTTGTAATCTCGAGCATATCGTCAAAGATTGCCACTTTGATGTCGCTTCCTTGAATGGCGTAATCCCGATGTACAACGGCATTGATGATTGCCTCCCGAACGGCTTCCAAGGGGTATTCCCAACGGTCTTCCCGGTATATTTCCCCAATCCGCGAACCCAGCGCGATGTTTCTCTTAATGAAAGCCATGCAGGGCTCAATAGTAGCGTAAATCGGTTCATCAATCGTGGCCTGATCCAGAAAAACTTTTGTTTCTGTCCCTTTGAAACGGGCGCATTCGATTTTGGCATAGGGGAAGAAGCGTTTTCTCTCCGGTGATTCGGAAAGCAGAAGAGCTGCATGGGTCGGAAAAAGCGTTTCCCGTTCCAAAACAAACAAACCGAGGTTTAGTAGTTTTTCTTCATGTAAGGGCTTACCGGAACTGGTCGTGTAATCGGCTGTAAACCGCTTGAGATTGATTGTTCCGGCGGTTAATTCGTATACAACCACTTCGTCGTACGATATTTTTCGCTTATCACGCTCCAGAGATACCAGTGTTTCTTCCGAGGCGAGTCGGTTTACGGAGCCGATTCGAACGTATGTTCCTTTGTGTTTACCTTTGTTTTTGAGATAATAGGGCTTTTGAAAGCCGGGAAATATCTCCACAACCAGGAGGGGTTTGCCTTCCACGTTTTGGATATACATCTCCGGGATGATTGTTGGGGTGCAGCGGTCGAAGATATGATTTGCCGCCCTTTCTTCAAGTGCGAAGAGTTCATCATCAGATATGCCGATAATCTCTCTGGGTTTATTTTTAACGCCAAACACTATTTTCCACCGGCCCCGTTGGCAAAAGCAACCACCGTGCGGGCGATCTGGTCACCCTTGGGCCATACTTCCTTGAACTCGAGGCGCCGGGATTCAGGCTGAAGCCAGAAGGAATGATGAATGATGAAAGCGGAATGATGAATAATCGAATCCCGTCCCTTTTCCTCTTGATCATTCTTTTCGTTTTTATTCATCATTCATCCTTCCGTATTCATAATTCTCTTAATCCATCGAGCGATTTTCCTCAATCAACCTTCGCTCCCGCTCCAGGTCAATTCGGGGCGGAGCAAGCCTTGGATCAATTCATCACAAACCTTGTGATGTTTTTCAAGGTGTTCGGAACACGATTCGTCACCTTTTCCGGGAAAATGAGATTCGCCACGCAGGGCATGGCGTTTTCGGAAAGAAAGGATGAATGCGGAATAGTTGAGGCCCTCTTTTGGTGTTTTGCTTTTCCATTCATCATTCATCATTCCGCATTCATAATTGTCTTTATCCGGTCATACTCTTCCAGGCACTTGCGCTTGGACATGAACTCGCCGAAGGCCTTTTTCTCTTTTTTCTTGAGCACGGGGAAAGTGTCGAGGATGTAGGCGAAGTCACCGCGGGAAAGACCGTATAGATGGGCCACATAGGCGTCGATCTCGGAGCGGAGCTGGGCCCGATCGCCGGTGTCACGCCGGTCGGGCAGCCGGTCATGGACGCCGCAGTGCAGTCCCCATTCGGGCGTTAGTTTTGGGGCTTCGTCCCGCAGCCGGCGGCGAATCTCCTGTTCGTGGGCGGGGCCGTAGGTATCGATGGGGGAGGAGGAGGAGTACCAGAAATCCCTATCACGCCAACAGGTGCCGTATATGTATCGCCAGAGATGAGCAAAATCTTCGCTTACGCATACCCGACGTGCCACGCGTGCCGAAAGCGCGGGTCCATAGACCTTGGAACCGTCACACACAGGGGCACGCGGAAGAGGAGATTGGTATAAGTAGAACTTGTTGAGATTAGTCGTAATCTTGTTACGCATGACAAAATCCACGACAAGTGCATTAAGAATGCCAGCCGCCGCCAACAATTCCCCATTGGTCAGAGCCTTGATCTTTGGCAGTCCGAAAGGTTTACTAACTTCCAGGTTGTCACCACAGAGATCGCCCGGCTGCACGACCGTGGAGATCAAGGTCCTCTCGTTTGTTGATGCCGCCTGTCTTCTTGTCACAAGACGGTACTCCGAACAGTTCAACACAACGCCGGTCTCTCCGGTTGCGCGGTGATCCCTTATGTACCGCTTCGTCCCCGCAATCGCGGCATAAGCACGTTCGTCAAAGAAATTGCTTGGTGTGGAGAAACCGTAATCAAACTGGTGTATCCACTTGCCTTCAACCAATGGTCTACGTCCGGAAGGCTCTCTGGTGAAATACTCCGCCGCCGGGTTCTGTACCTCCCTCTCGAAGACAAGACTCCAGCTCCCGGCAACCTTCTGCCCCATCAATGGCCATTTCCCGTAAATGGTCGCAGTGACATCAATATCCCGCTGGCTTTTGAACTCCATCACGCTCAGGGTATCCGGCGAGAATTTCTTTACCGGCTTCACACTCATTTTCAGCGCATCGGCATCAATCGCCGGCAATCGCTCCGGGTCGTGTTCCATGAAAGCGCACTTGAACCGTTCGGTTGTGAGAGTCCGGGGTCAAATCTTTATTCTTGACAATCTGGTCTCCACCCATGAGTTTTGATTCCTAAGTCAACTCGCCCGAATCTCCTTCATTGATCTTACAGCGATGGGGCC
>Ga0315283_10003353_pt1 | contig 13628 bp, 34 predicted proteins | sample YL17G09_0_MG_FD_204541 | JGI IMG/M metagenome (GOLD analysis project Ga0315283, IMG submission 204541) | Sediment microbial communities from Yellowstone Lake, YNP, Wyoming, USA - YL17G09_0 | ecosystem: Environmental > Aquatic > Freshwater > Lake > Sediment | place: USA: Wyoming | collected... | reverse complement strand
TGAAGATCCTATTAGTGGATTAAATAACGTGATTCTAACATGGGATATGAAAACAATACTTCAAAAGTATATTATCGAACAGTTTGGTAGTAAGACAGAAAAAGAACAGAGAAAAAGTCATTACTCATATTGTTTATTTCCCGAAGAAGAATGTTCATGTAAAAATTTAAACGAAATAACATATAACACATCCTTAATAAGTGGTGGGTATATTGATTCATTTTCAATGCTTATAGTATTGATTTTTATAGAAAAAACATTTAATATTAAAATACCAGATATCGAAGCTAGACCTCATAACTTTGATACAATAAATAATATGGTTGAATTAATTAATAAAATTAAAAAATGAATTTACATGTCTACGGAGAAAGTCATGGTAGTAGATGGATGGATATACATATTGATTCCCTACACATAAACATTCACGATATTGGACCAGCAACAGCATCAAGCTTCGGATTTGAATCTACAAGAGTGGTAAATATGGAAAAAGATAAAGTGAATCCAGGTGAAATTGTTTCTTTCGTGATGGGTGAAATTGATTGTAGAGCTCATATACATAAATATAAAAACACATATAAAGACCTTATAGATGAAATTGTTAAACATTATTTTATCGGTATTAAAAATGTAATAACCGTAAATGATTTAATCGTTTTAATACCATCCATCACCCCCGTACCCAAATATAATCCAAATATCCCTGAGATATATGGAATAGAAAAATTACCAGAGGGTAAAGATTATGAAAGAAAAGTTTATGTTGAATATATGAACCAAAAAATTAAAGAAGAATGTGAGAAATATAACTATATTTTTCTTGACGCGTATCAAGAATATTGTAATGAGGAGGGATTCTTAGAACCAACATTATCTGATGGTGGAGTACATATCGGAGATACCGTTTATATCGCGGAGAAATTACAAAAAATAATAGAAAATTTAAAAATTAATTTATGAAAGTTATAAGCATCGTTGGAACTCGTCCAGAAATAATCAGAACATCGAGAATTCTTCCAAAGCTCGATCAGGTATGTGAACACACAATCGTTCACACAAATCAAAATTTCACCACAAACCTCAAAGATATATTCTATGACGCATTGGGACTAAGACTACCAGATATAGTGTTAAGATCAACTATGCAAGAAGGGTGGAAATCAGAATCACATACCAGCTATGGGCTAGGTCAGCAATTGGCCGATATGTTCCCACAGATAGAGAAAGTATTTGAGGATGTGAAACCCGATAAAGTATTTATCCTAGGTGATACAAATAGTGCGTTATGCGCGATTATTGCTGAGAGGATGGGTATTCCTGTATATCATATGGAAGCGGCCAACAGGTCATTCAACCATGAGATCCCCGAAGAGGTTAATAGAAAATTACTGGATAGTATATGCACATATAATTTATTCTATACGGATACTAATCGTCATACTCTTTTAAGAGAAGGAGCAAACCCCAAAAGAATATTCCAATGTGGAAATCCAACATTGGAAGTATTAGAACATTATAAAGAAAAGATAAATCAAAGTCGAATACTCCACGATCTGGGATTAATGCCCCATGATTGGCCTGGAGTTGTCGATCCGCCAGCACCATATGTTCTCGTTGATATTCATCGAACAGAAAATGTAAATCATATTGATAGACTCGAAGAAATCTTAAAAGGCCTGAATCTCATTGCTGAGCTCTATCCTATGCCTATCATATGTAGTGTTCACCCAAAGACAAAAGATAAAATGAAATCTTGTAATGTTCCGCCACATGAGAATATTAAATTTCTTGACGCTTTCGGATTTTTTGATTTTGTTAAATTAGAACAAAACGCGAGGGTTGGATTGACAGATTCCGGACTTTGTTGTGAGGAATATTGTCTAATGAAAGTTCCATGTGTGATTGTTAGGAATGAAACAGAAAGGCCAGAAGTTGTAGAAGCAGGTGGGGCGGTTATCTCTGGAATAAACGCCGAATCAATACTCGATTGTTTTAAATTGATGTATATGAAGAAAAGAAATTGGGAAGCCCCACAGGGCTATAATGATTTGAATGTTTCAGATCGAGTAGTTAATTATATTTTAGGTAAAAATCAATAAAAGTTTAATTTTTTTTGGAATTCTCGAAAATTAGTTTTATATTTGTATTGTTCTTTGATAGGTAAATGTTCAACTTGAAGCGAAGCAGTGACGGTTCATCGAATAAATCCGAATTTGAGGATGATGGCGGTTATAATGTCAACATAAGACCCCGTAGGGATCTAATTCAATCTTATACAGAGGTTGATTGTTTCGTGTAGAGACACTAGGTGACAAGAGCGAAACTGACGCGCATTAAGATTTGCGGCCAAGGTGGTCCCTGTAAATTGGATAGAATTTTTTACCTGTTTGTTTAGGGTTCTGTGTTACAGTTGAAGCTTCGGCTACGGACATATTCACAGACAAGTGGTTACATCATAGAATGCATAACAAACCCGAAGGTGTTGAGGTCTGGTTAAATTATAGAAGCTTAACAAACCGATACGCTTCAACACCTTCCTAAACTTTTTAAATTATGGAAGAAACAAAAAAAATAACAATTGAAGATCTCGCGTGGGATCTCTATCAAAGCAGTAGTCTGGTTCGTTGGGAAAAAGACAAATATACAAGAGAAACTTTTCACACACATGACAAGTATGATGTGTATATAGAATCAGTCAAACATTTTCTTCGTGAGGGAATTATACCCAAATTCAAAAAATCTAAAACCCCAAAGAAAGAACTCCCAATTATTAAAGTCCCAGCAAATGGACATCCTGATTGGTATGAAGGCGCCCGTACATGGTGTTTCGTCTATTCCAAAAATAATGGAAATTTTATTCTAGAAGGATTCCGCGGAGAAGTTGAGGAATTTCTGAAAAGGAACTTTACACATTATTTCTGTTATTACTCAATGTGGGGTAATGGACAATCCAGAGGATATTGGAGATTCTGGAAAGAGAAGGATGTGACAATTTCGACGCCATCTAAACATCGTAAAGAATGGAAATACACAATTGAAAAACGAGAAGTGAAGCCATTTAATAATGGTAGAATAAATTTTAGCAATATGAAAACAACAACATTCTCAATGAAATTCAAGAGGTTACCTAAACAATGGATAAAAGAATTTAATAAATTATAATATGTATCAGATAAAATTATTCAACGGTTTTAGTTTTAACGAAGTCCAAGACGAAGTTAATAAATGGCTTAAAGATCAAGGAACTGATTTGTTTGTTATTTCAATAATTCCCTCGGTAGTTCCAATGCCAGAACAATCATATTCAGTACCATACATGATTATTATAACAATTATATACGAAGAATAATGAAATACATCGCATTTGATATTAATGAAATTAATGGCGCCCTTCAAATCTGTAGAGGGGAAGTTATGAGATATGAAGATCTAATAGCATCACTACCGCCAGAAACCCAACCCATATCAAAAGTTCCGTTTCAATTAACATTGCGAAAATGGGAAGGACAAGTACTAGCACTCGAAGAAATTCTGAAATTTGGTAAAGAAATAGAGTTAGATGAAATACATTAGTTGGTCAAAAGGTGGAAATATATATGAGACTTATTGGTTTATATGGATCGGTAACCTATGTATTAACATAAACAAACGCAAAAAACCATCAACGATTAATAGGATTAGAGAATATTTTAAAAGAGATAGAAATATAACAATAAACATATAATGAAATACATTGACGGAGATTTAATACTATTATCCCAAGAGGGAATGTTCGATGTCATAGGCCATGGCTGCAACTGCTTCGGAAATATGGGCGCAGGTGTTGCCAAAGCCATAAGAGAGGAATTCCCCGAAGCGTATCATTCAGATAAATTTGGTAGTAGATATGGAGACACAAATAAACTCGGAACATATACCCATTATGACTATCCTGGTTTAACAGTACTAAATCTTTACACACAATTCAAATATGGAACACAACCAGTTGAGGTTAATTACGATGCCGTCAAAAAATGTATGAAAGGGATAAAGGAAAATTATTCAGGAAAAAGAATCGGACTCCCTATGATTGACGCAGGATTGGCTGGGGGAGATTGGAAAATAATAAGTCAGATCATTGAGGATGAACTCCGTGACGAAGATGTAACAATAGTTAAATATAAAAAATTATGAAAGGTACACAAGGAATTAATATGAGAAGGCACAACGCTATGAAAATGAGGGAAGAACAACTCAGAGATGGAACTAAGCCCGAAAAAATCAATAAAAAAACAACTAATAAGAAAGTCCCTCTTACTCAAGGAGATATTACACGCATCACTAAAGAGATTGAGGTACTAGGTAATCCAAGAAAGAAATGAACGCAATTGAAAAATTTTTAGTCCATGTATTCAAAAAAGATGAATACGAGCGTGATCTCCACGGAATGGGAGTTATTATTGGTATGGCTATTAAAACACATATCAACGACGAACAAGAAGGATATAGTAAATCCGATTTCTTGAAAGGTATAAATGAGGGTCTATCAAAAGATCCGGAAAAAATAGAAACAGCATAATGAATTATAATACTTATTTGACAGATACTCCACAAACAAAAAAAAGAGATAATCTCAGAAGAGAATTGGTGGAAGTTATCCAAATGTGGAATACTATCGAAAATCGACAAGAGGACTTGTCAGATTTAGGAAACGAAATTGGAATAGTGGTTGGTAAATATTTTAAAAAGAAAAAAATGGGATATCAAAAATCCTCTTTTGTTTCTGGATTAAATCATGGATTTTCATTAGCCGATGGAACACATTAATAAATTATAAGATGAAAGAATATATAAAACCGATTGTAATCGGATGGATTGCGGGAATTTTACCTTATTTTTGTGGATATACCATAATGGACACTAGATGGTGGTTTTTAATGCCTATATTTTCACTTGTAATATGGTTCGGTATTGAAGTTATTAAATATATTAGACAATGAAATACATTAATATAATTAAATAAATTAAAACAATGGAAAAATATGTGGGAATATGTTGTGAGGATGAATCCTCACGACCAATGGAAATTGAAACATTGATTCCAAAAGAGATTGTGTGCCAAGTAGAAACAGCATTAAATGGTATTAAGAAAAATTGGAAGATAAGTTCGCCAATGATTGATCCTCAAAGTTTAATTATTGTGTTTGAACTAATTGAAAGATTGTCAAATGGATATGGATTGAAATATAAAATCACAATATCAAAATTATAAATTTACTTAAATGAAATTAATTAGACCTTATTATGAAATTATAACTCCCATTCATGAAGATATGGAAGTGAAAAAAATAATAAAAACAATTGAAAAAGTTGCAAGAACTTGTTATAAGTCTGAGGATAAAATAACCGAAGATTCGGGTGAAAAAATGATTAAAATGTTAATTTCCCGCGGTCATGAGGCCATGATTGAATTTGGAGATATAATTGTTAAATTTGTTTGTGATCGTGGAGTTTCACATGAAATTGTGCGTCACAGACTTGCAAGCTACGCTCAAGAAAGTACAAGATATTGTAACTATTCAAAGGATAAATTTGATGGACAAATAACCTATATAATCCCTCCTTGGGTAACTGATGTTCCAGAACATTCTTTAAATAGAATTCAATTAGAAGCTGACCATAATAACTTAATAATTTCAGATACCACATATTATTGGCTTTCGACATTATATACTTGTGAAACATATTATAATGAATTAATTAATCTTGGTTGGCAACCTCAACAAGCTCGAGCAGTACTTCCTAATTCTTTAAAAACCGAAATAAATGTAAAATATAATATTCGTGAATGGCGACATTTTTTTAAACAAAGATGTTCAACAGCTGCACATCCACAAATGAGAGAATTAACAATCCCCCTTTTAAACGAGTTTAAATCGAAAATTCCAATATTATTTGATGATATAACAGATTAAAGAAATGAGAAAAAATTTATCCAAAAGCCCAATACGGTTTGAAACCGACGAGTTTTATAAAATCAATGATATCATACGAAAATTGAATCACTATAAAAGAAAAGGGGCTAACTATATAGACTTCACAGGATACTCAAATGTTGTCAAATGTAGAGTATTATTCATCACCCCAGATGATGATTTCATCATAAAAGATGATGATATTGTGGATTAATCTTGAAAAATATTAAGAATGATTTGGAAATCTAAAATTTTTATTTTATATTTGTAATAAATTAAATATTAAAAAATGAAAAAAGTTCTACTAATGTTAGTGTTGACGATCGCACTGATGCTCCCGTCAACTTTGAAATCTCAAACCCCAATGACACTTAGCGGTCAGGCTGGGTATTCATGGTTAAGCGGTGTCGTCGGTGGCGAAGCGCAATTTGGTCATTTGGGAATTGGTGGTGGATGGATGCCCGCATCAATGCCATATTCAGGTGATCCCGTAAATTCCGCTGGAATATATGGAACGCTCTATACCCTACCTGCCGGCCAAATAGGATATTCGTGGTATCTATCAGGTGGCGTCGCTACCGCAGGATATCAAGAAGAATCATATTACAATGGTGGGTATTATGACGGATTTACCGCTCCAATGACAATTTTTATGGGTGGTGTAAAATGGCAAGGTGAGCGAGGATGGTTTTCTAAAGCAGGTATGGGTTACGGATGGAATGAATATGCTGACGCCTTCACATTTGAACTCACCGTAGGATTCACATTATTCAGTAATGTAATTAAATAAACAAATAAATAAATAAATAAATAAATAAATAAATAAATAAAATGAAGAGATCAAATTTTTTAAAAGTGTTTTTTGCATCATTATTAATGATAGCAATTGTTGGATTATTTTCTTGTGAAAAGAAAAAACCATGTGAAGAAAATCACACAGGCGATGTGACATTCTGGAATAACGGACCAAATTGGACATGGCCAGAAATGTATATTGAGATTGATTGGTCAGATGGAAGTTTTGACGAGGCAATATTTTCTGATTATGTGGAATTTAATGGAGTACCAGTTGGTCGGGCAGATGTTTATTGTACATGGGAAGATGCTGATTATTATTACTACGACGGTGGATATATTAATATCGAACAATGTCAAATGGTAGAAGGTTATTTAACTCTCGGTAAAAAATCGGTAGCAACTGGTGAATATACATCTACAAAACAAGGACAAGCCAATAAAAAGGATTTTAATTCACGAAAAGATTTTATAGAGTCACTTAAAACAAAATAAAATAAGGGGTAATTAATTTTACCCCTTTTTTATTTGGATATCTCAAATATTATCTTTATATTTGTACAGAAATAAAATTGTTAAATACTTAAATTATGGAAACTTATTACGAAATTCATCGTTCAACCGCAATAACAGCATTACTGGTAAAGGAAAGACAACCATTGATGTACACAAACATCCAACTGGGGGATCTACTTGCGGAAGCATATACAGAAAAGAATCGTTTTTATATTGTCAAAGAAGATGATCTCCCACTCGAAGGAAAAAATGTTATTAATAACATAATCGAATTTGAGAAATGAAAAAATTAATTTTTATTTTCCTGATCTTATTGAGTATAACTACCGTCAAGGCACAGAACACCCAAATTCTAAACGGTATCTTAGGTGATGGAACTTGGATTACAGGAAGATTAGACGAATTAGATTACTAAAAATTAAGCCATGATAAGAGAACAGATCATTGAGATTCTATCAAAGCGTTTTAATGCGGGATTCAGTTATGATATTTTGAAGAAGGACACAGAGATTATGTTTGGATGGTCATTTTAAATAACTCAAAGCCATGACAAAGAAAGAAGAATTACAAGCGGAACTGATTGCACATTTGCAAGATATTCTGAGTAATTATATTGGTGATATAAGTAATACAGATATTGAAATAGTTGAAGAACTTGAACAATCTATCTCCCAGTTACAGGAGGGAGAACATAAAGAGAGCAAGGGAGACTGGAAGAATTATAAATTAATTCCAATGTTTGATATAACAGACGAAGCAAGAGAAATTGCTGTTGCATGGATGGAATGTGAGGATAAGGATTGGATAGGTCAGAAACATAAACTCGCTTCTGATATTATGAATTATGCAAGAAAGTACGCAGCCCAGCAACCTCAGAAAGTTGAGCAGGAGGATGATGGAATGTTTATGATTACTGAAGATGGGCCTGAAGATATTGAGCAGTCAGAGAGCAAAACAGCTAAAACAGCAGAGGAGATACTTTTAAAACATATAGGCAAGGCTTATAATTGCAGATCGGTATTTCATAATAGATATATTGCTGCAATGGAAGAGTATCGCCAGCAACATCAGAAAGAGAGTAAGTATTGTGATTGCGAACAACCCGATAGGGAAATTGGATACTCTTATTGTCATACGTGTCATAGAATGGTATCTGATGAAAGAATAGAATTAATATTAAATCAAGGTAGTACAGCCCAGCAACCTCAGAAAGTTGAGCAGGAGGTATTTCAGATATGTCGAAATGGTAATAAAACTGATATTTACTTAAATGGTAATTTAATTCAGCCCGATTCAAAGTATGGTATTCCATTAACCATGGAGCAATGTGATAAATTAATGAAGATTAAAGAATACTATAATCATTTATATTTTAAATCAGTTGAGCAGGAGGAAGAATCCCTAACTGACGAGGAGATTGAAAAATGGGCAAGATCAGTAAGAATTGATTTCGGCACAGAATTATTAATCGAAGGAGCCAAAGCAATGAGAGATAACCCACAACAATTCAAAAGTAATAACAATTAAAACTTAAAATCATGAGTAGAGGAGACAGAGAAGACTGGAAAAAAGCTCAAGTATCAGGATATCTGGACTTTTGGAATACCAAATACTTTACCCTCGAACCTCAAGTATGGTATAAAGTATTACCAAATATATTTTTAGGATTAGAATATCGAGCGTCAAATTATTATATGATGGAAGGATACGATAATTATGTACTGATTGGAATTAAATGGGATATGTCAAATGCAAATTAGTGAATATATCGGACTCTTTGTCCTAGGAATAGTAATATGGTTAATTGTTGACGATGAATTTGAAAATACTATCAAATTTATAAAAAGAAAATTACTGAAGAAATGAGAGTATATATCGCAAAACCCAACACATGGTTCAAGGAAAATACCGAAGTACGACTCATTGAATATCTACACATCGATGGTGATGGAGTTAAATATGGACTCTTCGAAGGATATAAAGAGAGAGAAGGTAATTTGATTCGAGAAGGAGAAGTATGTTCATATGAAGATTTTGAAATAATTGATCTATGAAAAGTGAATTACAAAGAAAGTTAATATTGGAATTTCCTCAGTTCTTCACAACTGATCGAAAAATCCATATTGGTGAAAATCCGGAACAAGAACTTAATGAACTTCTCTCTCAAGAGGAAATCGTGTTACCAATACAATTTGGTATCGAATGTGGTGATGGCTGGTTTATGATCTTAGAAGAACTTATGCATGGCATTGAATCCCATCTTAATCCTGATAATTCATGGCCACGCAAAGAAAGAATCCCATTTGAGATTACCCAAATAAAAGAAAAGTTCGGAGGACTATCCTTTTATTATTATAGTGGCGATGATTTCGTTAGAGGAATGGTTCGGCTGGCCGAACATCTATCATATAAAATATGTGAGCATTGTGGATCAACCAAAAATGTCACACAGACAAAAGGTTGGATTAAAACATTATGCGAAGATTGCATGTCAAAACAAAAATAAAATGGGGTGGAAATCAACAATTGAGATTACTAGAGATGAAGCAATCAGATTAATTTTTAACAAACTATCTGAAGCACATAAAATGTCCGATAATCAATTGGCAGATGTGGTAGAATCGTTGGGATATGGTGATGATCCTGATCTTCCATACTTTGGACATAATTTTATAGTAAAAGACAATGCCGATACTGAAGATTAGAAGAGATGAAGCAATAAAGCTCATCCACGATAGAACTAATTCCTATCAACTGGAGAAAATGTCCGATCAACGATTGATTGACTTCCTCACAGAAATAGGATATGGGATCGACCCCAATGTTCCATGTTATGGATGGGAATTCGAAATAAGAAAAAAATGAAAATAAAAAAGCAACTTGAAGATCTGTTATATTACTATATGGGCACACGAGCAACTGGCCATACAACCCTTTTGAAAAAAGGAACAGATAACTACGATAAACCCTACTGCGTTCTTACACATAACACAGAAGCTGGCAGCTCATTAGGATTTGATCGAAGAAATGTTGTAACATTAAACAGGCTTGATAGACTCCGTGGAAGCTCAAGACCCCTGGCAATTGATAATGGGGCAATGATAGAATTATTAATCGATGTTATAATGAGAATCGAAAACCTCGAAGAAGAAAATAAAAAACTGATGAAACAAAGTAAAAAAATCTATATATCAAAATGAAAACACTTATTATCTTAGCTCTATCACTAGCACTTATCGGATGCTCAAATACAATTGCAACCGAACGCAATTTAACATCCCCCTATGTGGTAAAATCCATTGAATCGTGGTACAAAAGTAGCATATTCTGTGTCTATCATCTGAATACCAATGACACATATACAGCCACTAAGAATAATCTCGTGGTCAGAGATTCCATAGGTAAATTCTCTATTAATGATACAATATTTATAACATTAATTAAAAAATAATGACAAAACATAGAGTAGAAATTTGGGTGAGCTACCATTATGGTGGATTGTATCTGGGATTTTCAAAATCTTTTGACCTACCATTCGTCCCCTTTGTAGGATTAGTATTAAATGACAGATACAAAGAACACGAAAACGAAATCAGATTGGAAGAACATTCATATTGTCATACAACAATCATATATGACATAAGAGAAGACTCATTTTTGGTTGATGTACGAAATATTTGGAAACGCCCCGTAGATGAGGAAGTCATTGACGAAGCTCTGGAGATATTTAAGAATACAGGATGGACTCGCGAAGATCATACCGATATAGATGAATTAAAAGAACTAATGAAAATGATGAATGAAATATACAAATGAAAAGAGATTATGAACGCAATTGAATTTAAAGAACAAAATGTGGTCTTCGCAAAAGATCAACTACCATATCTACCATTACCAGCAATGGTTGATGTGAATAGCGACCAAGGAGAAATTGTCACCTGTTGGAAACTGTCATTTATCGAAAGAATAATCATCCTGTTTAACGGACGCATATGGCTCTCCATGATGACCTTTCATAAACCCCCAACACCAGTTTATATGTCAACCTTAAAATCTGATGTGATACTATGAGAACACATAAAAGAATCGGGCCAAACATCCGAACAATGACGAATCCAATAATAGATAAACTCATAAAAGAAGGCCGAGTAACACATACCGATGCGGATCAGGGTAGTTTTATCGACTGGTATGAAAAAAGAGAAAAAGAAAAACAGGAAGCCCGAAAAGAAGCCGAGAGAATCGAACAGGAACGCATAGATCACATACGGTGTCCTTCTTGTCAATCTAATAATAAAAAACATGTGGTCAAACGAGATAGCAATGGAGTATGTGGACCAGGTTACGCTACTTGGATCACCGATGAATACTTTGTCTGTAAAGAATGTGGCACTCGATATGAAGATCTAACTAAATTAAACGAGGAATAATATGCCAGGAATACTATTCATATCCGCCATTGTTCTATTAATAATTTTATTAATCAGAAACAAAAATAAAGGAATTGTTATATATGATGTATATACCGATGATGATGATGAATGAAATATACAAACTACATATTAAGTAATAAAGTAATTAACATCAATGCAATACAAGCCAAAAATCCCATCCTTGTACTGCCAATGGCCGCAGTCAGTCTTCCTCTAATCATTCTGGGATTTCTACTAATACTATTCACCCTGCCAGCGGCGGCAACAATGGATCAACAGAGAAAACTAAAATTATTTTTAATCAGATTTGAACGAATAAACAATTATCAATATGGAAGTCAAACTCACATCAGCAATTTACTTCGGGATTACATTAGGATTCCAATTATGGTTTCTATGGGACCTCGCACAAGCACAAGAAAAGAGCGAAGCTTGGTTATTTTCAGGAAAACAAGAGGGACAAGTGGGACGCCTTGGTACAATAATAATATTATTATGGACAATATTCTCCCTGATATGGGGAGGATTCTTCTGGTGGTGAAAAATCTTACCCACAGCAGAGAATATGGATAATTTGAAAAATATATGAATTCATAATCAAATAAATTAAAAAAATGGTAAATATTGGAAAACCACGATATGGTATTATTGATAATGGACTATTTGGTTTAAGAATAGTTTCGGGTATTGTCACGGGTATACGATATACAGAAACTAAACCTGTTTATGAAATTTCATTTGGACATGATAAATGGTGGACTTCTATTATATATGAAAAGGTAGAAGAACTTGCAGTTTATGAAATTTTACAACTTGCGCCACCAGAAAGAATAAAAGAAACTCATAATCTTAAAATCAAATTTGAATAACATGGGATACACAATGCCAATGACCGAGGGCGGAAGCCCACTTCCACTTAGCGGATATACAACCAACTGGCCAATCGAAATGTTTATGGGATACACTATCGAAGACCTTATACAGAAATTCGGATATCGTATCCAAAACGCAATCCGCACTCCACGATATTGTGGAAAAACTGGACTCCATATCGAAACTATGAAGAATAAAACCAAATGGTGGAAATTCTGGAACAATGATATACGAAAAGATTATAAGTGGTATACGGGACAGGTCTATAATGATGAGGATATTAAATTCTCAAACTATATAAACAATCCCAATCCTACGGTTCCACCGTCAGAAGTTTTTCCCACCCTGGCTCCCGAGCATCCCGAAAAATCTGCGGTTAAAATAAAATTACCGTCACCAAGGATGAAGAAAACTTCCGAAAATCCCTATGGATTACTAGACCATTCATTTAAACAAAAATTAATTATACCTCTGAAAAAAAGAAAATCGGGAAAATCATATGTCAATGAAGCCTTCGTTATGTCGAAAAAACTAAATGACGATATTACCCCTGGAATCATTTATACCCCATTCGTTCTTCAAACAAGAACCGAACCAAATCCCGATTATGATAAATTTATGAAAAAATATCATAGGGATCACTCCCGCTGCCCAAACTGCGGTTCAAATAAAATGAAAACAACTCTCATGGGATACCCATTACATATGGATCGCAAAGAAGATTATAAAGATCTGAATTCCGTTTCTTGTGAAAAATGCGGTTATCGGGGCAAACGACATGACCTCGTACCCAAAAAACGAAAACCACGACTCCATGAACATTCTTTCGAACTCGACGGCGGCCCCTGTCTTAAATGCGGGAAAACAGTAAGCGAAATGATCAACGAAGATATAACAAATTATAATAAAAAACATGGCAAGAGCAAATAATGGAGGATGGGATTTCGTCAAAGCAGGCGAAACCTATCAATATAAAGAAGATGGATTCATAGCATGGGTCAAAATCCTCGAAGATCTGTCAGATGACGAATACTACCACTTCAAACTACAGGTC
>Ga0315283_10003351_pt1 | contig 13628 bp, 11 predicted proteins | sample YL17G09_0_MG_FD_204541 | JGI IMG/M metagenome (GOLD analysis project Ga0315283, IMG submission 204541) | Sediment microbial communities from Yellowstone Lake, YNP, Wyoming, USA - YL17G09_0 | ecosystem: Environmental > Aquatic > Freshwater > Lake > Sediment | place: USA: Wyoming | collected... | reverse complement strand
ACATCGCCCGGTTCGGACGATTGGGACTCGTCGCCTCCGTCCAGCCCTACCATTTGATCGAAGACGGCCGCTGGGCCGAGAAAAAGATCGGGCCCGAACGGGCCCGGACAACCTACGCTTTCGAATCTCTGCGCCGGGCCGGGGCAACGCTCGCCTTCGGCTCCGATTGGACCGTCGCACCCCTGAGCCCGGTCCTGGGGATTTACGCCGCGGTGACCCGCCGGACCCTCGACGGGAAAAAGCCCGGCGGCTGGGTCCCCGAGGAAAAAGTCTCCGTCGAGCAGGCCGTCCGGGCTTACACGGTCAACGGTGCTTACGCGGAGTTCGCCGAAGCGGCCAAGGGCGCGATCCAAGCGGGCAAGCTCGCCGACATGGTCGTCCTCGACCGGGACATCTTCACCATGCCGCCCGAAGAGATCGCCGACGTCAAAGTCTCGCTGACCGTTTTCGACGGGAAGATCGTTCCCAGGAAGGACTGACGGAGAACCCCATGGCGGAACTGAAGCTTTTCACCCCCGAGCCCGGGCACATCGGGACGGACGAATCGGGCAAGGGGGATTTTTTCGGCCCCCTCGTCATCGCCGCCTTCTTCATGCCTGCGGGCCAGGAGGGGGTCTTGCGCGAGCTCGGGGTCAAGGATTCGAAAAGAACCTCGGACGCCCGCTGCCGTGAGATCGCCGAAACTCTCAAGAAAAGCTACCCCTACCATTCCGTGATCGCCATCGGCCCGGAGAAATACAACGAACTTTACGACAAGCTCCGCAACCTCAACCGCCTGCTCGCCTGGGGGCACGCCCGGGCGATCGAGAACATCCTCGAGCGGATCCCGGCCGGCAAGGCGGTCACAGACCAGTTCGGCGACGAGAAGTTCGTCCGCAACGCCCTGCTCAAAAAGGGCCGTGAGATCGAGCTCGTCCAGATGCCCCGGGCCGAGGAAGACGCCGCCGTCGCGGCCGCGTCCATTTTGGCCAGGGCCGAGTTTCTGACGCGTCTTCACTTTCTTTCAAAAGACGTCGGGATGGATCTGCCCAAGGGCGCTTCGGACCTGGTCGAGGCGGCCGCGGTCAAGCTTGTCCGCGCGAAGGGGGCGGACGTGCTCGAAAGAGTGGCCAAGACCCATTTCAAGACGACCGTCCGCGTCCTGGCCGCCGCCGGCGTCGCCAGGCTCGTCTGACATGATCGTCCTGGCCAAGATCGGCCTCGTCGTCGCCCTCCTGCTCGTCCTCATCCGGCTGAAGTGGGACCTCGGCCTGGTCCTCTTTCTCAATACCTGCCTCACGGCCGTCCTCTTCACCATGAAGACTGCCGCCTTCGGCCGGGCGGTCCTCGCCGGGGCGGCCGCGTGGGAGACGCTCGAGCTGGCCGGGATCATCATCCTCGTCCTCTACCTGGGCGAATTCCTACAGACGAGCGGAGCCTTCAAGACCATGGTCGATGCCTTGAAAAACCTCGTCCGGGACGACCGCCTCATCCTAGCCATCCCCTCGGCGTTCATCGGACTTCTGCCGATGATGGCTGGGGCCATGATGGGCGCGCCTATCGTCGACGAGGCGGGCCGCCGCTGGAACCTCGAGCCGGCCTGGAAGACGTTTTTCAATTACTGGTTCCGCCACATCTGGGAATACTGGTGGCCGCTCTATATCAACATCATCCTGGCGGCGGCCATCTTCCGCATCCCCGTCTGGAAGGTCAGCCTTTTTCAGGCGCCCTTCACCCTGGTTGCCTTCGGGGCGGGGCTCGTCGTCCTCTACAGGAAGCTGCCGCGCCTGCCGCGGGAAAGAGAGAACCGCGGCTCGTTGAAGGACGTAGGGCTAGTCGTCTTCAGCATCTGGCCGATCGCCCTGACCATCGTCCTCATCTTCGCGGCCAGGATGAACATGCTCCTGGCCCTGGCCGTCGCCTCCGTCCTGACCCAGGCCACGGCCCGGATGGGCGTCAAGACGAGATGGGGTGTCATCGTCCGCGGCTTCTCGCCCAAGATCGTCTGGCTCATCTTCGCCCTGATGGTCTTCAAGAAGGTCCTCGAGGCCTCCGGCGCTCTCGACGCGGTCGTCCGGGTCGTCCCGCCCCACGGCCTGTCCGCCTACGTCCTCCTCTTCGCCGCGCCATTCGTCGTCGGTTTGCTGACGGGCGTCAACCAGGCCTTCGTGGCCATCTCGTTCCCCCTCCTCGTCTCCGTCATCGGGACGGGAAAGCCCGACATGGTTTTCATGACCTTTGCCTATGTCAGCGGGTTCGCCGGGATCCTTCTTTCGCCGGCCCATCTCTGTCTGGCCCTGACGGCCGATTATTTCAAGGCTGAGATGCGCGACGTCTACCGGATCCTCGTCTGGCCCGTGGCCGCGGTCTTCGGCGCGGCCCTCCTCGAAGTTTTGGTTTTCCGCGTCTTCTGAACGGGGACATGAACGGGGACATGTACCTTTGGTACGTGTCCCCTGGCTTCTCTTACCGATTCGCAGGGACGGGGACATGTCCCCATTCCCGGTCCTTCTTGATATAATGACGGCGGACGAAGATCCCGATCCCAGGAGCGGTGCCATGCCCGAGACGAAGCGGCTATATTATGAGGATGCCTATCTCATGGAGTTCGACGCCGAGGTCGTCGATCGCCAGGTCCACGAAGGGCTTCCCGCTGTCGTGCTCGACCGGACGGCCTTTTACCCCGAGTCCGGCGGCCAGCCGTGGGACAGGGGTACGCTCGGCGGCGTCGAGGTCCTCAAGGTCCTCGATGTCGACGGAGCCATCCTCCATGTGCTGAAGAGCGAGATCGCGGGCGGAACGGTCCGCGGCCTCGTCGACAGACCGACCCGCTTCGACCACATGCAGCAGCATACCGGACAGCACGTCCTGTCGCAGGCTTTCTACGAGACGCTCAAGGGCGAAACCCTGTCCTTCCATCTCGGCCCGGATGTCTCCTCGCTCGAGATCGGCTTGCGGGCCATCTCGGACTCGGAGTGGGATAAGGTCGAGGACAGGGCCAACGCGATCGTTTGGGAGGACCGCGAAGTCAAAACGTATTTCGTGCCCGAGGAGAAAATAGGGGAGGTGCCCTTGCGAAGGCCGCCCAAGAAACAGGGCCTTCTGCGGGTCGTCGAGGTCGACGGATTCGACTACTCGGCCTGCGGCGGGACGCACTGCCGCCGCACGGGCGAAGTCGGGATGGTCAAACTTACCGGGGTCGAGAAAATACGGGGGAACCTGCGCTTCGAATTCCTCTGCGGGGGGCGGGCCCTTCGGGATCACCGTGGCAAAGACCGGACGGTCCGGAAGCTGGCCGGGGCGTTTTCCTGTTCGGACGGAGACGTGGCCGCTCAAGTGGAAAAACTCGTTGCCGACACGAAGACCCTGAAGAAACGGGCCCGCCGGCTCGAGGAGCGGTTGGCCGCATTCGAGGCCGGCGAGGTCATCCGGGCGACTTCCGGACCCCTCATTGCCGGCGTTCTCGAGGACAAAACCCCCGACGAGGCGCGTTTTTTAGCCTTGAACATAATCAAGTGCGGCCAGTTCGCCGTGGTCTATGGGGTCCGGGGCGAGAACCAGGGGAACCTTATCGCCGCCCGGTCCGATTCCCTGCTGGCGGACCTTCGGAAGCTTGTCCCAGCGGTCGGGGCCGTCGTCCCGTGCAAGGGAGGAGGAGGACCGTCCCTGATCGAGCTGGTTACGCCAGAAAAAGCCCGGCTTCAGGAGGCCGTCGACGCGGCCGTGGATTGGCTCCGGGCGAACGAGGAAAAGCTGAAAGCCTAAAAACCGTCGATGAAGAATATCCTGGTCGTCGGCAGTTCCAATGCGGACATGGTCATCCGTGTTCCGAGGATCCCCAAGCCCGGCGAGACCGTCCTCGGCGGCGAGTTCACGATGGCCCCGGGTGGCAAAGGCGCCAACCAGGCCGTGGCCGCGGCCCGGGCGGGGGGCCACGTGACCTTCGTCGCCCGGGTCGGCGACGACGTCTTCGGCGAGCGGGCGCTTGCGAACTTCGAGGCCGACGGGATCGACACGCGTTTTATATTTCGCACCCCCGACTCGCCATCCGGCATCGCCCTGATCAACGTGGACGGCAGAGGGGAGAACAGCATCTCCGTCGCCTCCGGGGCGAACGCGCTCCTGTCCGCTGGAGACATTGAAAAGGCGGACGAGGCCTTCAACGCGGCCGACATCGTCCTCCTTCAACTCGAAACGCCGATGGAGACCGTCCGCGCCGCGGCGAAAAAAGCCCGGGACCGCGGAGTGCCAGTTATCCTCAACCCGGCTCCGGCTCGCCCGCTCGACGATGACCTTCTCCGCTTGATCGCCGTCCTGACGCCGAACGAGCACGAGGCGGAATTCCTGACGGGGTTACCTGTCCGGGATGAAAGCGGCGCGAGGGAATCGGCCGCCCGGCTCCGGGCCAGGGGAGTTGCCGCCGTCGTCATCACCCTGGGCGAACGCGGCGCTTATGCTTCTTCTCCGGAATTCGAAGGCCTGGTTCCCGCGTTCAAGGTGGACACCGTCGACACCACGGCGGCTGGCGACGTCTTCAACGGAGCCCTGGCCGTCGCCCGCGCCGAGAAAGAGCCGATGAATGAATCGCTCCGCTTCGCGTCCGCCGCCGCAGCCCTATCGGTGACCAGGCCCGGCGCCCAACCCTCCGCACCGGCACGTTCCGAGATCGGGAGTTTTCTAGCCGCGCGCCCTCCGTCGATCGGGCGATGATGACGGCCCATAAAAACGGCCGTGGAAACACGGCGGCGAGCGGATAGCTTAAACAGCTTCGAGCGCCGATCTTTGTGGCTTTTCGTGGCTATTGACCCGTTCGCCGACGCTAAGCCCCACCTTTCAAGGCGGGGATGAGAAGCGAGGCTCAGGGTTAACCCCGAACAAGCCCCGGCATTCATGCCGGGGAGTCAGGGGCCTGTCAAGCCATTTAAAAACCTTACCGTAGAGGGTATCATCTTGCCATTTAAAAATCTTACCCAAGCGGAGAGGGGTGGCGCATCTCCCAGATCCGCTCGAGCTTCCGCCGGATGATCTTCGATAGAGCGAAAGGGTCCAGCCTGGAGCGGAGATGGAGGAGTTGTTCGACCTTACTCTGACCTCCTCAATGAAAGAAGGTAGAGTACGTAGACCCCCGTATCCCTGTCCACCCATGGTAAGATTTTTAAATGGCAAGACATATAGGCCTTCGGTAAGATTTTAGACGGCGCGATTCGGCTTCTTGACTTGTGCCGGCTCCCAGCGATACTATCCTTTCGTAATGGGGGTATCGGTCCCGAGCCTATTGGGGTATGTTCGCAGGCGCCACGAAAAAGGAAATTCCCATCAAAATAAAGATCCCCTTTGCCGAATAGGAGGCTCTCCATGAACGATGTTTTTGAGAAGCATGTGAGGGCTGCAGCAGTCGCAGTCTGGTGGACCCTGCTGATCACCGTCGGGTTTGTTCTGATCCAGTGGATCGTGTACCTGCTGGTCATGTCCGCACGTCCTGCATGGGTGTTGTCCTCGTGGGGTCCGGACGTCACCTGGTCTTTCTTCCAGACTGTGTGGTTCTGGGGCTTAGCGATTCAAAAATTTTGTGTTTGGCTTCTGGCCTTGGCGGCTCTTTGGCTCACGTTATGGGCAAGGCAGTTGAGAAAAAGAACGAATGGTTGAGGGCGAGCGGAAAGGGAGTTCAGATGTTCATTGGCCGGTACTCGAAGGGGGTCGCCGTATTGGCCGGATGGGTCGTTCTCTCCCCGATTCTTGCATCGGCCCAGAAAGCCATCATCATCGACGACGATCTCAGGGCCAACGCCGACGTCCTGAAGGTCAAGATGGGCACCCAGGCGCTGGGAAAGATATGGAAATTCAAGTTCGGCGAATTTGGCGTCGTCTCGAGCAAGATGGGCGCGACCAAGACCACAACAACGGGCGCGTTTCTCAGCCCTGTGGAGAAAAGCCGGACCAAGCAGAAATTCTCGTTCGTCCTGAAAGGGGCTGGCCCCGAGACCGTCAGTGTCAAAGCGGCCCAGAACCTCGAGTCCGAAGCCCTCAACGAGATTGCGATCTCACCCGGGGTCTCGATGAGTGTCGTGGACATATCGGGGACATCCGACAATCTCGTGGCCGAAATAGCATTCGACGGCGAATCCGTAAAACCCTGGACTCTTCTCCTTCAGGTCGCCAGCAGCCTGGCCGTCCTCAAGGAGAAGACCCTGTCATCCTTATTGACCGACGGGACCCGGGAGATCGTCATCTCTCCCGTGACGTCGGACGAACCCGGCGCCAAGCCGAGGGTCCTTCCCGCCCGCGGCTACGAATTTTCCGAGGCTGGACGGGCCCTGGGCGCGGTTCAGTACTGGGGGGGCGGGGTCTTAGGGTTCAACAAGAATGTCGTCCACATGCGTAGGGACCTGGATACGAAGACGAAGCTCCTGCTGGCGGCGGCCATGACAACCATCCTGCAGGTCAAGATCAACGCGCAGGCGTCGTTGGACTGATCATCGTCCGGGCGACCGCTCACTAGATAGCCAGGTCGTGAGAATTCGAGCACCGACAAGGCTCATCCCTTGTCCGACCCGGTCACTAGTCATAGGCTTCGCCCTGCTAGCGAAGGGGTTCTCGTCCCGTCCTTGGTCGAATGTGCTTGCGTTCACAGTGACCAATTTAGCTATTGATGCTGTTGCTTGATCAGAAACGCAAAAAACGTGCTGGACACTCCGAGGGTGAAGGCTTATGAAGGCTGTCGATGAGCACAATTCTGAGCACATCATCCAAAAACGACCACGCAACCCATTCATCTTGCTTCAATTAAGGAGGTGGTCCAGCTGCCTTCTAAGCAGCGGGTCGGGGGTTTGAGTCTCTCCAGACGCGCCGCCATATTCCTCGAGAAAACGGCCATTATGGGCATCATCCCTGGGTCTCAAAGTTGTCGCAATTTTTTACACCTCTACACGGTTTTAGGCATCTGAAGAGCGCATATTTAAGCCATGTGGGACCGCCGGACTGAAGAGCTATAAAACGCCGCCGCCTGCCACGCCGGAGGCAAAGAACTCCACTTCTGGCGGGACCCGTTTTCGGGCGAGGCTCCTCGTTAATCGGTTGACAATCCACATCAACTTGGTTATTTCATATGAGAATTCAAGTTGAAGTGGAGATCTGTGAACGAACCCCTCGGTGCCCCGTAGTCCCCCTCCGGCGTGGGCATCGACAAGGAGCAAGCATGACGACGTTCCCGCGATTCCTCGTTTTCCTCGCGTTCCTGGCCGTCCTGTCGTGGACATGCGCCCCATCGGCGAAACAGCCTCCAAGCACGATCACGTCGGTACCCGACGCGTTGCACGGATATATTAGCTTCTCCGTGTCCCCCCTTGTGGTCCCGTCCGAATATGGTGCCGGCCTGGGCTTCTATGCCGCCGTCTGGTCCTTGGTCGACGAGCCGCTCGCCAATTTCCAGGTCGGCTTGCCGGGCACGTGGATCATCCCGGACAACTCCGACAATACGGACACCCCCCTCGCGCCGGTCGGCACGTACGCCCGTGATAACTGGCCGGAACGGGGACCGACATATGAAACGGTCTTCCAGACCTTGGAGGGCGGCCTGGGCTACTGGGCCGGCAACCACTTCCGCTACGGCCCGCCGAAGTTCAGCATGAACGGCACCCCGCAGTGCTACGATTATGAGATCGCATCTCCCGGCTGGTCTTTTTTCTACGATAACAAAGCTCTGCCGGACAGCCGGCTGGGCATCGCCCAGCTCAGCAACCGCCTGCTCATCCCGCCCGACGGGCTTTCCCTTCAGGGCAACCCCAACGGCCAGTTCCTGGGATACGCGTATATGGCCCTGCCTTTCACCGACCCGGTCGTCGGCGACCCTCCGACCGGCGATCAGTCCTGGACCTGTTTCCTGAGCGCGTCCAATTTCAAGGGCCCGCTCGCCTTCTATATCCCCGAGACATGGAGCAAGATCGGCAAGCTCTTCAACTATCCCTTCATTTACGGGCGGGGCCTGGACACGCGCGCGGGGAACGCGGACGGCGGGGCCATGGAGATCAATACGGTCCCGGGCTATCAGGCCACGGATTCCCGGGGCATCACCTATTTGAAGCTGCCAAAGATGCAGTTTCCGGTGGACGATCAGGGAAGAACCATTCTTGTCCAGGACGTGACCTTCTACGCCAAGACCGCGCTCTATGAGGCCTTCAAGGCCTGGCGCGACGGGGGCCCGATCTGCCCCGGGCGTTTCGACGAGGCCGGAGCGTGGCTGCCTGCGTTGACGACGCAGATTCCGGGCTACGATCAGGCCGGAAAGAAGATCAGTGGCGTGGAAGGGACTTTCGTCCCCAAGGTGTTCGAGTCTCACTTGTGGGGGCTGGAGTGGGTTGACGGCACCCGGAGCGGCATGGGCTTTTTCCCTCAATATTTCCGGTACGACGGGAACGGGCGCCACGCCGTAGCCGCCTCCGAGGTGCCCGCCGAAACCCGCCTCGCGGCTCAGACTTTCCCGCGGGCCGAGACGGGCGCGCCCTACATCTCTCCGGCCGGCGGCGCGTGGGGCTCGCCCGGGCCGGTCAGGGGGCCGTTTCTCGTCAATCTCGCGGACGGATCGATTGTGACTTACTATTGGTATCGCTTTGTCGACCAGCCGTCCTTTCAACAATACGCGTGGAGCGCGGAGAAGAAAGCCAAGCTCCAGGCCTTTGTAGAAAATATCCATGCCACATGGTCGATCGACCGGGATTACATGGCTCCCCTTCGTCGGGGGACGCTCGCGGCCTTGGACCCGGCGCTGTTCGTCGCGCCGCCGCCGGGACTGGAGGTCGGCTACGTCCCGATCGTGACGCACCAGGAAGCGACCGCGCGCGCGGCAAAGGTGGAGTAGCCGGGCTCGATTTTCATATATCCTGTCGGGATTGACATTGCCCATCGGCCGAAGATACATTGCCAATGCGCACAAGACGGGAGATCCATCATGAGCCGAAGACGCGTTCGGACACGCCGCCAATTCCTTAAGGACGCCGGGACGGCCGTGGCCGCCTCGGGGTCGTTGGCGTTTTTTTCAACCCTCGGCCTGACCGGCTGCGCGGGGAAGCCCCGGCGGAAGCCGAACGTGGTCCTGGTCATGACGGACGATCAAGGGTTCGGCGATATCGGCGCGCACGGGAACCGGACCGTCAAAACGCCGACCTTGGACGCCCTCCATGCCAAGAGCGTTCGGCTGACGAATTTCCACACCGACCCTTGCTGCTCTCCGACGCGGGCATCCCTTCTCACGGGCCAATACTCGGCCCGCTCGGGCGTCTGGCACACCATCGGGGGGAGGTCGCTGCTCGCCCGGGACCGGACGACCATGGCCGACCTCTTTCAGTCCGCCGGCTACCGGACCGGCATCTTCGGCAAATGGCACCTCGGAGAGAACTATCCGTTCCGGCCGCAAGACCGCGGCTTCCAGGAGACGCTCGTCCATCGCGGAGGCGCGGTCGGTGCCGCGCCGGATCACTGGGGCAACGACTATTATGACGACACGTATATCCGGAATGGAAAGCCCCAAAAATACGAAGGGTACTGCAACACCGTTTGGTTCGACGAGGCCATCCGGTTCATCCGGACCAACCGAGACCGCCCCTTCTTTTGCTACGTGCCGACAAACCTGCCGCACGCGCCTCTCACCGTCGATGATCGTTATGCCGAGCCTTACCGGTCCCAGGTGTCTGACCGCCTGGCGCACTACTACGGCATGTTGACCGAATTCGACGAAGACCTGGCCCGGTTGTCGGCCGAGATCCGGACCCTGGGGCTTGAGAACGACACGATCTTCATCTTCATGTCCGATAATGGCCCCTGTCCCTGGTACGGAGGCATCGTCATTGACGACGACGGCTATGTCCTCGAGGGATATAGCGCCGGGATGCGCGGCGGCAAGATCTGGGGATACGAGAACGGCCACCGGGTGCCCTGCTATGTTCGTTGGCCGGGCGGCGGGATCGAGGGAGGCAAGGACGTGGACCTGTTGACCGCTCATTTCGACCTGCTGCCGACGCTCCTCGATTGCTGCGGGATCGAGCCGCCGGCCGGGGCCTCATTCGACGGAACAAGTCTCCTCCCTTTGCTCCGCAATCCGGGGACAGCGTGGGCCGAGCGGACTCTTTTCGTGCATAACCAGCGGGTCGACTTTCCGGTGAAATACAAGGAATTCCAGGTGCTGACCGAGCGCTGGCGGCTCGTCAGCCCAACATTGAAGGACGGGGAGGTCGCCGTGCCCCCGGCGGCGGAGATCGGCTCCCTGAAAAGCCTCGAGCTCTACGACATTCGGGCCGATCCGGGACAACGGGAAGACATCGCCGGCCGGCACCCGGAGACGGTCGCTGAGCTCCGTGCGAGGTACGAAGCCTGGTGGAACGACGTTTCCGCGAAGTTCGGCGACTACAACGATATCGTGATAGGGTCGAACCGCGAGAACCCGGCGGTCCTTCACGCCCATGACGCGCACCGCGGGGGCGGGCGGCAGGTTTGGGTGATCGAAGCGGAGCGCGCGGGGGAATACGCGTTCCGGGTCTTCCGTTGGCCTTCCGAGTCGGGGAAAAAGATCCTGGAAACCCGCGATGGCGGCGCGGTCGTCGGCGCGGCCGGAGCCCGGCTGAGGGTCGGCAACGTCGACCGGTCCGTCCCGGTTCTTCCAGAGACGCCGGCGGCCGAATTCACCGTTCATCTTGCCGCGGGCCGGACTTGCCTCGAGGCCTGGTTCGTTCCGCAGGGATCGGAGAAGCCCTGGCTTGCCGCTTCCGTCGCGGTTGAACGGATCGGCCCAGCGGATCCGGAGAAATTAGGAACCTACAGCGCCACTCATCCGGACTCCCTTCTCCGATAAGTGTTCGGCGAGGAGGGGTCAGGTCAAATGCATGTGATCGTTATTTCACGGTTATGACGACATTGCCCTTTTTGTTTCCGCTTTCGGCATATCGGTGGGCTTCGGCCGTTTGCTCTAGCGGAAAGCACCGATCTATGAATGATTTGATCTTCCCCGCCTCAATAAGCTCTTTAATGAAGATCAGGTCTTCGCTCTTTTCGTTGACCAGCACACAAATAACTTTCCTACCGCCGGCCATTGACGTCCGAAGCATCTGGAAAACCTGTTTCATTTTAAAACTGACGTAAAGACAGCGTCCGTCCGGCACGAGTGAGCGCTTACACCGCGCGAACGGACTCTTCCCTAATATGTCAATGATAAAATCATAGGTCTTTTGGCTAGCGGTAAAATTCTCTTTGGTGTAGTCAATGACCAGGTCAGCTCCCAAGGACCTTACATATTCCAATCGTGACGTACCGCATACACCGGTCACGGTCGCCCCAAAGTGATTCACGGCAAGCTGTACCACCGCCGGGCCGATCCCACCCGAAGCTCCATTCACCAAGACCTTTTGGCTTGGCCGGAGATCGATCTTTCTGAGTATATTCAACGCCATGATCGCCCCATAGGGGATGGCGGCGGCTTCCTCATAGCTCATATTGGCCGGTTTGATCGCCACCACACCAGTTCCACGCATACATAGATACTCGGCATTTGCACCCATGCGGGGACCGCAATATCCAAAAACCTGGTCGCCGATCTTGAATCTTGTCACAGCCTTGCCGACGGCCTCGACTTCGCCGGCGAATTCACTCCCCAGAATTGTTATCTTCGGCTTTCTGAAACCAAAGCTCATTTTCCCGATGAGCCAGAAGAGGAATGGCATGTGGAACTTTTTAGGGGAGATCGCCTTGAAATTCCGTATTAACGTATCCGCGAAATTGATCGGTGTCGCATAGATCCTGATCAGGATCTCATTGTGCTTTGGAGTAGGCTTCGTCACCTCTTTGAGTTGAAGAACCTCCGGCGGTCCGTATTTTGTGAGGACGATTGCTTTCATGTGATGCCCTTTCTATTTGTCATCAATAATAATTAACCTGACCTGCCCTCGATCCATAAAGCCCTCTGGGACCGGCGGCCTGGTGCCCAAAGAACCATTTCGAGTCTACGCTTTGACGGTGATGCGGAAGCTGCACCTACTTCCGCCGCGCAGGATCGTTTCCTCGATCTCTGCGGTGACCGGTTTGCCTATTACGGTCGAGAAAGCCTCCTGCTGCCAGCCGAGAGTGCAGTTGCAGAAATCATCCGGAGTTCGGCCGACTTTCACCAGCGGACAGGCGCACGGGCTGGGCTTTCCGATGACACGCAGGATGCCGGCTTTTTCATCGTACTCGGCCTTTTCGACCCAGGCCGTTTTGACCTTGGCCAGAAAACCCTGAAGGTCGCCGCGGTATTTCTGAAAAAGCGCGCTGTAGGCCTGGGCGCATTCGCGGCCCAAGCTCGCCAGGATCCTGTCGCGGGTGGCGCCGTCGAGGTCTTCCCCCATAATGGACACCAATTTGGCGAAGCGCTCGCGCGATCCGTCGAGCTCCTGCTTCAATCGGCTGTTATCGGCCGGGGTCGTCGCTGTCTGCCGTTCCCCGTTTTCGGCCCGGGACGAAAGAGGGGCAAGGAAGCCCAGTATGCCGCAGCCGCAAGCGCCGGCGCCGCACGTTTTCAGAAAATCGCTTCTTTTCATGTCACTCTCCTTATGTGAAGTGTCCCGCTCGGCCCTTATTCATTCTCGGTCTATCGAGAATACGCGGATGCGTGACCTGCCTCCGATCAATGTACCAGCACTTGAGTGAATATTCCAGTCCAATAAGCCCGAGGCCATCAAGGCCGCGGAGGAGGCAGTCGAGTTCGGCGACACCCGGAACAATGGGCCATGCAGAAGAAGCTCGGAGAGCTCATGGACCCAGACGCGCTCTCTTATTCCCCATGAAAGCCCCGCTTGCTGTCCGGCCTGTCAAGCCATTTAAAAACCTTACCGTAGAGGGTATCATCTTGCCATTTAAAAATCTTACCCAAGCGGAGAGGTGTGGCGCATCTCCCAGATTCGCTCGAGCTTCCGCCGGATGATCTTCGATAGAGCGAAAGGGTCCAGCCTGAAGCGGAGATGGAGGAGTTGTTCGACCTTACTCTGACCTCCTCAATGAAAGAAGGTAGAGTACGTAGACCCCCGTATCCCTGTCCACCCATGGTAAGATTTTTAAATGGCAAGACATATAGGCCTTCGGTAAGATTTTAGACGGCGCGATTCGAGCGGATGACAGCTCCGTGCAGCCGGCCATATACTCCCTAGCAGAGTTAGGAGGGTAGATTCTTTGTCCGGAGCAGGAATTCACCAAATCGAAGAAAAAGGAACCAGGAAATCCTGGAAAAAAACAGGATTTTTGTTCGTGCATGAAGGTCGTTAAGGGAAGTACAAAAATTGGTTGACAAGGTGTAGTCAGCAGGCTACAATGATTGTATGGTCGAACTGCGGAAAACTGAGATCTTTGCCAGATGGCTAGATGGTTTGAATGACATCCGGGCCCGGGCCCGCGTCCTGGTCAGAATCGAGCGTTTGGCGATGGGCCATGCCGGCGATGTCAAACCGGTGGGCGAAGGGGTATCGGAAATGCGCATCGACCATGGCCCAGGCTACCGGGTTTACTTTAAACAGCATGGGCAGACTGTGGTGGTTTTGCTGGCCGGGGGTGACAAGCGGACCCAGGACAAGGACATCAAAACCGCATTGCGCCTGGCAAGAAATCTTTAGGAGGAAAAGATGAAAAAGACTGATACC
>Ga0315283_10003350_pt1 | contig 13630 bp, 11 predicted proteins | sample YL17G09_0_MG_FD_204541 | JGI IMG/M metagenome (GOLD analysis project Ga0315283, IMG submission 204541) | Sediment microbial communities from Yellowstone Lake, YNP, Wyoming, USA - YL17G09_0 | ecosystem: Environmental > Aquatic > Freshwater > Lake > Sediment | place: USA: Wyoming | collected... | reverse complement strand
AACCGCGATTCCTGAGGATCCGACAGGGGGGCGTTCACTTGTGTTAGGAGTTGCGCCGTATGGTGATGCCTCGGAGGTTACAGCTACCGGGCCGGTAGAGGAAAGCGATAATAAGTGGTTAGTTCTCGGCCTTACAACTCAGGCCAATAAGGCAATTAAAGGAGTGCAGATCTGCTACGAAGTAACAACAGACTCTCCAGGTTCTACTTATATTTCTCAGGTCAGGCTCACAACGATGACCACTCCGGATTTCTCGACTGTCATACACGATGACCCAACGAACCTTACATCTACCACCGCGACATGTTTTACCAGCAATACAGCAAAACGCAAGCCAAAGGTTGGTGGTACAACGACATTATCACTAAAAATGGTTTTTGGAAGCGCCAGCGATAAAATTACAATTGGCGGGGTAAAGCTTATCTATTAGATACCATTAGAATGCCTATGAAGGGGCTTCTGATATTGTTAACGGACACTCCGCCGGCAATCTTCATCACCTAATTGAACGGTTTCTGTTTGTTCCGGGGCTTGTCCTATGAAATACCCAGTACCAACAAAAACCCCCTTCGATCAATTTCGGAGGGGGTTTCCATTGCGTTACGTCGCTACTACCCTTTGTGTCCTCTATGCCTTCCTTTCCCGAATTCCTGCATGCACTCGGCAGATAGTTCACTCTTATGTTCACGCATACAGTTCGCCATGTTGCCCTTGCCCGGCTGCACATCTTTACAGAATTTATCAACATCATCGGCGCACGCCTTATGCATCTCTTTGCCCCGCATCATCATTTCGTGATTCCTTTGCTTGCATCCAGGCGATAAATCTTTTTCATGCTCTTTCAGACAGGTTGCCATGCGACCGCCTCCGGGGTTAACGTCTTTGCAGAATTTTGCCGCGTCATCAGCGCACGGGCGTGTGTCTTCCGCATATGCATTGATTCCGACCAAGAGACTCACACAGAACAATGCAATCATTAATGGAATGATCCTTTTCATCTTTTTCTTCGTTCTCCCTTCTTTTATCAGTTGTTTTTTCGTAACAGATGCTCCTTAACCGGTGACTTTTGCTTCACCTCCTTTGTGTGTATGAATGTATTGTGCACTCCTGTTCTCTACTCATAACAATACACTGCAATTGTGAAGAACCCATTAAGGAACTATGAAAGGCTTATGAAGATGATTCGGCAAGCAACCGTCATGCTCCGACTTGATCGGGGCATCCACGGGACTCAAGGCTGGATTCCGTCCTCCGACTTGATCGGGGGATCAAGCCGTGGAATGACAAACATTAGGCTCTGGTTATGACTGGTTTGGAATAAGCGCTTAAACTATCGCCATTCTCACCTGTCCTCTTCCTCTGTTTCCTCATCTTTATACGCCCTTTTCTTCTGCAGCAGCCGGATAAAACCGTACACGGTTATGAGAGCTGCAAAAACAAAGAGGATAGTGTAGAGGTTGCTGCTGAGATAGTAAACCCATGTGTATTTTCTTTTAAGATGCGACTGCCAGTCCTGTTCAAGATCATGGAGGCTCATCGAAAAACTTCTCTGTATCGCCTCATCGAGGGAATTCCCTTCTTTGAAATACCCCACTGCCTGCAAAAAGCCCTCTTCCCCGGACTTGCTGATGAGATATTCTACGAAGCTTTTACTCTCCTCATATGCCAGGAGAAGGGATTTATCCTCATCCGGAAATCTTTCCAGTCCGCCTATCGGAATAAGCATGTCAGATGCGGTGGCCTGTGCGAGGGCTTTATCCGAATCTTCAGCCATAAGCTCTGCAATGCCTCCGCTTGCCCATTGGCATATCCCTTCGTCGAGCCAACGTGGCAAGCGGTCCCCTTGAATATTACGGTGCAGCACAAGATGACACAATTCATGCTTGAGCGTAGTGCGGAGCGTAAACGGTTTCGTGTAGACCCTTGACGTATCGAGTACAATCAGGTTTCTCTGCGGCACGGCAAAGGCGAGGATACTGTCGCTGCCCACCATTTTTCTGAATGTATCCCTGTCATTTGCTAAAACGATCTCGGGCCTGAAGTCAATCTCCCATCGAAATGCTTGTGATAGTTCGCTGCTGACAGCGGGATAGATCTCCGCAATCTCGCGTGCGACAGGCATGAGAGGCTTTTCAAACAATATGTTCGCCGTACTTGTCTGTATCGAACTGGTTTCGGCTGAAAGAAAAGACGCAGAGAGAGCGATGAATACTACCGATACTACGAAAGGGCATATACGTTTGAAAAGCATTATTATCACTATTGTTACCTGCACTGATTTGTTAAGGCAAGGATTAAAATACCGCCAGAAATGTTGATTGCAGATGAAGGATTCCCGGAATGCATCAGGAGTGCCTCGTCGCTTCCGATGATAACCGACTGCCGTTTGAAAGGTTTTGTTGAAATCTTAATCTAATGCTATAATATGCGAAAATCTCACCTCGGCGGTGAGGGTGCATTTTAAGGCTTGTTGCGGGGAGAACAGGGTATATACATGAGATCATTAAGAATCGCTCTTGCACAGATGAACTCCACAGTCGGGGACCTTGAGGGGAATGTTTCAAAGATTCTTCACTCCGTCAGGAAGGCAAAGACAGCCGGCGCAGATATTGTTGTGTTTCCCGAACTCGCGATTACCGGCTATCCCCCTGAAGATCTCCTGCTCAAAACGCGGTTTATCGAAGACAACCTTCGTGCGCTGAAGAAAGTACAGCGGCATGTTGACGATATTACGGCAGTCGTGGGATTCGTCGACAGAAAGGACGATATCTATAATGCCGCTGCGGTGCTCTGCAAGAAGAGGCTCATCGGCGTTTATCACAAGATGTACCTTCCGAATTACGGCGTCTTTGATGAATACCGGTATTTTCAGGCCGGTACGCGGTGTCCCATATTCCGGATCGGTACTACATGGATCGGCGTAAACATCTGTGAAGACATGTGGTATCCCGAAGGGCCTTTGCGGACGCAGGCACTGGCAGGCGCAGAGATAATTATTAATATCAACGCTTCGCCCTACCGAATCGGCAAAGGGAAAGTCCGGCTGGACATGCTTTCGACGAGAGCTACCGACAATACGGTGATTATCGCCTCCCTCAATACCGTCGGGGGACAAGACGAACTCGTCTTCGACGGCCACAGTCTTATTGTCGACCAGAACGGATCGGTGATCGCGCGGGGAAAGCAGTTCGAAGAGGACCTGATCATTGCAGATCTGAAACTGGAAGGCATCCTGATGAAGAAGCTGCATGCCCCGCTCCAGAGACAGGAAGCGCTCAGACACGATAAAGAGGCGGTCGAAAAAATCGTTATCCCCGCTGCAAAGGCTTCGGGGAAAAAAGCAGAGATTCCCGTTGATCTGTCGTTACGGGAGAAGCCTGTTTTAGCGCCTTTCGAAGAGATTTACCGCGCGCTTGTGCTTGGCACTGCTGATTATGTGAGAAAGAACGGTTTCAAAGGCGTGGTAATAGGGCTCAGCGGCGGCATCGATTCTTCCCTGGTCGCAACCATTGCGGTCGACGCACTCGGCAAAGCAAATGTGACCGGTCTCTTTATGCCTTCCCCTTATACATCCGGAGAAAGCAGTGAAGACACCTATGAACTTGCGCGCAACCTCGGGATCAAAGTCAGGGAAATCCCTATTACCGGCGTGTTTCAAAGTTATCTCGAAACATTGAAGAAGCATTTTAAGGGGTTCCCCGCTGATGTGACCGAAGAAAACCTCCAGGCGAGAATCCGGGGGAATATGCTGATGGCGTTCTCGAATAAGTTCGGATGGCTCGTCCTCACAACAGGGAACAAGTCAGAGATGAGTGTTGGCTACGCAACGCTGTATGGCGACATGGCCGGCGGCTTTGCGGTAATTAAGGACGTCCCCAAAACAATGGTATATGAACTCTGCGCATGGAAAAACAGCAATGCCGGAAAAACGGTCATTCCCAAACGCATTTTTTCAAAGGAGCCTTCGGCGGAACTGAGGCCCGGCCAGAAAGATACCGACACCCTCCCCTCTTATGAAGTGCTTGATCCACTGCTCAAGGCATATATCGAGGATGACCGCGATTTTGATGAAACAGATTCTCCCGGCTGTAATGCCAGGTGCATAAGAAATATTATCAGGATGGTCGATAAGAGCGAATATAAACGGAGGCAGTCGCCTCCGGGCATAAAAATAACGCAGAGGGCCTTTGGAAGAGACCGCCGGTTCCCGATCACAAACAAATACAGGGGGTTTTAACCGCACATGCACACGTTTTTTCTCCGGATATTCTTCGTTTTCATCTGTCTGTCTTTCATCTTCAGCACTGCCTTTGCAGCGGATATCAAAAATCTTCAGGTAAAGAAGCAGCCCGAAATTCAACAGATCAAGCCGAAAAAACCGGTCAAGATCAAACTGAAACGCTCTTCTGAAGGCAGATATACGTGGGACCTCGCCGGTGATGACGCGGATGAGGTTGTGAGGACAGATAAGCGTCTGAAGAAGCTGCTGAATATCGAGTGAAGGGCATCCTCTATATTGTCTCCACCCCCATAGGGAACCTTGAGGATATCACGGCCAGGGCATTGCGGATTCTCGGGGAAGTGGACATCATCGCAGCAGAAGATACGCGGCGTTCGCTGAAACTGCTCAATCATTACGGAATCTCTAAGCCGATGATCAGCTACTGGGGAGAAAGAGAGAAGGGGCGGACAGAGGAAATCATGAAAAGGCTGAATGCAGGACAGTCCGTTGCCCTTATCTCTGATGCCGGCACTCCGGGCATTTCAGACCCCGGATCTGTTCTGATAAAGAAGGCTGTTGAAGAGAATATCAGCATTGTGCCGATCCCAGGCCCTTCCGCGTTCCTCGCTGCATTGTCCGTATCAGGGCTCCCTACCGACGAATTTACCTTTATCGGATTTCTCCCATCAAAAAAAATCCGCAGGCAGAATGTATTACAGGAATTAAGCCTTGAACAACGGACCCTCATCTTTTACGAAGCGCCCCACAGGGTGATTGAAGTTCTTACGGAAATGGAGGTTCTTTTTCCTGAACGGAATGCAGTGCTGATAAAGGAGATCACGAAAATACATGAAGAGGTGCTGCGGGGCACTATTCCCGGAATACGCGTGCAGCTGGAGCAATCAACAATAGCGGGCGAGTATGTCCTTATTATCGAAGGGAAAAAAACAGAGAGGGCATTCACGACCGCGGAGGTGATCCTGGAAATCCGCTACCTGATGAAAAAGGGGTTCGGGAGAAAAGAGGCGGCAAAAAAAATCGCTGAGGCTTACGGGCTGAGCAAGAAGGAACTCTACGATAAAAGCCTCGATGAAATTCCTTGACTTTTTTTGGTATGTCGCAATAAAATTCTTCCATACGTATAGAGATGATAAGAGGTGAAGGGTGTCACATAAACTGCTTCTTGCAGACGACAGTATTACCATACAGAAGGTAGTCGAACTTATTCTCGCGGAAGAAGACTTCGAGATCAGGACGGCGAGCAACGGCGAAGAAGCATTGGCCGCGATCCCTTCATTCAGGCCTGATGTCATTCTTGCCGATATCGAGATGCCGAAAATGAACGGGTATCAGCTCTGCGAAAAGATAAAACGGGACCCTGCCACAAGCAGCATACCGGTAATACTGCTGACAGGCGCGTTTGAGCCGGTTGATGAAGAACTTACAAAACAGGTGGGCGCCGACGATGTTCTCACCAAGCCGTTTGAATCCCAGGAACTCATAAGCAAGATCAACGCAGCATTGACGGTTTCCGGGATGGCCGGGGGAGTGGAAGCAGAAGCTGAAGCGGTGATGGAAACAAAATCTTTTGCGGAAGCAGTTGCTGAAGCAGAACCATTCGACATAGAGGCTTCGCCTGTTGAGGAAGATCTCTGGGCCATGGAAGAAATACCCGAAACCGCCGAAGCCGACCCTTGGTCGCTTGAAATTGGTTCCGGGGCCGGCACTGAAGAGCTCATCGGTATCGTCGAAGAAGCAGAGGCGGAGGCCGAATCAGCACCCGCTATAGAGGCAAAACCTGCTATTAAAGAAGCTATTGCAAAGGAAATGCCGGAGAGAAAGATTGCTGTTCCGGAAGTAGCGCTTCCGACAAAGGACGATATACGGAAGATGGTGAAAGAATCCATCACTGAAAATTTGACCGCCATCCTGTCGTCAATCAATATAAAAGAAGCCGTCTTCGCAACATTGACTCCCTTACTGAAAGATTCTGTCGAGAAAGTTCTCTGGGAAGTCGCTCCTGACCTTGTCGAGAAGATGTTGAAAGAGATGCTGAAGGGTTCTCTCGAATCGCTCACTAAAGAGGTTGAAAAGGTGATATGGGAAACCGTGCCTGACCTCGCCGAGACGATGATTTCCAAAGAAATAGAGAGGATTAAGTCAGAATTTTAGACAAGGGTTTCAATCCGCAGGGGATCGAGGAAAAATGGTATCAGCACTGGGTCACAAAAAAATATTTCAGCCCTGACCCGGACAGTACCCGTATTCCCTATTCGTTAGTCATCCCGCCGCCGAATGTGACCGGTTCGCTTCACATGGGCCATGCCCTCAATTCCGTTATACAGGATATCCTTGCCCGGTGGAAGCGCATGTCGGGGTTCAGGGTCCTCTGGGTGCCCGGCATGGATCATGCGGGAATCGCGACGCAGAATGTTGTGGAAAGACAGCTTGCCGCCGAAGGGCTGAGCAGGCACGCACTCGGACGGGAGGCATTCATTGGGAAAGTGTGGCAATGGAAGGCCGAATACGGCGGGAAGATAATCCACCAGCTCAAACGGATCGGCGCCTCATGTGACTGGTCCCGGGAGCGTTTCACCCTCGACGAAGGCCTTTCGCGGGCCGTCCGGGAAGTATTTGTCCGCCTCTATGAAGAGGGGCTGATTTACAGGGACAACAGGCTCATCAACTGGTGCCCCCGCTGCCACACTGCCCTTTCAGACCTTGAGGTAGAACACGAAGAACTGGAAGGAAAACTCACCTATATACGCTATGCGCTTTCAGACGGGAGCGGGAAATCGGTTACCGTTGCGACAACAAGGCCGGAAACAATGCTCGGTGATACAGCAGTTGCGGTCAATCCCGACGATACCCGATATACAGAATTCGTCGGAAAAACGGTAAACCTGCCTCTCACCCGGAGACAAATACGGATTATCGCAGATCAGATGGTAGACCCTTCATTCGGCACGGGAGCTGTGAAGGTAACACCTGCCCATGATTTTAACGATGAAGCAACGGCAAAAAGACAGATCCCCCCTCTTCGATTCATAACCGTTATCGGAGATGACGGACTGATGACTGCTGATGCAGGTGAACGGTATGCAGGACTTGACAGATATGAATGCAGAAAACTGGTCCTGAGCGATTTACGGGAACTGAACCTCATCGAGAAAGAAGATACGCATACCTATTCGATTGGCCATTGCTACCGGTGCAAGACGATCACAGAGCCGCTCTCGACACTGCAATGGTATGTGAATGTACAATCTATGGCGAAAGAAGCCATCCGTGCGGTAAAAGAGGGAGAGATAAGGATCATCCCGAAATCATGGGATACTACCTATTTTGCCTGGATGGAAGACATCAAAGACTGGTGTGTCTCCCGACAGATATGGTGGGGGCACAGGATACCTATCTGGTACTGCAGAAAAATGCAGAATGAAGAATGTCAAAAAAAGAACGGCATCATCGTTTCCAGAAGCGAACCACACGCGTGTCCCTACTGCGGGGCTGAAGGACTGATTCAGGACGAGGACGTACTCGATACGTGGTTTTCTTCAGCGCTCTGGCCTTTTTCGACCCTCGGCTGGCCCGATACAACAGATGACCTCAAGGCCTTTTATCCTACGAGCGTTCTTGTGACAGGCTTCGACATCATCTTTTTCTGGGTCTCGCGGATGATCATGGCCGGACTCAAGGTTATGAACACCGTCCCTTTCAGAGACGTCTATATTCATGCACTTGTAAGGGATATAAAAGGACAGAAGATGTCGAAGTCAAAGGGAAATGTCGTTGACCCGCTGATCATGATGGACAGATACGGGACAGACGCATTCCGTTTTACGCTCGCGGCCTTTGCCGCACAGGGTAGAGATGTAAAATTCTCGGAAGAAAGAGTAGAAGGATACCGCCATTTTGTAAACAAGCTCTGGAATGCCTCGCGGTTTATCATGATGAATCTGAAAAAAGAAACAGGAGACTTTTCGGAAAGCACCATCTCCGGTCCGCCGGTTGATCTGCCGAGCAGATGGATATTAAGCAGGCTGTCGGTTGTCGCCGACGAGATGAACAGGGCCCTCGAAGAATACCGTTTTAATGATGCCGCAAGTTCGATCTATCAGTTTATATGGCACGAGTTCTGCGATTGGTACATCGAGATGGCAAAAATAGAATTGTCGAACGAGAAGGCAGAAGCCGGGGTGAAGTGGTGTCTCCTCCGCGTCCTCGATGTCTCCCTGAGGCTCCTTCATCCCTTTATGCCTTTCATTACTGAGGAGATATGGCAGATGTTAAAGAACTTCGGTCTTGAAATCGCAAGCCCTGAAACCGGCGACAAAGAAAGCATCATGCTTGCCGCGTACCCCAAATCGTTGCCGAGGGATGTGAAAGCAGAAGAAGAAATTGCTTACATTCTCGAAGCTGTTACGGGGATACGAAACATACGCGGCGAACTGAATATATCCCCGTCCGTAAAACTCTTCGCATTGATTAAGACGGACTTACCTGCTGCAGAAAATATTGTAAGAGACAATGCCAATCATATCAGGGTCCTCGCAAAGCTCGATCGCCTGGAGACCGGAAGGCATCTGAAAAAACCCGGCGGCTCTGCAACCTCAATAAGGAAATCGATGGAGATATACATCCCGCTGAAAGGGGTCTTGAATGTTTCAGCAGAAATCGATAGACTGATAAAAGAAAGAAAGAAGATTGAGGTCTCTCTCGATACGCTCAATAAAAAACTCCTGAACGACGATTTTCTCCGGAAAGCGCCGCAGGAGATCATCGAGAAGGAAAAGGCAAAGTACGACGAACTCATCCATATGAGAGATAAGATAACGACAAGCATAAAAATACTTGAAGAAGCGGGGGTGAATAATGATGCATAGAGAAAAAGAACTCGAAAAGACCGACGTCGATTTTATCGAGGGAGAATTCATCAATATCAAACAGAGCACCATCCGTGCTGTGGAAGGAGGTCACATTGAACTCCAGCAGGTCGGGGCGCTGAGCATCGACGGAGAACGGATCGAGGCCACACAGGCGGCGGCCGGGATCCTCAGAGGAAACGATGTCAGTCTGAATCAATGCATGAGCGCTGTTACCGCAGCGGAAACCGTTACGATAAATTTTTCCTTTTCTCCCGTATCCGTTTCGCGGGAGCAGACCTCTGTGAACATGTCAGCGGTAGGCTTTATGGGGGCAAAACAGATTAAGGCTGAAAATACCTCCGCGTTTCTTGTTGTCGCGAACAAGGTAGAAGGGAATATCACAACGCTTCTCGACTGGAAGTCTGCCCTTGCCTTCGGCGCGGTGTGCGGTGGTCTTTGGGGCTTTGTCTCTCTCCTCATGAAAAGGAAATAGAAGCCGATGGAGATTCCCTCAGGCGTCGTCGAGACTATACGCCGTGCGCTTGAAGAAGATGTGGGTCCCGGGGACCGTACGACTTCCCTCCTTATCCCTGAAAAGCAAAAATCATCCGCGCTGGTTATCGCAAAGGAAAATCTCATTCTTGCAGGGTTGCCGTTTGCATCATTGGTTTTCCAACTCCTGGATCAGACCGTACGGTTTCGTTCTTTTTTTGCAGACGGCGACAGAATTAATAAAGGCAGGATTATCGCAGAGGTTTCCGGATATACCAGCGTACTGCTCAAAGGGGAGAGAGTAAGCCTGAACCTTTTGCAGAGACTTTCAGGCATCGCAACGCTGACCGGCATATACGTTGAGAAAATAAAAGGATTAAAAGCAAAGATAGTTGATACGAGAAAAACAACTCCGTGTCTCAGGTTCATGGAAAAATACGCGGTAAGGACCGGCGGAGGGTGCAATCACAGATTCGGTCTCTTCGACGGCATCCTGATAAAAGACAACCATATAAAAGCAGTGGGGAGCATTCCGAAAGCTGTTCAACGGGCAAAGAGCAGCCATCATCTCTCAAAGATCGAGATCGAGGTTGAGAATATTCGCGGGCTCAGAGATGCTATTGCGGCAGGAGCTGATGTCGTGATGCTCGATAATATGTCGATTGCGGATATGAGGAAAGCGGTGAAGCTGTCGCATGGACGGGTTGTGCTTGAGGCGTCCGGAGGAATAACGCTCGAAAATGTCAGAGAGGTCGCGGAAACAGGGGTCGATCTCATCTCGGTCGGCGCACTCACCCACTCCGCTCCAGCGGTCGATATCTCCTTGAAAATAGTAAAATAGTTTGCTAAAGTGGGGCTATTGCAAAAAGCTTGCAATCATGATGTAGCCGCAAACTTTAGTTTGCGTGTTTTCTTTGTTTTTAGTACCTTACAAACGCAGGCTAAAGCCTGCGGCTACCAGAACAGGACTTTTGCAAGAGCCTGATAGTGTTCTTGTAACTTCACCAAAGGAGGCTTCAATGACTCTGAAACAGATCAAAGAGATTGCAAAAGAAAAAGACGTAAGAGTCGGGAACATGAAGAAAGAGAATATCATCCGGGCTGTCCAGAGGGCTGAAGGCAATTTTGACTGCTTCGGAACTGCTACAGCCGGCTACTGCGATCAGATGAACTGCCTCTGGCGTAATGACTGCATCGCGTAATCCTTTTTCCTGATTTGCCAGGAATCTGAAAATTAAAGGAAGTGCTGTCAGTTCTCAGAAACTACAATTCTGTTCCTTCCTTGTCTTTTGGCCTCATAGAGTGCGGTATCCGCGTTCTTGATGCAACGCTCAAGGGTCTTTCCCTCGCCGTATTCGCTCACGCCGATGCTGATAGTCAGTGTCAGCTGCTTCTGCCCAACAGAGAACACCTGATCGGCGATCTGCTCCCGCACTTTTTCAGCCGCTACCCGGCCGCCGTTGAGATCGGTATCCGGCAGGAGGATCAGAAATTCCTCGCCTCCCCATCGTGATACCAAATCCTGGCTGCGGGTGCTTCTGTGCAGCTGTACTCCAACATCTTTCAGAATATGGTCCCCGACATCATGTCCATGGGTATCATTGATATCCTTGAAATTGTCCAGATCAAGCAGCAGAATGACAAACGGCAGGTTGTTTCTGTTATACCTCGCCTGATGGTACTTGAGCTGTTCAAGCATAGCCCTCCGGTTCATGAGTTCCGTGAGGGGGTCGGTCGTAGCAGCCAAAGCCAGCTTCTCCTCGACACGCTTACGTTCGAAGATCTCCTGCATAAGTTTTTCATTCAGTTCCTGAAGATCCTTCGTACGGTCTATCACTCTGATCTCCAATTCGTCTCTCGACCTTCTGAGAGCTTCCTCCGCCTGCCGGTTTTTCTCCTGACTGGTATTGAGATTAGCCGACATGTCGTTCACAGCAGCGAACAGGCCGTCAATTTCGTCACCGGTTCTGAATTCTATACGCTCATCCAGCCGGCCCTTCGCAATGGAACTGCATCGCAAAACGAGCAGTTGAATCGGGGTGGTGAAATGCCGCGAGAGAAAACGGCTGAAAAGAAATGCGAGTATTACGGAGACGAGAAGAGAAATAATCCCCGAAATGCGAAGATTTCGCAGCTTATTTTTCACCTCCGTGGCCCGCATGTCGATCCCGATGAGATATCGTCCTTCACTGTTCTTGATAGGCGCATATCCGGACATGAATGAGCCCCACTGATCAGTGTAAATCTCCCTGTCTACTGAAGGCCACAAGAAACCCTCCATGAGGGACTGGATACGCTGTTTGTATTCCTGACCCGGCATTGCCTGGCCACTGGTATCGTCGGAATCGATCACAAAGACGACTTTCTCTCCAACTCTCCTCATAAGGTAGAGATATGCAATATCAGGGTTTGTCTTCCGGAATGTTCGCAGCATGTCAAGGTATTCCTGATATTCGGGTTGAACGGTGTCGGATTTTGTCTGTATTGTTTCGAGGCTTCGCGCATCGACGGCCTGGCTGATCAATGCGGCGCTGTATTTCAACCGGTCCTGGAGGTTATTAATAAGGCTGTCAGCAGCGTTGAGGTAAAAAAAACTGCCGATGCTTCCCGAAACAAGGATTACGGCCAGAAAATGGCTGAAAAAGAGCTTACGCTTGATCGGCAGATCAATTTTCATTCCTTTCGAAATTTTAGCATTTTCCCATCTAAAAAAGCGAAATCTTTGCGACAAAAATGACGATTAAGCCGGATTAATCAGCATGAACACTCTGCTGCCGCAAATCGCTGCGGAGGAACAGGGAACCTACTGCGCCTAACATGGCGACACCGGATGCAAGCAACAACGCCGGCGATAAGGTATGACTGGCATCTGCCATTATGCCGGCGACACCGGGGCCGGCAGCCTGTCCAATTCCAAAGAAAAGTGTGATAAATCCAAGTCCCGCAGGCGCAAGGCGGGGCCCGAGCAGGTCTCCGCATGTAGCAGCCATAATCGCAGGGATACTCCATGCAGAGAGGCCGAACAGGACAGCGGAGAGGACAAACCCCGGCGATGAAGGCCAGAGCGCAAACAGGCTGAAGGCGAACGCCTGGATAATATACACGATCACAAGGGCCGTTTTTCGTCCGAGTCTGTCCGAGACTGAACCCCACACCAGGCCGCATAAGAGGCTAAACCAGCCCATTATCATAAACAGGCGTCCGGCTGCCCCCTGTGTGTATCCACCCTCAGTTATCAGGTACTTGGTAAAAAAGGTCATGTAGATGATGTATGAAAATCCAAAGGCAACGTAGATCAGACCTAAGTGCCATACGACCCCGGACCGATAGACGCTGCTCCAGTTTAACTCTCTCGCCACGACAGCCGCTGTCGAGCTGTCCTTGGAAGCGCCGAGAGGAAGGAGTCCGAGGTCCGAAGGACAATTGCGCAGAATGGTAAAGGAAAAAACCGCCGTTCCCAGTGTTATGCCTGCGAAAAAAAACCAGCACAGCCGCCAGCCGTTCCAGCCGTACCCATCGAGCATAGGGGGAACAAAAAATCCCAGAACAATAAGCGCGAATGAAGAGCCTGTCACGCCGATCCCGGCTGCCAGCCCGCGGCGACGCTGAACAAACCATGCTGCCAGGAGCCCAATGGCAGGGACATTGCTGGCGCCGCTGCCCATGCCGGTAAGCGCCCTCCATACCGCAGCATCGGCAAAACTATCTGAGAGGCCCGTCAGCAGCATGCCTGCAGCCGCCACGGCAAGTCCTGCTGTTATAACAATCCGTGGACCATACTGGGCCGCAAGGGCACCCCCGAGAACAGACAATGCCAGATACCCGATAAGATTTGCCGTTGCAAGGCCGCCGGCCTGGCTATTGCTTAAACCCAATCCGGCCTGCATAGCGGGCAGCACCATCGTGTAGCCGAACCGTGCCAGGCCCAGAGCACAAAAGACGACAAGTGTCCCGGCAGCAAGGATGACCCATGCGTAGTGAACCGGTTCAGTTTTTGAGGAGATGTCTTTTTGCATTCGTCTAAAGGACCCTGTCAGATACCTCTGCG
>Ga0315283_10003347_pt1 | contig 13635 bp, 10 predicted proteins | sample YL17G09_0_MG_FD_204541 | JGI IMG/M metagenome (GOLD analysis project Ga0315283, IMG submission 204541) | Sediment microbial communities from Yellowstone Lake, YNP, Wyoming, USA - YL17G09_0 | ecosystem: Environmental > Aquatic > Freshwater > Lake > Sediment | place: USA: Wyoming | collected... | reverse complement strand
GGAAGAAGGATCTCGTCTCGCTCATCGTCGAGCTCAACCGGCTCGGCGGCAAGCATGGGGTCGGCGTGACCGATCTCGTCGAGAACCGCCTCGTCGGCATCAAGTCGCGCGAGATCTACGAGGCCCCAGGCGCGACGATCCTGCGCGCCGCCCACCAGGAGCTCGAGTCGCTGGTGCTCGACCGCGAGATGCTGCACACCAAGCAGATGCTCGTCACGAAGTACTCCGAGTGCGTCTACAACGGGTGGTGGTTTTCGCCCTTGCGCGAGGCGCTCGACGCCTTCGTCGGCACCACCCAGCGCCGCGTCGCCGGCGAGGTGCGCCTCTCGCTCTACAAGGGCTCCTGCCGCCCGCTGGCGCGCCGCTCGCCATTCTCGCTCTACGACAAGAACCTGGCGACCTACGAGGCGGGCGACACCTTTGACCACAAGGCCGGCGAGGCGTTCACCAAGCTCTGGGGCCTGCCGCTGAAGATCCAGGGCCGCGTGGCGCAGCGCGCCCAGCGAAAATAGTCAACCAATGACGAAAAAGAAACTGCAAGCCGCCAAACGCATGTGGGGCGGGCGCTTCTCCCGCCCGCCGGCGAAGGCCGCCGAGGAGTTCTCGCGCTCGCTGCACTTCGACTCGCGCCTCGCGCTCTGCGACATCAGGGGGAGCGCCGCGCACGCCCGAGGGCTCAACCGCGCGGGCATCCTCTCGTCGAAGGAACTGGCGGCGCTCGCCATCGGCCTGGAGAAACTTCGAGACACCGTTGCCGCCGGCAAGGCGGATTTCACGACCGGGGAAGAGGACATCCACTCCTGGGTCGAGAATCGCCTGCGCGAGCTCGTCGGCGAACCGGCCGACAAGCTTCACACCGGCCGCAGCCGCAACGACCAGGTGGCGCTCGATGTACGGCTCTGGCTGCGCGACGAGATCGATGCAACTCTCGGACGCCTGAAGGGACTGACCGGCGCCCTGATCGACCTTGCCGACCGACAGGGGGGGCAGATCGCCCCCGGGCACACGCACTTCCAGCCCGCGCAACCGGTACTGCTCGCGCACCACCTGCTGGCCTACGCCGAGATGCTGCTTCGCGACGCCGATCGCCTCCGCGACGCCCGCGTGCGCACCGCCGTGCTAACCACGGGCAGCGGCGCGCTCGCCGGCACCTGCATCCCGCTGGACCGGCGGGCGATGGCGCGCGACCTCGGCCTGCCGGCGATCACTGCCAACAGTCTCGACGCGGTCTCCGATCGGGACTTCGTCGCGGAGTTCGTCTTCTGCGCCTCGCTCTCGATGACGCACCTCTCGCGCTTCGCGGAAGAGTTGATTATCTGGTCGCACCCGGCGTTCGGGTGGGCCGAGATCGGCGACGAGTACTGCACCGGCTCGAGCCTGATGCCCCAGAAGAAGAACCCCGACATGGCCGAACTGGTGCGCGGCAAGACCGGAAGGGTCACCGGCCACCTGGTGGCGCTGCTGACACTGCTCAAGGGGCTGCCGCTGGCCTACAACCGCGACCTGCAGGAGGACAAGGAGGCGCTTTTCGACGCCGCCGACACACTGCGCGGCTCGCTCGAAGTGCTGACCGGCGTCGTCGGCAGCCTCACGTTTCGCCCGGAGCGCCTCGCCGCGGCAGCCTCGATCGGCTTCTCCTCGGCGACGGATCTTGCGGAATACCTCGCGCTTGCGGGCCTGCCCTTCCGTCAGGCACACGGCGTTGTTGGCAGGATCGTCCGGTACTGCATCGAGAACCGCAAGGACCTGGGGGACCTCACCCTCGAGGAGTTCCGGGAGTTCTCACCGAAGTTCGGCCCCGATGTCCTCAGGATCCTGACTGCGGAGGCCTCGGTCCGCCTCAAGCGCGGCCCGGGGAGCACGGCGCCGGCCGAGGTGAAAAAGGCGCTGCGCGAGGCTCGCAAGCGGAACCGTTAGCAGCAGCCGCGCAAGGCAGAGCACTGCTCTGCGTCCAGGCTGTGGGGTCCTGACGCTGCGGACCTCCATCGTGCTCACTCCGTTCCGCCGATGGAGACCTCCCCTCCGCGCCACCCCTTCGCCCCATACGTGCCCGAGGGCAGCGAGTTTCAGTTTTTGTAACAACCAATTTCGTATTGCCGTAGTATTCCTCATAGAGTCGTGGCTCCGTCCGGGGCCGCCCGTGGTGTGCGTTCGATCGAGGAGGTAGTCATGGTCAAGCGTTGGCTTTGCACGGCTGCAGTCCTGTTCCTCCCGGTGTTCCTCGGCGCAGCGCCCGCGCACGCGGCACCCGGGGATTTCCTCGCCAGCTTCGGGACGGGCCTGTTGAATTACCCGCTCAACGGCGTCGGACTCGACGCCGGCGGCAAGATCTACGTGAATGACTACGCCAACGGCGATCTCAAGACATTCGACCCGTCCTTCAATTTCCTCGAGAGCTGGGACGCGACCCACCCCGACCGCGAGTACCCCCAGTATTCGCTGTTTTTCAACCCGCACAGCCTGGCCGTGCACGGCAACCGGGTCTACGTCGCGAACACCGGCCACGGCGTCGTCAAGACGTACACGCTCGGCGGGGAGTTCCTCTTCGACATCACGTACCCCGAAGAACTCCTGTGCACCTGGGCGCCTTCCGCACTGGCGACCGACAAGGACGGGAACGTCTACGTCACCGATCTTGAAACCGGCTTCATCTGGGAGCCAACCCCTCCTCCGATCTGGTCCTACAAGCACTTCTGCGGCGGGCAGGTCCTGGTATTCAACGCCGACGGACAGTTCCTGCGCACCATCGGCTCTCCGGGCACCGACCCCGACCGCACTCCGGGTTCCGCCCCGGACACCCTCGGGTATCCGGAAGGGGTTGCCGTCGACGGGCAGGGACAGGTCTACGTTGCGGACCAGCACCGGGTGGTCATCTACGCGAAGGACGGCACCTGGATGCGCACCTTCGACGTTGAGCTGCCCGTAGGCTCCATGGGCAGCAATTCGATGGCGCTCGCGGTGGACGGCGATGGCAGGATCTACGTCACCGACGCCTGGAACCACCGGGTGCAGGTCTTCGCCAACGACGGCGCCCTCCTCGCGACGTGGGGCAGCGAGGGCGCCGCTGACGGACAGTTCAATGTCCCGATGGGCGCGACACTCGACTCGGCGAACAATCGGCTCTTCGTGACCGACATGTGGAACCACCGGATTCAGGTCCTCGAGGCCTTCCCCGTGACCGAAAGCGACGGATGCGGATATGTCTTCGAGGGTTTCCTCCCGCCCGTAAGCCTGGACAAGCCCTTCAAGGCGGGGAGCACAATCCCGGTGAAATTTGTTGTCGAGGCCGCCGCCGACTGCCGGTGGGATGCGGTGCAGGTCTCCGTTAGGCTGCGCCAGGAAACGCGTCAGGTCGCCGGAAGCCTGTTCGCCGCAAACAGCGGGAACAGGTCCTTCCACTTCGACATCTGCACAAAAGGCTTCGCAGCGGGCGTTGCGACAATCGTCGTTACGCTCCCGGACGGGTCCGAGCAGAACAAGCTGATCACACTGAAGTAGGATTCGAAGGACTCACGCCCCCGGGCGACGCCCGGGGGCGTTTTCTTGTTCGGCGGCGCTGCCGCTAAAACCTTGATGCGCCGCTCGATCTTCTCCCGATCGCAGGCCAGAGGGTCGGCGAGGAGATAGCGGGTGTAGGCCTGGATCGCCTCGCGCCGCTTGCCGATCCTCAGACAGGCGTCGGCGAGCAGCGACTGCAGCATGTAAAACTCCGGATTCATCTCGATGGCCCGCTCGAGGAAGAGCACTGCCATGCCGGCCTTGCCGGCGTCGAGAAAGCCAGCGCCTCCAGTCTGATGCGGCGAAACTCCTCGAAGTTCCTGACGGCCGAGGCGTCCGTCTGCCTCAAGCGCGGCCCGGGGAGCACGGCGCCGGCCGAGGTGAAAAAGGCGCTGCGCGAGGCGCGCAAGCGCAACTGCTGACAGGCAATATCAGAAAAACTTCAGGGCCGGACACCCGTGGCGGCAAACTGCTGCAGAAACGCCAGGATGTCCGCCGACTGCCGGCGGCTGAGTCGTTCCAGGGTGAAATTCGGCATGTAGCGCCGGAAGCTGTGCCGCGTCCCCTTGGCGATCATGGTGTGAAAGTCCTCGACGTCTTCCGAGAAATCCTTGGCCTTCTCGCGCGTCAGCGGTCTCTCTTTGGCTTCGTGACAGTGCCCGCAACTCAGCTTCCAGAGCTTCGCCCCCCGTCGAAAATCGCCGGTGAACTTCGAGCCGTCCGGATATTCGACAACCGGCCTCCCCGGCGCGGTGTCGCCCGCAAGCTTCGGCAGGCCGCGGAAAGTATTGCCCGCCGTGTTCGAGTAGGCGCCGGCCAGCACATCCCGCAGCCGCTTTGCCCCCAGGGGATCCGGAGCGGGCGCGCTCAGAACTGCCAGCGCCTCGGCCCGCGTCTGCGGTGTCAGATCGAGGTCTTCGAGCTTGATCTCCTGGTCCCAGAAGAATGCCAGCAGGGCGGAGAGTTCCCACGCCTTGAGATACCGGCCGACACTGCAATAATGGCTGCAAACCTGGGTCGCATCCACCAGGGTGTCGGGATCCATGGTTCGGCATCCCGGAATGCACCAACCGAAGAGGGGGCCACAGGGCAGCCAGGGGAACAACTCCTCGCCCTTCGGGACGCACAGGTCGTGATATTTTGAATAATCGCCGGCATAGAAAGTCTTTCGATTCACGCCGCCCCACAGGGTCGCGCCTTGAAGCATGAAGATTTTCTCACCCGTCCGTTCGATCCATTCGAACCGCGCCTCGGGATCAAGCACGGGCAGGATGGGGTCTTCGCGCTCATAGTTGTGACACTGAGCACAGGTGAAATATTTGGAGACCGGCTTGGAGGGGGCGGGGCCGGTGGGTGGCGTCCTGACCCGACCGCTGAGGAAGATCTCCTTCCCCCATTCCGAGTAGTCTCGCCAGGAGTAGGTCTTCCCGTTGTCAAAGACCAGTGTTTTGAGCCCGGCCTGCAAATGTGAGCGTCCGCTTCCCCCCAGCAGCGCATCCAGGCCGGGAGATTCCGCGGCGAACGCCGGCGCGACAAGAGCAGTTGAGAGCACCAGAACCAGACAGCACCATCGGAACATCAATCTGCTATTGCCCTGCCGCGGCAAGCACCTTGATGCGCCGCTCGATTTTTTCCCGGTCGCAGGCCAGCGGGTCGGCGATGAGATAACGGGTGTAGGCCTGGATCGCCTCGCGCCGCTTGCCGATCCTCAGATAGGCGTCGGCGAGCAGCGACTGCAGCGTGTAAAACTCAGGATTCATCTCGATGGCCCGCTCGAGGAAAAGCACTGCCATGCCGGCCTTGCCGTCGTCGAGAAAAGCCAGCGCCTCCTGTCTGATGCGGCAAAACTCCTCGAAGGTCCTGTCGTCCGTCGAGCGGGCCGGCGAACTTCCTACGAGCCGGTCCAGTTCACCGGTAATCTCCCCTGCTGATTTTGGGGAAAACCCGGCGCGCGCCAGGGCGACCCGGCCTCCCCGATCGGTCACGAGCACAAACGGGACGCCGCTGACGGAATACCGCTCCGCGTAACTCAGCCCCGGGTCCCACATCTCGTGGTCGGGACGTTCCCCAACCCCCTCCGCCCCCACTGCCACGGGGGACTCCTGAACCTGGTCGTGATAGACGACCACGAGCGAAACCTGCGCCTTGTTGCGGTCGCGGAACAGTTTCAGTTCCTCGAGCTCCTCGCGACACGAGGCGCAATCGGAGCGCAGCGAGAGAAAGATGGTGTAGTCCCGATCCACCAGGTCCGCGAGCGTCCGTTCGGCGTCCGTCCCGACCTCCCGAAGCTTGAAGTCGTGGGCCGCCTTGCCGGCGAGCTTGCCGGCGCCGATCAGGCGCTCGATGTCGCGGGTGATTTCAGGCCCATCCTCGACCCGGAATCCATACTGACGCCTGACGACGTAGCCCTCTTCGTTGACGAACACGGCGGCCGGAAGAGACTTCAATCCGAAAGCCGCCTTCCAGGAGCCGCTCCGGTCGTTCATGCATTCACTGAATCGCAGCGGAGACAGGCTGTGGAGCTTCCGGATTTCTTCCGCGCTTCCCGGGCCCACGAGCACGCCGACCCAGGAGAGCCAGGGGGCATATTCGGTCTGCAACTCGGCCAGGAAGCGTGCCAGGCCCCCTTGAACACCCGTGGACAGATCCGTGAAGAACAGCAGCGACGCCTTGCCCGCGAGAACCTCCGCTGGTTGATGCTCCTCGCCGGTGAGAGGGCAGGGGATCTCAAGTGCGGGCAGCCGATCGGAGAGGACCGGAATGTCGGACGAGCCGGCACGAACAGGTGAACCAACCGCCAGAATCGCTGCGCACAGCGTCAGACCTGCAAAGAAAAGCGGCCTCGCACTGCTCATCGCACCCACCACCCCATCCCCGCAATTCCCCGGAAGGCAGGGACCCATTGCACCACCGCCTGCTTCGTTGTACGTCCGGGCGGGAAAATGGTTGCTCTCGATTTTCACAGTTCGATGCAAGGTCATCGATCACCTTGTCAAGCCCCTGTCTCTATTCCAGGAGGCAGGAACGCTGAACGTGTTGGAATATGCTCGTTTTCGTCTTTCCTGAGAATTAAATAATCTAATGATATCTGACAGTTACAATCACCATGGACTGCGGTTTTCACCGCCGTGAAGACTATTCGCGAAACCGCCAGGAAGGGAACAACATCCCGACGCGCCGTCTGTAGCTCCTGTATTTTTCTCCATACAGATTGATCAACTCACGCTCCTCCAGCGAAATGCCGACTAAGATGTAGCAGGTCATTGCCGCGGCGAAAAGAAAATGGCCGATCGTCATAGAAGGCGTCGACCAAAACACCAGCAACGTCCCCGTCATCATAGGATGCCGGATGTATTGGTACAAACCCGGTGTCGTAAACTCCTGCGGTTCGTAAGGCGCGTTCCTGAAGGAGCGACCTGTCTGGCGAAATCCAAGCAGGTCGGCGGCGCCGATGACCAGGACCGAATGACCGAGAATCAGGCACCCCGCCGCAAAAAGCCCGTAGAACAGGGCGGTGGTGTATCCTTGCGTGGCGCTCCACACCGGGTGCTTCAGCGGTTGCCAATGGAACATCATGGCTGCCATGACCGTGCTCGAGAGGATCACGTAGAGGCTGCGCTCGAACTGCTCCGGGATGAATCGCGTCAACCATTTCTTGAATGCCGGTCGCGCCATGACGCTGTGTTGCAGCCCGAAGAGCGCCAGCAGAAAACCATTGATCAGGAGGGCGCGAGCGACGGAACCTTCCGGGCCGGAATCGATCGTTTTCGGGACGACGACATTCAACAGAAAACCGACGGCATACACCTGAATGAAAACAAACGAACAGAGCCCCGCAACCGGAAGACTGTAGGAAAGAGTTTTCTTCAGCATTTCGCACCCACGTTCTTCCTCCGATTGTGGGGTGAAGTTTACCCTGATTCGGGATGGGCCGGTACTATGAGGATACCGTTGATGCTATAATCTGGTCTGTGACAGACCTGTTTGCCGGGAGGGAAAGATTATGAGCACGGTAGTCGGTGCGTTCGAGGCCAAGACAAAACTCTCCCGTTTGCTGAAGCTCGTCGAGCAGGGGGAAACGGTGGTCATCACCAGGCACGATCATCCGGTGGCGAAGCTTGTTCCGGCGGATGGCCGACGGCGGCCGGACTTCGACAAGCTGGTCGCCGCCATCGGGCGCATCCGCGGCAAGACCAAGCCGAGCCCCGAGTCGATGAAGGATCTGATCAGCGCGGGGCGGAAGTATTGAACCGATTCGTACTCGACGCTTCGGTGTCACTCGGCTGGCTGCTTGCGGATGAAGACAATGCCGAGGCGCGACGCATTCTGCTCCTTCTGCGCGACGCCGAGGGCTACGCCCCCGCCATCTGGCCGCTGGAGGTCGCAAACGCACTTCTTGCCGCCCAGCGGCGAAAACGAATCACCCGCCGCGAGGTCCGGCAGGCTCTCGAACTGCTTGCCGAACTCGGCATCCGGCTCGAAGTCGTGTCCATGGCAGAAGCTTCCCGGCTGTGGGTTCTTGCCCAGGACCACCGTCTGAGCGTTTACGACGCCGCCTACCTTGATCTAGCCCTTCGAGAACACGTCCCGCTCGCGACCCTCGATGGCGATCTGCGTCGGGCGGCGACGGCGCTCGGCGTGGAGCTTCTCATTCCATGACAGTTGCCCAACCGCCACCGGGTGTCGGACCCTGTTTTCGAGGAACAGTTGTGCCCGTTCCAGGACCGTCAAATCCCCCTTCTTCCCCCTTTGGCAAAGGGGGGTTGGGGGGATTTCCAAAATGAGTTCCTTTACCGACCGCCGGTACGAAAGTCCACGCCCTTGAGCCGCATCGCCCGCTTTCTCGAGCGCGTCGCCCGGCACACCGACATCGCGGGGGAGGTGGCGCACCGCGAGGAGATCCCGCCGCGCGCGGCGCGCTTCGGCGCCTTTCCGTCGAAGTTGCGCCCCGAGCTGCAGGCGGGTCTCGCCGCGCTCGGCATCGAGCGGCCCTGGGTCCACCAGGCCGAGGCGTTGCGCCGGGCGCTCGCGGGCGAGGACATCGTTGTCGTCACGCCGACCGCCTCGGGCAAGACGCTCTGCTACAACCTGCCGGTACTCGACGGCTGCGTCGCCCAACCCGAGGCGCGGGCGCTGTATCTCTTCCCGATCAAGGCGCTCGAACAGGACCAGCTCGGCGCGTTCCGCGAGCTTGCCGCGGCCTGCGGATTGTCGCATCGCGTGAGCGCCGAGATCTACGACGGCGATACCTCGGCGCACCGGCGCGCGAAGATCCGCACCCTGCCACCGAACGTCGTCATCTCCAACCCCGACATGCTCCACGTCGGGATACTGGCCTTCCACCCGAAGTGGGAGATCTTCTTCACGAACCTGAAGTACATCGTCCTCGACGAGGTCCACACCTACCGCGGCGTCTTCGGCTCGCATGTCGCCAACCTGCTGCGACGGCTGCTGCGCGTCGCGGAGCACTACGGGGCCCGGCCGCAGATCATCGCCTGCTCGGCAACCATCGCCAACCCGGGTGAGCTCGCGGCGCGGCTCACCGGGCGCGAGCCGGCGGTGATCGACGACAACGGCGCCCCCGACGCCGGCCGCACCTTCTACTTCCTCAACCCCTCGCGGCGCTCGCCCGCCACGCTCGCCGCAAAGTTGCTGCGCGAGGCGGTGCGCGAGGACCTCGCGACGATCGTCTTCACCAAGTCGCGCAAGAACACCGAGCTGGTCTACACCTGGGCGGTGCACGGCGACGCCAAGCTGCGCAAGGTCGTCAGCGCCTATCGCTCCGGCTACCTCCCCGAGGAGCGGCGCGAGATCGAGGAGAAGCTCTTCTCCGGCGCGCTCAAGGCGGTGGTCAGCACCTCGGCGCTCGAGATGGGCATCGACATCGGCGGGCTGGACGTCTGCATCCTCGTCGGCTACCCCGGCTCGATCACGACGACCTGGCAGCGCGGCGGGCGCGTCGGGCGGCAGGACCGCGAGTCCCTGGTCATCATGCTCGCCGGCCCGGACGCCCTCGACCAGTACTTCATGAAGCACCCGCGGGTCTTCTTCGAATCGGGGTTCGAGCCGGCGGTGATCAACCCGGAGAACCTGCCGGTGCTCGCGGCGCACCTGGTCTGCGCGGCGGCCGAGCTGCCGCTGCGCAAGGATGATGCCTGGTTCCCGTTCCATGGCCACCGCCACCTTGGCCCTCACCATGACGATGCCCACCCCCACCCTGGCCCTCCCCCCTCGATGGGGAGGGAAGTGGGCACGCCCGTGGCGGACGCCATCGCCCTGCTCGAGCGCGCCGGCGACCTCGTGCGCGCCGTCGGCGAGGACGCCTGGCACAGCGTGCAGCGCTCACCACAGCGCGACGTGAACATCCGCGGGGTCGGGGAGTCGTACACGATCTTCGAGGAGACAGCGAACGGAGTTCCCCGCCCTGGAGGGGAGGGGGTTGGGGGCGGGTGGCACCGTGCCGAGACTCTCCCCCACCCAGACCCTCCTCGTCATGATGTCCACCCCCACCCTGGCCCTCCCCCCTCGATGGGGAGGGAATTTGCGCGCGACCGTGACGAGTTGCCCGTCGGCCGCATCGTGCTGCTCCCCCCCGAAGAACGCGAGCCCCCACTTTCGCTCCCGGCCGGGCGCGGACGCCGCGGGCGCGGCTCCGGCGAGGAGGCACCGGCGCCGGGCGCAAAGCCGCGCGTCATCGGCAATCTGGACGGCAACCGCGCCTTCTCCGAGGGGCACCCCGGCGCGATCTACCTGCACCGCGCCGCGCAGTACCAGGTGACCCGCCTCGATCTGGACCGGCACAACCTCTACGCCCGCCCGGTGGACGTGGACTACTACACCCTGCCCCACCGCGAGAAGGAGACCGAGATCCTCGCCACGCGCCGCAGCAAGCTCGTGAAGAACTTCGTCTGCCGCCTCGGCGAGCTGAAGGTCACCGAGCGCACCGTCGGCTACGAGAAGAAGCGCGTCTCGAGCGGCGAGCGGCTCTCGGTTCACGAGTTGGAACTGCCCCCGACCTCATTCGAGACGGTCGGCCTCTGGATCGAGATCGACGACTTCGTCCCGCGATCCGTCGCGCGCCGCCAGCTCAACTACATGGGCGGCATCCACGCGGTCGAGCACGCCGCGATCGCGCTGTTCCCGCTCTTCGCGCTGTGCGAGCGCGACGACGTCGGCGGCATCAGCACTCCGCTGCATATCCAAGTCCACAAGGGCGCGGTCTTCATCTACGACGGCTACGCCGGCGGCGTCGGGCTGGCCGAGGCGAGCTTCGCGCGCATCGGCGAACTGCTCGAGCGCACGCTGGAGCTGATCTCCTCCTGCGACTGCGAGTGCGGCTGCCCGGCCTGTATCTACTCGAACAAGTGCGGCAACGGGAATGTCCCGCTCGACAAGGAGGCCGCGGTGACGGTGCTCAAGCTGTTGCTCGACCACCCGGACGCCCAGGCCTGGCGCGAAGCGGCGAACGCCGCCGACGCTGAGCCGGAGGAGGTCCCGGCGGCCATCGAGGTGCCGGAACTGACCTACAACGCGCCGCGCGTCATGGTGCTCGACGTCGAGACGTTGCGCGGCGCCGACCAGGTGGGGGGCTGGCACAACAGCCACCTGATGGGCCTGGCGGTCGCCGTGGTCTCCGACAGCGTCACCGGCGAGTCGCTCGCCTTCTTCGAGCACCAGGCCGAGGAGTTGTTCGCCTACCTGCGCAGGGCCGACCTCGTCGTGGGCTTCAACATCATCGGTTTCGACTTCAAGGTGCTCTCGGCCTACGACGACGGGACGCTCGAGCACCTGCCGGTCTTCGACATCCTCGCCGACGTGCGCCGCCGCCTCGGCTTCCGCCTCTCGCTCGCGCACCTGACCGAGCACACGCTCGGCGCGACGAAGACCGCCGACGGCCTGCAGTCGCTGGCCTGGATCCGCGAGGGGCGCATGGACCTGGTCGAGGAGTACTGCCGCGCGGATGTGCGCATCACCGGCCAGCTCTTCCGCCACGGACTCGATGCCGGCTATCTGCGCTACAAGAGCCGCGACGGCCTGCTGATGGAGCTGCGGGTGGACTGGGACCTGGAGAAACTGGCCCCGATTCGGCACGGGTGAGCGCGACCTCACGGGCCGCAACGTGCCGGCGTTGACACCGCCCGGAGACCCCGGTACAAGATCGGGATCAAAATGCCGCGCGACCGCACGGTCGGGAAAACCCTGAGAGCAGGACAACGAACAGAGCGGGGGAGCGAATGCCGAAACTCAGCGACGTTAAAAAGGTGTTGATCATCGGTTCGGGGCCGATCGTGATCGGGCAGGCCTGCGAGTTCGACTACTCCGGGACCCAGGCCTGCAAGGCGCTGCGGGAGCTGGGCTACGCGATCGTCCTCGTGAACTCCAACCCGGCGACCATCATGACCGACCCCGGCATGGCCGACCGCACCTACATCGAGCCGCTGACGCTCGCGGCCCTGGAGGAGATTATTGCCCGGGAGCGGCCCGACGCCCTGCTGCCCAACCTCGGCGGGCAGACCGCCCTCAACCTCAGCGCGGAGCTCTCGCGCACGGGTGTTCTCGCGAAGTACGGGGTCCGGATCATCGGCGTCCAGGCCGACGCCATCGAGCGCGGCGAGGATCGGGTGGCCTTCAAGGAGACCATGAACAAGCTCGGGATCGACATGCCCCGCAGCGCGGCCGCCGTCACCGTCGAAGAGGCCGAGAAGATCGGCGCCGACCTCGGGTACCCGGTGGTGATCCGCCCGGCCTACACCATGGGCGGGACGGGCGGCGGGCTGGTTTACAACGTTGAAGAACTTCGGGTCATCGCCGCCCGCGGCCTCGCCGCCAGCTTTGTCGGCCAGATCCTCGTCGAGGAATCCGTTCTCGGTTGGGAGGAGCTCGAGCTCGAGGTCGTCCGGGATTCGAAGAACCGGATGATCACGGTCTGCTTCATCGAGAACATCGACGCCATGGGCGTGCACACCGGCGACTCCTTCTGCGCGGCGCCGATGCTGACCATCGCCCCGGAGCTGCAGCAGCGCCTGCAGAAGTACTCCTACGCCATCGTCGAGGCGATCCAGGTCATTGGCGGCACCAACGTTCAGTTCGCCCACGACCCGAAGTCCGGCCGGGTCGTCGTGATCGAGATCAACCCCCGGACTTCGCGCTCCTCCGCGCTGGCCTCCAAGGCCACGGGCTTCCCGATCGCGCTGGTCTCCGCGAAGCTCGCCGGCGGTCTCAACCTCGAGGACCTTCCCTACTGGCGCGAGGGGACCCTGGACAAGTACACCCCCTGGGGCGACTACGTGGTCATCAAGTTCGCCCGCTGGGCCTTCGAGAAGTTCCCGGACGCCGTGGACCGCCTCGGCACGCAGATGCGGGCCGTCGGCGAGGTCATGAGCATCGGCAAGAACTACAAGGAGGCCTTCCAGAAGGCGATCCGCTCCCTGGAAAACGGGCGCTACGGGCTCGGCTTCGCCAAGGACTTCCACGCGAAGACCCTCGAGGAGCTGATGCTGCTGCTCAACGAACCCACGAGCGAGCGGCACTTCATCATGTACGAGGCGCTGCGCAAGGGCGCCGGCGTCGAGGAGCTCTTCCGCAAGACGCACATCAAGCACTGGTTCATCGAGCAGATGAAGGAACTCGTGGAGCTCGAGGAGCGGATCCTTCACCACCGGGGACAGGAACTGCCCGACGCGCTGCTCGCGGAAGCCAAGAAGGCCGGGTTCGCCGACCGCTACCTGGCGAAGCTGCTCGGGGTCCCGGAGCAGGCCCTGCGCCGGCACCGGATCTCGCTCGGCCTGGTCCACGGCTACGAGCCGGTGCCGGTGAGCGGGGTCAAGGACGCCGCCTACTACTATTCCACCTATCACGCCCCCGACAAGCTGCCGACGAGCAACCGCCGCAAGATCATGGTCCTCGGGGGCGGGCCGAACCGGATCGGCCAGGGGATCGAGTTCGACTACTGCTGCGTCCACGCCGCCTTCGCGCTGCGCGAGGAGGGCTTCGAGACGATCATGGTCAACTGCAACCCCGAGACGGTCTCCACGGACTACGACACGTCGGACCGGCTCTACTTCGAACCGCTGACCGTGGAGGACGTGCTCGCGATCTACGAAAAAGAGCGACCCGAGGGGGTTGTGGTGCAGTTCG
>Ga0315283_10003345_pt1 | contig 13639 bp, 19 predicted proteins | sample YL17G09_0_MG_FD_204541 | JGI IMG/M metagenome (GOLD analysis project Ga0315283, IMG submission 204541) | Sediment microbial communities from Yellowstone Lake, YNP, Wyoming, USA - YL17G09_0 | ecosystem: Environmental > Aquatic > Freshwater > Lake > Sediment | place: USA: Wyoming | collected... | reverse complement strand
AGCACACATGAGTACTAGAGAGGGAATTTACGGCAACAACCAAACTTCTCAATGGAAAGACGCTCAGAGGATTTCCATGAGAGATCTTAATGCGGTAGTCGCTTCGGCCATCATCAGCTACCCGTCCTCCGAGATACTCGCATCAGGTCGCATCGTATCAGGCAAGACGCTTACTGCAGGAATCGCCGGCGCTGCTCTTGGTGCGGCCGCAGTGCACCTCGCGAGGCGCGTATGAACAAAGACATGAACTCTTACGGCATCGATCCTCAGGTATGGGCCAAGGTCGCAGGGAGAAGCGCGAGCAGGGCAACGCCAGCGCTCGTTGCGCTCGCAGCGAGCATCTGTCCCGAGCTGCTCAATGAAGGCATCCATTGGAAGCCGTATGACTCGTTGACAAAAACGGAGGACTCGCGCATCGCGCAGCAATGCGGCACGTCTTACCTGCAAGTTCGCAACGCACTGGCCGCTTGGGTTATGGCCCAGCCATATGCTGATCGGCCACTTGGTGACCTAGCAAGGTGGGATCTCAGGCTTGGCGTTTGGTGCGCGTGTGCCGTTGCAGAGGCCGCGCTCAAGCGCATTCCTGGCAGCCATCCTCGCCCGAGGGGTGCTATTGAAACGGCGCGACTGTGGGTGATGGGTCTCGCGACGATTGATCAAGTGCGAGTCGCAGCAAACCTCACTGATACAGAGGATGAGGCGGGTCTTCCCCGTATCGTGAACGACGTATACAACAGCGCTCTCGCTGCAAGTTTTGCCACATACAGCAAGGACAGCGAGGTCGCCGCGAGAGCGGTTGATTACGCGGCAGATGTTGTGGCGGAATCTTCTGGCAGTTTAGATTGGGAGCGATACCGAGTGACGGCGCTTAGAGGCCTTCGCGAAGTTGTTGCGGAGGCTATCATCAACTATCCGACCAGCGATGTGATTAGGCCGTCGCAAGGGCTTGCGAATAGCACACTCGCTGCTGGTTTCGCTGGCGTTGCGCTTGGCGCAACGGCCATGCACTTCGCCAAGCGGCTGTGATAGACTCGGGCGCATGACACTTCTTCGAGAACCAACAGAGCAAGACGCAAGATCATTCATGAGCCAGATGGGGCGCAAGTTCCATGGCATGGTGATCGACAAAACCCAAGCAACTGAGATGGCGATCGTGGGGAATATCTTCGAGATACTGCATGTTGTCGGCGTGAATGTTCCAACCGCAGCGGAGTTCAAGGCGAATTTTGCAACGACGCTCGGCCCGCTCGTTTACCTGCCAAGCGGCTGGGACTCGCGCACGCAGATCGACGTCGGCACGCACGAGTTCACGCACGTCGATCAGTTTTGGACCGGCGAGTTCAAGGGCGATGTGGGCTTTGGCGCAGGCTTCGGGTTCGCCTACCTGTACCTGATGGAGCCTGAGGCGCGCGTGCGCGCCGAGCAGCACGCCATGCGAGCTCAGTGGGAGTTGAAGCACCTTGCGTTCGGCGAGCCGCTGCCGAAGCCAAAGGACTGCGCGATGATCTTGGAGCACGGCTACATGCTGGATGCGTCCGCCCTCAAACTCGCAGAGGACTTGGCCGAGGTATGGCTCACAGAGGTCTATTACGGCAAGGTGGATACCGACACCGGTGCAGAGGCCATCCGGATCGTTAAGGCGCTCGGAATCGCCGATTAGGGGCCGCTATGGCAAAGCGGCAGAGCATTGAGGACGCGCTTGTCTTTGCAACGGCAGTCGAGAAAGGCATCGCCTTCGAGACGGGCCGGCGCGTGACGTTTCCATTTATGCTCATTCTCAATGGACCCACGCCCCATTTCGGCTCGCAATTTCAACAGGACATCGAACCGCACGGCAAGTATGTTCTGCTCGACTACGCCGTGCGGAATGAGCCTTTTCTTGAACGCGGCATGGTGACGCTTGCAAATCCTCTGGTGATTGAACTCACCGGTGACGCCGCGAACATCTACGGGTCGACGAGCTGGAAGGCTCGGCTGCACGCTTGGTATCGCGCGAAGGGGCGAGCGCTGTCGAAGAAGATCTTGACCGATGGTTACGACGGCATCATCACTGTTCGAGCCGGCGAAACGTCAGAGATTGTGGATCTGACAAGTTTTCGTTAGACAATTTTACAGGGCTTCGGGGAAGGCAAGGATTGCGCCTTGAATGGCCGAACAAGGGCTGCCCAGTACTCTTCTGGGGATATCGGCGTAGTTCACGCCAAGAGCAATGGCGGCTTGTTTATCGGCGATCTCACAAAGTAGGCGTGATACGCTCGGGCCGTGAACACTTACGGCATCGACAAGCGCGTATGGAACGCGCTTTTTGGCCCAGGCCCGCGCGAAGCTGCCCCATCAGAAGTTGCGCTTGCGGCGAGCATTTGCCCTGAAGTGCTTGAAGAAGGGATCGCATGGAAGTCTTATAGGGCATTGCGACTTACGGAGGACTCTCCAATCGCGCTCCAGTGCGGCACACCGTACATGCAGGTCCGCAACGCGCTGGCGGCATGGGTGATGGATCAATCAGAGGCTCAGCTTGCTTTAAAATACCTCGCGAAGTGGGACAGAAAGCTCGGCGTTTGGTGCGCAGTGGCCTGCGCGGAGACAGCGCTTGGGTACATCTCTGCCGATGAGAAGAGGCCGCGGATTGCGCTTGAAACAGCTCGAGCATGGGTGCGCGGCAAAGCGTTTGCTGGGCGGGTGAGAGCAGTCGGCAGGAATGCTATGGAAGCCTTCGAGGGAACATCGGCTTATGTTTCCGCTTCAGAAGCCCACGCTCGCGGCGCGACCGCTTACGCTGTTTATGATGCGCAGAAGGGGGTTTTTCAGTCTTATAACGCTGCAATTCATGCAATTTCTGCCGGCATCTACGCTCCTGGCATGCAGCGCCCCGGCGGCGACTCTTACTTTGATTCGTTTGATGAAGAGAATGAGCGGCTCAAGCAAGTAATCGCACAAGCGGTGATCGACTATCCGACTGCAGAAGCAGTGAAACCGTCACGCGGGTTGTCGCGGAACACTCTTGCCGTCGGCATTGTTGGCGCTATGATCGGCGCGGGCGCAATGCATGCCGCAAAGAACCTGAAGAGCATGCGTTAGTCCACAACGATGGCCATCGCTGTCACGTTGTTAATCGACAGCGTGGATGAGTACAAGTTGCAGACGTCGTCGTAAGCGAACCCGTAGCATAAGTGGCCCGTGTAGGCGCTGTGCATGAGCTTGGAGTACGTGTTGGTGAGGGGCGCTTTGTAAAAGTGCATGCTGCCGCACCGGTCCTTGTCGATCAGCACGCCACGATTTAGCCCGGCGCCGATCTGACGCTTGATGATGCCGTCGACCTGCTGCTCGACAGGCGAGAGCGACCCGTCAATGCTCAGGGCGCCATTGCACAGAAAGACGTCCGACGAAGAGGGTTTATGGACGTGATACAGCCCGCCAAGGTTGTCTTTCACGACCAACGTTCCGGATGCATTCACGGACCCGTGAGCAGAGGTGTAGCCAGCCGTCGCGCCCTTGAGCGAGAGCGATAGCGGGTGCGCGCTCGTGAGTCTCATCCAGCAAGAATCAATGTACGCACTCAGGTAATCGGACGGAAACGACTGCCCATATCCAGGGGAAATAATCCTGGCAGTGCCTACTACGAGGTCTGACCACGGCGAGCCTGCTGCGCTAAAGTTGGCGTACAATTGCGCTGGTGAGATCGCAAGCGACGGACCCACAAGCAGAGTCGTTCCGTCTGTGATGCTGATCGTCATGCCCATGCCGAAAAAATCCACTTGCGTCGTGTTCGCCCAGATCTGCCCGCCAGCAACCGTGAACTCTGCCTTGTCCCAGACCACGTCGTAGTTGGCGTCTGTGGGCAGCCAGAAAACGGCATCTTGAACGCTCGGGTTTCCGTTACCGTCTGCAACGATGGCGATCTGGAGTGGCTGCCCTGCACAGAAGCTCACTCGTGCAGAGGCGATGTCTCCGCTGACGGGCACCACCGCAGCTTCTCCCGCATTGATCGGAGATTGGTACAGCGCGCAGTCATCGCCGATCGCGATGGGCGTCGCCGTGCCGTCTGGCCCGATCCAGCAGACTACGCCTCCGATTTGTCCGATCAACATCCAGTAAATCAGTCCGTTGCTTCCGTTGTTTTGCAGCGTTAATTCCATCATGGGCCCGACGATACCACGAGAGGCTGCTGACCGGAGATCCTTCGCGCCGCGAAGCGTTGGCTTCTCTTGGCTACTTCGTTTGTTTCGGCCTTAGCCAGCGCTTGGGCTCCGCAGTGAAAGCGGTAGACGCTTCCGCTGGCTCGGCTGCTTTTGCGACGAGCTCGTCGATCTTTTTTGCTACGTAGTTGCCTACGGGGCATTCCACGCAGCCCCGTAGATCTGGGCCGCTGTATTGAACGCCCTTGCGCCGCGCATTGAGCGGCAGCAGGACTTTCGACCTTCGCGATCGATCCGCGCACGAGCGTGCGGAGAGCTTGCAGCGATAGGGTTTGCAGTCGATCTGCGTGATCATGCTGTAGACGATAGGAAGGACGCGCGCCACGAGCCACAGTAATCGGCCTGAGTGGCCATCGCCAGACTTCTGAGCGGAATTCTTACGCCAGGCCCATCGCCGCGTTAGAATCGTCGAACATTTTACCTTCTTCGACGTACTTTCGGGTCGTCGCAATGGACGAGTGGCGCAGGTGATGCTGGATGGATTCTAGGGGCTTTCCGCGTCGCGACGCCTCGGTAGCGAACCCTCGCCGGAGTGAATGGCCAGCAATTTCCTTGGGATCAACCCCTGCCTTGCGGCAAACTCTCTTCAAGATATTCGCCACCCAAGCGCTTGCAACTGGCTTCTTCGAGATGAGACCGCCGCGAAAAATGATGCGAAACATCGGCAGATCAGCATCCTCGCCGTCTTGATCGCGCAGCAGCGCCCAGCGCTTGAGCGCCCTCACGGGGCACAGCTTCGGATCGCTCTGGAACGGCACGCCGCGCTCGGACCCTTGGCCGCCTTGGTCCGTTTTGCTCCGGCGAAGACGGATGATCGCGCCCTCGTCAGTGATCTCCACGTCACCGGTGCAGAGCTGCGCGGCCTCTGATCGGCGGAGAGCGCCAAACCAGACAAGCAGCAGCACGGCCCGCGTCTGGGTCGCGCGAGCGCCATTGCCTTCCGGCAGGATGGCTTTGAGCATCTCGAGCGATACAGCCTTCTTGGGTCGCCTGGGGCGTCCGTAGAGGCGAGAGGCGTTCGCAACGCACCGAATGACGTCAGGGTGATCCGTTGGGCTTTGCAGGCCGTCCTCAGCGTGCTTGAAGCGCACGGCCGCCATCGACTGATGGATGGTCTGCATCGACTTGCCAGCGTCGGCCATCGAGGCGATCCATCCGATCAGGATCACGTGGTCTGCAGGCATTGCGACCTTGTCGTGCGTGGCGCAGAAGCGCTCCCATTGGCGCCAGCGCGAGCGGTAGTCGAGTAGTGTTTTCTCTGCAAGATTCGCTTGCAGAAGCTTGGACGCGACCTCTGCGATACGCTCGATGCTTTGGGAGGGGGCGAGAGTTGAATTGGGAGATGCGATGGCGATATCGTTCACGAGGCGAGCGTATCACAGAACAGGATTGACGGATTGGAACGGGGGGGAGTACCGTCGTGAGATGAGCTCATACAAAGACGACCTTATCGCTGGGGCATGGCAAGCAAAGACGGCTTCGAACGCTCTTGATAAACTCACCAGATATAACCCCAGAGTAGGCGTCTGGTGCGCTGCTGCTGTGGCGGAGAGCGGACTTGACCTGTACTACCCGAGCGATGCAGAGGAAAGACCAGGGGAAACCGCTGTGTTTGTAGCTCGTCGATGGGCTATTGGCAAGCCAACTAGGACAAGCCCAAAAGCGGCTTCTGATGCCGCGTTCGGCTCTTCTGAAGATCTTTATGGAAGTGCTCTGGCGGAAGACTATCGGGGCGATAAACGCAGCCGCTACACTTACTATCTGAACGCCAGTACTGCCGTTTATGTAGCCGCGTGCGCAGCACTTGCAGCGGACCGCGGCACTTCCGATCCAGTTAAGGCCGCCTACAATGCGAGGACAACGGCAGACAGGCTTTCTGAGACATATGCCACAACTTATGAAAAAAAGAACGTAGTCGACGAAGAGGCTTTTGAGCGAGCGAAGCAAGAAGAAGACGCGCGCTTACTCAAGGTCGTTGTGAAGGCCATCGGGGCCTTCCCCGACCACATGTTGCCCAGTGGCGCGCTTTCTCGCGGCTCCATGGTCGCCGGCGCAGTCGGGTTGCTGCTCGGCGCTGGTGCAATGTACGCGTCGAAACGCGCGTGATCTGGCTGCTGTGCGGGGCGCGCAGCATGAGTGATTGAGGGTCCGGCAGCGCGCTGCTGTCGGATTAGCCCCAGTACGCTTCTTTTTCCCTCTCGGCTGGAGAGAGTGCGGATAGCCTGGCTTGTTCTGCTTGGATGAACTTTTTGTTCGTGCTCCAACTGCCGTACATTTTGGATCGGCTGTTGCGCGCGCAACTCGCAGCGCTTAGCTCGCGATTGGACCGATGCCAAACCGCTCGAGATGTCCGTTTTTCCACAGGGAATAACCAACCAGCCCTGTGATGAGGATCGCGAGGCCAGTGATCACGACCGTCCCTGAGGATGACGATGAGGTCGTGGTGAGGCCGCTAAGTGACGTGCTTGCGGGCACGCAAGAGGGGTTTGTAGGCTGTCCGTACTTCGGGATGGTGATCCAATGCTCAATGGCTTTTTCGTCGCCTGGCGTGTACCACCAGGAGGTGTTCGCGCGTATTGCGACAGCCACTGCCTGAGCCACCGCAAGACGCTGCATGGTCCTGACAATAGGGTAGTGCCCTGAGGCGTCGCGGCCCGCCTCTACGTCCTGAGCCACGGCCCGCGCGAGAGCTGCAAAGCGCGTCTTTTCATCAGTCTGGCGAAGGATAGCTGCGTGGCGATTGATCGCCGCCACAGCGCTGTTCCCGTCGACGTAACCCATGATGCAGCAGGCGATCTTCCAGACAGACGAGTTTGATTGCGGTCGCAGGTCTGCTGGGATACGGCTCGTCACGTTGGCTGCGCCATCCCTGTAATCGATCAGACCCACAGCGGTTTGGGCCGGGATGTCGTTGGCCCATCCTTGAATATTCGTAGACCTTCCAAGGAGCGCACGGGCTTCTTGGCTCCGAGCAATCCTGCCGTAGTCGCTGCCCTCAGACGCGGGCGCTGCGGACGGTGGACCACCGGGCGTCTGGAAATACCCGATCTCCCAAAATCCCGCTTTCGTGATGGCCTCTGTCGCGTTAACTGCATTGGCGGTGAATCCGAGCCCCACCGTCATGGGAACGCCTGGAAATACGCTCGGCATAAACGAGCGGACGGCGTCACCGAGCGGACCGTTCCATCGCGAGAGCATGTCAGCGAGCTTGCGCTCGGCGTAAATGGAGGGTCTGTGCGTGCAGTAAGTGCTTGCCATGGCGGAAGACTAACACAAGAAAGCGAATAACCGTTTCTTGTTTGCCGTAAAAACAGGAGTAGGTGGCCGAGTCATCGAGCGGCCTATCGTTTAACACGGCGGCCGCCGGCATTGCCGGCGTTGCGCTTGGCGCAGGTAGTGGCTTGTCTTCCATCGCCCCACAAGGGGATCTGAGGGTCCGCTGCATCCAGCGAGAACAGCCGCAATGCACAGTGCTTCAAGTCGCGTGATATTTCGGTTCATTTGTCTCCAGCGTCTCCTTCTTCTGAGCAAGGTTACTCTGATTTTTCGAGTCACGAGCAACGACTTCGCGCCGCCTGACGAAACATATCCGCCGCGCAAATCTCAACGAAAAAGACGTAGGGTTTCTGTCTGAATCGTGCGTCCGATAATCGGAGCTTGCTTTTCTGTTGCAGCAATTGCAAAATTTAGTGCGGCCCAATAGCAGTGATGCTAGAGGGCCGCGTGGTGTTACAAAGAACGAAGGCGGTCAGGCTTTCGCTCTTTTCGGTTCAGTTCAAGGCTTCAGCGACTAACACGCCAAACATCGCGCCGAGTCCAGACCACAGTCCGATAGTCAGCGGCTTACAGCCACTACCAGCGGAAACAAGCACGCCAAGGACCGCGCCCGTAGCAGCACTTTTCGCAGTGACTTCTCGACCCTGTTTAGCCGCACGGTCGAGAAGTTTTGCGTTGATACTGTCCATAATTTCAGTACGTTTTATCTCTCTCATCGTTTTCACCTCCTTTCTCCATTCGATCTCGGCGTTTAACCGAGAATCGGAACGAGATAGATTCCCACGTCGTACATTGAGCGCCAAAACCTCACGATGCGCCAGGGGATGCGGCGGTTCACGCGGCTAACGAACGCCTTCAGCAAGAACGTAGTGTGCTTGCAAGCGGCTGTTGCCCTGCATTTTGCCTACTACAACTTCTGTCGCGTTCACATGACGCTGCGCGTGACACCTGCGATGCAATCGGGACTCGCGAGCCACGTTTGGTCGCTCGAAGAGCTGGTCGAGCGGGCGCTCGTTGCGCCGATGATCGAAGCGCCGTTGCCGCCAGTGGTTGCGGTCGCTCGACGAGCACCGGTTTTGCGCTTGATCCAAGGGGGCGGCTGAGAACGGGGTGGTACACTTTGAACGCGAGTGGCCTAATTAGGCCACTACCCTTGGCGCAGACGCTGTTTACACCGCCAAGCGCTTGTGGTAAGTTCGTGAGCGTTATGAACGAACAGCAACTATCCACGTCAGTTATCGCTGCGACCGAAGCGAGCGTCGCCATTGGCGGCGGTATTTCCGCAGGTCTTTCCATCGCGATGATCGTCGCGCTTGTGAAAGCCGGACAAGGCAAGACCCTTATGTACGGAGCTCTCATTGGTGGAGCCTCAGGCCTCGCGCTGTATGCGGTGCTGCCGAAGGCGAATCGCTAGATTTTCTTCGATTCGGGGTGCTGCCGCTGGCTCCAGAGGACCCTCAAGAGCCGAGATACGTTTTCTCCGAGTTCCGTAAGCGATTTGTTGTTGTCGAGCGTGGCAAAAACATGCGGCTCCAGGTCTTCTCTCGTGGGTTCAGATGCGTGAGTCTTCTCGCTCTTCACGCGTTCCGACGCGTCGATCCAGATGACGTAGCCATCGAGCTCGGTTTCCGCATACTTGGCCTCGTTGAAGAATCGGGTATCAGTGATCACCCAGTTGTCATTCGGCCGCTCCGCGATGGTCCGTCCCACCGTTTCGAGCCAGACCCGCGGGTTGATCGCGCGGCCCCACTCAGTGCCGATCTGCTGGAGTAGGTGTCGCGGCGCGACCGTAGACCCCAGCTCAGTGTCGAACCGGTCCTCTACCATGCCCTGGAGGTTGCGTAGCGCCTCCGCATAGTGCTTGTCGGTGAATACCTCCCGGATGCGGGCACGGAGCGTCTCGTCGCCAAGGCGGCGCTTTGCGGACATCCAGTACAGATCGCTCCAGGAGCTTTCGATGGGGATGTCGCGAAAGTGGCTCGGTCCCCACAGAACGTCGTTCGGGATGTCGAACAACTTGCCGGCGATGTCTTTGAGGGCTTTTGCGAATGCGATAGGGCGGAACCTTGGCAACATTTTCGCCACCGTGTCTTTGCCCGTGTTGAGATTTCCTGCGAGTCCGATGATCATTTCGTGTATTCCTTTTCGTAGTATCCCGCGTGTCCTTCGACGGCTATCCCGTCTTTGAAATAACTGCGTGTCCGGACGTGCGGTCGAATATGCGTGACGTGTCCAGAGGACGCGGGCGTTAGGGCCTGAAAGGGCATAGAGCGGCCTGCGTTGAGGATCTGTTGAATGACGCGGCCCGCGACCTCGCCGAGTCGAGGAGGCACCGCGTTGCCAATCTGTTTGCACTTGTCCGCAGCCGAACCGACGAAGGTCCAGTCGGGCGGAAACTCTTGAACCGCAGCCATCTCGCCGACCGTGAGCGCACGAAGCTCAGTCGGATGGCACATGCTTGTGCCGGCATGATTCGGCATCGTCGTGACCGTGGGGCAGGGAAAATCGAACGACAGCCTTCGCCAATAGGCGCTCCGTCCACCTTTCAGATGCCATGCTTTTCCCATCGATTCTTTCTGGACGGCGACCGGAAGACTACGCCAATTGCCGCCTGGCGGAACCATCGCAAGGTACTTTAACTTGCGCGAACTGAAGTTCATGCAAGATGTGTCTGTGTCGACAAAGCCCGGCCCAATCACATCGCCGAGCGTCCTGAATGCAGTCAGGTTGTCAGAAGTTCTGTTGCTGAATTCCGGCTGCGGGAATGCAGGCGCGAGATCCCATCGCGAACCGAAGCAGAGCAGCCTCTCACGAATCTGCGGACCGCCATAATTCACGACGTTCACGAGGAAACAATCGACGCGATAGCCGATGCTCTCAAAAAGCAAAACCAGTGCCTTGAGCAACGAGCCGGGCTTCTCATCCGCAGTTTGACTGAGTAGAGAAGCGTTTTTATCGCTGCCCTTTGGCATGAGCGGCATTGAATGCAATCCCCTGACATTTTCCATGAGGAATGTTTTCGGCTTGACCTCGCGTACGAGGCGAAAGAACTCGAAAATCATCTTGCCGCGTTGGTCGGAAAGACCACGACGTTGGCCGAACACGCTGAAAGCCTGACAAGGCGGACCGCCTGCAATTAGATCAATACCTGAGACGTCGAAGTCCGCTGCGCGATTTAGCGAGTCAAGCGTGACTCGTTCTACTGAGTCCTCAATCAGGGGCAATTGGGGCCGGTTCCGTCTGATGGTTTGGATCGCGAGCGAATCGATCTCGTTTGCGACGATGCATTGAAAGCCAGCGCGTTGCAGCCCTATGTCGAGGCCCATGCCGCCAGAAAACAGCGAGATGTATTGATTCATTTTTTGTCCTCACGAATCGTTGTAAACAGATTCTTCACTTCCGCCTCTTCGATCAACTCTCCGTCAAGACGAAGGATTAAGCCCGTATTGCTGTACTCAAAGTCGCCTGGCTTGCCTCTCCGAAACTGCAAGCAGCAGTGTTTGATACAGAATCGATCGATCGTCCAATACCGGCAATGTCGAACAGCATATTCGAGCGAAGAGCAAACAGTAACTCGCTTCTTGTCGAAACTGACGCTAAAGAAGATCTCTTCTTTTCCCGGATCGTCAATGATCAAAAGCACACTGGTTATCTTCTCGGGATAGCCTTTGGATTGGCAGGCCATTTCTAACTCTGGCCCTGCATTGTCCGCCTCCTTGCGCCTCACGGATCCTCTCCGCCTGCCGCTTTAAGCGGGACAATGAGATCGAGCGCGACGCGGATAATGTCGCCTCCAGGCACGAAAAGCACGACGTCTTTGTCGGTACGGCTCAGCTCGTAAGCCTCGACGCCGGTCGGCACATCGCCCTCAAAGACGACGGCGTTTTTCACCACACCGCCTTCGTACAACTCCGTGCTGCCGTCAGCTTTGTGCGAGGTCACCGTGTAGCAAAATTCGTCCGAAAACGCACCCTGAAACACCGTGCAACGGATGCTTGTTTTTTTCCAATTTGCCATGATTATTTTCCTAGCAGCGCCAGCAACTTAGAGAGCCCTATGCCGAGCACAAGCGCGATGAGCGCGAATGTGATTGGAGCCGCGAATCCTTCCGCGATGCTTAGGAGAGTCTCGGGTCTGCCTCTCTCTTGCTCCAGCTCGTGCTCTAGTCGCGCGATCTTTTTTTGCGCGAGCACACACTCCTGCTTCCAGTAGTCGGCCCAGAACGGATCTCCTTGGCTTCTCTCTGTGTTTTCTCGCAGCTTCTTCGACAACGCATTAATTTTTGCGCGGTCCGCCTGACGCAGTCTTCTTGATCGGCTCACGGCTGTGACCCTTCCGCTTCTTTAGCTGCTTCCGCTTCGGAATACTCGCGCTCCTCAAGAGTATCTCTGGCGTCCTCCCACATCAACTTCCAGCGAGTAGGCGTTTTGGAATCGTGCATGAATTGGATCTGATAAGGATGACCAGCACCCCACGGCATGCCTTCTTTTTCGAATGCTTCGCGCAAGTGATCTTGGGCTGAAATGGATTCTCCTTGCGTGGCAAACACGAGCGAAACAACCAGCTTTTTATCTTGGATTTCCATCGCAATGTGTATTGGAGGATTGACCCGATTTTTGGCCATAGCCCGCATAAAAATGTTGTTCAGATGAAACATCACAGGGCCCGAGGCGATGGTCCATTCGAGGAGGTTCACTGAGCTTTTCCTTCTGCATTTTCGCGCAGGACGCGCTCTTCCTGCGACGTAAACTCACGCGTGTTAGCGCGCATCCATGCTTCGCAATCCCTGGCGGCGCTGTAGAACGAGTCTGAGGTGCCGGCGCCACCTTTGCCAGGCAACTGCTTCTTCCAGGGCGCCCCGAGCCAATAATCTGTCGTCGAGACCCAGAAGAACGGCTCTTCTGCGCAACGTCCATCGAAGAGCCGGTTGGGGTCCCTAGGCCCGATCGTTAGGGTCCAGTCATTGATTCGAACACGCTGCCAGCGCTTGATCCATCTAAACAGCTCTTTCTGCGATAGCTTGGGGCACTCGCCGTCTTTTTCGGACGCAAGTCCGAGCTCTTCAGCGATCTTTCCGCCGCCGTTGCCGTTGACAAGTCGCCAAGGGAGCCGGCCAGCCGCCTCTACCTGAATCGACTCGCAACAGCCGGGAGTCGGGCAGTCGACCGTATAGACAGGGCGATGGTAGTTGCTCTTGGACACGCAGAATTTAGCGTCCTGTTGCCGAAACCGGAAGACGCACCTGCATCTGTCGCAGCTCGTTTCGAGGGGAAAGTGGCCGGGCGCGCTTACGATGATTTCGATCATGTCTTGTCCTTTTTGTATGTGAATTTCCAGGAGCTTGACGAGTGCGCGGCAAACGACGATTGTCGACGATCGTCACGAGCCTTGGCATCGGCTATTGCCTCTTTCAGAAACGCACTCATGTTGTCGAGGCTCGCGGCGGTCGCCGCAAAAAGCTCCTCCTGCTGGCGTCGTCTCAGTTCCAGCGCCTCGGGCGTGCGCAGCGCGCTGATGATCTTCTTGAGCCGCGCATTGTCAGCCTCGCATACGACGTACGGCTGTCCTGACATCAGCCAGTCAATCGCGTCTTGAAACGCTTCCAGGAGGGTCATCGCATGCCCCAGCGCAGCAGACGCAGCACGAAGTATTCTGCCGTTCGAATGAGTCGTTCGATCAGCGGCCCGCCCGATCGCACAAAAACGTTGCGCGAGTGCGAAGTAGGCATACCTGGCATGGGTTTCGGATGATACTCAGGTTGATCTTCAATGCCGAACGACCGCTGGAAGAGCGCGAACTGAGCATCGTCGCATCGCTGCGTTTTTCCGTTCTTTCGTAGGACGCACGACAGATGATAGATGAGACATCCTTCAGCAGATGTCACATCTGAAATTGCACGGATCGCGGTTCCTGGAGGCATATCGGATAAAGCCAATTCCCACATTCGTGGATCCGCCATGCACTCATTCGGCAAAAAATCGTGGAGCACTTCTTTCCAGTCGGCAACGAAAGCTGGGGTTAAACTGCTTGGCATTTATTCTTATGTCCTTTCAGGATGGTGTGGATTTGATGCAGTTCACTGTACGTGAGCTCCCTCCATAAGAGAGAGAGCGTCGCGCCTACCGCAAGGTGTTTCACGCTTACATCGATCGTCGAGAGAGTGAACG
>Ga0315283_10003343_pt1 | contig 13640 bp, 10 predicted proteins | sample YL17G09_0_MG_FD_204541 | JGI IMG/M metagenome (GOLD analysis project Ga0315283, IMG submission 204541) | Sediment microbial communities from Yellowstone Lake, YNP, Wyoming, USA - YL17G09_0 | ecosystem: Environmental > Aquatic > Freshwater > Lake > Sediment | place: USA: Wyoming | collected... | reverse complement strand
AAATGGAAGGGCCTGAGGATGTCATCCAATGGCACGTGAATATGGTCGATCCCGGAATGTATGACGTTTCCATAACCTATGCCGCCATGCCCGGCTGGGAAAATGGCCGTTACAAGGTGAGCGCCGGCAAGAAACAGATCACGGGCCTGGTGAGATCCAGCCCGGGCTGGTATGAATACAAGACCGAAAAGATCGGGCGGATGCGGGTATCAAAAAAAGGAGAAATCCTCTTCCGGCTTTATCCTGAGCATCAGCTTGATCATTACCTGATGTATTTCAGATCCTTGAAATTAGTTCCGATCAACCGATAAGCTTTTTTTGTCTGACCAAATCATAATTGGAGCGGCGCCATCTGGGGCATGTGCGAGGAGACCATGCCCTTCATCCTGATCTTTGTGCCTCTCCTCGTCAGGTGGATCCTTTTCGCCGTCCTGACCCTCATCCCGCCGGTCCTCATGAAGTGGGGCCCGGCTAAAGGGGCTGCCCTCGTTCCGGGGATGCCCCGGAATGAGGACTGTCCCTCTTTTTCTGAAGCGCCAAGATCAGGCCATCCCGCAGCGGGTTCGCCCTCATGATCCGTTACCGTCTCATGAGGACTGCGAAGCGCTGCCCGAATCCGGTGTCCCGACTGCGCCGGGAACTGCTGCTGCATCTGAAAGATCGAGGAGGACTGAAATACCGTGAGATCGCCAAACTACCTGATTTTGCAGGCGTCAAGATGAACTTCCTTGGTTCACTGTACCGCCATCAAAAATCAAAGACATCCTGAATAATGCATAATTACAAGCACCGTCCCCAATCTTCAAAAAAGCTGAAGACACAAAGTCAGGTACTGATAATCATAAGGGAAAATCGCTTATTTCTTGCTGCAGGTGACGGTCCCGGGATACTTGGCCCAGGACATTCTCATTTCCTGGGGAAGCGCCTTCATAAATTCCACGCTGCTCCACACGTCCCCGATCAACTTCAGATTGCTTTCGTAAGTGCTGGTTTTAAAATCAGCGGCGGCGCAGTCGTCGGCCTCGATGTCGACGAACAACCCGGCGGCGCCACAGGAGAAATCAAACATGTCCATGGCGATGCGGCGGATCCTGGTGTTGGTGCGCGTCCTGTAAAATAGGACCTTTTTTTTCAGATCATAGACGATGCTCCATTGCGTCCCGCCCTGGGAAACATTGGTTAAAATGTCAAAAGCGTACTCCACGGCCGCGTTGCGGCGCGGATTGAACGCCTCGACCAGGCCGGCCGCGATAGCGAAGCGATCGAAATGACCGCCGCTCACCTCGGAGGCTGTTTTGGCACCGGCGGCATCGAGCTTCGTTTTAACAGCCAATGAGACATCATAGGTAGTGTTGGCCAGCACGGGGTATTTCAGATCCTTGCCCGCATGGACGACCATTTTGCCGTTAATGTACTCGATAGCGGCCACGTTGCCGCCGGCGTCGGCTGCGAGAAAATGCAGCGGCGCGACCGACATGAAAGAGATGCGAACCGTCTGGTCGCTGGCAATGACGTCCGCGACCGAAGCCGAAACATCCAGCTGGTATTGGATCCATTGCAGTTCTTCCAGCCCGTGGCGGTCGTCCATGGCCGGGTATTTTGATTCCGCACTTTCGTGCATCATTTGTTCGATGACCAGGCCGGCTTCGTTCATGCCGCCGTAGGGAAATTCACGGCCGTTCTGGTTGAAGGAGATGCTGCCGTACCTGGATGTCCAGGTGAACGGCTTTTCCGGCGCGGCGATCAAGGATGTTTTTTGCCGGTTCCGCTGATTGATGTGGATCTGTCCCTGGCCGGCGGGGAAATCGAAGTTTCTGCCGAAAAGGGGATGCTTGTTCTTGTCTTTCAGGGAAAAGGTGGTGCAGGCATCACTGTCCAAGGGGAATAGCCCCGCCAGAATAGCCAGGCAAATGATGAATTGAATTTTGCTTTTCATAAAATTACTCCTGAGGATATTATTATATTCATAATACAACTAACGTCGCCTGAACGGAAAAGTTCCCGAATCCACATTTGAGGGCCATCGGGGGCAGATCAGGCGCGGCCGGTTTGCGCTGGAAGAAATGGGCCCGGTGGCTCGTGCCGCTCCTCGTCCTCTGGGTGCTTTTCGCCGCCCTGACCCTCATCCCGCCCGTCCTCATGAAATGGGGCCCGGCCTGAGGCGGCTAAAACCCTTTTCACTCCGGCCACGAAATCCTTGACAATGCCTGCGGTTGGAAATACATATTTAAGTGGGCCAGGGAATGAACAGCAGGCACGAACGGAAAGGGCTCACGGGCGGGAACTTTGTTGTCGGCGAAGGTGGAGATGAGCAAAAAACAAACGCTTTTCTGTGATGTCATCGCGAAGGTGCGGGAGGTGGCCGTGCCCTCGACGATTGCCGCGGCGCTCCTCGTTTCCCTGCTGATGGCCCCGTCGCTCCGGGCCCAGGACCTGGAGAAAGGCTTCCTCAACCCTCCCGATTCGGCCCGGCCCCGCGTCCTCTGGATGTGGATGGGCTCGAACATCAGTAAAGACGGGATCACGCGCGACCTCGAAGCTCTGAAGGCTGCGGGCTTTGGCGGGACCACGATGTTCAGCCTCGCCGACATCACAACGCCTTGGGCCGGAGTTATCGCCAAGGGCCCGACGCCGGAGATCGTGGCTTTCACGGAGCCGTGGTGGGCCCTGGTGCGGCATGCGGCCAGAGAGTCGGTTCGGCTGGGCCTGGATTTTGGCATGGCGAACTGCCCCGGATATGAGTCGAGCGGCGGGCCCTGGATCACGCCGGATATCTCCATGCAGGAAGTCGTCTGGTCGGAGAAGCTCGTCTTCGGACCGGGACCGTTCCTGGGAACCCTGATCCAGCCCGCCGTGGACGCCCGCGCCAACATGCCCTTTCCGGTCTTCAATCCCGAAACCGGGCTCGTGGAAAAACCGGAGATCCCCGCCCGCCGGACTTTCTACAACGATATCGCGGTCCTGGCGCTGCCGTCCGCCGGCGCCGTGCGCGAGGACCAGGTGATCGACCTGACCTCGAAATTGGGGCGCCAAGGCGAATTCGAATGGAACGTCCCGGCCGGCGGGTGGACCATCTACCGTTTCGGCTTCACGACCAACGGGTCCGTGCTGCAGCCCGCGCAGTGGGGCGCCACGGGGCTCGAATGCGACAAGATGAACCCGGAGGCCGTCGCTTTTCACCTGGACCATGTCCTGGGCGAGATCCGGAGCCGGTTGGGGGACCTCGTCGGGAGGGGATTCACCCACCTTCATTTCGACAGCTACGAGGCCGGCCCGGCGAGCTGGACGCCCCGGATGCGCCAGGAGTTCGGGGCTCGCAGGGGCTATGACCTCGTCCCTTGGCTTCCCGCGCTGACCAAACGCACCATCGGCTCCCCGGCGCGAACCGAAAAGTTCCGGGCCGATTTCGAACGGACGGTCCAGGACCTCTACCGCGACGCCTTCTTCGCGACGGCCTCCAAAAAAATCCGTGAAGCCGGCCTTAAATTCATGTGCGAACCCTACGGCGGCCCGTGGCGGATCGAGGAGGTCACGCCCTTTGTGGACCGGGTAATGACCGAATTCTGGACCGATGGCGGCGCCTACAGTCCCTACGAACTAGAGGCCACGGTGAAAGTCCTGCGGCAAGCCGGGCGGAATATCATCGAGGCCGAGGCCTTCACCGGCAAGCCGGAATTCAGCCAATGGCGGGAAACCCCCGGCTGGCTCAAGCCGATCGGCGACGCCGCCTTTGCGGCGGGGGTCAACCTGATGTCCCTCCACCGTTTCGTCCATCAGCCGTGGGACGACCGCTGGCGGCCCGGCAATACCATGGGTCAGTGGGGGACGCATTTCGACCGCACCCAGACCTGGTGGAAGCCGGGAGCGGCCTGGGTGAAATACCTCGGGCGGTGCCAGTTCATGCTCCAACGGGGAAGGACAGTCGAGACCCCGAACGATTTTTCCGTCGAGGGCGCCCAGGGCGGCGTCGACCTGAAATTCATCCATAGGACCGAGGGTCAATCGGACATCTACTTCGTCGCCAATATCGCCCGCAGCGGCGGGCAGGCCCGCTGCGTGTTCGCGGTCTCCGGCCGGCAGCCGGAGCTGTGGGATCCGGTCTGGGGAATAATCCGGGATCTGCCCGAATCCGAGACGAGGTCGGGAGGCACGGTCATCCCTATGACCTTCGCCCCGGCCCAAAGCTTTTTTATCGTGTTCCGGAGGCCGCTGGATCCTCCGAAGGCCGGAGGGAAGAACTTCCCGGAACCGAAGGCCGGGGCCGAGCTCCCGGGACGGTGGAATGTCTCGTTCGATAAAAAGTGGGGTGGGCCAGAAAAGGCCGTCTTTGAGAGCCTCGGGGATTGGACCGCCCGCCCTGAGCCGGAGATCAAGTACTTCAGCGGAACCGCGGCGTACAGCAAGACGTTCGACATGATCGGCATCGACCGCCCGGCGCACCGGCGTCTCATCGTCGACCTCGGCGTGGTCAACCATCTGGCGCGCGTTATGCTCAACGGCCGCGATCTGGGCGTCGTCTGGTGCGCCCCGTGGCGCGTCGTCGTGCCGCAGGGCTTGATGAAGACCGTGGGCAACGAGATTATCGTCGAAGTGACGAACGTCTGGGCCAACCGGCTTATCGGCGACGAACAAGAGCCGGCTGACTGCGTCTGGATGCCGGGGCATATGGGGTTCGGCGGCTTTCTGAAGGAGTTTCCCGAGTGGTTCCTGAAGGGGAAGGCGCGGCCGGGGAGGAAGCGGCTGACCTTCACCACCTGGAATTATTTCACCAAAGACTCGCCCCTCGCGCCCTCGGGACTCCTGGGCCCGGTGAGAGTGCTGATCGCAGATTAGGTGCCAGTCTAAAGTGGGCGAAGCGGATAGCGCTGACCCTCATCCCGCCGGTGCTCATGAAATGGGGCCCGGCCTGAGGCGAACCATTTCGCCTGCGGTCGAAAAATCCGTCACGCGACGGGAAATCGAACCCGGCGTTTCCGAAATCCTACCGGAATAAAATTATCGCGTTCGGCCTTCTCGATCTTCTTCAGGGCCAACTGCAGAAGGAGCTCTTTCTTCTCCGGGTCCCTCTTCGCCGTCTTCTTGAATTTCCGGAGTCCCAGGCGGTCGCGGAGAAGCAACATCTCGGTGGCGGACGCGTGTTGTCGTGTTTTACCTGCAGGTCTCATGGGGCTTTCCGGTCTTTCAGGGCCCGAAGTTCGGCCAGAGTGTCGTTTACCGGAAGAGCCGCCCTCTTCTCGAGATAGACCCAATCGAGTTCCTGCCGATAGCGCACGATCAGGAGCTCCGTCATTTCGCAGTCAACTTCGGATTTCCAATGTTTGCACGCGTTCAGCCGGTCGATGATCAGGTCTTCGAGGCCGATGACGACGCAGCGCAGGCCTCCTTCGAGCTCGACCGTTTCGAGCGGGGCATCCTCGCCGGCGAGCTCGGAAGCCGGAGCCTCAAGGGCCATATCCAATCCCTCATGGACCCAATATCGGCCCTTTTTGACGAATCCCAGTTCCCGAAGCGCCGCGTCCAGAGCGTCGCGGTCGGCGTAAGCCAGATCGATGTCGGCCGTGAAATAGACCTCGCGGGTGTAATAAGAAAGGGCCAGGCCCCCGATGAGGACCGGCGCCGGCTTGCCCCAGTCCTCCAGAATGCGGGTGATCAAACCGGTCATCAGCATCTGGCGGGCGAGGGGAGCTTCGGTCGCGCCGATCTTCGTCAGGACGTCTTTGATATCCACTGGCTCATGATAACAACAACGGATAGGGGAAACAAGCCCGGCCGGGGCAACCTTTTCGACCCTCTTTTCATCTATACGGGTGTGGACAAAATGAGCGCCTCCAGCCTGCTTCTGGCGATCCAAGGCCAATTCGGCGATAATAGCCTCCGTGCGGAGCACGAATCTTTCCTGGCGGAGGCTCTAGACATGGAGCGGTCGAGCCGGGAGGGGCCCGTCTGGGGGACGGCCGACAAGGCCCGCCTGGCTGAACTCGTCGAGCGCGGCCGTGCGGGCGACCTGGCGGCCATGGAATCCATCTACGAGATGTTCAAGCGGCCGGTTTTCGGCCTCATCTATAGGCACGCGCAGAACCAGGCCGTCGCCGAGGACCTCCTCCAGGACGTCTTCCTGAAGATCTTCTCCAACCTCCGCAACGTCCGTGACGTGGCGACCTTCCCTGGCTGGGTCTTCCGGATCGCCCTCAACACATGCTACAGCTACCTTCGTCAGAAAAAGGCCCAGGGCGACAAGCTCGTGTCCTTGGACGACCTGGGCGGGAACGTCGAGGACCGGGCGAGCGAAGCCGTAGAAAAAGACGTCCGGGGGCCGCTGGAACAGGCCATCCAAACCCTGGCGCCGCGTTTGCGAAGCGTTTTCGTCCTCCACGACGTCCAAGGGTTCAAGCACGAGGAGATCGCCCGGACGCTCGGTTGCGCGGTCGGGACCTCGAAGTCCCAGCTCTTCAAGGCCAGGATCAAGCTCCGCGAATACCTGCGGGCCAAAAAGGCCGTCTGAGGGAGAACGACGATGAGATGCCGTAAAGCCCATGAATACATCAGCCGATCGATCGACGGCGAGCTCTCTGGGCGGCAGGCTGCCCGGCTCGAGCGTCATCTCGAAACGTGCGGCGAGTGCCGCGCCCTTCTCGAGGATTTCCGGGCGATCACCGGCGACGCCGCCAAGCTCGACGCGCCCGAGCCGTCGGACAGGGTCTGGAAGGGCATCCGGGCCGGGCTCGCCGCCGCGGACCTGAAGCCGGCGCGCGAAAAACTTGATCCTGCGCGGCGTCCTCTCTTCGGGTTTAGCCTCCCGGTCCTGCGCTATGCGGGCGTCGCCGCGCTGGCCGTCGTGCTCGTCGCATCCGGCCTTATCATCGGTTTACGCCTCGGACGACAGGGGACTCCGGCGGGATCGGACAAGGGCGAGAAATACACCCTGGCCAAGCTCGACGAGGCTGAGCGCCACTATCAGCAGGCCATCAAGTCCCTCAGCGAAGCCTTCGCCTCAGAGAAGGGCGCGCTCGTCCCCCAGGTCGTGGAACTCTTCGACCGCAACCTGTCGGTCATTGACGCCACGATCCAGGCCTGTCGCCGGGTGGTCCTCGAGGAACCGGACGACCTCCAGGCCAGGAGCTACCTGCTGTCTGCTTACACCGTAAAAGTGACCTTGCTCGATTCGGCCCTGGATCTGCAGAGACAGGACCGGGAGGCGGCGGGCAAGAGAAAGAAAATACTCTAAGACACCGAGAAGGAGGATCATCATGATGAAGAAACTGAACAGCAAATGGACGGCCGCCCTGCTGGGCGCGGCCTTCATCCTGGCCTTCGTGGCCGCCCCGGCCCTGGCCGAGGAAAAGTTCCAGGAGAAGTTCGAGAAAACCGAAGCCCTGGCCAAAAACGGGAAATTGTACCTGAACAACGTCTCCGGCCAGATCGAGATTGCGACCTGGAAGGAAGCCCAGGTCAAGATCGAAGCGATCAAGACCTCGAAGGCGGCGACACTCGCCAAGGCCAAGGAGAACGCGGCCCTGGTGACGATCGAAGTGACCAAGGACGCCGATCTCGTCCGGGTCGAGACGAAATACCCGGAGAAGCAGGGTGGATTCTGGGGGAGCGATTCCCCGAACGTCTCGGTGGACTACAAGCTCTGGGTCCCGGACCAGGCCGCCGTCGAGATCAGGTCGGTCAGCGGCGACGTCATGGTCGCGCCGATCGGCGGGCACGCCCGCGTCAGCTGCGTCAGCGGGGACGTCGACCTGCTGGGCGCGGCGGGGGCGGACATCGACCTCGTCAGCGGCGAACTGACTCTGGAGAACATCGCCGGGGACGCCTACCTGAAGACCGTCTCGGGGAACATCGACGTCACCCGGGTCAAGGGTTCGGTCGAAGCCGAGGCCGTGAGCGGCGACATCGACCTCCGGGACGTCTCCGAGGCCCAGACGGTCAACGCCAAAAACGTCAGCGGCAACATCACCTACGCCGGCAAGATCAAGGCCGGCGGCCGCTACGAGCTCAAGACCCACAGCGGCAACGTCCGCATGACCATCCCGGCCGACTCCGGCTTCGACTTCGAGGCCAACACCTTCGGCGGCGATATCGACAGTGATTTCGAGATCCAGGTCGTCGGCAAGATCTCGCCGCGCGAGATCCACGGCACGGTCGGCAAGGGCGGGGCCACCGTCATACTCAAGAGCTTCAGCGGCAGCATCGACCTGAAGAAGCGCTGACACCGAGATCAACGCGATGGACCGGGGGCGGCGGCAACGCCGCCCCTTTTTTTGTAACCCGGGGATACAGGACCCCGGTTTTGGAAAATAGGGAATAGATATTGTGTCGCCGATTTTCGCTATAATGGCCGGGATGCGCCGTATCCACGCCCTCAACTTTGTCCGGACGATGACGGTGACGACCGTCTTCTTCCTGGCCCCGCTCCATTTTATGAAACTCGGGTTCGACGGCCTGGCCATCGGCCTCATCGTCTCTCTCTACGCCGCGGCGCCCATCGTCTTCTCCTTCCCGACGGGCTGGATCAACGACCGGCTGTCGATGAAAAAGGTCATCCTCGGCGCGCTCCTCCTCATCTCTGTGCTGTTCTTCCTGGCCGGCTTCGTCCGCGGCGTCCCCGGCATGGCCGCGCTATTCCTCCTCATCGGCGTCGCCAACAACGCCCTCAACGTCTCGGTCAACAGCCTTTATTACAAGGACGACTCGGAGGCGAACCCGAACAGGAAGTACGGTATTTACATCTTCTGGATCTCGCTCGGCCCTCCGGCGGGGCTCTTCTTCGGTGGCCTCCTGATCCGGTTCGCGGGCTTCCGGACGCTCCTGCTGGTCTTCGCGGCGGTTATGGCCGTGACCTCGCTCGCGATGCGCGGCTTCGACCACGAGAGATTCGCGGCCGTTTCGATCCGCGACTATAAATACAGCGTTTTCAATAAAAAAACCCTCGTCTTCTCAATCCTGCTTTTCGTCCTGGCCCTCCACTGGGGCACGGAAGGGACCGTCTACGGACCGTTCCTGAGGGCCCGCTTCGGGCTGAGCGCTTCGGGCGTCGCGCTCTACATGGCCGGGGCCTACCTGGCCCTCGCCCTGACCGCTTTCCTGGTCAGCCGGCTGAAGTACGACCCGGTCGTGAACGGCCGCCTCTTCCTCCTGGGGATGACGCTCTCGGGCCTCGGCCTCGTCCTGATGACGCGGGGTGACGTCCGGCTGTCGTTCCTGTTCCGGTTCATGCACGAGGGCGGGGACGGCTTGATGGGCGCGTTCGCCGTCCTCTACATTTCGCGGCTCTTCGAGAAAAAGACGATTGGCGGGAGCGCCGGTATCCTGACGGCCCTCCAGACTTCCGGCCACATGGCCGGCTCCCTGGCCTTCTCCTGGCTGGGGTTCCGCGCCGGCCTCCACGTGCCGATGGTCGTCGCCGGATTCATCCTCCTCGCCAACGCCGCCTTCAGCCTCGTCGCTTTGCCCCGGGACTGAATTCCGGGACATCCCGATTTGGGGTAGAATAAGCGGGATGATCGCCACAAAAGGGACCGGGTTCGACGTCATCCTCGTCAGCGGGGAGCCCTACGCGGACCACCCGCTGTCGCCCGTCGGGATGATCGCCCGGGTGCTCGACGCCGATGGATACGCGGTCGGCGTCATCGACTGTCCGGACTGGAAGGGGACGGAGGATTTCCTCAAGCTCGGCCGGCCGCGGCTCTTCTTCGGCGTCACCTCGGGTTCGATCGACAGCATGCTCGTCAACTACACGCCGCTCAAGCGGGAGAGGGCCGTCGACCCGAATGCGCCCTTCCAATCCCGGATGCCGGATAGGGCCGTCATCGTCTACGCCAACCGGATCCGGGAGCTCCACAAGGGCGCGCGGATCGTGCTCGGAGGCATCGAGGCCTCGCTCCGGCGCTTTGCCCACTACGATTACTGGGGCGACGATGTCCGCCGTTCGATCCTCCTCGACACGCGGGCCGACATCCTCGTCTACGGGCCGGGCGAGCTCCAGGTCGTCGAGATCGCCAAGCGCCTCGACCGGGGCGAAGGCCTCGAGAAAATCCGGGGGACGTGCGTCATGCGGGCCGAGGCGCCCGAGGGAGCGCTCGTCATTCCCTCGTTCGAGGAGGTCAAGGCGGACAAGGATAAATTCTGCGAGGCGCAGAAGCGCCTGTCGAACCGGCGGGCGATCGCCCAGAAGCACGCCAATCGCTTCGTCGTCCAGTACCCGGCCCCGGATTACACGCCGGCGGACCTCGACCGGGTCTACGGCCTGCCTTTCACGCGCCGCATCCCGGAGGGCTTCCCCGAGCTGGGCATGGCTCGCTTCTCGGTCCAGACCCACCGGGGCTGCGTCGGGCGGTGCTCCTTCTGCGCCCTGTCCCTCCACCAGGGCGACCGGATCGTCTCCCGGAGCGAAGACTCCATCCTCGAGGAGATCCGGTGGATGACGAAGCACCCGGAGTGGCGCGGCTTCGTCGACGACCTGGGCGGGCCGACGGCCAACATGTACGGCATGGACCGGGCGGCGGCCGAGGTGCGCCGCGAGGGCGATGCGGAAACTGAAAGCAACCAAGAGGATAGAAAGCCGGAACGGGCCAAGCGCGGGATCGTCGAAGCGGCCCACCGCAGGCTCGTCGGACTGATGCGCGCCGCCCGCAGGGTCCCCGGCGTCAAGAAGGTCTTCGTCCGGAGCGGCATCCGCTACGACCTGGCCCTCGAGAGCCCGGAGTACATCTGGGAACTCGTCCGCCACCACGTTTCGGGCTTGCTCAAGATCGCGCCCGAGCACGTTTCGGAGACCGTCTTACGCTTGATGAACAAGAGCGGCGGCCGTCGTCGCCTGGAGGAGTTTCGGAAAATGTTCGCCGAGGTCACCGCGGAGAGAGGCCCGGCGGGTTCGGGGAAGCGGGGGGGCGCGCAGAGACGCGGACGCCTGGCCGGCCGGCCCCAGCACCTCAAGTATTACTTCATGGTCGCCCATCCGGGGACGACCGAAAAGGAAGCCCGCGAGCTGGCCGCCTTCCTCAAGGAGCTCGAGGAAAGCGGGGAGAAGCCCGTCGAAGGGGTCCAGATCTTCACCCCGACGCCTATGACCCGTTCGACCTGCATGTACCACACGGGCAAGGACCCGCAGACGGGCGAGAGCGTCTACATCCCGCGCCCCTACGCCGAGAAGAAGGCCCAGAAACGGATGTTGGGACCCGCGACCACTGACAACGATTAGTTGCCGAGCTTGAACAGGGCCCGGAACGCCGGATCTTTTCTGATGGGCAAGTAATCCGGCAGGATGACCGGAAATGAGGGGTCTGTAAAGCCCTTATCCAAGGCCTTCTTCAGCAGGCCGACGGCCTGCTCGACCTGCCCGAGCTGGGCGTAGAGTCCGGCAAGATCGAGGAGGGCATCGGCGTCGTTGGCCGCGGCGGCCAGAGCTTTATTCAGATAGGCCTGGGCTTCGCTGGTCTTTCCCGAAACTGCGTTCAACATCCCGAGCAATGGGTAGTAGTTCTTGGCGTTCAGCTTGCCCTTCGCGAGCTCCTTCAGCACGGACGCTTCGGCCTCCATTGCGACACTCTTAGCCTCTTCCCGGTTCCCGGCCTCCTTGAGTGCCATGGCGAGGCCGAAGGCGTTCACCGCCGGGTCGCCGGTCATCCCGCCTTGGGGACCAAGCTCGTAAACCCGGCGATAGATGGGCACCGCTTCGGCCGCCTTCCCAGCCGCGAGAAGCGTGTGGGCGAGGTTGGGCAGGGCATAGGGATGTCCGGGCTCGAGTTCGACGGCCTTTCGCAGTTCTTTCTCCGCTTCCGGGAATTTCTCCTGGACCGCGAGAGTATATCCCAAGGTCGAATGAGCGTTGGCCAATTCGGGGGCTAGGACCACGTAACGCCTGGCCGTTGTTTCCGCCGCCCGGATGTCTTTGAGAAAGAGGTTTTGGCTGAACCAGAGATTCATGAGGGGGATGGAATTGCGCGGGGCGAGTTCGGCGGCTTTCTCGAACATCGCCGCGGCCTCACCGTGGCGGCCGAGGGACTGCAGGATCCTCCCGGCGTTGTTCCAGGCCGGCATGAAGTCGGGATAGAGTTCCCGGAGCGTACGGTATTCCTCGAGCGCCCCCACCAGGTCCTTGTCCACGAATTGCTTGTTCACGGCTTTGAGCTTGAGCAGGTCGCGCGGCGGATAGTTCTGGGCTTCGGCGTTCTTCAAGGCCTGGCGGAGCATCTCCTGACCCTTCTCTTCCTGCCGCAGGAACTGGATCAGGACGAGCCCCAACGAGCCGCGGGCCTCGACGAACTCCGGATCCTTTTCGAGGGCCAGCTCGAAGAACTTGGCCGCCTCCTGGGGCTTCGCCTCCTGCCACCTGGTCTGGCCCAGGGAGAATTCCTTCAGAGCTTCCCAGGAAGAGGTCGTCACTTCGCTGACGGGTCTGTTGGCTTTTTCGATGCTGCGGATCGACTCGCCCAGCCGGGAGCGGAGCTTGTCGGACAGCTGATCGATGGCCCGGAGCAGGACTTCCTCCCGGCCCTTGGCGGTGACGCGGATCCGGTCGACGTGCCGGCGCTTGACCGGGTCGATAACGATGGCCTGAAGCTCGTAGGCCTCGCCGACCGAAAGGATGCGCGGCAGGACAAAGGCCCGGACACCGCCGAAGTGGCAGACGTCGTAGCCGAGGGCCTCGTCGACCTTCGACGCAGGGTCCCTCCTCATCAGCCGCAGGGTCTCACTGATCTGGGGCTTGTCGAAGATGGCCACATAAGGCGACTGTTGCAGGGCGGCCTCGATGGCCGTGCGCAAGGCTAAGTCGAAGACCTGGTCGCCGGTGAGGTTCTCGACATCGGCCACCATGAGCTTGTCGCGGTTCTCGAAGGCCAGCCCGGGCCGGCCTAGAAGCCAGACGGCGACCGCGATGGCGGCCAGGGAAAGAGCTCCCGCGGCGATCCAGACGGGTCTCGACCGGCGGCGGAACAGGAGCTTCTTGGCCGTCGGAAAAGCGCGGGCGCTCATCGACTCTTTCAAAACGCGGAGTTCGCCGGCCATCTCCCTAGCCGAGGCGTATCTCTTGGCCGGGTCCTTGGCCAGGGCCTTGCGGACGACGTGGGCGAGCTCGGCCGGGAAGCCCGGCCGCAGCTCCTTTGCCGGACGGGGTTCGTCGTGAACGATGGCGTTGAGGACGGCCCGGTCACTCGATCGGTCGAAGGGAAGAGCGCCAGTGGCCATCTCGTAGAGAACGACGCCGAGCGACCAGACGTCCGTCCGGGCGTCGACCTCGTCGCCGCTGGCCTGTTCGGGGGACATGTAGGCCACCGTGCCCACGGTCGTCCCCGTGACGGTCATCCGGGCCTCGCCGGCGAGCTTGGCCAGGCCGAAATCGAGGATCTTGGCCAGTCCGTCGGAGGAGACCATGATGTTCCCCGGCTTGATGTCGCGGTGGACGATGCCGTGCTCGTGGGCCTTGGCCAGACCGTCGGCGACTTCGGACGCGATCCTGATCGCCTCGACCGGCGCGAGGGTCCCGCGGCCGAGCTTGTCCTTCAGACTTTCGCCCTGATAACACGCCATGACGATATAAAGGCCGCCGTCCTCGGCTTCGTCGACCTCGTGGATGGTGCAGATATTCGGATGGTCGAGGCTTGACGCAGCCCGGGCCTCATGGATGAAACGCTCCC
>Ga0315283_10003341_pt1 | contig 13645 bp, 7 predicted proteins | sample YL17G09_0_MG_FD_204541 | JGI IMG/M metagenome (GOLD analysis project Ga0315283, IMG submission 204541) | Sediment microbial communities from Yellowstone Lake, YNP, Wyoming, USA - YL17G09_0 | ecosystem: Environmental > Aquatic > Freshwater > Lake > Sediment | place: USA: Wyoming | collected... | reverse complement strand
TTACACCGGGTTTAATAACCGTGATTACACCCATATCGTTGGGAATATAGACCAATCCGTTGGCCACAACAGCGGAAGAATATTGTTTGCCTAAATTTTCCTTCCAGAGAATCTTACCAGTTGCCGCATCCATACAATGAACCAGCCCACTGGTCATTGTGGAAATAAGATAATTACCCACAGTAACCGGTGAAGGAACATAGCAGGCGCCGTTTGCAGATCGCCATACGATATGACTGTTCGAAACATCACCATTACCATCGGGTTTAATGGCTAATAAGATGCGTTGGGGCCATGCACTGCTTATGAGTACTAATCCGGACTTTTCATTATAAACCGGACTGGAACAGAAGTCCTCAGAGGGTCCGCTTACAAACCAGTAGCGCGATCCGTCGTCAGGATTGTACGAAGAAACCTCCTTGTTTCCGCAAAAAATCATCTGCATACGCCCGGACATTTCCCTGAAAATGGGTGTGCTAAAACTGTGGGCTGGCTTGTCGAGGGCTATCTTCCAAATTGCATGCCCATCCGCCCGGCTCAAAGCAGCGATAAAAGCATCGCCCTGGCTATCACCGTTAATTATCACCTTGTCTTTGTAGATTACCGGCGAACAACTATACCCATGGGGACTTGAAAATTTACCTGGCCGCTGAATCCAAAGCTTCTTTCCATTAAAATCGTAAGCTGCAACCATCACATATTCACCGTCAAGAAACGACACATAAATAGTTGTACCGTCGGTCGCAGGAGTGCCTGATGCAAAACTGTTATCATCGTGTTTGTCCTCTAATGGGGTTTTGAGTACAGTTTGCTGCCACAGTAAATTGCCGTTTTTTGTATCATAACAAAGGAGTATTTTTTCCTGAGTTTCAGGGATGGCTGTGATAGTGAAAAGCCGGTCTCCCAATATAATGGGTGAGGCATGCCCAACACCTGGCACGGGGATCTTCCACAACACATTCGTGATTGAATCCCATTTTGCAGGCAGATTGGTTTCGGGGCTGGTTCCATCCCCGTCCGGGCCACGCCAGCAAGGCCAGTTTTGTGCCTGGACATAAGTCTGAAACATTAATACCAGAGATACGAGGATCACATTTATGTACTTATAATTCACCATATAGTTTGTTCCTTAAACGTTAAAAATATAAATTTGGCAGCCGAAATTTAAAACAATAATTTGAAAATTAATTCAATTGCAGCAAAAATGAAAAAATTTATTTTAAGACCACTGCTAATCACAGTATTCGTCTCAGGTATTGTATTTGTTGGAAATCTTTATTCCCAAACTGCCGGCACATTTAAATATTCTCTAACCACAAATGCTACCGAAGGATATAGCCCTGAGCACCTGATTGCAATTTGGATAGAAGATAGCACAGGTGCATTTGTAAAAACAATTTTAAAACAAAGCTCTGCGGAACATTTAGATCATTTATCAAGATGGACTGAGAAATCAGTCTCTAATGAGATTGATGCGACTTCTGGAGCTACTTTAGCATTGCACGGAAAACTCTCTGTAAATTGGGCCGGAACAGATGTATCGGGAAAATTATCCGCCGATGGAGCTTATTCCGTATGGCTCGAAATGGCCTGGGATGACAGCTATAAAACCGGAAAAAAAATAACCTCGTTTTCGTTTACAAAAGGTAAAAATGCTTTCCATTCGACGCCTGATGACACGCCGAATTTTACAGGAATAACGCTCGATTGGTTGCCGGCTTGTGCTTCCAACAAATAGTTAAGTTGTATCAATCTAATAGCATTAACTTATCATTTTGGCAAAGTCCCTGCTTCACAAGCCGAAGTAGTTACTGGTATAGCGCTTTCAACGCTCCTGTTTCCGACAGCATCGGTGGCTATAATCGCTAAAGTATATTTTGTATTGCAAGTAAGACCGGATACGCTCAATGAAGACCTTTTCGTTGAACCTGCAAATGCGCCATCTTTATATACTTCATAATATTCTACCCGTTTGTTATCTTTTGAATTTGTCCATGAAACAAAACACGATGTTTGGGTAATCTTACTAACAGTAAAATTGGTTGGGGTCGTTGGCGACTCGTTATCAGGACAAAGCGTATTGTTCGCATTAATCATCCTTCCGATTTTCACGTTTAGATCTTTCGCATTTTGCGGCATATCGCGCACGCCAAGCTGTTCGGGATAATCGAAGCCTCCCGGCCACATATACCCAACCAGTCCGGCGCATTGCTGTTCTGCAGCAGCTATATCGTAATATTCCTGAATCACCGAAGCCATCATTTCAGGCGTATAGCCATACGTTCCATATAAAGGGATCCAATTATCGTCAATAGTCAACCATATTGTTTGGTGCGGAGCAGAGAGTTTTGATTTGAGAGTAGCAAGGTTAGCCAGATAAGATTTATCTGTGGCTGGAAGGATACCTGTTATTTTGCTGTCAACCAGCAATACAGTTAAATCAGCCGATTTTGCGATTTTGGCTTGAATTGTGGAAATAATTTTGTCGGAAGTAAAGAGTCAGAAGACGGAAGTCAGAAGCCAGAAGTCGGAAGTCGGAAAACGGAAAATATTAAGAGGTTCAACTTTATCGACATTTTTATTGGCAGGTATGAAGTGTAATTTTAATTCATGTACTATAGTCCATGTGCATGTACTTATCTGTATTCACTATTTCGGTAGTACTTCTACCCAAAAACACGAATGATACGGTTTCAGATTTAATGATACTCTGGTTTGAGGCAAATCAGAAGTCGTATCGTTTATGCTTTCTGTAATTAGTTTCTGGTTGTCACCAGTGTGTGGATCCCAGCCTTCCAACTTAATTGTACCCCGCAATACTACCTGGGTATCAATACCAGAACTTCCGGTATTTGCAAAATAATAGATGCTTCGGCCATCAACTATTTTGTGAATGTATTGTAAACCCGGATTCAGCGGATAATCGACATCGAATCCTGACCCCATTTGTTGAATAGTCTCCCGTAAGTTTTGCCCGCTGGGATTAGCAATAAAACAGGCTTTTCCTCCTTCTTTATTTGTATGGATTATTCCCTTTTCTGCCTTTCCTTTTGGGAAAATAATTTGAACCAGCTTAGCTATCTCTTTGTCTTTTCCAAATTCAGTCGATTTGGAAGGAAGCCTTGTAGTAAATATCACTGTTCCGCCTTGCTTATAATAATCAGTAATTTTCTGAAGATTGCTGATGGAAATCATATAGCACGAAGGGACAATAAGTACTTTGTAATCTTCCCAGTTGGTTGTATTCTGAAGGTGAAGCTTGCCGTTTACTATACTGCATTTTTCATCCAGTACCTCTGGATGAAGAAAAGTAAAATCTTTGCCAACCACGTTAGTCAGCCAATTGCCCACATTAATATAATCGATTTGTTCAATTGCAGCTTTATAAAATTCATTGGACGGATCAACCGGACCATCAACGTTAGACGGGCCAACACGAGGATCAAAATAGTGATCGCCTAACAAGGAGTAGATGGGATAAACCACTGCGATATCAGCAACATGTCGTCCGTCATTCTGCAACATCACATTAAGTCGCGCCAAAAACTGCGTAAACACCTTCAGACTATCGGCATAAAGCGGGTTGCGATACGACAGCTCCGGCTTATAAGTAACTTGGGTGTTGTCATACCAAACTGCGTGTGGGATGAGCATATTGATACCTTTGGTATATTGGTCCATTGCAATGGTGTAAATATCGTTCCAGGTCAGGTTACCCGGCTCATCATAGTTGGGCATTGCTCCATACGTTTCAGACATAATTAGCTTTTTATCCCAGTTGTAAGCCGAAGAACTTACCAACTTGTAGAAACGTTCGGCAGGACGATGGCCGCCGATTTTATCGATGCCGGGGATATCGAGGTATTTGAAGCCCTTCATCAGATCACCGGCAGAATTCGCCGGGTTCAACACTTCTTCCGGTGCAGTATGCCCGGTAGCATTTATTCCATGAGCTACCGACCAGTCGCTCACTTCCTTTGTAAAGCCCTCTGCATACAATTCTGCGCGGAAGCCAAACAAGTAGTTTCGCGCCGACGTAGTACCAGAACCGATGTCATACCACATTGCCGGGTATAACAGCACCGGACTGAAAGCATATTTTTTTATGAATTTTTCATTGAACTGATCTGTCCACATTCGGAATTGAGCGCGAAACATGGAAGGTTCATCAAAAAAAGTTCCGCCGATTACGGTTCCAAAATATTCTTTGAAATGGCTATAGTATGATTCATGTACCATGTTAATAAAATTCCTGACAGCCTCCGGATTAAGGTAATCCACAATTGGAATACCATCTATTACACAACTAAAAAACATGATTTTCCATTTTCCTGAAGGAACTTTCCACTTTAATATCCCATCAGTAACCATGTCCGTGAGGTCGATGCGTATCATTTTTGTTGTTTCCATGGCTACAATGCCCATCAATTTCCCTTCAGGGATCTTTTTCTCATAAGACACAGGACCGCTTATCTCTTCTTCTGCTTTATCGAGTCTTTCAATGGTTTGTTCCGGAAATTTGAGTTGAAAACGAGGCATGCCATCTCCTTCATCGAAAGCGCCTACCGACCCACTGGGAAAACCTAATTCATCGTACAAACTAATGGTCATGCCTAACTCCTTCGCCTTTTCCAGCATAATGCCATACACCCGTAAATAATCATCAGATAAATATGCAGGCCGAAAATATTTCCCAAAGGGCACAACACCGAAACCTCCATATCCACACTGGTCACGGAATGCCTGCATCTGTTGTACAACTCCCTCTCCGGTAACCACCGTATTATTCCAAAACCAAAGTGGTCTGGGCCAATATTGAATGGAGGGTTTATTGAACTGTTCCTTAGAAAAAGTTTGTCCGCTGGAAACATTTGGATTTACCCATAAACCTATTGTAAAGGCTATTATCAGAAAATATTTCATCGTTTTATGTGCTTTTATTAAACATTGCTGTTGACAGTAGTTAGATCAACATTAACCGTATTGTTTTTAGCTATAACTTTTTAATATGTCCGTGTATTTTTCAAAACATATTTTCCATTTTTCCGATTCCTGAGGATAATAAGTAATGGTTTCGAACGAATTACAGACAATATTTCTAATTTCCGCAATAGATACCACGTGTCCGAAACCCTTAGCCTGATATAACAGGTTGCCCATTGCCGTGGCCTCAGCTGGCCCGGCTATAACAGGAATCCTGAGTGAATTGGCTGTTAATTGGCATAATAATTCATTTTTCGAACCTCCTCCGATAACATGCAGTTCATCAATGGTTTTACCTGATATTTCTCTTATCTGGTTAAGTGTTTGCAAATATTTTAATGCCAGGTTATTAAAAATACATCTGGTGAATTGTGCATGGTTTTCCGGTATTTTCTGACCCGTTTTTTCACAATAATCAGCAATAGCATCCTGCATATTTGTTGGATTGTAAAATTCAGGAGTATTGGTATCTATATAAATTCCCAGATTTTCAACTTCGGAAGCCATCGTTGTTAAATCATTGTAGCTATATTTGTGTGTCAAGTCCCATATTTTTTTACATTCCTGTAACAGCCAAAGGCCATTAAGATTTTTCATAAAACAAAATGTTCCCTCAACTCCGCCTTCATTGGTAAACCCATAATGTTCAGAAACTTCATCTATAATAGGTTTGTCAACCTCAATTCCCATGACCGACCATGTACCTGAACTCAGGTAAGCCCAATTATTGCCTTTAGCGGGTATGGCAGCAATGGCCGATTGAGAATCGTGCGAAGGGACTGCAACAACAGGAATTGGCAGAATACCAGCTTTATGCGCAATTGAAGGACTAATATTCCCTATAATTTCACCTGGTTGAACGATCTCCTGCATCCACTTTTCTGGTATGCCTATAGCTTTAAACAAATCACTGTTCCACTTTCGATTGTGCAGGTTCATAAGCTGGGATGTAGATGCTATGGTAAATTCAGCTTTTTTGACACCCGTAAAAAAATAATTGAGCAAATCGGGCATAAACAGCAAATCTGTTGCAATAGATAACTGGGGTGATTGCGCTTGCCGGAGGGCAAAAAGCTGAAAAATTGTGTTGCACTGCATCAGCTGCAAACCAGTTTTAAGGTATAGTTCTTTGCGGGGCATTACCTTTTGCTCAAACTCAGTTATAGCGTTATCGGTATGGTGATCACGATAGGAAAAAGGTAAACCAGCCAAATAGCCATCACCAGCCAAAATTCCAAAATCAACACCCCAGGTATCAATTCCAATTGATTCAAAATTAAGTTGCTTCGAAATCCTAGTAATCTCAATGCCTTTTTTCAATTCATCGAAAATTCTTGCTATATCCCAATAGTAGTGACCCAGGATGTCGATATATCCAGAAGGAAAACGATGGGTTTCAGTTAGAGAGAGCTTTCCAGCGCATAATGTACCATGAATAGCACGTCCGCTTTCGGCCCCTAAATCTAAAGCAAGGTAATTATGTTCCATAATATATTAATTTAACCCAACTGCCAACAATTCCTTCCGTCAGCAAATAAATGGTTTTCCAATTAGTCAGCCACCAAGCTTGCTCATTAATTCGTGATTAATTATCAGACTTTTTAAGCTTGATCGTTATTGAATTCTGCTTATCCTGATTATTTTTCCTTATCCATAAATTGCTGGTAGCTTCATCAAAAAACCAGCCTTCGTTTTTATCTTTCCGAAATGAATCGATGGAAGAATATTTATTTGATAAACTGTTTTGATCACTGTTTACCAGTTCGGCTGGAATTTTCTCACCATTCAGATGGATACGTAAAATGTAATTGATTTTAGTTTCATCCCAAGAAATATTAATCGCATCGGATGTTTTCCAGTCGGAAGTGATTTTTACCGGCCCTTCGGTATCTTCCAGAATAAATTCAGTTACCTCGTCCTTTTTCGGCCAGATAGCAACTGTCAGATATTCCTTCGATTCAGCCCAGCCAAACCCTGTAACATCATTACATATCTCCATAGGTATGATGGCGCCTTCGCGGATAAATAAGGGAAATTTCCCCCTGTCTTCAAGATTCCATCCTTTGTTCCATGAAATACGAACCGGACCGGTTTTGGTCTCCTTTTCATCCCAGAAATCGATCCAGGTTCCGGCAGGCAGATAAACATCTCTTTCAGGATTCGTGTTGAGAATTGGAGCAACCAATATTGAAGACCCTACCGTAAATTCATCATCCACACGCCAGCAATCGACATCGTTCTGGAAACTCCATACCAAAGGCCGGCAAACCGGTGCCCCTGTTCGCTGAGCATCGTGGGCCAGGCTCATCCAAACGGGAACTAACGAGGTATGCAACCATGTTAAATAACGAAAATGTTTAACCGCAGTTTCTGAGTACCACCAAGGCATATGTAACGTTTGCATTCCAGGGAGCATAGCACCAAACTGAGCCCACCTGATCCAGACATCTTCATCTGGTATCCCATCAAAGCCTCCGATATCTGTTGAAAGAAATGGAATTCCACAAAACGCCAGGGATAAGGATGAATAAACAGTTGAGGGAAGCCCATCATTAGCAAAATCAGTACTGAGGTCGCCCGGCCATTTAAAATTTGTTTTACTGGACGACCCTTTCCAGGCTGCCCGCGGAATCATAAGGAAATCATCGCCGAACCTTTTTTTCAGAGCATCAAAATAAACCCGGTTATATTCAAAGGCATACGAATTATGAACGTCCTTTCCAATGAGGCCGCCATACAGAATTGCATCATCCGGGAGGTCCTGACCAGCATCGGGTTTAAAGCCTTTAAATCCTAAATCGAGTGCCAGATTAATCTGTTCCTGCCACCAGTTTCGAGCTTCAGGATTAAAAAAATCGATGAAATTGTAATAATTACCTTCAAGCTCTCCGGACTGTGTAACTTTTACCTTCCCGTTATCTTTTTCGCTTCCCGGCTTCTTAACAAGATAGCCTTTTTCAACCGCTTCCCTCCAATTGGGTGAACTACTTGTAGTGTAAGGTACTGTCCATGCCAATACTTTCACATCCAAAGCGTTAATTTTTTTAATAATATCTATCAAATCGCTGCTGAATTCAGGATTGGCGATAAAAGAAGTGCGCTGAGTTTGCCAGGGAGGTTCAAACCAGGTTACGCCAACAGGAATATCGAGGGTACCCAATTTCTTAATCATTGAAAGTGAATGATCTGCTCTGAGTGTACTAATATCAGAGCCAGGCTTATCTGGATCACCCATGAGCCAGAACCATGGTTTAAACGCCCAGCGGGGCGGACGAGCCGGGAGGCCTTCGACAGTCAGAAAATTTTGAACTGTGGCTGGAATGGTATTGCCCGAAACCAAAGTTATATCCAGATAGTTTACGGGTGCTTCGAATACCAATTCCGTTGCATTTCGTTTTCCGATATCAAAATGTACTTTGCCCCCGTAATTCAGAAAGAAAGCATAGTTTTTTGTTGAAACATAATACGGCATATAGGCACATTCATCGGGTGTGCCCGAGCGGTCCCAGATTTCGAATGCCTGACCCCGCTGGGCAATATGGCCGTTCCACATCTCCCCAAAACCATATATTTCTTCAACCGGATCGAGGCTGAGGCTTCCGCGTACACCAACTACCTGGTTTTCGTCTGATTTAATCAGAATCTTAAATCCGAATTGATCATAATTCCTGACAACAGCAGTTACTCTTTTTCCGTTGGCGAGCAATACCTGTAATAAAACTTCCTTTTCCGATTGGGATTTAACACTTTCTATCCGTGCTAACTTTACCCAATCAGTTCCAAATAAAAATTCAGCCGGGCGGACTTCGGAGAATTTAACTATACCTTCTTTGTCCAGAAAGCTGAGATGCCATTGCTTTTTTGTAATAACAAGTTGCGATCCCTGGTTAAAAAACCGATATTCACTTTTGGTTTCAACCATAAATTTAATGCTTCCTGGATTTTGGGAGAATGCTGTTTGTATTTGAAAAAATACGCTTAACAGTAAGTATAAGTATATGACTTTTATCATGGATTGGAAAGTTAAATTTATATCATTTAAAAATCATCGTTGCAAACCTGCTGGGAGTTTGAAAACTTGAAAACAAAGCGGCCAGGCTCGATATTTCATTTCCGACACCATCACTCAATATCCGGTCGCGGCATAGGTTGAACCTGATGCTGCTTCCACTGGCTGGCGCAGGCATATTCAGCGCACTGAAATCAATTTTTATCTCAAACGTCCACGAATCCTTGTCTTTGTGTATTGCATATTCAATCTGCTTCCCTGCCTCCAGGTTGAAATCCTCGTTGTAAGTTCCATTTTGTGAAGCCCCATCGAACAAGGTTCCTTTGCTCGAGAGAATGAACTGGGAATAGTCTTTGCCTGTTTTTCCCGGGTCGAAGAACAGCTCAACTGAATTGTCCTGCCAAACCTCGCCGTCGCGCGCGCTTACTCCCTCTTTTACTAGGTTTATTTTAGGTTCCTTGCAGTTGTATGCAATGAAAAGTGCTTTGTTGTTGTAAGCAAGGTATGTTTTTGTCTGAACTAATGGATCGGATCCGCCAGGCATAAACAAAAACGGGGTTTGGGTATCTGCTTCGCCCCAGAAGACTTCATCCGGTTTTCCGTCAAGTACCGGCTCATCATCAATTTTTACGCATTCAAAAACTTTCTTCCTTTCGGCAATGGAAAGGCCACCCATTCTGCAAATATCACCAAAATTTGTTTGCTCCATAAATAAAAGTGGCCAGTTCATATCAATATCGTCTTTAAGAGCAATCCTAAAATTAAGTATTGCTTCTGAATATTTATTGCCCTCTTACTCCCCCTGAAATCAGGGGAGTAAGCATCAGGAAGAATTTCACTTATAATAAAACAAACCACAATCTATCACAGTTTACTTCCTCCGAGTCAGCATGAACTTACTTTGTCAGTAACACATTAATAATCCCTGAATCATCAACCATCACCTCTTTGGATGCGTATCCCTTTAATGAAAAAACAAGTGTGTCGCCTGTTTTAACTTTAAGAGAGTATCTGCCTTTGGAATCCGTCTTTATCTTACTCTTTGTCCCTTTTACCATAACCACAACATTAGCCATCTGGGCCGACTGTACATCCCTAACTATTCCGTTCACCGAAATCTGTTTACCTGTAATTTTTACTTTTTCAGCTTCCTGTACTTCTTTTTGCAAACTACCTGTAGCAGCCGATGTCTCGCCAACCCGAATTGATTTTGTATAAATAATCCGGTCCGAAGATGTTCCAATCTGAATTTCAAAATCTCCGGGTTCTACAACTTTCTGCATATCCTTATTGTACAGATAAAGCGATGAAATAGGCAAATGGAGACAAACCGGTACATTTTCACCTGCCTTAACAAATTCCTTTTTAAATGCTTTTAACTGTTTTACGGGTGTAACAACTGAGCCAACAACATCCCTCACATATATTTGAATCACCTCTTTGCCGTCATATTTCCCGGTATTCCTGATTTTTAAATTAATAGTAATAGTGTCATTTATACCTGGTGCTTCATTTGAAACTGAAAAATCAGTAAATTCAAAATTGGTATAACTTAAACCATAACCAAAATTCCATAACGCATCAGGGTTACTAAAAACATAATCTCTTCCGGGTTTTTCTGAAGATCCTCCTTCATGGTAATATCCTCTGTCAGTCGGCAGATAATTATAGTAGCATGGTAAATGACCTGAGCTTTTCGGGAAGGATACATTTAATTTTCCTGATGGATTTTCTTTACCAAACAAGATGTCAACCAATGCATTCCCCTGTTGTTCACCACCATAAAATTGAACTATAATGGCCGGAATATTTTGTTTTATCCATGGAATCGCGAGTGGTTTTCCTGAAACCAATACCACAATAACTGGCTTTCCGGCTGCATATACCTTCCTGATTAATTCCTCCTGCGCTCCGGGAAGCGAAAGATCGGAAAGATCATAGCCTTCACCACTGGTAGAGTTTGAATAGTCGCGGCTTAATGAGGCGCTTTGAGTGCCCACGACAACAATAGTTACATCTGATTTTTTTGACACTTCCACTGCCTCGTTTATTCCTTTGGTGTCTTTACTCCAAAGGTCGCAACCCCTGGCAAAATTAACCTGAACCTTTTCGCCGGCAAAGCTTTTCAATGCGCTCAGGGGGGTAATTCCGTTTTCGTTACTTCTGCTCCAGCAATAATCGCCAAATTGCACCTGGTCGGCACTTGGTCCAATCATAGCAATCGACTTGTAGTTGGATAAATTTAAAGGCAGTACATTTTCATTTTTTAACAGTACAATACTTTCATTAGCTATTGACCGGGCAAGTTTAACGGAGGCTTCATTGTGTACAACAGTTTTACTCTTGGCGATATTGTTTATTGGTTTGTCGAACAAACCGAGCTTGAATTTCACTGTTAGAATGCGGCGTACTGAATTATCTATGAATTTGATATCAAGCAAATTGGATTTAATAAGACTCTCGATGTTTGAGAAAGTATAGGTTTCTGCGGAGGGAGCTTCCAGGTCAATTCCGGCTTCAATGGCCAACCTGGCAGCTTCGGGTTTATCTTTTGCTACCATATGAAAGTTCCGTAACATATCTATCGAACCCCAATCGGAATAAACATACCCTTTAAAGCCAAACTTATTTCGCAGTATCTCAGTCATAAAATATGCTGATCCCGCAATTGGCTCTCCATCCCACGAAGAATAGGCATTCATGGCTGAGAGAGGATCGCTATATTTAAAGGCCATTTCGAAAGGGACGAGATCGATGGACCATAATTGTCTCATACCCAATGATGCTGATGCCAGATTTAAACCGCCCATAGGTGAATTGTGAGCTGCAAAATGTTTTGGAGTGCAGGCAACATCCGAATTTCTGATTCCATTTATATAAGCTATTCCCATTAATCCATTTAAATAAGGATCTTCTCCGTAGGTTTCCTCGACTCTTCCCCATCGCAATTCCCTGGCAATATCAAGGTCGGGTGCCAGAAGCTGTTTGATCCCTATTGCCTCAGCAGACTCGCCAATTAATGAGGCCATTTTATAAATCAAATCCGGATTAAACGTAGTGCCAAGCGCCAATGCCTGCGGATAAATGGTGCATCCATCCTGCACAATTCCATGTAATCCTTCGGCAACTGGAATTACGGGAATGCCAAGCCGAGTATTTTCAATCATATGCTTTTGTATCTCACTTATAACTTCAGCATATTTTGTTGAACTATAAATAAAACCTTCGATACACCCATAACTTAAATTGTCGGAAATAGCTTTAAGTTTTTCATAATCAATTCTTCCGTCAACAATATAATCGCCATTATATAAATGATTCATCTGAGCAACTTTTTCCTGGAGTGTCATTCGTTTTAACAAATCATCAACTCTTTTTTCAATAGGAAGGGTAGAATTTTTATAATTAGGTTGGGTCTGTGAATAAACTACACCACTGGATAAAATCAGGCAAACAAGTAAAATTTTCATTTTTAGTAATTATTAATGAATAGACAAATTTAATCCTATCAGGTATTTGATGATCAGGGTAAAGAATTAAAATATCAGGCTATATTATGTATTGCTTATTGATGCTCTTACATTATTTAAAATGCATAGTTACAAACCTGCCGGGTGTCTGAAAATTTGAAAATAAAGCTGCCAGGCTCGATATTTCATTGCCGATACCATCGCTCAATGTCCTGTCGCGGCATAAGTTGAACCTGATGCTGCTTCCCCTTTCAGGCGAATCCATATTTAATGCACTGAAAGCAATTTTTATCTCAACTGTCCAGGAATCCTTTTCTTTGTGTATAGCGTATGCAATCTGCGTCCCTTTCTCCAGGTTAAAATCCTGGTTGTAAGTCCCATTTTGTGAAACCCCGTCGAACAGGGTTCCCTTACTCGAAAGTATGAGCTGGTAATAGTCTTTGCCAGTTTTTTCAGGGTCGAAGAACAATTCAACAGCATTGTCCTGCCATACCTCACCATCGCGCCTTGATACGCTCTCCTTTACTATGCTTATTTTAGGCTCATTGCATCTGTATGCGATGAAAAGTGCCTCGTTATTGTAAGCAAGGTATGTTTTTGTCTGAACCATAGGGTCGGCTCCACTGGGCATAAACAAAAACGGTGTTTGGGTATCTGTTTTCCCCCAGAAGACTTCATTCAGTTTTCCATCAAGTACTGGTGCATCATCAATTTTTACGCAATCAAAAACTTTCTTCCTCTCTGCAACCGAAAGGCCTCCCATGCCGCAAATATCACCATAATCAGTCTGCTCCATAAACAGAAGTGGCCAGTTCATATAAAGATCGTCTTTATGGGCAATCCTGAAATTCAGTAATTTTTTAGATGCTTTTGCAGCTTCAAGCCCGCTTAAAGGCATATTGGCGCGCATTGCCTCATACGATAACCTGTTGTGCCGGTTGGCAATTACCAGGCGTTCAACCAGTTTTTTCTGAACCGGGGTCAGTTCTTTCGTTAAGGCAGTTTGCAGATAGTTATCCGTAACATCAAAGTCATTTTCATTATAGTACTCAGTAACTTCGCGACCATAAGCTCCACAAAGCTGCCATTCCAGCATACCTTCTCCACTTGCTTCATTTTTCTTAACATCGGCAGGATAAAGCCGTTTGGTAAATACCTCATTACGCCAATACTGATGATACTT
>Ga0315283_10003340_pt1 | contig 13647 bp, 13 predicted proteins | sample YL17G09_0_MG_FD_204541 | JGI IMG/M metagenome (GOLD analysis project Ga0315283, IMG submission 204541) | Sediment microbial communities from Yellowstone Lake, YNP, Wyoming, USA - YL17G09_0 | ecosystem: Environmental > Aquatic > Freshwater > Lake > Sediment | place: USA: Wyoming | collected... | reverse complement strand
CTCACCCTCGAGCAGCAGGGGCCGCCGCAGCTCGAGCGCCAGAAACACCGCGGTGGCCAGGCCGTCGTCGGCCAGGTAGCCGTGGGCCGCCAACGCCTCGGCGACGACCGCCACGCCGTCGACACCCGGCAGGCCAGCACTCGGCAGGTCAGCACTCGGCAGGTCCTCGGGCACGGAAGCCCTCCTCTCGCCGACCCAGGCTAGTGAGCGACCGCCTGAAGTCAGGCCCTTGCCCGGATGAGCACCTCGGCGCCCGCCGGGCCCGCGGCCAACGTCGGCCTGCCGGTGGGCGCGATCAGGCCGGCACGAACGTGAGCTGGATCTCGAACTCGCCGGTGTCGTCGACCGTGACAATCCCGTTCGTCGGTGCTTCGATGCCGTAGTCGGCGAACTGGATCCTGGTGCCGCCGGCGATCGTGATGGTGGCGCCGTCCCACTTGGCCTGCAACGGGATCTCGACGGTGCGGGTCTGCCCGTGCAGACTGAGCTCACCGGTCGCGGTGACGGCCACCTCTCTGCCCTTCTCAGGCGCTCCCGGCAACTGGATGGGTGTCGTCAGTTTGAACGTCGCCCCCGGGAAGGTCTTGGTCTGCAGGCCACGGTCGACGATCTGGCCGTCGCGTCGAGTCGAGTCGCTCTTCAACCTGGTGACGTCGGCGGTGATGGTGGCCTCGGTCACGGTGCTGCCGCTGATCGTGAGCGTTCCGTCGACGCTCGTCGTACGACCGACGGCTGTCTTCTTGATCGTCTCCCCCGCGAACAGTTCCTCGACGCGATAGCCGACGAACGCTCCTTCACCGGGAGCGACCTTCCACGTGCCGTCGGCCGTCGAGCGGGCCGCCGCCCCCTCGACAGTCGTCGCCGTCGACGACTGAAGCGACGCCCGGGGCGGCGCGTCGTCGCGCAGGAAGAACCAGTAGAAGCCGAGGCCGCCGAAGACGATGACCGCTACCACGGCGATGAACGCGTACTTGGCCGACTTCAGCATCAAGGGCTGCCTTCTCGGGGAGGACCCTGCGGAGGCTACGGCAACGACAGGAGACCCCCAACGCCGGGGAGTACCGTGCCGCATGCGCGGCACCCGGTCAGATCTCGGAGCACGAAGGTGAGTCGACTCGACGAGGTGGGCGAGCACGACGGCTGGCGCTGCTGGCTGTGCGACGAACCGGTCGATCCCGAGATGTCGGTCAACGACCCGCGGGGCCCCAGTATCGACAGCCTCACGACCAGGACGAAGAAGAAGGGCAGGGGCAAGCCGCCCGGCGCCGGCGAAGAGCGCCTCGCCCATCGCGACTGCAACACCAAGAAGGGGGCGGTGGCCGCAGTCGCGCCGTGGGCCGACCACCTCTTCGTCGTCGACCCGGCCCCGATCATCGCCAGCGTCGAACGACTGCAACGCAAGGGCGGCCGTGAGGTCGTGGCCCGCTGCCCGACCCTCGCCGATGGCCAGGAGGCGGCCACCTGGCTGGTCGACCGGATCTCCCGGCTGCAGCCGGACCTGCCCGTCACCGCCGAGGTCGAGCCCGGCGGCGGCCAGTTCCTGCTCGTCCTGCGGGTGTAGCCGGCTCGGCGATCTCCGGCGTCAGGCCGACGAGTCGCGAATGGCGCGCCAGACCCGTTCGGGTGTGGCCGGCATGTCGAGGTGCCGCACGCCGAACGACGACAACGCGTCGACGACCGCGCTCTGCACCGCGGGTGTCGAGCCGATGGTGCCCGACTCGCCGATGCCCTTGGCTCCCAACGGATTCACCGTGGTCGGGGTCTCCATGGTGACGAGGTCGAACGAAGGCAGTTCGGCGGCCGAGATGACGGCGTAGTCGGCGAAGTTCGACGTGATCGGGTTGCCGTCGTCGTCGTAGCGGACCTCCTCCATCAGCGCCTGGGCCACGCCCTGGGCGATGCCGCCGTGCCGCTGGCCCTCGACGATCATCGGGTTGACGATGCGGCCGGCGTCGTCGCAGGTGACGATCGACCGCAGTCGCACCCGGCCGGTCTCGGTGTCGACCTCGACGACGGCCACATGGGCGCCGAACGGATAGGTCGGCGAGGTGGTCGTGAACGTGGCGGTCTGGACGAGGCCGACCGTCGTCGACGGGGCCATCGGGTCGGCGAGCGACGACGCGGCGGCGACCTCGGCCCACGTGCGCGCCAGCGACGGCGTGCCCGCCACGTGAAAGCGCCCGAGTTGGGTATCGAGCACGACGTCGGCGGCGGCGGCCTCGAGCAACTCGGCGGCGATATGACGGGCCCGCTCGACGAGGGCCTCGGTCGCGTTGTGCACGGCGGCCCCACCCACCTGCAACGACCGCGAGCCGAACGTGCCCGTGCCCTCGGCCACCAGGTCGGTGTCGCCGGCGACGACCTCGATCTCGGCCATGGGGATGCCGGTGAGGTCGCTGGCGATCATCGCCCACGATGTGCGGTGACCCTGACCGTGGCTCGACGAGCCCGTGAAGATGACGGCGGACCCGTCGGGATGCACCTCGACCTTGGCGAACTCGGTCTCACCCGGCATCGGCCCGGCCGTGACCTCGACGTAGACCGAGACGCCGACGCCCAACTGCACCAGGTCGCCCGCGGCGCGGCGCTGGCTCTGCTCGGCCCGCAGCTCGGCGTAGCCGGCAGCCTCGAGCGCCCGGTCGAGGGCGCCTTCGTAGTCGCCGCAGTCATACGTCGAGTCGGTCCGCGTCGTGAAGGGAAAGGCGTCGGCGGGAATCAGGTTTCGGCGCCGAACCTCGGCCGGGTCCATGCCGATCTCGGCCGCGAACAGGTCCATGGCCCGCTCGATCGCCGCGCTCGCCTCGGGTCGCCCGGCCCCTCGGTAGGCCTCGACGGGCGTGGTGTTGGTGACGACCGACCTGACGTTGCATTCGACCCGGTCGATCGCGTACGGGCCCTGCGCCATCGCTCTCGTCAGGAAGATCAGAACGGCGCCCATGCTCGGATAGGCACCGGCATCCTGCAGCACGGTCAGGCGGTAGGCCTCGACGGTTCCGTCACGACGACCGCCGATCTCGACGAGGTTGCTCTGGCCACGGCCGTGTGGCATCGCCACCATGTTCTCGCTCCGGGTCTCGACCCAGCGAACGGGCCGGCCGATCCGGCGGGCGACCCAGGGCAGGAGAAGCTCTTCGGGGCCGGCGTCGATCTTGGCGCCGAAGCCGCCGCCGACGTCGGGCGCGATGACATGCACCTGACCAGGCTCCAGTCCGTAGTGCTCGAGGAGCTTCGCTTTGGCGCTGTGCGGAGCCTGCGTGCTGTTCCAGAACACCAGGCGGCCGTCGGGCCAGGCGGTGGCCACACCCCGTGATTCCATCGGGCAGGCGGCGACGCGCTGGTTGGGCACGGGTTGGGTCACGACCGCTTCGCACCCGGCGAAGAGCTCGTCGCCCGAGTGACCGAACGGAATCTCGAGAGCCGTGTTGCTGCCATGCCCGGGGAAGAGCAGCACCTCGTCGGTCGCCGCGGCTTGCACGTCGACGACCACCGGCCGCGGCTCGTAGTCGACGGCGACCAGCTCGGCGGCGTCCTCGCCCTGCGAAGCCAACTCGGTGACGACCACCGCCACCGCCTCGCCCACGAAGCGCACCGTGTCGGTGGCGAGCCACGAGCGCATCATGGCGTCGGGGATCATGCCCGGGATCATCACGCCGAGCGGCCCGAGGTCGAGGTCGGCGGCGGTGAACACCCCGAGCACGCCGGGTGCCTCGAGGGCGTCGGCGACGTCGATCGACCGGATGCGGGCGTGAGCGACCGTCGAGCGCACGAACGTGACCCATACGGCGCCGGCCAGGCGGGCATCGTCGAGATCGCCGACGTAGAGGCCGCCGGCGGTGAGGAAGACCGGGTCCTCGACCCGACGCACCCGTGTGCCCAGAACGCTCATGATCCCCCGATCGGCCGCGCCGTCCGATGGCCGGGCCGGTGCCTCGGCACCCTACCGCCCACCTTGGTGAGCCGGTGACGCCCGCGACCCGCGGGCCGTGAGCCGCCGCGACGAGGCCTGATCGCGTGGGCCGCCCGGCCCGTTCGACCGATCCGAACGACCCATTCAACTACGCATGAGGGGGAATCAAGTCGATGGTTCGTCTCGTAGCCTCGCCAGGGGCGATCAACCGAGGAGAGGACGTCGACCGTGACCCACGAACTGAAGTGCCCCAAGTGCGACACTGTCGTCCAACCGACATGGGACTGGTGCCTGGCCTGCGGCTATGACCCCGACCGACTCCAGTCGAGCGACCGGAATCCCGACTCCCCCCCGCTGCACGCTCCGGCGTCATATTCGGGGGGCACGCTCGTCGCCGAGGACCGGCCTCAGCAGATGGTCGATCCCGACTGGGTGACCACCGCGCCACGCCCGAGGCTCTCGTACCTCCGCGTCGCCGGTTTGGTCGCGGCCATCCTGATCGCCCTCGCCGGCCTGATCTTCGTGATCGTCATGGTGCTGCACCAGCCGGTCGGCTCGGTGCAGGCCGACGCCATGTCGGTGCTGGCCCTCAGCGTTCGAGACGCTGCTGCAAGCGGCTGAACGGCCAGACATCAGGAACCTTCGGCGGATCCTGTGGGGCCGGCAGCACGTGGTATGCCTCCTCGCCCGCCTTGACCAACCCGTAGTGCTCCCGAGCCTGACGCTCGATCTCCTGGTCGGACTGCAGCCGATCGACCTGGGCCTGCAGCTCGTCGTTGCCATCGGTGATCTGCGACAGGTCCCGATCGGCAGTGGAGATGGCCCGGCGTTGGGTCAGGTAGCTCCGCGTGGGGAACACCCCCACGACGAGCACCGCCACCAACAGGGCAGTGGCCAGCGCCGGTACGACGAGCCGCCTCATGCCGGCCTGGAACCGCGCTTCAGTGCGGCGCCACCCCAGAAGGCGGCGGCCTCGTCGAGGTCGTCCTCGATGCGCAAGAGTTGGTTGTACTTGGCCACCCGGTCGCTTCGCGCCGGGGCCCCCGTCTTGATCTGACCGCAGTTCGTGGCCACGGCCAGGTCGGCGATCGTGGCATCCTCGGACTCGCCGGAGCGATGCGACATCACCGAGGTGTAGCCCGACCTCGTGGCCATCCCCACGGCCGAGAGCGTCTCGGTGAGCGTGCCGATCTGATTGACCTTGATGAGTATCGAGTTGGCCACGCCGGCCTCGATGCCGCGGGCGAGCCGCTCGGTGTTCGTGACGAACAGGTCGTCACCGACGAGCTGCACCCGATCGCCGATCTTGTCGGTGAGGGCATTCCATCCGTCCCAGTCCTCCTCGGCCATGCCGTCCTCGATCGACACGATCGGGTAGCGGGCGGAGAGGTCGGCATAGAAGTCGACCATCTCGGCCGGCGACAGGCTGCGGCCCTCGCCGGCCAGCACGTAGGTCCCGTCGTGGAAGAACTCGGTCGATGCCGGGTCGAGGGCGATGGCCAGCTGCTCGCCGGGAGCGAAGCCGGCCTGCTCGATGGCCTGCACGAGGAGCTGGCATGCCTCCTCGTTCGATCCCAGGTCGGGGGCGAATCCGCCTTCGTCGCCGATCGCGGTCGACAGTCCACGGTCCTGCAGGACCTTCTTGAGGACGTGATAGGTCTCGGCTCCCCAACGCAGCGCCTCTCGAAACGACGCGGCGCCGACGGGCATGATCATGAACTCCTGCAGGTCGACGTTGTTGTCGGCGTGCTCGCCCCCGTTGAGCACGTTCATCATCGGCACGGGCAGCACGTGGGCATTCACCCCGCCGACGTAGCGGTACAGCGGCAGCTCGAGCTCGTCGGCCGCCGCCCGGGCCACGGCGAGCGACACGCCGAGCATGGCGTTGGCGCCGAGGCGACCCTTGTTGTCGGTGCCGTCGAGCTCGATCAGGATGCGATCGATCTCGCGCTGCTGCAGGGCGTCGAGGCCGACGATGGCGTCGTAGATCTCGTCGTCGACGTGACCGACGGCCTGCAGCACGCCCTTGCCGCCGAAGCGGTCGCCGCCGTCGCGCAATTCGACCGCCTCGAACTGTCCGGTCGAGGCGCCGGACGGCACGATGGCCCGGCCCTGGGCCCCGCTGTCGAGGAAGACCTCGACCTCGACCGTGGGATTGCCTCGCGAGTCGAGGACTTCACGGCCGACGAGGTGTTCGATGGTGCTCACGGCGACTGCGCTCCTGTGGGGTTCGGGTGCAAAGCGTTGCAGGCTGACCATAGGGGCTGGTGGACCCCGCCGGAACCGCGACCAGGACACCATCCAGGCGCGAGCGCGGGCCCCGCCACTCCAGGTCAGCCCAGCTGCTCAACCAGTGAGCGGGTTGCGGACGTCGAGGGCGGGGAACCGGCCGAAGTCCCGATCGGCGGTGAGCAGCTCCCGGACTCCGTGGGTGGTGCAGAGGGCGGCGATGCGCGCATCGTGCACCCTCGGCCCGGCAATCAGGCCCCTCTCGATGAGCGCCCGCACGGCCGGCCAGTACCCGATGGGTTCGGCGAGGGTCGACAGCGTCGGCGACTCGAGCCAGATGTCGACCTGATCGAGGGCCTCGCTGATCGGTGTCGGATCCGCGAAGATCCGACGGCTGGTCACGACCGCCAGGAACTCGTGGAGGCACGGCCAGGGGATCGCCCACGACGACCGGCCCTCGGCGAGCGACCTCACGACGTCGTAGGCCTCGTTGTGATGGGGCGAGTCGGCTCGGTGGGCGTAGACCAGGATGTTGGTGTCGACGGCGATCACGAACCTCGGCCTGTGTATGCGGCGTCTCGGATCGCCGACCACTCGACGTCGGCGAACTCCGGCGCGAGGCCACCGTCGCCGTAGCTCCCGTCGCGCAGCTGAAACGATCCGGCTCGGGCCCGCTGGTCGAGCACCTGGCGAAGCCCCGTCTCGACCAGGGCCCGCAAGGTCGTGCCGTCACGGACGGCTTGCTCCTTGGCCGCGGCGAAGAGCGCATCCGGAAGTTCGATCGTCGTCTTCATGGAGAGCACCGTATCAGGGACCCATATATATGGGTCGGTCCCGGTGAGCCTGAGCGAAGGGTCAGGTCCGCTGATGCAACTCGATGGTGTTGCCGGCCGGGTCACTCGTGAAGGCCTGCCGGGCCGAGCCGACCGGCGACGGATCGCTGACGGTGACACCAACGGACCGCAGCTCGGCGACGGTGGCGTCGATGTCGGCGACGAGCACGGCGAAGTGCTGGCCGAGCGCGGCCGGCGGCCCGGCCTCGATCAGGTGGAGCTGCTGGCCACCGATGTCGAGCCAGGCCCCGCCGAACGGGAAATCGGGCCGGTCGTCACGAACCCGCATCCCGAGCACACCGACATAGAAGCCGAGGGCGTCATCGACGTCGTCGACATTGACCGAGACATGGTGGACGGCGAGCGGTTCCATGCCGACGAGTCTGCCGCGTCAGCCCAGCTCGGTGCCGAGGATGCTGACGAACGACACCATCTCGCCGGGATAGCCCCCGAGGTTGTGGACGAGCCCGAGATGGCGACCCGACGGGCCATCGGTGGTGAGGATGCGGCGGTCGTCGGGGGCCTCGCCCCGCAACTGCAGCCAGTTCTCGAAGTGCATGCGCAGGCCCGAGGCGCCGACCGGGTGGCCGAAGCTCTTGAGTCCACCGTCGGGGTTCACCGGCAGCTCGCCCTCGAGGTCGAACACCCCGGCCTCGACGTCCTTCCAGGCCTGGCCGCGGTCGGAGAACCCGAGGTCCTCCATGAGCACCAGCTCGGTCGGGGTGAAGCAGTCGTGCACCTCGGCCATGGCGATCTCGTGACGCGGGTCGGCGACCCCGGCCTGGGCGTAGGCGTCGACGGCGCTCTGGGCCACCTCGGGGAAGGTCGTGTAGTCATACGACGGGTCGATGCCACCCGAGCCGTTGCCGGCCACGAACGACAGCGCCTTGATGTACAGCGGCTTGTCGGTGTAGCGGTGGGCGTCCTCGGCCCGCACGACGATGGCCGCCGCCGACCCGTCGGCCACGCCGGCGCAGTCGAACACCCCCAACCGACCGGCCACGGCCGGCGCGTTGCAGATGGCGTCGATGTCCATCTCGCGACGGAACTGGGCCCGCGGGTTGCGGGCGCCGTTGTGATGGTTCTTCCAGGCGATGCGGGCCAGCACCCGCTTGAGGACGTCCTCGTCGACCCCGTAGCGATCGGCGTACGCGGGCACGACGAGGCTGAACATGGCCGCCGCGGTGAGGCTTCGGGCGGTGCCGTCGTTCGGTATCGGGAACGCGTTGAGGCCCTGGTAGCCGCCGTCCTTGACCTTCTCGACGCCCACGGCCATGGCCACGTCGTAGGCTCCGGAGGCCACGGCGTAGGCCGCCTGCCGCAGGGCCTCGCTGCCCGACGCGCAGTAGTTCTCGACGCGGGTGACCGGCTTGCCCTCGAGTTTGAGCGGCGCCGACAGCGTCATGCCGCTCATGCCCGACTGGGCCGTGCCCAACCAGTAGGCGTCCACGTCGGCCTTGACCACCCCGGCCGAGGCGAAGGCCTCGTTCGTGGCCTCGATCATCAGATCGTCGGCGCCCTTGTCCCAGTGCTCCCGAAACGTCGTGCAGCCCATGCCGACGATGGCGACCTTGTCCTTGATGCCGTGTGAGCTCATGACTGATGCCTCATGCGTCGCCCCTGAGTGGTTTGGCCTTCCAGAAGTAGTTCTGGATGCCGTCGGATCGGTTGAGGCGGCGGAAGGTGAGCTCGACCCGCTGCCCGATGGCCACATCGGCGACATCGACGTCGGTGAGCTCGATCGGCATGCGCCCACCCGAGCCCGGCTCGCCACCCTCGGCGGCGTCGAAGTCGACGACGGCGAACACGATCGGCGGGCTCGGCGAGTACGCCAGTCGGTCGATGGTGAAGGTGACGATCGTGCCGATCGCGTCGGCCATCGGCACCGGGTCCATGTCGTCGACCGCGCCACCCTCATACGACACCCGCGACGGCGGCATGTGCAACGCACCGCTGCTGCGGTCACGAGAGGCGACGAGGCCGAACTTCCACGCCTCGTTGCGGGCCGCCGCCGACGCCGATGCCCGGGCGGGCTCGGGGCGGCGCGGCGGCTCGATGGTGACCATGGCGTTCCACGACAGGAACTGCAGGTAGCGCAGGTCGTCGCGGCCGGCGGCGACCTGGCTGGCGACCGGGCGGGCCGGGACATGATCGGCGAGGGCGTCGGTGGCCCGGAACACCATCACGTCGACACCGTCGGCCAACACGACCATGGCGATGACCTCGCCGGGCGCCGCCCGCTCGAGCGCGTGGGCCAGCAGCAGGGCCGGCTGAGCCGCACCGGGGTTGCCGACCGTCGCCGTGAGGTCGTCGGCCACGCCGCCGGTGCCGGTGGCCACCTTGGCGACCTGTCGGATCGAGCGGCTGTGCGTGCCCGATACGATCACCTGGCCGATTTCGTCGGCGGCGACACCGGCATCGTCGAGCGCCAGCTTCCATCCCTGTTGGCCGAGGGGCACGTAGCGGGTCTCGCCGAACCGCTCCTCCCACTGCTTCGATCGCACGTCACCCGGCGTGCGCCATCGGTCGAGGAACTCCTCGGTGAGCGAGGCGCCACCGATCAGTTCGGCCAACACCGGCGCGCCGTCGCGACCCTCACCGACGAGCACCGCGGCCGCCGCATCGCCGCCCTCGCGCTCGTCGGCGCTGGTCGGCAGGCCGGTGCGGATATCAGAGGTGGCGAGCAGCACGGTGTCGGTGCCCCGGAGCGCGGCCCGCAGCGCACCCGATGCCGAGCGCACCGATCCGTTCAGGTCGAGGGCGGCCACATCACGGTCGAGACGCAGGGCCGCGTGCACGGCTGTCGCGTTCGTCTTGTCGACATACGCCGGGCTCGTACTCGAGAACCACACGCTGTCGGGCAGGGCCCGGCCGGTCTCGGCGAGTGGTCGGAGGGCCAGGCGCGCCGCCTCGACGGCCATCGTCGTGGTGTCCTCGTCGTAGGACGCCACCGATCGGGTGCCCTTGCCGGCGTTCGTGCCCGATGCGGCGCTGATGGCGGCCCGATCGAGTCGGTGGTAGGGCACGTAGCCGGCAAACGCCAGGATTCCCCTCATGGCCGCCGAGTGTAGCGAGCGGAATCTGACGCCACGTCAGACATACGCGACCGGCTGCCCTACGATCGCTCGATGCACCTCGGGGACACCGCCAACGCTGACGCCGAGTCGTGGGGCAAGCCGCTCGACGGGGTCAGGATCCTGGCCGCCGAACAGATGCAGGCGCTGCCGTACGCCACCCAGCTGCTCGCCCGGCTCGGCGCCGAGGTGGTGAAGGTCGAGCACCCCGTGCACGGCGAGTCGGGCCGGGGATCGCTGCCGGCCATGGTCGACCCGGCCGGACGGGATGTCGGCGCCACCTTCCTGCGCAACAACCTCAACAAGCGCAGTGTCGGCCTCGACCTGAAGTCACCCGAGGGCCGTGACATCTTCCTGGCGCTGGTGCCGAAGTTCGACGTGATCGCCGAGAACTTCAAGCCGGGCACGATGGACCGGCTCGGGCTCGGCTACGACGACATCGCGGCCGTGGCCCCGCAGGCCATCTACCTGTCGATCTCCGGGTTCGGCAACACCGGGGACAGCCCCTACCGGGCGTGGCCGGCCTACGCGGCGGTGGTCGAGGCCATGTCGGGCATCTACGAGTACAAGGCCGGGCCCGACGTGGCGCCCACGACGATCCCGGTCGGCGCCCTCGGCGACATCAGCTCGGGGCTCTTCGCCGTGATCGGCGTGCTGGCCGCCCTGCGCCACCGCGACCGCACCGGGTTGGGCCAGTACGTCGACATCGCCATGTACGACGCCATGATCTCGATGACCGACATCGTCACCAACTTCTGGTCGATGGGGGTGCGGCCCGACCGGCTGGTGCCGGTGATCTGCGAGGGATTCAGGGCATCCGACGGGTATGTGGTCACCCAGATCGTCCGCGACGCCCAGTTCGTCAGGCTGGCCGAGCTCATCGGGCACCCCGAATGGGTCGACGACCCCCGGTTCGCCACCCGCGAGGGATGGCTGCCCCATCTCGACGACGTGATCCGGCCCGCCATCGAGGCCTGGCTGTCGACCCGCACCAAGCTCGAGGCCTCGGCCGAGCTGACCGCGGCCGGCATCGTGGCCGGCCCCAGCAACACCGCCCCCGACGTGATCGCCGACCCGCACGTCGCCAACCGCCACATGCTCGTCGAAGTCCCGCGCACCGACGACGTCGCCGAGCCGTTGCTCGTCCCCGGCAACCCGGTCAAGCTGTCCCGCATGACCGAGGGCCCCGAGACCCGCATGCCGTGGGTGGGCGAGCACTCGGCCGAAGTGCTGTCGGCCGAGCTCGGCCTCGGTGCCGACGAGCTCACCGCCCTGCGGGCCGCCGGCGTCATCGCCTGAGCGGACCGTCTATGCTTTCTGACGCCCCGTCAGAAACGCCGGGGCACCCGGTCCCAAGGAGCCCCGATGGATTTTGACTTCTCCCCCGAGCAGCTGGAGTTCCTCGCCGAAGTCGAGGCCTTCCTCGACGCCAACGACGACCCCGACGTGTTCGACGTGACCCGGGAGAACATGGCCCAGATCGTCGACACCCCCAAGCGCCGGGCCTTCATGAAGACGCTCGGCCACAAGGGCTGGCTCGGCATGACCTGGCCCAAGGAGTACGGCGGCCAGGAGGGCGACGGCGTCTACGAGTACCTGCTCAACGAGAGCCTCGCCGGGCGGGGCGGGCCCCAGATCGGCAAGGGCGTCGGCATCATCGGCAAGACGCTCATCGCCCACGGCAGCGACTTCCTCAAGGAGAAGTTCCTGCCCATGATCCTCGAGAACGACGTCGAGTTCGCCGTCGGCTACAGCGAGCCCAACGCCGGCTCCGACGCCGCGTCGATGAAGCTCAAGGCCGAGCGCCACACCCAGGACGGCCAGACCGGTTGGCTGCTCAACGGCCAGAAGACCTGGACCACCTCGGCCCACTTCGCCGAGTGGTACTGGCTCGGCACCCGCACCGACCCGAACGAGAAGCATCGCGGCATCAGCCTGATGCTGGTGCCGCTCGACCATCCCAACGTCGAGATCCGCGGCATCTGGACCATGGGCGACGAGCGCACGAACGAGGTCTTCATCGACAACCTGTTCGTGCCCGACGAGTACGTCGTCGGCGAGGTGAACAAGGGCTTCCAGTACATCAGTCAGGCGCTCGACCTCGAGCGGTTCACCATGTTCACGTTCTCGCCGATCAAGCAGCGCCTCGACCTGCTCACCGAGTACGTCAGGACCGAGAGACGCGACGGCGTGCCGCTCCGGGACGACCCCGTGATCCGGGCCCAGCTGGCCCGGTTGCACACCGACGCCGCCGTGGCCCGGGTCATGGGCCTGAAGGTGGTGGCGGCGTCGGTCAAGGGCGAGAAGATCGCCAAGGCCACCGGCACGCCGGCTCCCCCGCCCACCGTCGAATCGTCGGAGTACAAGCTCTTCGCCACTGAGTTCTCGGTGCGGCTGGCCAACGCGGCGATGGACATCGCCGGCCCGGGCAGCCAGTTGCGGGTGCGCACCGAGGACGCGCCGATGAAGGGCCGCTCCGAGTCGACCTACCGCTACACGGTCATCGACACGATCGGTGGCGGCTCGTCCGAGATCCAGCGCAACATCATCGCCCGGCGCGGCCTCGGCCTGCCCAAGAACTTCTGACCCGGCGCCGACCTGCGCCCGACCGCCCCATGACGACTCCCTCCCCATGACCAGCCCGGCGCTCGCCGGCGTCACCGTCCTCGACTTCGCCACCGTCGGGCCGGCGGCGCGCGCCTCGCGGATGCTGAGCGACTACGGCGCCACCGTCGTGAAGATCGGCGCGGTGCCCCGCGCCGGCAGCGTGCAGATCGAACCGCCGTTCTACGCCTACAGCGGCCAGCGCGACATGCAGCGGCTCCAGCTCGACCTGAAGGCAGCGGAGGGCAAGGCGACCTTCCTGCGCCTGGCGGCTGGCGCCGATGTGGTACTCGAGAGCTTCCGGCCCGGCGTCGTCGGCCGACTCGGCATCGGCTACGACGACGTCGCGGCCGTCAACCCCGACATCATCTACTGCTCGACCAGTGGCTACGGCCAGACCGGCCCGGCCTCGAAATGGGCCGGCCACGACATCAACTACCTCGGCCTCGGCGGCTATCTCGACTGCAGCGAGCGGGCGCCGGGGGGCAAGCCACCCCTGCCCGGGGCGACGGTGGCCGACGCCGCCGCGGGTGGGATGCAGGCGGCCATGGCGATCATGGCAGCGCTGGTGCGTCGGGCCACCACGGGCGAGGGGGCCTTCCTCGACGTGTCGATCGCCGACGGTGTGCTGGCACTGATGGCGCTCTACATCGACGAGTACCTGGCCACCGGCACCGTGCCCGGCCCCGGCCACTACATCCTCACCGGGCGCTACGCCTGTTACGACACCTATGAGTGCGCCGACGGTCGATGGGTGACGGTCGGCGCCATCGAGCCGGCCTTCTACCGCAACCTGTGCCGGCTGCTCGACTGCGACGAGTGGGCCGACCATCAGCTCGACGACAAGGCGCAGCCCGACGTGCGGGCCGCGTTCCGGGCCGCCTTCGCCCGCCGGTCACGCGACGAGTGGGTCGCCGAGCTCGCGCCGGCCGACACCTGCGTGGGCCCCGTCTACTCGGTGCCCGAACTGGTCGACGACGCCCACATCGCCGCCCGCGGC
>Ga0315283_10003339_pt1 | contig 13648 bp, 13 predicted proteins | sample YL17G09_0_MG_FD_204541 | JGI IMG/M metagenome (GOLD analysis project Ga0315283, IMG submission 204541) | Sediment microbial communities from Yellowstone Lake, YNP, Wyoming, USA - YL17G09_0 | ecosystem: Environmental > Aquatic > Freshwater > Lake > Sediment | place: USA: Wyoming | collected... | reverse complement strand
ACTGCCGAGAACAGCCTGCTGGACGATGACGACCACAGCGCCGGCCAGGGCAGCTCGGGTGGCGCGCGCCGAGGGCAATCGAACTACCGAGGGACACCGAGGAAGCGCAGCGATGAGCCGCATCATGACCATCCACAGGGACAAAGGCCGAGCGGTGGAGTTCATCGCTCGAGACCGAACGCCCGAAGGTGCGCGGCGGATGAAGACCCTCTCCAAGACGGTCGACGCCGGAGACTCTTGGGTTGGGACGTTCGACTCTTGCACTCGGCAGTTCGATCGCAGAGGCTGTCTGTGCCGCTCGCCGGGCTCTGCCAACGCGGGTGGAGGAGGTGGTCTGATGATCGATGGCACCAAGCCGCGGGTCTGGTGGCTGTTCGTGTTGGCATCGGCGTTGGCGGCCTGCAGCGCCAGTGGGGGCACTTCCTCCGCAACGAGCGTGGCGGGAACGACAACGACCGCCCCCTCGGCCAGCACGGTCCCGGCGACACCCCGAGGCACGACCACCGCCGTGCCGGTCACGACGCCCACCACGACCACAACGCTCCCGCCACCGGTGATCTACCGCTGGTCAACGCGAGCGCCGATGGCGGTCGACCTGCAGTTCTCCGGGGCGGCCCCGCCTTCGTTGATCGTGGCGAGTGACGGCGGACGCGCCGTCGAGGTGCGCATGGTTGGGATCCCTGCGGGATTCGGGGGGACGGGCTTGTCGTGGGACGACGCAGCGAGGTCTGCCAGAACGGTGGCGCCTCTGGAGATCGACGGAACCCCGTTCGTCATCGAGTCGCTGCATTCCGGCTTCATGGCCACCGTCGCCGTTACGACCGAGGGCCGGTTGGCGGCGATCGGCACGTACGGGCCGACCATCAGCGCGATCCCGCATCCGGGTCGTGTCACCGATGTGGCGATGATGCTCGGCCCGGGGTCCGGTTCGATCGCGCCTTCCGGCGGGCAACGACTCGTGCTGGGGCTGTGGGCCGCCGGATTCGATCAGGTTGATGGTCGGGAGGTGGCGGTGGTTTGGGAGACGTCAGGCCTCGAAGCCCTCGACGGCGAGATCACAGGCATCCCATCCACGGCTGTGGTCGTCACGGGTTCGGCGGGGGCCAAGGGGCCGGTCCTCGTCGGAGTCGCCGACGCGAACCAGGGCCCGGGGAGCGCCCCGGCCCGGGTGTTCGCGCTGTTGCCCGAGGCCGACGGCTCGTCCCGACTCTGGGTCGTCCAGGACGCAGGCCTCGTCGGACCCACCCAGCTGCGGTTCCGGGACCCGACGGCGCTCGAGGTGACCGGCGACGCGGTGTGGATCGGCGACTCCGATGGACTGCACCGAGTGGGCCTCGCCGAGCCGAAGGATTCGACCACCACGCTCTGGCCGGTGCCCGTTCGAGTGATCCGCCGAGAGGCCTCGGGCTCCGACCGGTCACCGTTCGAGGTGATCGCCCTCGACGAGGACGGCCACGTGATCCGCACGGCCGGTGAGACGCCGGAGGTGGTCTGGGAGGATCGGGCGGCGACGGACCTCACCGTTGTCTTCGGCCAACTCGTGATCCTGCACGGTGCCGAGAACGAGGTCATGGTCCTCGACCCGAACGTGCTTTCATGATCTCGCCCACTGGCGCGTTGGCCGCCACGTTCTGTCCTCCTCGTGTCCGACCTCAGCGCCCGAAGCATGAAAACGTTCCGCGACCTGGGCTAGTCCTGTGATCGGAACGGTTTGAGTTGTAGGACACCCGTTGCCTCCTCCCGGCGCTCTGTGTCGCCGCACAAAGCCTCCGGATGTTCTGTGCGTTCACACAGAACGGTCGCTGGCCATCAGTCGACGACGAATCCGGCTTGTGGCCGAGCCATCCCGCAAGTACCGGTAGGAGACGCACCAGGTGGCGGGCGCTGGATGCGTGCAGTTGTATCGTCGCTCGGCCCCCGACACCCCAGCCAAGGACCACGCAAAGCGTGGTCGGACGCGGCACTACTCGTAGTAGCCGGGGTCGCTGGGCCAGTTCGGTTGGAACAGATGCCACTGCTCGGGCGAGCGGCGGATGAGGAACTCCAGCTCTCGAGCGAGCGACTGGGTCACCCGCGCGACGTCGTCCCGAAGGCCACCCATCCGCTGCGCCGGCACGAGCGGACGGACGATCGTATGGTGGCCGTCGAGGCGCGGCGTGAAATAGCAGCCGGCCGGGAACAGGGGGGCTCCGGCACGGAGCGACAACATCGCTGGACCGGCCGGCAGCGTGGTTCGCTCGCCGAAGAACTCGACCTCCACGCCTGATCGATCGATGTCGCGATCACACAACAGGCAGACGATCTCATTGGCCCGCAGTGCCTTCAGCACTGCCGCGGCCGCCTTGGGCCCCGTCGGCACCACCGTCATCCCCAACTCGCTGCGCAGATCCGCGAACCATTCGAACAGTTCGGGCGGCTCGAGGGCCTCGACCACGACTGTCATCTTGTAGCCCTGGTCGGTGACCCATCGTCCGGCCCACTCCCAGCCTCCGAGGTGCGGCAGGGCGAGGATGACGCCATTGCCCTTCTCGAGCCCCTTCAACACCTGGTCCCAGCCGTCGATCGTGAACGTGCGGGCAACGGTGCGCTTCGACAACGCGGGGAGTCGGAAGCTCTCCATGTAGTAGCGGGCATAGCTGTCGAAGGCCTGCTGCACCGCAACGCGCAGCGAACCACCCGTGAGCTTCGGATTGACCCGGTGCAGGTGGCGCTCGATCATCCGGCGGCGGGTCGGGCTGGCAAAGCTGACACCGAAACCCAGCGACGACGCGGCACCCGCAGCGATCGGTGACGGCATGAGGCGCGCAGCCAGCGAACCCAGGCGGTAGCCGCTGACGGTGACCGCGTCGGTGAGGCGGCTGCGAGACTGGCCCTCGGGCACGGCGTTACGAACTGCGACCGGGACGCGAGATGCGCGTGCGGCGACGATCCGAGCGCACGACGCGACGGGTCTGCCGGCGGCTGCGGCGCATCTCGATCTTGGCGGCCGTGACGGGAGCGACCGCTGCCTGCTTCCAGACCTTGAAGAACCGCTGAACTGCGGTGATGGCGGTGAGCCCCAACATCACCCACAGAATTGGGATGAGCAGCGCTTCGAACAGCAGCCCGATGCACAGGGCGATGATCCGTTCCGCTCGCTCCATCAGCCCACCCTTGGCGTCGAGGCCGAGCGACTCGGCCTTGGCCCGCATGTAGGAGATGATCGAGCTGAGGGCCATGACACCGAACGGCAGCATCGCCATGTGGGGCGACTCGTTCGAAGCCAGATACCACGCGACGCCACCGAACAGCAGGGCATCGGCGAAGCGGTCGATGACGGAGTCGAAGAACGCACCCCGCTGGCTGGAGGTGTTGGATGCCTTGGCGAGCGCCCCGTCGAGCAGGTCGGGCAGCGCGGCGAGCACGACCAGCAGCAAGCCGAGCCGGAGCGCCCCGAACCCGATGGCCACTGCTGCCCCGACCGCTACGAGCAGGCCGAGGATGGTGAGGTGATCGGGGGACAGCCCGGTGCGACGGAGGCCGTTACCGATCGGCTTCACGGCTCGGTCGACCGGTACGCGGAATTTGCCGTCGAACATTGCACCGAAGGCTACCCGCATCCTGGCCCGAGCACGGGACAACGTCGACACACGCTTCGCGACCTGGCACGATGGCGGCATGAGCAGCTCATCGCCTTCCGACCTCGCTGTGACCTTCCGCTCGATCCCCCGCCGCCTCGGGGAGGCGCATGGCGACGCGCCGGCCGCGGTCACCGCTCGGGCAGATGCCGAGCTCGGGGCGCTGATCACCACGGCTGGACAGTTGATGTCGACCAGCGCGGATCCGCTGGCAATCGCGACGGCGATCGACGCGGTGCACCCCGAACAATGGGACGAGGCCACCCTCGACTCGCTCCGCACCGTCGCCCTCGACATCGGGCGCCTGCTCCGTCACATCGCTGCCCTGACCGAGGGTTCAGACTGAGCCCCAGGCGCGACGAGCTCAGATCTCCCAATCCTCCGGCGGGTTGTCCTGGACCAGGTGCTGTACGACACTCCCGTCGATCGCGTCGACCAGCACCAGGCCGCGTCGCCTGGGGGGATCCTCGGCGGAGTAGATCAGCACCCTCCAGGTCGGCCGGCTGCGCAGCCCGCGCCACACCTGCTGGGCCGAGGCATGACCAACGGGAAAGCCCACGGCTCCCTGGGCCGCCACGAGTGCATCCTTCTCGTCGATCTTCATTCGCCAGCCTGACGTGTAGGAGAACACCGACACCGCGCCGAGCAGAACGGCTGCCCACAACATTCCGACATTCACGAGCGCGGCATCCTCGCTTGCCACGATCCACAGCACGAGGCAGACCACGGCGACGACGGCATACAGCATTGCGGGCTTGCGGCGCCGGCTGTTGTCGGGAAAGTCGTAGGGACCGACGTGCTCGGACGCGTTGAGGTCGTCGGGTAGCTCGTCGCGAAGGTCACTGGTATCGCTCATGGCATCGTCAAGGCTACGCCCGACGGGTCACGTCGGCCACGCTGCGCGCAGCTTCGCGGCTGAATCGGAGAGCGGCTCGGGCAGCGTGCGCGCGTTCGCGATCGACGCCATGAAGTTGCCATCGCCCGCCCACCGCGGGAGCACATGCACGTGAAGGTGCTCGTTGACGCTGCCACCGGCTGCCCGCCCGAGGTTGACGCCCACGTTCACTCCCCCAGGCTGGTACGCGGTCTTCACGGCCCGAACCGCATCGGTGACGGTCGCCCACAGTTCCGCGGCCTCGTCGGTCGCGAGCTCCTCGAGGTCCGCGATCTCGCGATAGGGAAGCACGAGCATGTGCCCCGACGTGTACGGGAAGACGTTGAGGATGACGAACGTGTGCAGCCCGCGGTGGACGATGTACGACTCGTCGTCCGGCAGCCCCGATCGCAGGATCTGGGTGAACACGCTGCCCGCCCCCTCGCCGACATCCCGTACTCCGGCCTGTTGCACGTAGTCGATGCGCCAGCCGTTCCAGATCAGCTCCAATGGGGTCACATACCGAAATTATCGGGAACAAGGGCACAGCGCCCGATCGGTCTGAGGTCGTCGTTGCTGTAAGCGCTGCGACGCCTGAGCTTCGCCGAGCCTCGGCGATCAGCCTGCGGCGACCTGCAGCGTGATCTCATCACGCAGACGGGCGATGAACGTCTCGACACCGACGCCGCGCTCGACCTCGCCCCCGCGCGGGTTGACGCCGAGTGTGTTGCCCGCCACATCGTCGTCGCCGACGACGAGAACGTAGGGGATCTTCTCCAACTTCGCGGTGCGAATGCGCTTACCGAGTTGATCGCCCGCGTCGACCACGTCGACGCGGGCACCTTCAGCGCGCAGGCGGTCGGCCACTCGCTGCGCGTACTCCTGATGAGCACTTGCCACCGGCAGGATGCGCGCCTGGAGCGGCGCCATCCAGGTGGGAAATGCACCTGCGTAGTGTTCGACGAGCACTCCGAAGAACCGCTCGACCGAGCCGAACAGGGCCCTGTGCAACATGATCGGACGGTGCCGTGCATTGTCGGCGCCCACGTACTCGAGCTCGAACCGCTCGGGAAGATTGAAGTCGCACTGGATGGTGCTGAGCTGCCAACGTCGCCCGATGGCATCTTTCACGTCGATGTCGATCTTCGGACCGTAGAAGGCGGCGTCGCCCTCCTTCATCTCGTATGCCAGGCCATGGCGTTCGAGCGCGCGACGCAGCGCCTCGGTTGCCTTGTCCCAGATGTCGTCGCTGCCGACGTACTTCTTCGGGTCCTTGGTGGACAAGTAGAACTGGAAGTCCTCGAAGCCGAAAGCACGCAACACGGAGATGACGAAGTCGAGGAGCGAGCCGATCTCGTCCTGTAGCTGCTCTTCCGTGCAGAAGATGTGGCTGTCGTCCTGGGTGAAGCCACGGATACGCATCAGACCGTGCAGCGTGCCGGCCCGCTCGTAGCGGTAGACCGTGCCGAGCTCGAACAGACGCAACGGAAGCTCGCGGTAGCTGCGCTGCCGACTGCGGAAGATGAGGCAGTGCATCGGACAGTTCATCGGCTTCATGTAGTACGTGCCGTTGTCCATCTCCATCGGCGGGTACATGCCGTCCTTGTACCAGTCGAGGTGCCCTGAAGTCTGGAACAGGTTGCCGTTCGCCAGATGCGGTGTGTAGACGAACTGGTAGCCGCCGTTGGCGTGACGCTCGCGGCTGTAGTCCTCCATCAGCTTGCGGACGATGGCGCCTTTCGGGTGCCACACCGCCAGGCCGCCACCCAGTTCTTGCGGGAAGCTGAGCAGATCGAGCTCGGTCGCGAGCTTGCGATGATCGCGCTTCTCGGCCTCCTCCAGGCGGTGCAGGTGCTCGTCGAGCGCGGCCTTGCTCTCCCACGCTGTTCCGTAGATGCGCTGCAGCATCGGACCCTTCTCGTTGCCGCGCCAGTAGGCACCCGCGACCTTCATCAGCTTGAACTGACCCAGCTTGCCGGTGCCGGGCACGTGCGGCCCGCGACACAGATCGACGAATTCGGGCGTGTTGCGGTAGACGCTGATCGTCTCGCCGCTGCCCACCTCGCCCCCGTCGAGATCGTCGGCCGCCGCTCCACTCGACACCCGTTCGATGATCTCGCACTTGTACGGCTGGTCGGCGAACAGCTGCAGCGCGGCGGCCGCGGGCATCTCGCTGCGCACGAAGGGCTGGTCTGCCTTGATGATCTCGCGCATGCGCGCCTCGATGGCCGCGAGGTCGTCATCGCTGAAGGTGCGCCCATCGGGCAGTTCGAAGTCGTAGTAGAAGCCGTCCTCGATGGCCGGACCGATGGAGAACTTCGCGCCGGGGACCAGCTGGATCACCGCCTGAGCCATGACGTGGGCGGTCGAGTGACGCAACACATGGCGCCCCGCATCGGTGTCGAGGGTGATGATGGCCACCTCGGCGCCATCGGGAAGCGGCCGCACCAGATCCCATTCCTCGCCGTTCACCAATGCGGCGACCGCGGCCTTGGCCAGGCGAGGGCCGATACCGACCGCAAGGTCGGTCGTGGTGGCGCCGTCGGCGAGCGAGCGTTGCGAACCATCGGGGAGGAAGATCGTGATCTCGGCCATGGACCAACGAGTCTACGGCCGCCCTCCCCCGCCATCCCGGACAATTCGGGGCGACCGGACCAGAGCCACCATGACTCCCACTGACACCACCGCCTGTGGCGGCCTCTTGACTGGCAGTGGTATAGTTACAAAGCCTACGCGGTTGCACACCTTTGTCTTCCGAGGGTTGAGTGCTGAGGGCGGAGGGCGGTGGACAGAGTGCTCTGGCGATATCCTGAACAACCGGGCGGCGGTGTGATGAGTTCGAAGTCGATGATCGACGCACAGCGCGCGGAGCTGTGGCAACCGATGCGCGCCACACCGTACGCACGCTTTCGGGTGACACTGCTCGCCATCGGACTCGCCCCGTTGGTGGTGATTCCGCTGCTGCTCGCCAGGTTCCCGCTCCCTGACCACGGCGCTTGGAACACCTCGTTCATCTACTTCACCGGTGTCCTGCACGTGGGGATGACGGCCTTCTTCTACATCGATCCGGAGATGGGCCCATACCGACAGCAGCATCGCGCCGTCTTCGTCGGCTGGCCGATCGGGATCGGCCTCGCCACCGGGATTGCGCTCGGCGTGCTGCCATCCAGCGGCCAAGCATTCGTCGCCATCGCGTTCGCCATCTGGCTGGCGCACCACTACACCGGCCAGCAAGTCGGTGTCGTCAACCTCCTGCTCAAGTCCGACGTTCGCACCACCAGGCTCGCGCCACGCGAACGACGGTTCATCCGCTGCACCGAGGTGCTCATCGTGCTCGGCCTCGTGCGTACCGCCGGAATCGAATCCACTCCGCTGAAGAACATCGATTTCGACCTGTGGCTCGACCTCGCCTTCGCTGTGCTGCTGATCGGCCTGGTGGCGCTGCTGGCGATCTCGGCACGCAATGGCAGCGCACCCGATGAGGCGGCTTGGCCGTTGCGCGCAATCAGCCTGATGTGGGCGACTGCCTTCGTGGCACCCTTCGCGCTGTTCGCCAACCCCTTCATTGCGGCTGCCACAGTCGCCGCGATGCACGGCTTGCCATACATCTTCCTCGTCGCCTATCTCTCCCGTTCGAGGGGCCATGGTCGGTTTGCCTGGGCCGCGACCCTGATGGCAGGGGCAACGGTCGCTGCCGTGTACATGCTGATCCTCAACCACGCGCCCGCGGGCCTGCTCGCCAAGGCTGCTCCGGCCGTGTTGTTCACGCTGGTGGCAGCGCATCGCGTGGTGGACGCTCGCGTGTGGCGCCTGCGAGAGGCGCCACAGCTGGCCTACATGCAGAAGAGCTTTGAGTTCCTCTGACGCGACGTGCGACGGGCGTCCACCCGTTCATGGTGGCTGAACCGATGCCTACACGCCCGCCACACTGAGCACGGGCTCGCGGTCATAGCCTTCACCCAGCGTCGCGACCCTGGCCACCACGGTGGGCTCGGCATCGGCCTTCTTGCCGGCGTAGACGTTGCGATACTCCTGACCCGTGAGCTCGCGTATCTCGTACATCAGCTCGTCGGTGATCTGGCGTAGCACGAGGTGATCCTCGGCACGGCTGCGATACCGCTCGACGTTGATCGGACGACCGACCTTGATGGTGCACTCCATGCGAAGCTTGGGCACCTTGGCATCGGGCGGTTGGATCTCGCTGGTGCCGATCACCCCGACGGGGAAGATCGGACACCCGACTTTCAGCGCCAGACGAGCGGCTCCGGTACGCCCCTTGTACAGGAGGCCATCGCGGCTACGGGTGCCCTCGGGGAAGATGCCGAACAGCTCGCCTCGGCGAAGCACGGCCTCGGCGGTGTCGAGTGCCGCCTGGCTCTTGTCGCCACCTGCCCGATCGATGGGGATCATGCCCATCGCAGGGAAGATGTACTTGGTCTTCCACGAATCCATGTACTCGGCCTTCCCGACGAAGCTGATGTTGCGGGGCACGTTGAGCGCCAGGAACACGCTGTCGAGGAAGCTGATGTGGTTGGGACACAGGATCGCCGGACCGTCCGCCGGAAGCTGTTCGAAGCCTTCGCGATTGATGGTCCACAGGACACGCGAGACGGGCCCGGCGACGCGTCGGAACCGTGACTGCAGCTTGCCTGCGCCACGAGCGTTCATCGGTGCCGGATTCCGGTGCTCATCGGACCGATACTAGACGGCCTTCGCCCGCGCGCTGTCGCAGGTTGGGGCGAACATCGTGTGAACTGCGTGTAACAGACTCACAGCACCACACCGAGCAGTGCAGCAGCATCGTTCACGCCGTGTCCTGCGGCTGCCGCTGCGTCGATGAGCGCCAGTGCCGAGGGTGTGTCGAGATCGTCGTCGAGCGAAGCGCGCACGTCGTCGAGCACGCCGGGCGCGGACCCCGCGATGACACCCCAGGCCTGCAGACGCGCAGTTGCCCTGTGCATGAGGGTGTCGTCCCACTCCCACTCGCGCCGGTAGTGGTGCTCGATGATCGCCAGCCGGATGGCACGCGGGTCCCAGTCCTTGCGCAGTGCATCGACGAACACCAGGTTGCCGAGGCTCTTCGACATCTTGTGGCCGTTCATGTACACCATCGCTACGTGCATCCAGTGCTTGACGAACGGCTCCCCGGTGGCCGCCTCACTCTGGGCTCGCTCGCACTCGTGATGCGGGAAGATCAGGTCGGTGCCCCCACCGTGCAGGTCGATGGTGCTGCCCAACTCGCGCAGGGCCAGAGCGCTGCACTCGATGTGCCAGCCGGGCCGGCCGGGCCCCCACATCGTGTCCCAACTCGGCTCGTCGGGCAACGATGGATGCCACAGCACGAAGTCGAGCGGATGGCGCTTGTGTGGATCGTCGACGTCGCCGCCACGATCTCGCGCGAGCGCGATCATCTGGTCGTGCGAGTAGTGGCTGATCGACCCGAACGATGGGAACCGTGTCACGTCGAAGTACACGCTGCCCCCGGCCTCGTAGGCGAAGCCTCGGTCGAGCACCATCCCGATGAATCCGCGTATGTCGGGAATCGCGCTGCTGGCCCTCGGTGCGCTGGCGACGGGGAGTGCGTTCAGCGCCTCCATGTCGCGGTTGAATCGTGCTTCCTCGCCCGCGGCGAGATCGAGATAGTGCACACCCAGCGCGCGAGCCCTCGCGAACAACGGGTCGTCGACGTCGGTGACGTTGCGCACGCACTTCACCTGGTGCCCGAGGTCGATGAGCCGCCGCTGCAACACGTCGTAGGCGATGAACGTCGAAGCGTGACCGACGTGCGTGGCGTCGTAGGGCGTGATGCCACAGGTGTACATGAGCACGTGCTCGTCGGGCTCGAACGGCACCACCGCCTGCCGTGCGGTGTCGTAGAGGCGCATGGTCACGCGGTGGCAACCTTGGGGTCGCGACGGATGCCCGTGAGCTTCGGAGCCACTCGGGTCTTGTAGCGCACGTTGAGCTGCAGCAGCACTGCGGTGAACGCCTCGATGGCCGTGGCATTGGACAGCTCGCCGGCGTCGAGCGGGCGACAACCAGGGATTCTGGCAACGATCTCACTGACGATCTGTACGGCTGAGGGATCGTCACCGCAGATCAGCACATCGGAGTCGATCGGTTCACCGAGGTGGCCGAGCTCCTTGGCGGGAAGGTGGTGGAAGGCGGCGACCACACGACATTGCGGGACCGCCGCCTGCACGTGCGCGGCGACGCTACCCCGGGGCGGCACCAACGGCTGGAACTCGTGGCCGACCCGTACCAGCGCATTCGCCATGCTGATGACCACCTTGCCGGCCAAGGCATCGCTGTTCTCCTGTGCCGTCGTGGCGGCCGAGTCCCAGGGGGTGGCGATGACGACGACGTCGCAGTCGGACGCACCGGCATTGTCACCGTGGCCGAGGTGCTCGGCGAGCTCGGGGGACTTGCCGACAAGACCATCGCGGGTCTCGAGCGCACGGTATTTCGACCGCGAGCCGATCACCACGTCGTACCCGACGGACGCGAGTCGCGCCGCCAATGCGCTGCCAGCAGGGCCTGTTCCGCCAAGAATCCCGATCTTCATCCGCTCAGCCTTGCACACGGAGGTGGGGGCCCCCCAGTGTCGGAGCACCAGGTTGGCTACGATTCGACCATGGGTCTGCTCGAAGGCAAGAACATCGTGATCACCGGCGTCCTCACCGACGCGTCGCTCGCGTTCGGGGTGGCGGCGCTCGCACAGCACGAAGGCGCCGAGGTGGTGCTCACCGGCGCGGGCCGCGCCCTCAGCCTCACCGAGCGCACGGCGCGCAAGCTGCCCGAACCCGTCGAGGTGTTCGAACTCGACGTCACGGTGCCCCAGCACCTCATCGACGTACGCGAGGCGCTCGCTGCCAAGTGGGGCAACGTCGATGGTGTGCTGCACTCGATCGGGTTCGCCCCGGAGGTGTGCCTCGGCGACGATTTCATGGCAGCCACCTGGGACGACGTGGCGGTGGCGATCAACATCAGCGCCTACTCGTTGAAGGCCCTGGCCGACGCGTTCGTGCCGCTGATGTCGCGGGGTGGATCGTTCGTCGGGCTCGATTTCGACAACACGGTCGCCTGGCCCGCCTACAACTGGATGGGCGTCGCCAAGTCGACGCTCGAGAGCGTCAGCCGCTACCTCGCCAAGGAGCTCGGCCCGAGGGGCATCCGCAGCAACCTCGTCGCGGCCGGGCCCGTGAAGACGATGGCCGCGAGGAGCATCCCCGGGTTCAAGAAGTTCGAGGACGTGTGGGACGACCGGGCGCCGCTCGGGTGGGACGTCACCGACTCGAGCGCCGTTGCAAAGGCCGTCGTCGCGTTGCTGTCCGACTGGTTCCCCGCCACCACGGGTGAGGTCGTGCACGTCGACGGCGGCTACCACGCCGTCGGCGCCTGACCCCGACACAACTCAACCAGCGCCGCAGACGGCGGCTACTCTCCCGGACATGACGTTCGACGAGTTGATGGAGCTCGTTGTGAAGGCGTTCGAGATCTCCGGCGTGATCGTGCTCGCGATCGGATCCGCTGGGTCGCTGCTGGCCGCCATCGCGCCGCTGCGCCGAGCTGATTGGGACACCGCCTACCGGCGGGTCCGATACGGCATCGGACGCTCGATCCTGCTCGGGCTCGAGCTGCTGATCATCGCCGACATCGTGCTGACGATCACCATCGAGACCACCATCCAGAGCGCCGTTGCCTTGGGGCTCATCGTGCTGGTGCGCACGTTCCTCAGCTTCTCGCTCGAGATCGAGCTCGAGGGCACGTTGCCCTGGCGTCTGCGACGCCAGGACAACGCCACGCCTGCCGAGCTCGAACGCGACTGACCCCCACCCCGACCCGGGGCCGGGACAGGGGTAGGTGTAGGACGGTAGGGTCGCCGCGGTGAACCGCCTCGCCGCCGAGACATCCCCCTACCTCCGCCAGCACCGCGACAACCCGGTCGACTGGTACGCGTGGGGCCCAGAGGCCTTTGCGATGGCGCAGGAGCGCAACGTGCCCATCCTGCTCAGCGTCGGCTACTCGGCCTGCCACTGGTGCCACGTGATGGCCCATGAGTGTTTCGAGGACGCCGAGGTCGCTCTCGTGATGAACGAGCTGTTCGTCAACGTCAAGGTCGACCGGGAGGAACGACCCGACGTCGACGCCGTCTACATGGACGCCGTCCAGGCCATGACCGGGCGGGGCGGCTGGCCGATGACCGTGTTCTGCACCCCTGTTGGTGAGCCCTTCTACGGCGGCACCTACTTCCCCAAACCGAGCTTCATGCAGCTGATGGCCGCCATCGACGACGTCTGGCGCAACCGGCCCGCCGATATCCGCCAGAACGTTGCCGCACTGGGCGAGGCCCTCAACCGCACTGCCCAGGTGACGCCGACCGACGATCTTCCCGGGGTGGCCCACCTCGATCAAAGCCTGGCCCAACTCGCCCAGTCGTTCGATCCCGAGTGGGGCGGCTTCGGCCATGCCCCGAAGTTTCCGTCGACGATGAGCCTCGACCTCGTCCTGCGGGCGTACGTGCGACAGCCCACCGACGACGCCCGCCGGATCATCACCACGTCACTCGACGCGATGGCCAGCGGCGGCATCTACGACCACATCGGCGGCGGATTCGCCCGCTACTCCGTGGACGAACGGTGGTTGGTGCCGCACTTCGAGAAGATGCTGTACGACCAGGCGCTACTGACACGTGTCTACACGCATGCGGCAACGGTGTTCGGGGAACCACGCTGGCAGCAGGTCGTGGAGGAGACCATCGGATACGTGCTGACCGAACTCCGTCACGCAGATGGTGGCTTCTTCTCGGCCGAGGACGCCGACTCACCCGACGCGCAGGGCCACGGCCACGAGGGGTTGTTCTACACGTGGACCACCGACGAGGTGCGCCGGGTACTCGGCGACGATGCCGATTCGGCTCTGGAGTGGTACGAGCTGGCCGGGCCACCCAACTTCGAGGGCCGCACCATCCCCTGCCGCCAGCACCATCGGGGCCAGCTACTGCGGCCCGCTCACATCGAGGCGGCGCGAAAGAGTCTGCTCGCCGCACGCGCCAATCGCAGGCGGCCCGGCCTCGACGACAAGATCCTGACCGAATGGAACGGGCTGATGCTGGCTGCCCTCGCCGAGGCCGCCGCCGCATTCGATCGCGACGACT
>Ga0315283_10003338_pt1 | contig 13660 bp, 12 predicted proteins | sample YL17G09_0_MG_FD_204541 | JGI IMG/M metagenome (GOLD analysis project Ga0315283, IMG submission 204541) | Sediment microbial communities from Yellowstone Lake, YNP, Wyoming, USA - YL17G09_0 | ecosystem: Environmental > Aquatic > Freshwater > Lake > Sediment | place: USA: Wyoming | collected... | reverse complement strand
GGGGGGGAGGGTCCCGCACGCTACTCCGATCTCTGCCGCCGGGTACCCGGGTTGGCCCTGATCGCAGCGGTGGAACCGCCCGGCCGCGCCGATACTCTGATCGAACGTCGACGCGGTTCGGCTGATCCAACCTATGTCGCTCACCCGCGGCGGCACAATAGCCGCCACTCGTTGGATACGTCGGGCCACGGCCCACGCTAGGGAAACTCATGCCACGCCTGATCATTGTTCGCGCTGGTTCAGCACTGACCACCGTGCTGCTGGCGGCCTGTGCGCAGTTCGCACCGACTGCGGGTCCTGCGCCATCTGCGGCTCGAAGTGGCAGCGCTTCCGCGGCAGCGTCCGCGTCGGCACCGGCGCCGTCGTCGTCTGCTTCCACTGCGGCAACCGTCAGTAGCGCAGCCAGTGCGCCGGCCGCCAGCGCCTCGGCGCCGGCGGTCGCGCCGGGACAGCCGCCAGCATTCGCCACCGTGATCAAGGATGCCAAGAAGTCTGACGGCTTGTTGGCCCTCTGGCGCAAGGACGACAAGGTCTGGCTCGAAATCCCGGCGGCCCTGTTCGATCAGCCCCTGATGTTCAGCGTCAACATATCCCACGCCCTGGGCGAACGCGGCCTGGTCGGCAGCACCATGGGTCCGAACTGGCTGGCCAGTTTCGTCAAGGTCGGTAGTGCACAGATTCAGTTGCTGGCGCTCAATACCGAGCATGTCGCGACCGGCGCTGCGCAGCAACTCGCGCTGGCGCAGAATTTCTCGCGCAGCCTGCTGGCTTCGATGCCCGTGGCCAGTGCACCGCACCCCGAGTCCAAGGCCGTGCTGGTGGATGCCGTCTTCCTGCTTTCCGACATCCCGTCCTACGGCCGCGCCCTCGAAGCCACGTTCCGCTTGCCCTACAGCCCCGACCGCGGCAATTCGCACATCCGCCCGACCGGCACCTACACCAACGCAGAGGGCACGACGGTCAGCACCAACATGCATTTCGCGATCCCGCGTTTGCCAGCGCCGCCACTGATACCTTCACCGGTGCCGCAGCCCGCACCCCCGGCCACGCTGCCCGATGCGCGCAGCCTGTTCATCGGCTACGTCTACAACTTCAGCAAGTTGCCCGCGCAGGCGATGGCGCCACGCAAGGCCGACGGCAGGATCGGCCACTTCTTCGACACTGTGGTCGATTTCAGCAGCGACCGCAGGGTCAGTCAGCGGGTGCATTACATCAACCGCTGGCGCCTGGAGAAGAAGGATCCGCAGGCGGCGCTGTCGGAACCAATCAAGCCGATCACCTACTGGCTCGACAAGAACATCCCCCCCGAGTACCGCGCCACCGTGATGGCCGGCGTTCTGGAATGGAACCAGGCGTTCGAGAGGATCGGCTTCAAGAATGCCATCGTGGCACTGCAGCAACCCGACGATGTCGAATGGGACACGCTCGATAGCGCACATGCTTCGCTGCGCTGGTACCTGGGCCTGGATTCGGGCAGTGCCACGGGCCCGAACCACAGCGACCCGCGCACCGGCGAAATTCTCGATGCCGATATCAAGATCGGCGACGGCTGGGGCCGCTTCCTGCGTCGTGAGGTCGTCGAGCAGGTGAGCTTTGCGCAGGCCGACCAGCGGCAGGCCGGTTTGACTGCGCCTTGGCACGGTGGCCACGGCGACCACGCGGCGCAGGCGTATTGCAACTACGCCGACGACGCGCTGTCGGAGATGAGCTTCGCTCTCGACGCGTTGTTCGCGCAGGGCGAGATCACGCCCGAAAGCCCCGAAGCCGAGGCTTTCGTCCAGGGCTACCTCAAGAACGTGGTGATGCATGAAGTCGGCCACACGCTGGGCCTCAAGCACAATTTCAAGGCTTCGACGGTCTATACCCAGGCACAGCTCAGTGACCCTGCGTTCACCGAGGCCAACGGCCTGGGCAACTCGGTGATGGACTACAGCGCGACCAACCTGCCGCTGCCGGGCGAAAGGCGCGCTGCTCTGTTCGAACGCACGATCGGTCCCTATGACCATTGGGCCATCGAATACGCCTACCGGCCGCTCGATGCGAAGACCGAGATCGACGATCTGGAGCATATCGCCTCACGCAGCACCGAGCCGCTGCTGGCCTTTGCCGATGACGCCGATGCCGACGGCTTTGGCTCCGAGGGCGTTGATCCGCTGGTCAACCGCTTTGACCTCGGCAGCGACCCGCTGGCCTTCTTCGAACGCCGCCTGCAGCTGACTCGCGAGCTGTGGCGACGCGCGCAGGACTGGAAGCCGCGTGCCGGTGAAGGTGCCTTGCGCCAGCGCAGCATGCTGGCCACCGGCTTTGGGCAGTTGCGCAGCTCGGCGGGCCTGGCGAGCAAGTATGTCGGTGGCATGAATACCGTGCGCGAGGTGCCCGGCACGCCGGCTGCTGCCGGGCGCCAGGCCACGTTCGTGCCGGTTGATCCCGCACAACAGCGCCGTGCGCTCGAGTTCCTGACCAAGGGGCTGTTTAGCGCCGACAGCTTCCGTTTCGCGCCGCAATTCCTTGCCAACTTGGCACCTGACTATGTGGAAATGCGCGACCGCGCCCCGCTGAGTATTCCGAACGCAGTACTGCGGGTGCAGACCACCGCGCTCGACCGCTTGCTGAGCACCGGCACGGCCGCCCGCCTGCTTGACCTACCGCTTTACCTGGGCGCCGCCGCAGCGGGCAAGCCCAGGCCGATCTCGCTGGCCGAGGTCTACGGCACGTTGCAAGGCGCCATCTGGAGCGAGTTGAAGGCTGGCACCGAGATCGCGCCGCTGCGTCGCAACCTGCAGCGCGAGCACTTGCGACGGGTGCAGTCGGCGCTGGTGCGCAGCGCCACGCCGCTGCCTCCAGACGCCCTGAGCCTGTTGCGCCTATATGCCGGCCGGCTCCAGGCCGAGCTGCGCGTCGCAGCGGCGCGTCCGGGCTTGTCGATTGAAACGCAGGCCCACTTGCAGGACGGCCTGAACGGGCTCTCCGAAGCACTGCGGGCGTCGATGCAGCGCAGCTGACACTCGCGCCGCTCGCCACTCGGCCCCTGCAAACCGTGCTTCGTCGCGTCAGGGCGGCCGGCGTGCACACGCCGCGGCGGGTCAGCGCTATCGTGCGGGTCATGCTCGTCAAACCGCAACCCACTGACAACGCCCGCCCCGCGTTCTGGCGCGGCTTCTTTTCTTCCTTGACGGGCGAGAGCGTCGGCTGGGCGGTCGGCCTGGCGATCACCGTGGCGCTGATGATTGCCCCGGTCTTCGTGCCGCCGTGGCCGATCCTGCTCGGTCGCACGCTGTTCATCGCGATCGTGCTGTTGATGGCGTTCACCGCAGCCGGGCAGTGGCGCAACGCGCCGCTGCCGCGTTGGGTGGTGCAGTTGATCGCCGTTGCTGTGGCCGCACCGATCGCCACGCTGGCGGTGTACCTGCTGTCGACCGGCGGCGACTTGCATGCGGTGTTCGGCAACGAAGCCCGCATCACGTGATTCATCATGATCGGCGGCTCGGCGCTGGTGCTCGGCGTGTGCGTCGCGTTCGGAGCGCTGTACCGCGAACGCGATGCTCAGGCCAACAGTCAGGCGCTGCAGTTCGCGCTCGAACGCGCGACGCTGGAGCGCCAGGCTGCCGACTCACAGTTGAGAGTCCTGCAATCGCAGATCGAACCGCACTTCCTGTTCAACACCCTGGCCAATGTGCAGGCGTTGGTCGAGAGCGGCTCGCCACGTGCCGCGCCGGTGCTCGGCAGCCTGATTGCCTACCTGCGCGCGGCCATGCCGCAATTGCACCAGGGGGCGCCCACGCTGGGCCAGGAAGAGGCCCTGGTGCGTTCCTACCTCGAACTGATGCAGATGCGCATGCCCGACCGGTTGACCTTCTCGATGGAAATCAAACCGGCCTTGCTCGGCCTGCGCCTGCCGCCGATGACGCTGCTGACCCTGGTGGAAAACGCGGTCCGCCACGGCATCGACCCGAGCGAGGCCGGCGGCTGTATCGAGGTCGGCGCGCGGCGCAACGCGATGGCGGGCACCGTCGCGCTGTGGGTCCGGGACACGGGCCGCGGCATCGACGAATCGCAAGCGCCCGGTACCGGTCTGGCAAACCTGCGCGAGCGTCTGCTCGCAGCGCATGGCAGTGCGGCCGTGCTGGCACTGCATGGCGTCGAACCCCACGGTGTGCGTGCCGAGATCACCATTCCACACGACAGAGCATGAACCGGCCGACCGCACTGATCGCCGACGACGAGCCGCTGCTGCGCGAACGCCTGGCTGCGCACCTGGCGCGGCTGTGGCCGGAGTTGCAAATCGTGGCCCAGGCACGCAACGGCCGCGAGGCCGTCGAGCTGTGTGAAGACTTCGCGCCGCAGGTGGTGTTTCTGGACGTGCACATGCCGGGCCTGTCGGGCATCGATGCCGCACGGGGCATGGGCGGCCGCACACAGATCGTCTTCGTCACGGCTTTCGAGCAGTACGCCGTCAAGGCCTTCGAGCAGGGAGCGATCGACTACCTGGTGAAGCCGTTCGACGAGGCTCGCCTGGCCGAGACGGTGCAACGGCTGAAACAGCGGATCGCCTCACAGGCCGCCTCGGCGACCGACAACTCGCTCGACACGGTGCTCAACCGCTTGGCCGGTGAGCTGCGCGACCGGGGTGTGGCACGCCGCTGGCTTCAATGGATCAGGGCCTCGATCGGTACCACGGTGCGCCTGATTCCGGTCGAGCAGGTGGTATTCCTGCGCTCCGACGAGAAATACACGCTGGTCGTGTGGGACGGTGGCGAGGCGTTGATTCGCAGGACCATCCGCGAGCTCGCCGACGAACTCGACCCCGAGCGCTTTGCGCAGATCCACCGCTCGGTGATCGTCAACCTGGCCCGCATTTCGCAGGTCACGCGCGGTCTCAATGAAGCCGCCGACGTGCACTTGAACGGCCGCAGCGAGCTGCTGCCGGTCAGTCGCGGCTACCTGCGCCTGTTCCGGCAGATGTAGCGAGCGCCAAAGGAGCGGGCTGCCGAAGCAGCCCGAGAGGAGAGGGGTCCGGTGATCGGGTTGTGCCCGCCGGGACCCAGGAGGACTCGGAGAGCCGGCTCAGCTACGTGCTGCTGGTTTCGCGGCGGCGACTTGCATGGCGGCGGGCACCTGCGACATCTGCAGCGCGCCCGCATGTTGTTCGAGCGCCAAGGTGTCGATGCCGATGAATACCGACCATGTGACGAGGACGGCAAGTGCGAATGACATGAGGCGGGGGGCGAGGCGGGTTGACATGGTGGGCTCCTTCAGGGCGGGGTTCGTTGCAGTCAAAGACGATGTCGATGGCTGAACTCTAGGAGCCCCGGTGCTGCGTTCACAGCACCATGAGACGAAGCGCCGCTCGGCGGCGATGAACGGCAGCAGGCGCCGATGAACCGAATCGCTAGAGCGCCTCGGTGCGTGTCACCAGCCACGCCAGGGCATCGCCCTGCACACGGGGCGCGAGGCGTTCGCGGACCATCGCGTGGTACGCGTTGAGCCAGGCCACTTCGTCTTCTCGCATCAGCGAACGTTCGATGCAGCGGGTGTCGATCGGGCACAGGGTGAGTGTCTCGAAGTCGAGGAACTCGCCGAACTCGGTGACAGGCCCGGCCGCGTTGAGCACCAGGTTCTCGATGCGCACGCCCCACAGGCCGGGGCGGTACAGGCCAGGTTCGATCGAGGTGATCATGCCCGGCTCCATGGCCATCGTGGCCTCCGGGATCGCCTTGCTGATGCTCTGCGGGCCTTCGTGCACGTTGAGAAAGTAGCCCACGCCGTGGCCGGTGCCGTGGCCGAACTCGAGGCCTTCGGCCCACAGCGGTGCGCGGGCGATGGTGTCGAGCATCGGGCTCAGCGTACCGCGCGGAAAGCGCATCCGCGACAGTGCGATCGTGCCTTTCAACACCAGCGTGTAGTCGCGCCTCATGGCCGCGCTGACCGTGCCGATCGGCCACACGCGCGTGATGTCGGTGGTGCCGCCGAGGAATTGGCCACCGGAATCGATCAGCAGCAGGCCGTCGCCCTCGATCGCCGCGTGCGAGGCAGGCGTGGCACGGTAATGCGGCATCGCGCCGTTGGCGTTGAAGCCGGCGATGACCGGGAACGACAGGCCAACGAAGTTGGCGCGTTTGCTGCGTTCGCCGCTGAGCATCTCGTCGACGGTCAATTCGGTGAGCGGCTCGCCGCGGGCCAGCGCGGCTTCGAACCAGGCGTAGAAGTGGCACATCGCGGCGCCGTCCTCGGCCATCGCGTCGCGGATGAAGGCGGCTTCATCCGCGGTCTTGCGGCTCTTGGCCAGAGTGCTCGGGTTGATGGCCTCGACGACCTTGACCCCTGCAGCGACCCGTTCTCGAAACGCCAGGGTGATGCGCCGTGGGTCGACGAGCAGCGTGCTGCCGGCGGGCAGGGCCGCGAGTGCGGGGGCGGCTTGCGCATAGTCGGCCAATGTCAGGCCATCGGCGGCAAGTTCATCGGCCAACGCCGCGTCGATCTTGCCGGCCGAGACGAACAGCGTTGCGCGAGCCGTGTCGATCAGCAGGTGGGCCAGGAACACCGGGTTGTAGTCGACGTCGGCACCGCGCAGGTTGGTGATCCAGGCCACGTCATCGACGGTGGAGACGAAGTGGTGGGTCGCACCGTGGCGGGCCATCGCTTCGCGCAGCGACACCAATTTCGCAGCGCGGTCGGTGGTGGCCTGTGGCGAGCGGTGGGCATACACCGAGGCGCGTGGCAGCGCGGGCCGGTCGGGCCACACGCCGTCGAGCAGGTCGGCGTCGGTGCGCAGCGCGACGCCGGCCTTGTCGAGCCCGGTGCGCAAGGCCTGCGCCGCGGCCAGGCCGATCACCTGACCATCGACCGCCACTGTGCCGCCACGCGGCACGTTGGTCGCCAGCCAGTCGATATGGTGGGTGGCCGCACCGGTGGGAATCTTCACCAGCTCGATGCCGCTGCCCAACAGTTCGGCTTCGGCTTGCACCCAGTAGCGGCTGTCGGCGAACAGAGCAGTGCGGTCGGTGGTGACGACCAGCGTGGCCATCGAGCCGGTGAATCCCGACAGCCAAACGCGACCCTGCCAACGCTCGGGGAGGTACTCCGACAAGTGCGGGTCGCTCGACGGCACCAGCAGCGCGGCCAGACCCTGAGCGGCGAGCGCGTCGCGCACGTGCTCGAGGCGCAGCGGTATCGGGGAAGTGCGGGTGTCCATCGTGCGGGGCTCCGGCGGGAGCCGCTGGCTTCGTGGGCCGGCGGCAGTGGAAGGTGGCTGGGTCCTTGAATTCTAGGGGGCCTGCAAGCGCCGCCGCACGAACTGGATGTGGCTCTTCAGCGCATACAGCTCATCGGTGTACGACAACGGCACCTGCACCTGCGCGACCTTGGTTTCGATGTCGTCGAGCTCATGCAGCAGCATGGCGGCAGGCCGTGCACCTGCAGCCGCTTCGATTTCGCGCAACTGGCCGTACCAGCGGAAGACGCGGGAGCGGATACGCAACTCGATCAACGGTGGCACCACGCGCGCCAGCGGGATCAACACCGCCACGATCGACAGCAGTGCCAGCCACATGCGGTCGATCAGGTTGGCCATCCAGAACGGCAGGTAGCGCTGCAGCCACGGCACGCCATTGCGATAGAAGCGTTGCGCCTCGGCCGCCAGTTCGCGTTCGCCGTCTCGCGCGTTGGGGAAGTCGCCCTTGTGCTGGAACCAGCCGGGTTCGCCATGCACTTGCTGCGCCGCTTGCAGGAACAGCTGCGCCAGCGCTGGGTGCAGGCCCTCGCGGGCGACCAGCGTCGCGGTGGGCGCGACCATGTGCACATCGGAGGCCGGCACGTCGCCCGCCAGATCGACGACACCCCGCGGCAGTGTCACGGCCGACAGGAAACCGAAGCGGCGGGTATAGGCATCAGCCTGGGCGAAGTCGAACAGCTGCACGCCCGGTGTTTGCAGCAGCATCTGCACCATCAGCGACTCGGGTGCCGAGGCCAGGACGATGGCATCGAGCCTGCCTTCGAGCAGGTCCACCACGGCGGGCGTCTGCGGCTGCCGTAGCAGCGTGATCGTGCTGGCGTCGACGCGGTTGGCGTCGAGCAGGCGCTGCGCCAGGTTGGGCACCCCGCTGCCGGGCGCACCAATGTTGACTCGCCAGCCGGCGAGCTGAGCGAGACGCTCGAGCCGCGGCGTCTTCAGGAGCCTGTGCGCGCTCTCGGCACGGTAGAACAGCCACACCGGCTCGTAGAACATGCTGCCCAGCGACATCAGGCCGACGTCGAATTGCGCGTCGCTGCGGCGTTCGATATCGGCCCCACCCTGCACGAAAGCCAGATCGATACCCGAACCAGTGTCGCGCAGCAGCGCCAGATTCTCGGCGGCGCCCTGCGTATGCCGCAGTTCGGCGCGGATGCCGTGCCGGGCCAGTGCCGCGGCGTAGCGCTTGCCGAACTCGCTGTAGGCGCCTTGCTCGACGCCGGTGGCCAGCACAACCCGCTTGGGCGGCGTCGGGTCGAGCCACAGATACGCCAGCGCCAGCAACACGGCGGCCAGCAACACGAAGGGCACGGCGGTGGTGGTCAGTACGCGCCAGGCGGGTTGGTGGGCGACGCCGCCGGGGGGTGGTGCTGCGTGCATCACAGCGCGGTGCGCAGGGTCCAGATCTCGGGGAACAGCACCACGTCGAGCATCTTGCGCAGGTAGCCGACGCCGCTGGTGCCACCGGTGCCGCGCTTGAAGCCGATCACGCGTTCGACGGTGGTGACATGGCGGAAGCGCCAGAGGCGGAAGGCGTCTTCGAGGTCGGTAAGTTCTTCGCCGAGCTGGTACAGGTCCCAATGGTGCGATGGCTCGCGGTAGACGGCGAGCCAGGCAGCCTCGACATCCGGGTCGGCTGCGTAGGGCCGTGTCCAGTCGCGATCGGTATGGCTGGCCGGCACCGCCAGGCCGCGCCGTGCCAGCAGGCGCAGCGCTTCGTCGTACAGCGAGGGCGCTGCATAGGCCGCTTGCACCTGGGCCAGACGCTCGGCGCGGTGTTGGTGCGGCGACAGCATCGCGGCGTTCTTGTTGCCCAGGCGGAACTCGATGCAGCGGTATTGCCAGCTCTGAAAACCACTGCTGTTGGCCAGGAACGGCCGGATCGCGGAGTACTCGGGGGGTGTCATCGTGGCCAACACGTCCCATGCATGCACCAGCTGTTCCATGATCCGCGACACGCGGGCCAGCATCTTGAACGCGCCGCCGAGCTGGTCGGCGGCAACGGCGGCGATGGCGGCATGCAGCTCGTGCAGCATCAGCTTCATCCACAACTCGCTGGTCTGGTGCTGCACGATGAACAGCATTTCGTTGTGGTCAGGCGAGCGTGGGTGCTGCGCACCCAGGACCTCTTCGAGATGCAGGTAATCGCCGTAGCTCATGTCCTGCGAGAAGTCCAGCTTTGCGTGCTCGTCGCGGACGATTCTCTCGCTGCTCATGTCACTGCGGCCTTTCGGTTGAAGCGGGCGTCGCGCCATTCGCCGCCTTCCAGCACTTGCTGCAGATGCTCGACCGCATCCCAGACGTCGACGAATCGCACGTACAGCGGCGTGAAGCCGAAGCGCAGCACGTCGGGGGCGCGGAAATCACCCACCACACCACGGGCAATCAGTGCCTGCACGATCGCATATGCCCCCACATCGCGAGCGAGCGCAACCTGGCTGCCGCGCAGGCCGTGCTCGCGCGGCGTGATCACCGCCAGACCTTGACCCGCGCAGCGTTGCTCGACCAAGGCGATGAACAGGTCGGTGAGTGCCAGCGACTTGCTGCGCAGCGCGGCCATGCCACCGAGCGGCTCGGCGGCCAGCACGCTATCGACGCCGCATTCGAGCGCAGCCATCGACAGCAGCGCCGGCGTGCCGCACAGGTAGCGTGCGATGCCGGCCGCCGGGCGGTAGTCGGGCATGAACTCGAACGGCGCGGCATGGCCCATCCAGCCCGAGAGCGGCTGCCAGAAGCGCTCGGCGTGACGCGGGTGGACCCAGACAAAGGCGGGCGCGCCGGGGCCACCGTTCAAGTACTTGTAGCCGCAGCCGACGGCGAAGTCGGCGCCGGCGGCGTTGAGCGCCACCGGCAGCGCGCCGGCGGAATGCGCCAGATCCCACAGCGCCAGCGTGCCATGCTCGTGTGCGGTGCGGGTCAGCGCAGCCATGTCGTGCAGCCTGCCGCTCTTGTAGTCCACCTGCGTCAGCATCATCACGGCAACACGGCCGCTCGCCAGATGCGTGCCGATCTCATCGGGCGAATCGGTCAACACGAGTTCGCAGTCGCGCTGCTTGGCCAGCGCTTCGGCGATGTACAGATCGGTCGGGAAGTTGCCGCGCTCGGACAGAACCACGGCGCGTTCGGGTGCATCGGCCTTTGCGATCGTGAGCGCTGCGCTCAGCACCTTGAACAGATTCACCGAGGTCGAGTCCGCGGCGACCAGCTCGCCGGCGCCAGCGCCGACCAGGCGCGCGATCTTGTCGCCGATGCGTTGCGGCAGGTCGATCCAGCCCGCCTTGTTCCAACTCTCGATCAGGTCCTCGCCCCACTCCTGGGTCACCACCTGCGCCACGCGCTTGGGCGTGGTGCGTGGCAGCACGCCGAGCGAATTGCCATCAAGGTAGATCCTGCCGGCGGGCAGCACGAACTGATCGCGCAGCGACGCCAGCGGGTCTTGTGCGTCGAGCACCAGGCAGTCCTGTCGGGTGGTCATGGCAGCAAGCGCAGGACTGCGCGTACCGGCGAAGCCTCGGCGGTCGTGAGCTTCAACGGCAGGGCGATCAACTCGTAGTCGCCCTCAGGAACTCCATCGAGCACCAGGTTCTCGAGCACGCGCAGGTCGCGGCGGCGGATGGCCTGGTGTGCATCGAGTGTCTTGCTCTCAGCCGGGTCGATGCTGGCCGTGTCGATGCCGATCAGCCGTACGCCGCGGTCGGCCAATCGTTCGATCACATCAGGGGCGCAGCCAGCCAGCGCAGCGTCCCAGCGATCGACCGGCACGCGCTCGTAGGTGCGCACCAACACGCGCGGCGGCAGCGATGGGTCGACGGCGTGTTCGACGTGGCGCCACTCGATCAATGCACCGCAACCCATCGCATGCACGACGCGGCAGGGGCCGAGGAACGGTTCCAGGTCGAGCGCTCCGACCGCAACGCCGCCGGTGTCGTAGTGCAATGGTGCATCGGCATGTGCACCGGTGTGCGGCGATAGCGTGATCGTGCTGACATTCACCGGGCAGCCGGGTTCGAGCGTTGCAGCCCAGTGCTGCTTGTAAGCCACATCACCGGGGAACACTGGCGAGCCGGCGTGCACCGGCGGCGAAATGTCCCACAAGCGTGTCATGGCGGCGACAGGCGCTTCTTGCGCAACAGTGCGCGGTAATCGGCACTGCCACGCAGCCGTGCCACCTTGGCATCGATCGCCTTGCGGTCGAGCGATTCCAGCCGACGCGCGATGCATGCACTGACGAAGGCGCGGCCGTCGCCATACTTGTTGACCGACCAACCGATGCCGCTGGTCTGAACGCAGTCGGGCCAGAACGCGACCCAACGCCAGTCGGGGTACTCACGGCCTTCGCGTCGGCGCGTGGCGTTGGCCAGCCGCACGCCGACCACGCCCGAAGTGTTGCGCGTGGTCTTCAGGTTCTTGCGCGCGACGCGCTCTGGCAGGTGCGGCAGTGTGGCCTCGACCCACGCCTTCGCTGCCGCGGTGGCTTTGCGCCATGATCCGAACTGACGGAGCGTGAAGTTCGCTTGGTGGCGCACGCGCTGGCGCGGGATACGCGCCATCACGCACTTCTCGGTCTGGTTGATTGTCAGATACATGCTGCCGTTGATGATAGGCCGGATCGCGACACCGGGGTTGTCACCAACGCGGCATCGCCGGGCCGGTTGTAAAGTGACTCGAGATCATGACCAGCGCCCACGTCGACACCTTTGTTCGCGACCGTGTGCCGCCGCCCGAACGGCTGCCGCGTCTCGTTTACGAGTTGCCCGAGCTGCGCTTCGGCGCGCAGCTCAACTGTGCCAGCGAGTTGCTCGATCGCTGGGTCGTGCAGGGCGACGGCCAGCGGCTGGCCGTGCTTGGCGCGGCGCCGGATGGCAGCGCCATCCGCTGGACCTACGCTGACTTGCAGCGCCAGGCCAATCAAATTGCCCGCGTGCTGGTCGACGATCTCGGCCTGGTGCCCGGCAACCGAGTGCTGCTGCGGGGTGCGAACAGCCCGATGCTGGCGGCTTGCTGGTTCGGCGTGGTCAAGGCCGGCGGCATCGCGGTCGGCACCATGCCGCTGCTGCGTGCGCGCGAGTTGACCACCATCGTGGCCAAGGCCGAGATCACCCATGCACTGGTCGATGCGCGGTTGGCTGAAGAGATCGAACTGGCTCGGCCGTCGTGCGCGACACTGGAGCATGTGCTGCATTTCAATGGCGCGGCGGGCAGCGGGCTCGAAGCGGCCATGGCCCACAAGCCAGCGGCGTTCGCGAACGTCGACACCGCTGCCGACGACACCTGCATCATCGCTTTCACCTCGGGCACGACGGGTCAGCCCAAGGCCGCGCTGCACTTTCACCGCGACGTGCTGTCGGCCTGTGCGTGCTGGCCGCCGTACGTATTGCGGGCGCGGCCCGATGACCGAGTCATCGGCAGCCCGCCGTTGGCATTCACCTTCGGCCTGGGTGGTTTGCTGCTGTTCCCGATGAGCATCGGCGCGGCCAGTGTACTGGTCGAGAAGGCGTCGCCCGACGCGCTTGTGGCCGCGATTGCACAGTACCGCGCAAGCATCTGCTACACCTCGCCGACCGCCTACCGCGCGATGGTCGCGCAGATCGGCGCGCACGATCTCTCGAGCCTGCGCAAGTGCGTCTCGGCCGGCGAGGCTTTGCCAGCTGCGACGCGAAAGCTGTGGAAGGACACGACCGGCATCGAGATCATCGATGGCATCGGCTCGACCGAACTGCTGCACATCTTCATCTCCGCGACTGAAGACCAGGCGCGTGGTGGCGCCACGGGCTATGTCGTGCCCGGGTACCAGGCCTGCGTGCTCGGCGACGATGGCCGGCCATTGCCGCCAGGCCAGGTCGGACGCCTCGCGGTGCGCGGCCCGACCGGCTGCAAGTACCTCGCCGACGAGCGCCAACAAACCTACGTGCAGGACGGCTGGAATCTGACCGGTGATGCCTACCTGGTAGACCCTGCCGATGGTCAGTTTGTTTACCAGGCGCGCACCGACGACATGATCATCAGTGGCGGCTACAACATCGCCGGGCCGGAAGTCGAAAGCGCGCTGCTGTTGCACGAGGCGGTGGCCGAGTGTGGCGTGATCGGCGTGGCTGACGAGCAGCGTGGCCAGATCGTCAAAGCCTTCGTGGTGTTGAAGTCCGGCCATGCCGGCGACGCGGCGATGGTCAAGGTGCTGCAAGACTTCGTCAAGCAGACGGTGGCGCCGTACAAGTACCCGCGGGCCATCGAGTTCCGCACGACACTGCCGCGCACCGAGACCGGCAAGCTGCAGCGCTTCAAACTGCGCGAGGGCTGACCCTTCCTAGCCGCGCCGGGCGCCCCAGAGGCCGCCTGAGCTCACGTGGGGCGCGCCGCAGGCGTCCTGCGGTCGTCGGTTCAGCCGATACGGCCCAGCAGCAGGTATTCCATGAGTGCCTTTTGCACGTGCAT
>Ga0315283_10003337_pt1 | contig 13662 bp, 14 predicted proteins | sample YL17G09_0_MG_FD_204541 | JGI IMG/M metagenome (GOLD analysis project Ga0315283, IMG submission 204541) | Sediment microbial communities from Yellowstone Lake, YNP, Wyoming, USA - YL17G09_0 | ecosystem: Environmental > Aquatic > Freshwater > Lake > Sediment | place: USA: Wyoming | collected... | reverse complement strand
TGCTGCAAGCGCCAGCAAAATTGTCTTCGCTTGAGAATGAAAACTCTTCAACCATACCTGTCTTAACCGTCATAACGCAAACTCCAGTGACCAACTGCCGCAAGCTTGAACGATCGCTCTTAATGGAGGGTAAACGGAACTTGCGAGGTGGCTTGTTTGTTCACCCCTGACGGAGCTATACCGCAGCAGAAATCTGTGATTTGAGGACGTAATGGCAGGTCATTCCCAATACAAAAATATTATGCACCGGAAAGGTCGGCAGGATAAACTGCGCTCCAACGCCTTTGCCAAGCTGGGCCGTGAAATTACTGTGGCCACCAAGGCCGGGTTGCCGGACCCGGCCATGAATTCCCGCTTGCGCCTTGCCGTACAGAACGCCAGGGCCGGCAACATGCCCTGGGATACCATCGAACGGGCGATCAAGAAAGCCTCCGGCAGCGAGGGCGAGAACTTCGATTCCATGCGCTATGAGGGCTATGGCCCGGGGGGCGTTGCCATTGTCGTCGAGGCGCTCACCAACAACCGCAATCGCACTGCCAGCAATGTGCGATCCCTGTTCACCAAGTATGGCGGCAACCTCGGCGAAACCGGCTCCGTCAGCTTCATGTTTTCCAAGGTTGGTGAAATTTCCTATCCGCTGTCCAAGGGCAGCGGGGATGCGATCATGGAGGCTGCCATCGACGCTGGTGCTGATGACGCTGAATCCGACGAGACTGGCCGTGTGATCACCTGCGCGTTCGAAAATGTAGGTGAGGTCTCCACCAAGCTTGCCACGAAGCTGGGTGATGCCGAAAGTGTCAAGATCGTGTGGAAGCCGCAGACGCTGACGCCGCTTGACCAGGAAAAGGCCGAAACCCTGCTGAAGCTTGTCGACGCCCTGGACGAGGACGAAGACGTGCAACAGGTTTTCAGTAACGCGGATATTTCTGACAAGGTCATGGCTGCACTGACGTGAGCAAGCTGCGCATCATCGGCATCGATCCGGGCTTGCGCAACACCGGCTGGGGCGTGATCGAGGCGGATGGAACGAGGCTCTCCTACATCGCCGACGGGAGCGTGCACTCGGATGCTGATGCGCCCCTGGCCACCCGGCTTCTGCAAATTCATACCCAACTGGCGGAGGTTCTCAGGAACTTCCTACCGGATGAAGCAGCCATCGAGGAAACCTTCGTAAACAAGGATGCACGCGCCACTTTAAAGCTCGGACAAGCGCGGGGGGCGGCCATGCTGGTCCCCGCACTCGTCGGCATCAGTGTTGCTGAGTATGCGCCCAATGTCGTGAAAAAGTCGGTGGTGGGTTCGGGCCATGCCGAAAAGGACCAGGTGAAGCATATGGTCAAGCTGCTGCTGCCGAGGGCTGAAATGAAGACGGTCGACTCCACCGACGCCCTCGCCATCGCAATCTGCCATGCCCATCATCGGGGTGTACAGACGCTAGCCAAGATCTTGGCGCGTTCTTGACTTGTTCTTTGCTGGTGCTATGGCTTAATACGCAAATCAGGCCAAATGCCGGAAAGCTCGCATGATCGGAAAACTTAAGGGCCGGATAGACAGTTTTGGCGTGGATTGGCTCATAATTGATGTGGGTGGCGTGGGCTATCACGTGAACTGTTCGTCCAAGACGCTAGCGACGTTGCCGCCGGTCGGCGAGTTTACCGAGCTTCATACCGAAATGCTGGTGAGCCAGGATATGATCCGGTTGGTGGGCTTTGCTTTGGTGATCGAACGCGAATGGTTTCGCCTGCTGCAGACCGTGCAGGGCGTGGGAACCCGGGTGGCCCTTGCCATCCTCTCCACCTTCAGTGCATCTGAAATTGCCAATGCCATAGCACTGCAGGACAAACCCATGATCGGTCGTGCCCCTGGTGTCGGCAAGAAACTCGCTGAGCGCATTGTACTGGAACTGAAGGACAAGGTGCCGGCCTATTCAGTCTTGGACGCTTCGCTTTCCAAACTGCAGGCCGAACTTGATAGCCCGCGCCCCACAGCTGCCTCGGATGCCGTCTCAGCCCTCGTCAACCTGGGGTATGGCCAGTCGCAGGCAGGGGCAGCAGTTGCCGCCGCCCTGCGCAAGAGCGGAGATGATCAGCCTACGGAGAAATTGATCCGGCAGGCACTGAAAGAACTGGCGCTGTCATGAACCAACGCCTTATCGACCGCGAGGATAGGCCAGAAGACCAAGGTGACTCCCACGTGCGCCCGCAGAACCTCCATGAGTTTGTGGGGCAGGCCAAGGCCAAGCAGAATTTGCGCGTGTTCATCCAGGCGGCGCGGTCGCGCCAGGAGGCGCTTGATCATGTGCTGTTTGCAGGACCGCCGGGGCTGGGTAAAACCACGCTGGCCCAAATCATGGCGCGCGAGCTGGGCGTGAATTTCCGGGCAACCTCCGGACCGGTCATTGTCAAGGCTGGTGACCTTGCCGCCTTGCTCACCAACCTGGAAGACCGTGACATTCTCTTCATCGACGAGATCCACAGGCTGTCTCCAGCGGTGGAAGAGGTGCTCTATCCCGCCATGGAGGATTACCAGCTCGACCTCATCATCGGCGAGGGACCGGCGGCACGTTCGGTCCGCATCGACCTTGCCAAGTTCACCCTGATCGGCGCCACCACGCGCACCGGCCTGCTCACCACACCGCTGCGCGACCGTTTCGGCATTCCGGTGCGGCTGGATTTTTATAGCGAGGAAGAATTGCTCGAAATCGTAAAACGCGGCTCGCGCGTCATGCAAGTGGCCATTACCGAAGATGGCGCCCGGGAAATAGCCAAGCGCTCGCGCGGTACGCCGCGCATCGCCGGCCGTCTGTTGCGGAGGGTGCGGGATTTTGCATCGGTGGCTGGGGATACGCAGGTTGACGCGCGCTTCGCCGACAGCGCCTTGAGTAATCTCGATGTCGACAAGCGCGGGCTCGACATGCTCGATCATCGCTACCTCACCTGCATAGCGCATAATTTCGGCGGCGGGCCAGTTGGCATCGATACCATCGCTGCATCCCTTTCAGAATCACGCGATGCCCTGGAGGATATAGTTGAGCCTTATCTACTGCAGATCGGCTTTCTCAATCGCACATCGCGTGGGCGCATTTTGACGCCCCATGCCTTCGCGCATCTGGGCCTTGCGGTGCCGCAACGAGCCGACATGGCGCAAGGCATCCTGCCATTGGACCAAACGAATGACTGAACTCGCAGGACATTTTGAGGGTGATACCCATGTCCTTGCCCTTCGCATCTACTACGAAGACACGGATTTTTCCGGCGCGGTCTACCACGCCAACTACCTCAAGTTCTGTGAGCGCGGGAGATCCGACTGCCTGCGCCTGCTTGGTGTGCATCATCACGAATTGTCGGGACAAGCGAGTTTCGTGGTGCGCCGCATGGTTTGCGAGTTCGTAAAGCCTGCTAGCATCGACGACCTGCTTAGGGTTGAAACCCGCCTTGTCACGCTTGTAGGGGCCCGCATGGACCTTGCACAGAAGGTCCGGCGTGGCACCGAAACACTGTTTGAAGCCGAAGTTACGGCCGCACTTGTAGACGGCAAGGGCAGGCCAAAACGAATTCCACCAGCCATCGTTGTTGCTCTATCGGCGCACGCAAAAATAGGGCAGTAACAAAAACTTAACCATAAGTCCCCCATTGGGAGCATAGCAGGCCTCGCGCGGTCCGACTTGGCGAGCGATTCTACTCAAAACTACCGAATCGCCGCAGTTTGGACAGAATTAACCTGTTTCAGGACGACAGGCTTGTGGGCTGGGAGTTCAGGGACGGATTCCGATGGTTGGGAAAGTGGCATGGATCCAGTAATTGTTAGTCAAGTAACGCCTTCGGCGCATATTTCATTGTGGCACCTGGTGGCGCAGGCAAGCTGGCCGGTGTTTCTCGTCATGCTGGGCTTGGCACTTGCGTCGGTGTGGTGCTGGAGCGTGGTCATCGAGAAATACTTCGCCGTACGCCGGATGAATGCCGCCAATGACCGCTTTGAACAGAGTTTCTGGTCGGGTCAGTCGCTTGAAGACCTCTACCTCGCACTTGGCACGCGCGAGAATGTGGGGCTGGCGGCCATCTTCATGTCGGCGATGCGTGAATGGAAGCGCAGCCAGGACGCGGCCCTTCGGGCCGGTTTCCAGGGCGTGCAAAAACGCATCGAAAAAGTCGTTGATGTGCAGATCCAGAAGGAAATGAGCGATATCGAATCGCGGCTCCTGTTTCTTGCCACGACCGGCTCTGCGGCGCCGTTCATCGGGCTGTTCGGCACGGTGTGGGGTATCATGACATCGTTCCAGGCCATCGCCAATTCGCAGAACACCAACTTGGCCGTGGTAGCCCCCGGTATTGCCGAAGCCCTTTTTGCTACCGCCATAGGTCTGGTGGCTGCCATACCGGCGACAATTTTCTATAACATGTACTCAGCTGACGCCTCTAAGATCGGCATGCGTCTTGAAAATTTTGCCGATGAATTCTCGGCGATCATTTCTCGCCAGCTGGATGAACGGGTCTAAAAATGGGTGCATCATCTGCAGGAGCTGGCGGCTATAAACGACGCAATTCACGCAGGCGCTCGTCGTCAGCCGGCGTTATGAGCGAGATCAACGTGACGCCATTAGTCGACGTTATGCTCGTGCTGCTCATCGTGTTCATGGTGGCCGCACCGTTGATGACAGTGGGGGTTCCCATCCAACTTCCCAAGACCGAGGCCAAGCCCCTCAGCACCAGCAATGACCCTTTGTACGTGACCGTCCAGGCTGACAAGACGGTTTACCTGCAGGAAACCAAGATCGCCCTTGGCGACCTCGCTGCCAAGCTTCAGGCGGTGGCAAAGGCCGGTAATGATGAGCAGATCATGGTGCGGGCCGATACCAGCGTGGATTATGGGTCCGTCATGGAAGTGATGGGTGTTCTCAATGCGGCGGGCTACAAGAAGATTGGCCTGGTGACCGGCAATATCGACAAGAAGGTGGGAACCCCCAACTAAACATGCGCAAGAGCCTCATCACCTCTTTTGGCTTGCATGCCGCGATTCTCGTCGCAGCACTGGTGGTCCTGCCTAGTCCCAAGCAATTTGATGTAAAGCCGCAGGATTCCGTCCAGGTCGATATTTCCAATATTGCCGATGTGACCAAGAAAGTGGCCACCAGCAAGGAGGCAGCGCCGCCGGACGTGAAAGTGGCGCCCAAAAAGGTTGAGGTGGTCAAGAAGATAGAACCTGCGCCGAAGGTTGCCGAGGAAATTAAGACTGCAGTCAAGGAGCCCGTGGCCGAGCCACCATCGCTTGAGCCCAAGAAGGTGCCGGAACCTCCCAAGGAAGAACCCAAGCCCCTGGATGCCGATCCCTTGCAGGACCTCCTCAAGAAGGTGGACGAGCCCATACCCCCCAAGAAGGAAGAACCCAAGAAGGCTGAAGTGAAACCTGACAAGAAGCCGGAGGTCAAAAAACCAGAAAAGAAAAAACCGGTGTTGAACACCGACGATATCGCGGCGTTCCTGAACAAGACGGATGACCAGAAAACTGCTCCGCGGCAGCCTGCGGACGAAGCCGGCAGTCCCAAGGTCGCCGATAAGGACCTGCAGGGGACTGATGACGCGGCCTCCGCCACCCTTGCCGATGCCCTGCGCCAGAAACTTTCTACTTGCTGGTCGGTGCCAGCAGGAGCGCGCGAGGCAAATATCACCGTCAAGATCCATTTCCTGCTCAATGCCGACGGCAGTGTTGCGGGCACGCCAGAGGTTCTCAATGGCAATGCCGATCCGCTCTTCGAAATCACGGCGCAATCGGCCGTTTCAGCCGTCATGGAGTGCCAGAGCTATTCCGATATCTTCTCGATCGACAAGTATGACCTATGGAAAGATAATACATTCAACTTCAATCCAAACATGATGTCTGGAACCTGAACCCTATGGATTCCCTAATGCTGAAAACGATGAAGAAATTTCTGGTGGTCCTGGCGTGCCTGATGCTCATGGCCCCGCAAGCCTATGCCCTGACGGGTGATGTGACGGGTGGCAAGATCAATCCGCTGCCTATTGCCATTACGCCGTTTCTGGCAGGTAGCGGAGCTGACGAGTCAGCTGGGACACTTGGCGAAGTGATCAACAACAATCTTACACGCTCGGGCTACTTCGCTCCCATTCCGAAGGAATCCTTCATCGAGCAGATCACCGACTTCAACCAGCAGCCGCGCTTTGAGGACTGGCGCCAGATCCAGGCCAAGGCACTGGTCACGGGACAGGTGTTCAACGACGGCGGCAAGATCCAGGTGGAGTTCAAGCTGTTTGACGTGAATTCGCAGAAGCAGCTGGCGGCTCAGCAATTCACCACGTCGCCCAAAAATCTACGCCGTATCGGCCACCTGATATCGGACGCCATCTACAAGTCGCTCACCGGTATTGATGGCTACTTCGATACCCGCATCGTGTTTGTGGATGAGTCAGGCCCCAAGGACCGACGCATCAAGAAACTGGCGATCATGGACCAGGATGGATTTAACGTCCGTACACTGACGGATGGCAGCGACCTTGTGCTGACGCCGCGGTTTTCGCCCAACAGCCAGGAGGTCACCTTCATGGCCATCGGCAAGGGAACCCCCCGCGTTTACCTCTACAACATCGAGACGCGCCAGCGCGAGATTGTCGGCGAGTTCGACAACATGAGCTTTGCACCGCGCTACTCGCCCGACGGCCAGCATGTGATCATGAGCCTGCAGGACGCCGATGGCCGGAATTCTAATATTTTTGCCATGGACCTGCGCTCGCGCCAGAACCAGCAGCTGACCAATACGCCGGCCATCAACACTGCTCCCAGCTATTCGCCGGACGGCAGCCAGATCACCTTCGAATCGGACCGTGGCGGAACCCAACAGGTCTATGTGATGAATGCTGACGGCTCGGGGCAGAACCGAATCAGTTTCGGAGATGGGCGCTATTCTACGCCGGTCTGGTCACCGGACGGGCAGTATATTGCCTTCACCAAACAGGCGGGCGGCAAGTTCGCCATAGGCGTCATGAAGCCCGATGGATCGGGCGAGCGCATCCTGACCGAGGGTTTCCATAATGAGGGGCCGACTTGGGCCCCGAATGGCCATGTCATCATGTTTTTCCGCGACACGCCGGGCGAAGCCGGCGGCTCGCAGCTCTATTCGATTGATATCTCGGGCTACAATGAGCTGCCGGTGCCAACGCCGGAAGGGGCCTCGGATCCCGCCTGGTCGCCCCGGCTGCATTAGGACAGCGCTGATTTTGGCCACAAATTTGACGCTCTGTAAGGGCTATGAGGTGTTTTTAGGGGCCGATTTGTTGGCCCGGGATGAGGCGGGGTCAGAGTTTGTTAACTCTAACCCTTCACAATGATAGACAGTTTTTGCGCATTGTCAGCCAGATTATTTGGGCTGGCGATGAATTTTACCTGTTCTGGAAGGGCTTGCATGGATGGCAGTTTCAGGAACAACTTTTGGAGTGGGATATAATGATGCGTCGTTTGGCAGGGTTCAAAATTGCGATAGCCTGTTGCTGCTTTCTGGCATTGGCTGCCTGTTCGAAGAAGAATACGCCCGACCTGGAAGCTGCAAACAACGGCATCGGCTCGGCGCGCCCTGGTTCCGAGCAGGATTTTGCCACCAACGTCGGCGACCGCGTTTACTTCATCGTTGATCAGTCCAACCTGACGCCGGAAGCCACGGAAATTCTCACCAAGCAGGCTCAGTGGCTGCAGCAGTACAAGGGTGTTACCGTACAGGTGGAAGGCCACTCCGACGAGCGCGGTACACGTGAATACAACATTGCCCTGTCGGCCCGCCGCGCCACCGCGACGCGCGAATTTCTGATTGCGCAAGGCGTGTCGCCCAAGCGCATTTCATCCATAGCCTACGGCAAGGAACGGCCGGCCGCCCTGTGCGATGCTGAACAATGCTATTCGCAAAATCGCCGCGCTGTCACCGTGATCACAGGCGGTGCCCAGTAGCGTCGATCTGTGGCAGTCCGGCAACAGTGCTGGACTTTCCATTTTTGGACTGTTTAGAAGCCTCAATTTCACCCTGATTAAGGCCAAGTTGCAGCTTAACAAAAATATCTCGTTGCTTGGGCTCGCGTTGCAGTGGTTAAGAAAATGTCAAACTCCGTGAAATCTTGTTTTGTTGCAGTCCTGCTGATGGGATCGGCAGTTGTCGCACCCGCCTTTGCGCAAAGCGCTGACAATGTCAGCGCCAGGCTCAACCAGATGGAAGAGCAGATGCGGCAGCTCGTTGGCCAGGTGGAAGAGCTCACTTACAACATGAAACAGCTCCAGGCTCAGATGGGTGCGGTGAAGAAAACCGGTGCGGCCGAGCCCATGAAAGCCAAGGCCCTTGGCCAGCAGCCCCTGGTCGCCGAGCAGGGGGTTGAACAGATTCAGGACAATACCCTGTCGGCCCAGGACATAACAGCTTCAGCAGATACAACCGAGCTGCCCGCGACGTTGCGCAAGGCGCCGGGGGCGAAGATTTTGGGCACCATGTCGGGTACCGCTGCAGCGGCAGCGATCCCCGACGATGGCGGTTTCCAGGGCCAGGTGCTGGTCCCGCTGGGCAGCGAAGACGGTCAGCAAGCCGTGTCGGATGGCAATGCGCCCGCCCAGCCAGCCGTTCAAGACAACAATGCGCCGGCGCAGGATTCCATTGAAACGGTGGCGCTGGCGCCTGAAACGCCCGAAGCGCTCTATGAGCAATCCAATGAGAGCCTGCTGCGCCGCCAGTTTGGCCAGGCCGAGCAGGGCTTCCGCAGCTTCCTCGACAAGTACCCGGACCATAATCTTGCCGGCAGTGCGCAATATTGGCTGGGCGAAACCTATTATACCCAGGGCGACTATCGCCAGGCCGCCCAGAACTTCCTCGCCGGTTACAAAGAATACCCGAAGAGTCGCAGGGCGCCTGATAGCCTGCTGAAACTGGGCATGTCCCTCAACAAGCTGGGCCAGAGTCAACAGGCCTGCGCCTCCTTCGGCGCCGTTGGCGGGCAATTCCCCAATGCGGTGGATGTAAAGAAGCGCGCCCAGTCGGAATTCAAGCGTGCTGGCTGCTAAGCCGGTACGTCTTTTTCAAGATAGTAACGCATTGTTTGCTCGGCTTGAAGGCGAGCGCCATGTGGCACTGGCGGTTTCGGGTGGTTCAGACTCCATGGCTTTGCTGCGGCTTGCAGCACTTTGGTCGAAGGGCCGCGTTAAACTGACAGTCCTGACCGTCGACCATGGCCTGCGGCGTGAGGCTGCAGCCGAAGCAGAGCAGGTTGCATCTTGGTGTTTAGCACTTTCCATCGATCATCATAGCTTGCCGTGGACTGGCCAAAAGCCGGCAACTGGCGTGCAGGCAAAGGCGCGCAAGGCGCGCTATGACCTGATGGCGGCCTGGTGCATCGCCCATGACGCGCAGTGGCTTGTGACTGGCCATACTCAGGATGACCAGGCCGAAACAGTTGCCATGCGGCAGCAGCGCACCAGTACGGTGGAAAGCCTCTCGGGCATTTGGGAAACCATGTCGTGGGATGGTATCAACGTTCTGCGTCCGCTGCTGGGCCAGCGCCGGGAGGATTTGCGCAGTTTCCTCAACAGTGTTGGCCAGCCCTGGCTCGATGACCCGAGCAATGAGGATGAGAGGTTTGAACGCGTGCGCGTGCGCAAGGCTCTCAAAGCGGACAGTATTGTTGAGCTTGCCCAGATTGCGGTTGCTGCTGGGCAGGCAGCGCGTGCGCTTGAACATGCGGCCAGGACCTGGCTCGAAGGGAAGCTGACGATCTTTCCCGAAGGCTATGGTAGGCTGCCGCGCGCGGATTTCTGTGCCCTTGAAGCGCAACTCCGCATCCGCGTCCTGCACCAGTTGATTCAATTATTCGGGGCAGGATCGCGCGTGCTTCCCAGCGAACTTGATCACATTGCAGGCTGGCTCCTGAAGGGTCAGCTGTCGCGCCGAACCCTGGGTGGAGCGGTTATTGCCGGCCGCCAGGAAACGCTCCTGCTGGGACGCGAGGCCGGTCGTATTTCTGCTGTCCCGGTCATCGTGCCGCAGTCAGGCGAAACTCTCTGGGACGGCCGCTTTGCAATCACGGCACCGTGCGGTTCCAGCGTTGTTCCAGCCGGACAACGCAAGGATTTGGCGCGGCTTGCAGGGATTCCGGTCTTTGTGCAGGCCAGTCTTCCGGCAGTCTTGCTGCCCGCTGGCGGGTTTGTGGTGCCACAGTTGGGCCTGGGGCAGGCCGCTCGCTCAAAATTTATGCGCTGTTTACGATAGTTAGACGCTTGGAATTGGGTTAATCAGATCTTATGTTACTATCAATATTTGGGTTGGATACTCGGGCGGCATGTTATCGCCAATACTGAGAGATTTGAGGAAATAAGTGAATCAGTTCCGTAATTTCGCCGTTTGGATCGTCATCGCCCTCCTGCTGTTTGCATTGTTCAGCCTGTTCCAGGGCCAGGTCGGCGGTGGTGCGGGTGCGACTGAAATCAGTTATTCGCAGTTCTTTGACCGGGTAAATTCCGGCGAAATCAAATCGGTGACCTATTCCGGCGAGGCCATTTCCGGCAAATCGAGCGATGGCAAGGCCGTTCAGGCCTATGGCATCGTGAATCCGGAAGATCTCAAGAGCATGCGCGAAAAAGGCGTTGAAGTGAGCTTCAAGCCCCAGCAGAACGACTCGTTGCTCAGCAACGCCTTGATCTATTGGTTGCCCATGCTGCTGTTGGTCGGCGTCTGGGTGTTCTTCATTCGCCAGATGCAGTCGGGTTCCGGCAAGGCCATGGGCTTTGGCAAGTCCAAAGCCAAGCTGTTAACCGAGAAGCACGGCAAGGTCACCTTTGACGATGTGGCTGGCGTTGACGAAGCCAAGGAAGATCTGGTTGAAATCGTGGACTTCCTGAAGGATCCGCACAAGTTCCAAAGGCTGGGCGGCAAGATTCCAAAGGGCGCACTTTTGGTTGGTCCTCCCGGTACGGGTAAAACGCTTCTGGCGCGCGCCATTGCTGGCGAGGCCAATGTGCCCTTCTTTACCATTTCAGGTTCTGATTTTGTTGAAATGTTCGTGGGCGTGGGTGCAAGCCGGGTGCGCGACATGTTCGAACAGGCCAAGAAAAACGCACCTTGCATCATCTTCATCGACGAAATCGACGCGGTTGGCCGCCATCGTGGCGCTGGCCTTGGCGGCGGTAATGATGAACGCGAGCAAACCCTCAACCAGTTGCTGGTCGAAATGGACGGCTTTGAAGCCAATGAGGGCGTGATCCTGGTGGCGGCAACCAACCGCCCCGATGTTCTGGATCCCGCCTTGCTGCGTCCTGGTCGTTTTGACCGCCAGATCACCGTCGGCAACCCCGACGTGAAGGGCCGTGAGCAGATTTTGCTCGTGCACATGAAGAACGTGCCGTTGGCGCCAGACATTGACGCCAAAGTCATTGCCCGTGGCACACCCGGTTTCTCCGGCGCTGATCTTGCGAACCTGGTGAACGAAGCAGCCCTGCTTGCCGCACGCCGCAACAAGCGCATGGTGACCCAAGCCGAATTCGAGCATGCCAAGGACAAGGTGATGATGGGTGCGGAACGCCGCACACTGGTCATGAGCGAGGAAGAGCGTCGCAACACCGCCTACCATGAGGCAGGCCATGCCATTGTCGGGCTCGTCGTTCCCTATGATCCCTTGCACAAGGTCACTATCATTCCCCGTGGCCGCGCCCTTGGCGTGACCATGAACCTGCCGGAAGGCGATCGCCACAGCCACACGCGTGAATGGTGCGACAGCCGCATGGCCGTGCTGTTCGGTGGGCGTGAGGCAGAGCTCATCCTGGGCGGAGCCAAGAACGTGACGAATGGTGCATCCGGTGACATCCAGATGGCCACCCAGCTGGCGCGCGCCATGGTCACGGAATGGGGCATGTCGGATACGCTTGGCCGGGTGCGCTACAATGGCAATGAACAGGAAGTCTTCCTCGGCCATTCCGTCACGCAAACCAAGAACCTTTCGGACCAGACCGCCAAGCTTATCGATGAAGCCATTCGTGACCTCATCCAGACCGGCGAAGCAGCAGCTAAGAAGATCCTGGCCAAGCACCGTGCCGAATTGCACTCGGTTGCCAAGGCGTTGCTCGAACACGAAACTCTCACTGGTGAGGAAGTCAAGAAGATCATGGGCGGTGGCACTATCAACCGTGAAGACGATGAGGCCAAGAAGAAGGCCGGCCGTAAGCCCACGTCTTCAGTGCCACGGGCAGGCGGTGCCAAGCGCGGCGCCAGCGCCGGAGACATGGAACCACAACCCCAGTCGTAAATGCCTAAGACTTACTATCGCCCCGTGGGGCTATGCTATGGGCCCGATGCTGAGCAATTGATTGGCCAGCGTCGGGCTGGTCTTTTAGGCGGCAATGCCGTCATGGCCTTCATGGGCTTGCAGCGTATCACGCGTCAGGGCGGCCACATCACGCGTGAGATTATTCCCTATGGAGATGTTAAGGATTTAGACGCTATTGCGGCGATTGAGGTGCCGCGCAGCAGTTTCGCGGGCCTTGCCATGGACGCTGCACGGATCATGGGGATCGTGAATGTGACCCCTGACAGTTTTTCCGATGGTGGACAGCATGGCACGGCTGAACAGGGCTCGCAACACGGACTGAGGCTTGCAGAAGAGGGTGCACATATTCTTGATGTGGGCGGTGAATCAACCAGACCAGGCTCGGATGCAGTGCCAGAGAATGAAGAATTGCGGCGCGTTATCCCGACAGTTGCAACCTTGCATGAGGCCGGCAAGGTGGTTTCCGTTGATACGCGAAAAGCACGGGTGATGCGCGAGGCCGTCGCGGCAGGAGCAAGCATTGTCAATGATGTCTCGGCATTGCACTATGATTCCGCAGGCCTTGCGACAGTTGCCGAGCTCGGCGTCCATGTCGTGCTGATGCATGCCCAGGGTGACCCGCGTACCATGCAGCTTAATCCGTGCTATGATGATGTGGCACTCGACGTCTATGACTTTCTTGCCGAGCGCGTTGCAGCTTGCGTTGCTGCAGGAATTGCGCGCGAGAAAATTGCCATTGATCCCGGCATCGGCTTTGGCAAGACTTTTCGGCATAATCTCGACCTGTTGAACCAGATTGCATTGTTTCATGGCTTGGGAGTTGCAGTTCTCCTGGGCCTTTCGCGCAAAGGTTTTATCGGCGCGTTAACCGGCGAGAGACTTGCGCGCAATCGGGTGAGCGGTTCACTAGGGGGTGGCCTTCAAGCTGTCTTGCAGGGAGTGCACATCCTGCGCGTTCATGATGTTCGCGCCACCACCGAGGCGCTGGCTGTTGCGCTGGCGGTGGCCAGTCCTACCACTACGGAATTTTAAGTATAGCCACCTACAACAGATGTTTTGGATGCCACAGGGTTAATCACATGATGCGCAAATATTTCGGAACAGACGGAGTGCGGGGCAAGGCCAACAGTGGTGCCATGACTGCCGAAATGGTTCTGAAAATCGGCATGGCGGCAGGCAATCTCTATCGCCGCGGCAGTCACCGTCACCGCGTGGTGATCGGCAAGGACACGCGGCTTTCGGGCTACATGATCGAACAGGCGCTGACGGCAGGCCTGCTTGCCTCCGGCATGGACGTGTTCCTGCTGGGACCGGTTCCCGCTCCCGCCGTTGCCATGCTCACGCGCTCCATGCGTGCTGATCTTGG
>Ga0315283_10003335_pt1 | contig 13669 bp, 7 predicted proteins | sample YL17G09_0_MG_FD_204541 | JGI IMG/M metagenome (GOLD analysis project Ga0315283, IMG submission 204541) | Sediment microbial communities from Yellowstone Lake, YNP, Wyoming, USA - YL17G09_0 | ecosystem: Environmental > Aquatic > Freshwater > Lake > Sediment | place: USA: Wyoming | collected... | reverse complement strand
GCTTATGAAAATTCAGAATGTCGAAGGTTGTTGTTATATTAATTAACGCCTGTGGGGTGGAGTTCATCAACCACAGGCGTTTTATTATTGAGAGGGTTTACTATTTGTGGATCACTGGGAGATAATAGTAAGTCACAATTGGTGCGATATAAATATCGACGGTGGTGGTAGCTTGAGCATTACCTAATGGGTTCGTCGCTGTGACCGACGCTGTGAAACTACCGACGGCTGAATAAGTATGCGAAACTACCTGACCCGGTAAAGTGATCCCGTCACCGAAATCCCAGACGAAATCGACATTCGTTCCCTCTGTGATCGTTGCAGTCAATAAGGTTGGATCACCCAACAATGTTGGGCCGTCATTTGTTGCTATCAAACCTGCAATCGGTATTTCCAGAGTAACCGTAAATGCATTGGTTAATGTGTGTGACTGGCAATCACCATTAAATAAGGTGAGATCATAAGTACCAGTTGCAATCCCTGTGGGGACGACTGCGTCGATCGTGGTTGAACTCACCAAAGTGGTGGAGATCAACCAGGTATCACCCAATTTTATACTCGGTGTGCCGGTAAAGCCTGCCCCGCCGATTATCACGGGTGTGGGAGTATCCGTTGTCCCAGAGTTGGGGGAAATGCTGATCAAAACAGGTGATGGATTCGGAGGAAGCGGCGCTGTGATTTGAACATCGTCGATAAACCAGCCCACATCGCCAACACCGGAGTCACAACCTAAACGCCATCGAAACATCACACTCTGCCCAGCAAAACTGTTCAAATCCACAGACACTCTTGTCCAGGATGTTAAATCGCCAGTCCAACCATCCCTCCCACCTAGTGGATTGCTATATCCAGAATCGATAGTACCGTTATAACCATTCGTTGTGATGTAAGGACCTAAGTCAGTCCATGTCCCGCCACCATTCGTGGAAATCTCAAGAACCGAACCGTCATAGGAGGCACCCTCGAACTGATATTGATGCCAGAAGACCAATGCGCTGCCTGCACCCAATGCGATCGGATTCGTTGTCCACAAACGCGTATCGGTGATAATAGAATCATCCGGTACGAACCAGGAGTGAGTAGGGCTATGTGACTGGACGGTTGAAATCGCCCAATGGTCCGTTCCTTGGGCAGCTGCATGTGACCAATTTCCAAATCCTCCTTCGATATCATCATAAAACGTGGTCGTCAGAGCGACGGTTGCGAAGTGGAATGGATCAGACCACTCGCCTACGCCACACGTATTTGAGCCCTGTACTTGCCACCAATAACAGGTGCCTCCTTGCAGGGGAGACATCACCGTGTAATCTGAAGAGGTTAATCCAGTAGCGGTCAGGATTGGGGTCTCGAAGAGTGGAGTGAGAGACATCTGTAAGTTATATCCACTTGTCAAGGACAAATCACCCCAATCTAAAGTGGGAAGCTGAGGCACATCCACCGCGCCATCAGCTGGGGAAAGCAACACCGGAATACTGGGGGGATCCGAATAGAGGTTTAAACCAACCGTCACGGTATGTGTCGTAGTAGGAGCGATCCCAACAATATCAATGGTGTAACTTCCCGCCGTTGCATCCCCGGTATTCCCGATGGTTAAGAGACTAACTTCAGGGGGTGTAACCGGATTTGCATCGAAGCTGGCAGTTGAACCTGCTGGGTAACCAGTAGCATTTAACGTTACCGGTTCAGAGAAACCCATCACTGACCCAACTGTTAGACCATACTGAGCATTGGCAGGCGCGCATACCGATTGGCTTTCAGGATCGGCTAACAAAGTAAAATCTGGACCAAGCGAGCCAGTACATGAATCGAATTTAAATGCACCGATGCGCGTGCTCCATTCATGGTTAGGTCCGACATCATATTCACCGGTAAACCAAAAAGTACAATCGTCTACGGGATCGACGCTCATGGCAGAATAATCGCCATAACGGTTGCTTTGATTAAAGTCGGTCCCCTCCACGAGTGAGTACTCACCCTGCGGCATGGTACCTAAAGGATCTGAACGTAAGCGCCCAATATAGCGTAATGAAGGATAAACTGTTGTGCTTGAAACGTTATATCCCAAGGCGATATCCCCACTGCCGTCCATAGCAATCGCACCCATCCAGCGGTGCTCTGCATCTGGGGCGACGGTACCTTCCTGATGTAAGCCCCACGAGCCTGCGCCTTCTTTCCGTAACTCGAACCAACGGACACCACCATGATCGTTACCATTAACATCGGTGACAAAGTTTCCCACCAAAGTCTCGTGAACACCAAAATTACGGTATGCCAGACGCCACATGATCACTTCTCGCAGCGGGTCAAGGGTTGTGCCAGTGCCGGGCTGGGGAAAACAATAAAAATTGTACAATCCACACAAATCCGAGTCAAACTCCGAAACAAAAATATTAATCGGACCTGTAAAGCTAGAATTCCCAGGAATACTCCAATCCACATGGAACTGCCAGATCTCCAGGATGTCTTGTGTTGGGTAACCCGTGGGACCATGTACTTCGGTATCGCGATGGCGCATCATGATGCCCGGTGCGCCGGCTGGAGGGGATGTCTCTCCATCGAGATCTGCCGGGGTTAAAGTCTGAAATCCGAAACCTGACAATGGAGGGGCTGTGAATCTTTGCATTGATGCAGATAACCCAGCTAACATTTTGCCACGGTCTAAAGCATAAACCGCTGGATTGGATTCATTCGAAGTCACATAATAAGCATCTGGCCATACAGCATATTTGGGATAGTCCGGAAAATCTGGTGTAGGGAAGCTATATCCATAGTATGTCCCGGTAGGGTCTGAGGTCGTTGAGATATAAACGCACAGGTTATTACCACTGCCCGCAAATTCACTCAATAACCAACGGTCAGCCTGCTGGTCGTAGAGCACGATTGGATCGCCATACCCTGTAGAACATACGCCACTTCCTAATGAATCTAAAGGAAATGGACCAAAGACGATATTACCGGCTTTGTCATAAATGGTTACCATGGTGGAAGAACCATTCACCATCTGGATATAATGGTTGCTGCCCACATCACCCACTGTATCAGGAGGCGTTACAAAAGTATATCCATGACCGGAAATATTTACGATTGGGGTTGAGAAGCCATCCAAACCATTTGTGGCTGGTGAATTTGCCTGAATCGTCAGGAGTGGGTCAATACCGCCAACTCCTTCTTGGCTGGAGGGTATATTACGGTTATATGTCCGATGGGGGTTAACCTCCCTTTCTGGTCCACTCACCTCAACATAAGGCGGCAAATCCCTTACGGCAGGGCTAATTGTGGGGAAAATTGGACCAATCACGGTTACTCCCTGTCCGCTATGGTTGTTGAGTGATCCAACTCCTGCTTGGGCAACACCACTAATCCCCTTCGCCGCCAGTACCGAACCTACCAAGATCACTATCACGGAAATGATAAATACTGCTCTATTTCTCATGAACCTTCTCCTCTTTGCCAAATTGTCTGATTTTATCATGAGGTTTATCCACAAGGCGTTATACACCTGCATAATCATCCAAGGTCTTACGGAGATAAATTTTTGATGATGTCAACAGAATGGCGCTTATGGTAATGCAGAATGCCGGTACACATTCCTAAATATCCCCGGGTGGATAAAATGATCGAAACAAAGGAAAGGCAATGAAGGATGCCATCATGGTATTCACTGGCCTATGAAGAAGACAAGAATGCTAACACAAAAGATATCGTGAAATTGTTATTAGGGATGTATTTAGAGCAATTTATAACTTACAGGATTTTCCCGGGCAACAATTTTTTCCAGTGGAGTGAGGCGTCCCTCAGACCAAGCTCGCGTAAATTCCGTCTCACCTAGGTCAGCACGTACTTGCAGCATGACCGGTGTATGGATTTCCTGGTAAACAGGAGGCATTGGGGAGCTGTAGTGCTCGCGCAGACTATCAGCCGCTCCCCAAAGAAAGGCTGCCTCTCGATTTTCACCCAAACCAGCGTAGGCTAAAGCGAGAGCCTCCTGCGTATAGGGAATTTCCAGGTTATTTTGGTGTTCCCAATGTATGTCTATAGATTCTTTGTACAAATCGATTGCTTGATCGAATTTGCCCTGTGATCGATGAACATCTCCCAACCCCCCAAGCGAGAAAGCCGTCGCTAATTTATGATCGATTTTTATTGATTGAAGCAGGCTCTCCTTATATTGGAGAGCAGCTTCATCAAGCTTCCCCTGCTTCATATACAGGTCGCCAAGACGGATGCGTGCCTCGGCTTGATGCCATTCATCACTGGTCTCTTGAAACATCACCAGGCTTATTTTCAGCAATCGGGTGGCTCGTTCAAATTCGCCATTAAGGTAGCTAACCATGCCGAGGTTCATGAGGGCGAGTCCGATGCCTCGCTTATCTTTAATCTCCTTAAATATGGAAAGACTTTCCTTGCTCAATAAATATGCCTGCTCGAAATTACCCAGGCTTCTTGTAATGCTCCCAGATTGAATAAGTCCAAAAGCCCGGGCAGATGGGAATTGACCGGGTTTCAAGGCAAGCATCTTGCCAAGCCAGTAAATCCCCTCCCGAAGGTAACCTTTTCTATGCCAGAAGGATCCAACGGCAGTTGCCAGGCGCAACCCGCTCTCCTGAGCTCCACTTTCAATTGCCCAGGTTAAAGCTGCGCGGATATTATCTAGCTCTTGCTCAAGATGGGAATATCCTGGTACATCTTCCACTGCAGCCAACCCCGGTTGTGAATTTTCAGCTAGCCTCATATAAAAAGAAAGATGGGCATCACGGATTTGGTTTGATCCGCTTGTGCTGTCCAATTTTTCCTCAGCATAGCGCCTGATAAGGTTGTACATATCATAGCGGCTCACGGGAGCGCGGCGTAACAAGGATTTACTCACCAGAAATTCCAATGTATTTTCATTTGTGCCAATGATCTCTTCAGCGGCACTTAAATTAAATCCGCCTCGGAAGATAGAAAGGTCAGAAAAAACGCGTTTTTCCTCTTCCGACAATAATCGCCAGGAAAAATCGAATGCTGCCCGAACACTGCGCTGTCTTTCTGGCACATCCTTCATCGTGGTTGCCAAAATATCCAGACAATCTTTGATTTGGTTATCAATCTCTTCACACGAGCGCGTGCGGGTCCATGAAGCTGCCAACTCAATTGCCAGGGGCATGCCCTCCACTTGCTTACAGATGCTGACGATACTGGCTACATTTTCATCGTTCAGGGTAAATCCTGTGGAGGCCCGCTTGGCGGTCAGGACGAACAAACGCACCGCATCGTACGATTCGAGATCTTGGGTTGTGACTTCAGGAGGAATTTTCATTCCCTGGACATTGAACACTTGCTCTATGCGCAGGTTCAATGGTTGACGCGAGGTTACGAGCAGGTATAAAGCCGGCGCAGTTTGCAACAGATTGACCAGGATATCTACGCCAGCAAGAAGGTGCTCGAAGTCATCCAACACCAGAAGCATGGATTTATCGTGTAGATAGTCCAGGGAATATCCTTTCGAGTCCTGAGCAGCCGGTACTTGCACCACAAGTGCGTCCAGAATCGTGTTGGGTATATTCGTGGGGTCATCCAGCTGGGCAAGAGGAACGAAATATACACCATCTGAAAAGCGACCCGATAGATCAGAGGCGGCTTGAATGGCTATGCGGGTTTTTCCAATCCCACCAGGTCCCACCAGGGTGATGAGTCGGGAATCAAGCTGGCTGATGAGGTCGGAGATCTGCAATAATTCACCCTCATAACCGACAAAAGGGGTCAGTGGCAGGTAGGAGGCCAGATTGGAAACCGCTGGTTTGGAGATAATCGGATCAACGGGCAACTGCAGTTGGTCAAACGACAATTCATTGCTAGCTGTTTTGAGAAAGACCTCACGCTCCGAGCCATGGATATGGAGGCATTCTGCAAACCGCTCTGCCATCTGGGGTGACGGACGGCGCTCATCCATTTCGATCTTTTTAATGGTCGATAGCGCGCAAAAAACCTGCCCAGCGAGCTCTGCCTGTGTCAGGTCTAACGCCTTACGACGGCGACGTACCCAATAGCCGAAAGATAAGCCTTTGTCCATCCAGATCCTTTCAGAAGAGGAACGAAGGCTATTATACTAAATTGTATCCAAATAGTACACCTAAAAAGGCACCAAGGTGATATATTGTAGCCCATACATAAGAGCTTAATTGGTAGGCAAACTACCAAATGATTATATCGAAGAAACTAACTAACACGAAGGAGAATTGAAATGAAAACAAAAATCAGAATCAGTATTTGGATCATGGCTATGTTCCTGCTCTTTTTGGGGATAGGTCTATCTAGCCGGCAGGCACTTGCTGCCAGCGGTCTTTCCACCCAGCGTGCGGCGAATATATCGGTTTATTATAGTCAGCGTTCATTGGCAAGTGTCTTTAGCGTGCTTCCATCTATTGGTGTTGCTCCGACAGAACTCTCTGCCTCCCACTGGCAGGAAATGGCTCAATACACAGCGCAATTCTACGCTGCGAGCGCCTCTTCAGGTATTGGACTAACCAGCCTAAGCGCGACTGAACTCGGCGAACTAAGTCTGATCAATGGTTACCGCTTGCAAGCAATTGCACGCTTCTCCGATGCTGTTCCCTCAACGGGTGTTAACCTGACTACCCTGAGTGCAGCAGATGTCTCAGCTTATCGCTCGCAGGCAATGGCGAGCTTTTATGCCGCACATCCTTATGCCGGTGTTGATCTGACCAAACTGAGCGCAGCAGATGTCTCGGCTTACCGCTGGCAGGCGATGGGTCACTACTATTTGACACATCCCAAACCGTGGCGGTAATTTCGACCACCCTATGTGGGTAAATGTCACGTCTTCTTGCTAATGTGAGATGCACACCTTATGGTGCGCACCCATGATGTACGTAGCTACCAAACAATACAAGATTCATCCCTGAGCGGCGGGAAAACATACAGGAAATGAGTAATCAACCCCCTGGGCTATCACCTGGGGGGTTAGTTATTTTCTGGATATAATACTCTTCACTCCAATCATAAATTGTAGAATGGTTGTTTCTGGAAGATGCTATCCTCGTATGGTTCTACATATCCTGATGTTATCTATAAAGAAGAGATTAAATGCCACTTAGCAGACGCGGATTTCTGAAAGTTGGGGGAATTACCCTTGCCAGCATTTTCGCCATCGCAGGTGGATTGTATTTGGTGGACGAATCTCAAGACCCGGTTATTGATAAGGTTATTATCCCGATTCCTGGTCTGCATCCAGCTTTGGAAGGTTTTACCATTGTGCAGATGGCGGATATTCACCTGCGGCCATACACTCAGCCAAACCTTGTGCGACGAGCGGTAGCAATCGCCAATCAATTGCAACCAGATTTGATTGTCTTAACCGGGGATTTTGTGTGGCGCATCCGTGAGGCTGCTTTTGAAATTGCCCCACTGCTTGCCAAGCTCAATGCGCGCTATGGAGTTTATTCGGTGATGGGTAATCACGATTACTGGCTTGGTATCCATGCCCTCCAGGCAGCCTTCGATGAATCCGGGCTGCCGATCCTATATAATCAAGGGCTGACGATCGGCGTTGGGGATGCGGTTCTTTACCTGGCTGGGATGGATGATGGCTGGGCTGGACATCCGGATCGGAAGCTTGCCCTGGACCAGGCACCGTCCGGAGCTCCGGTCATCTTGCTCCTGCATGAGCCAGACCTGGCAGACGAGACTTCTCGCGATCCACGCATTTCGCTGCAGCTTTCCGGTCATACCCACGGTGGGCAGGTGATCATTCCCGGAAGACCACCTTTCTTTCATCCATACCTGGGAAAGAAATACCCAGCCGGGCTCTATAAAGTCCGTGACTCGTGGTTATATACGAACCGCGGCCTGGGGTGCATCAGCGTACCTCTGCGGATAAATTGTCCGCCCGAGATTACACTATTGACCTTGGTCGCTTTATAACGCGCGGATAATTACACGGGTCTTCAAAACCCGCTTAATGTCCAAGTAATTCCCATTCAGCCAATGGGATGGCTTGTTGCCAATAATATTCAAACATGTCAGAATAAATAGAGAGTGCCCCTGGAGCATCCGTTGCGATGACGAACTCATTCACGCCACCTCCAGCAATAGAGCTGTAATGGAAGTTCTGACTGCCAACAAACAATAATTCACCATCGATCATGGCGGATTTTGTGTGTAACCGTCCATTAAATATTCGTATCTCCAGTTGATCCTGCAAACCTCGCCTTTTAGCTTCGGCATAAAATATCTGGATATTGGGCAGGTTCTCCATACCATTCCCAGCCGATCCCTCAACCATGACGCGCACATGAGTACCATTTTGTTCCATTGCATCCATCATGGAATTCAAGTAGGGTAACGTGTTATCATAATTACAAAGAGTGGGAATTAATATACTCAGGTCGCAGATCAATTCGGCGGTGAAATTTACATGGATCACATCGATCGTTTTTTGAGCTGACGCTAAAGCAGCCTCATAGACTTGATCCGATTCCTTGTAAACCGAGGTCCGGTAAACAGCCACTGCATCTGCAGTATCTCCTGGAAGGTAGTATTTTAAGCTCTCCGGAAGGTGAGATACGCTGGCTAATATCCATGTGCAATTCTTTTGCAACTGCTTGAGATCCCCCTGGTATAAATCATCACATATCAGCTGGTTAGAGTCCACCCACTGATCATCAAATACTGCCACACCTGTTTGTGCAACCGGTCCGGTAAGGACGATACCGAGATCGGTTAAGTCATCACCTTTCCCTGAAGGATTTTCTTGTGGAAGGTGTAACCACGCAATATTAAAACCGGCTCCCATCACAGTTTTGCCATCGATTACAGTGAACTTTGTATGGCTGTGGGGCATGCTGCCTTTGTAATTGGCAAGCTCCACCTTCCAACCAATGGCTGGATCTTCCATGGTTGGTAGACCCACATCCGCAAAATCCTGGACCACATTCCAGATTTGGTCTCCATTTTCCAATGTAGACATGCTGGGATAGTTTCCGAGAAGGATTTTTATGGTCAGTCCGCGCGGGTATGCCTCCGGATTCGCTTTTACCTTTTGATATAGATCAGCGATCGCTCGAGCCATCTGGCTGCCTGGGCTGAGGTTGTCCACATCTTGATCCCACTGCATATTTGAAAATAGGATCTCATATTGCGCTTTACTGAGGATGTCTGCTAACTGATCGTATCCGGTTCTCTCCCCAGGCGGTAAGGTATAAAACTCAGGTGCCGGATTGGGCATGAATACAAACCCAACGAAATGGTTTCCACAGAAAGGGCTCTTGTAATCGGCCGGGTGGAATTCTCCACTCTGGACCACATTGAGGACAGCTTTCATTGGATCAGATAAAGCTGTTTCATCGCATTGATAAACTGGTTGAGTCGAGTATTGTAACGCTACATTTCCATCCAGTGCATCGATCCAGGCCAGCTGAATTTCACCGCCCTGGGTACCAGCAGCCTCCTGTTGAACATCAGAATACAATGGTCTTACAATTGATGGCTCAGTCCATCCCTCGGGTAAGCGGATGGTTTCCATCAGAGCAGCTCCAGTCCGTATAGTTCCATAAATATCAGTCCACTGATCTGAAGCATAAAGCAGGTGTGTATGACCATTCGGATCTTCGAAGATGGAAGGCCGGTTCTGACAGCTCGCAGAGTCTACGAGCTCCAAGGGAATACTGGTTGACAAATAGGATAACTCATTGTTCACTCCACACCAGGCAGTTTGTAGATCACCATTCTGATTTGTGAACACTTCGGCAGAGCTTCCCTCACCGACCTTCTGAGGAGCATCCCATTCTCCCTGACTGAACTTGACCAGCGAAATGTTTCCGGGAGAATCTTGCCCACCCGACATCACCAGCCAAAATTCACCTGGCTTGCCGGCTGCCAGGCGTGGCTTGGTTGTAGCCAATTCTGTAGAGAGGCATCCTTGCAACCCTGTATCCGCATTGTTTGCGCTTGCCCAGGTTGCATAACCTGTAGCTCCTGTGCCTGCCTGCCATGCTGCCATCAATGTGCCGTCCTCTGCCAGGGCAAATGCTGGCCAGTCATTTTGAGCTGTTGTGGAGGCTGTTGCACAGGCTTGCCCGTCTGCGGCCAGGCTGATTGGTTCACCGCACGAGCTGTTCTGGCAGCGGTTGAACCAAATTTCTCCGTTTTCTGACCAGATTACATAGGCTTCACCATCATTTCCAAGGACTACCTGGGGGTGCTGCGATTTTTCCTGGGAATTCTTGGAGACGTTGATGGGTCCGTTCCAAATCATGGATCCCTCTACAGTGGACTGCTGAAAAGCAAGCAGAATCTCACCAGATCCATTCGGCCAGGTTGCAGCCATGATCTGCGGCCCCACGGCTAATCCCACGGTTGCCCCATCCTGGGAGGTAATATCATTGCTGATCAGATGCGATTCTAACCAATGTACACCCTGGGTCGGATTACTTAGATTGGTCGTAACACTTCCTGGGTAAATCGTCACAAAATCTGTTGCCGTTCTAATAAAAGAAGCCACAGCCAGGAACAGCAGACTAAAAATCGTGATGGTCGTAATATCCTGCCACCGGCGTGGGGTAATCACTTCTGGTTGTTCTTCGGTGCGTTTCCGGCTCAGCCAGGCATAGATCAACCCGAGCAGACCGCCAGGTAATCCGTATATCGTTACCCCAGCCAGGATCAAAAATGCCAGCCCTTCCCATCCCCTCGATACTGCCGATGCGAACGATTCCCACCGCCATACCAGCACCCCAAATAAGGCACCACCCACCAGGCTGGCTAATAAATACCCCAGCCATGCGATCCAGGCGTAGCGTAAGCGGAGGGTGATCAGCGATAGCGTTGCTCCATTTAATAACCCAAATAGGCCTCCAACCAGTGCAAAAAAGGCGATGTATGACGCAGGATCCCTGAGAGATCCATTGTTATACAGGCTCATCAGACCGAGTAAAAGCAATATTGGAACTACCAGGATGCCCTGGCTGATCCAGGTGGAATAAGCACCTCCCCATAAATACCGCTTTTGGTTGCCTACCTGGTCGATCTGGTGCAGTGTATAACCGCGCACTAACCCACCGACTGCTCCCCCCAGGCCTACGCCAATAAAAGTGAGAAAGATTCCCCATAACAGCCTGATAAGGGACTGCTCTTCTGGGACCAGGTTTATGATCAGCGAAAGCAACCCGCTTCTAAAGATGATGAAGGTCGCCAGGGCACTCGTAATTCCACCCAGGATAAAACCAGCTAGGCCAATCCAGAAGCTGCGCGAATAAGATCGTTTAGATGATTCCATTGGATAGAACTCCTTCAAAGTCGGCTTTTCGGAGAGTGCAGACTAAAACAGGGATCCGCAAGATACACGAGTGGTTGGATCGGGATCCAAAGTGAACTTAAAAAACATGATTCACAGATCGGTTATGGTATTCACGATTAGATAAAAATCTATGTTAACCACAAAGGATGTTAAGTACAAGATAATTTTGGTTCTATCCATTATATAAGATTTCTGCGGTTCTAGCAATTAATTACAATTCGTGGAGGGTTACATCAAGAAGTAATCGGTGGGGAGGCTGTTATTTGAACTTCATCGCCAGGCGTGGGTCAAGGGCATCGCGTAAGCCATCACCCAATAAATTGAATGAAAGCACCACCAGGATGATAAACAGTCCTGGGTAGAAGACCAGATATGGAGCAGTGAACACCTGGTTGCGTTCTGCACTCAACATAGACCCCCATTCCGGTGTGGGTGGTTGAGCACCCAATCCAAGGAATGATAGAGCGGCTGCATCCAGGATGGCAGTCGCAATCCCTAATGTGCCAATAACGATTAAAGGTGTTAGCGAGTTTGGCAATATCCGCTGAAATAGGATATATATCGTACTACCACCCAAAGCCCGAGAAGCTGAGACGAAGTCCATTTCGCGCGTGGTGAGGATGGCTGAACGGGTCACACGGGCGTAAGCGGGGATGGAGACGATAGCGATCGCCAGCAAAGCATTCGTCAACCCCGGCCCCAGGCTGGTCACGAGGGCAATGGCTAATAGGAGGGAAGGAAATGCCAACAGCACATCCATGAAGCGCATGAGTACATTGTCCACACCGCCCCCCATATAACCCGCGACTGCCCCGATGGCTGTACCCACAATAATTGCAAAGGTTACCGTGCTAAAACCGATGATCAGGCTTAACCTGGCTCCATATAAAACCCGGCTGAACTCGTCGCGTACATTCCCGTCAATCCCCATAATATGCTGCGGCTGGTCTGCAGGGCAACCCAGTAGGTGGATGCAGGGAGCCTGGCGTGGTTTCACTTTTTCCACCCCAATCAACACCTGCTGAGGATCATAAGGCGCCAATAATGGGGCAAAGATGGCGATTAACACCAGCAGACCCAGAATGATCATACCCAAAATTGCCGATCTTCGTTTGAATAAGCGCCGCCGGGCGGTCCCCCATAGAGAAACAGGTCTATCAGACCGAAGTTTCTCGGCCTGTAATTTCGCCACCTCACTGACGGATGGGGGTTTAGCAACCTCACTCATTCAGGTCAATCCAGCCGGACGCGTGGGTCAAGATAGATATAAGATATATCCACTATGAGATTTAATACCACAAAAAAAACAGCAATCACTACTGTAAAAGATTGGACGATGATGTAATCGCGGGCGGTGATGGCATCGTATAGAATTTTACCGACACCAGATAGGTTAAAGATCGTTTCTGTGAGGACTGCCCCGGCCAATAAACTGCCCAGGGACAGCCCGACGATCGTCACCAGAGGAAGAAGGGCATTACGCAAGGCGTGTTTCATCACCTGCGAATATCGCGAGGCACCCTTGGCACGCGCCGTGCGGATATAATCGGTCCCCAAAACATCCAGCATGCTGGAACGGGTCATGCGGGCGATCAGCGCAAGTGGGATCGTACCCACCGCAATTGCCGGTAAGATCATGTGCCTTGCCGCATCCCAAAAGATATCCCAGCGCCAGATCAGGATGGCATTCACCAGATTGAGGCGGCTGATGAATTCCAAAACGCCTGTTAAACCTTGTGAAGTCACATGCAGCCCCCAGACCACATAGAACGGATCTGGAGACATCCCGGGGCTAAGCCGACCAGAGGGTGGTAATTGGAAGGGGGTGCCTTTCAACAACAAAGCAAAGATATAAGCCAACATTAACCCCAGCCAGAATACCGGCATGGAAATACCGATGTTGGCTACCAGCATGGTGCCAATATCGACGGATGAGTTCTGACGCACCGCTGAGATGATCCCCAGTGGAATACCAAAAATAACGGCAAATAGCATGGCTGCAAAGGCCAATTCAAGGGTGGTTGGTAAGCGCTCGACCATCATTTGTGTCACAGGCCTACCGTAACGTAGTGAAACTCCAAAATCACCGCGCGCGATCTGACCCACATAGTCCACAAACTGGACCAGCTTGGGCTTATCGAAACCATAGCGGTGGTTAAACTCGGCGCACACGGTTGGGGTAGCCTTTTCACCCAGCATGGCACGGCAGGGATCACCTAACGCCCGGGCAAGGAAAAAGGTCACGACCAGGATCCCAAACAGGACGGGAATACTGGATAAGATGCGCCGCAGGATGTAAGTAAACATTTTTAGGAAAACCCCCGGTGGAGGGATAAATCTCCACCGGGGAAGATCGGATAATCTTAGTTATTT
>Ga0315283_10003330_pt1 | contig 13679 bp, 13 predicted proteins | sample YL17G09_0_MG_FD_204541 | JGI IMG/M metagenome (GOLD analysis project Ga0315283, IMG submission 204541) | Sediment microbial communities from Yellowstone Lake, YNP, Wyoming, USA - YL17G09_0 | ecosystem: Environmental > Aquatic > Freshwater > Lake > Sediment | place: USA: Wyoming | collected... | reverse complement strand
GTTATTCAGGATAAAGAAAAATACATTGATATCTACGTGGTAAAACGAGAAAAGGCCTTCGGCCACAATTCCCTCAAAGTATGGACTGTTTTGTTTGGGGATATTGATTAATTATAAATAGTTTGTGTAAACAACAATCGACCTGGTTAGTCTTTGTTTATTAAATACATTAATAGCTGAATTGTTTACAACCTGTCGCACCCTCCAATCTCATTTTCTTCATATCCCTCTGTTGGTGATAAGTAATTTATATTTTCAGATAGTTTAGATTACAGGCAGCTAAAAAATAGGTTATATTGGTAGAATGAAATTTGACTAGAAATTAATCAAAATGAGTTTCATCGAAAGTTTAAAAATAGTCAATAATCCAAATTGCCTGAAAGGATGCAATAAAGAAGAAAGACTGGAAATCGCTGAAAACGATCTTTGTCAGGGAACTGCCTCTGTTGATGATCAGTTGCCAACTCGTTGTGTTGGAGAGTGGGCCATTCAAAAGATATATTTACTGGTGCAGTATTTTGGCATATTCTCCAACGGAATGAAAAATAAGTGGTCTGGGAAATTGAACTATATTGAGATTTGCAGTGGTCCGGGAAGATGCGTCAACCGTAAAAGTGGTGATGAGTTCAATGGAACCGCCCTTGCCATTATTGAACATTTAGCTTTTTCGAACCTCCGGAAAGCTCTTTTCATTGATTCAAATGAAATTGTCATTGATACTTTAAATAAGAGGATTGAGAAGCGAGGAGTAAAAAATGCAAAGGCGATACAAGGTAACTATAATAATGATACCGATCTTTGCATTAAAATTGGTCAAGAAATATCACAAGATAGCTTAAACTTTGTTTTTATTGATCCAACTGATTGTAGTGTACCATTCCAACTAGTAAAATCAATCAAGAAGTTGCTGCCTATGACGGACATAATTATCAATTTGGCTTCAATGACTGATTTTAACCGGAATGTGGTTAATGCTTTATTGAATCCTGAGAAGTTTTCTAAAAGCATTATTAAATATACACTATTTCTTGATAATGGGGACTTTTTTACTAACCCGGACAACATTGAACTTGCAAAGTTGCGTAAGTATGAAGAATTGCGTAAACAATTCAGAACAATGTATACTGTGAATCTTGGAAAACTTGGATACCAACATTTTGACTTTACATCTGTTAACGGGTATTATGATATTCTTTTTGCAACAGAACATGAAAAAGGTCTCGAGTTCTGGAGAAAAGCTACAGCAATTAGATTTGACGGACAAAGAAAACTATTTTAAAAATGGCAGAAACGAAGATTGAATGGACTGAGATGACCTGGAATCCTTCTACGGGGTGTACAAAGATTTCCTCCGGATGTAATCATTGTTATGCTGAGAAGATGTCGTTTCGATTACAGGCCATGGGTATGGATAAATATAGCGATGGGTTCAATTTACATTGGCATGAAGAAGAATTGAGACTACCCTATACCTGGAAAAAACCACGCAAGATATTCGTAAATTCAATGAGTGATCTGTTCCATGAAGATATGCCCCTGGATTTTATTAAGAAGGTATTCAGGGTAATGAATGATTGTCCACAACATACTTTCCAGGTACTGACAAAAAGAGCTGATATTCTTGCACAGTATTCTCCTTTACTCGAATGGACACCAAATATCTGGATAGGTGTTACCGTAGAAAGTAAAACGCTTGTTGATCGGATAGATTTTTTACGTGAAACGGGTGCTTATATTAAATTCCTTTCTTTGGAACCTTTATTAACAGCTCTTCCCAATCTTAACCTTCATGAAATCAACTGGGTAATAGTTGGCGGAGAAAGTGGACCAAGCGCCAGAATTATTAAAGAGGAATGGGTAATGGATATTAAGGATCAATGCAAATCATCAGGAATTCCATTTTTCTTCAAACAGTGGGGTGGAAAAAACAAAAAAGCGAATGGAAGCCTGCTGTACGGAAGATATTATAAACAATTTCCCAGGGTTGAATCTTCAACGCCAGCGTATTAATAGTATAGTATTGTAAGCTTCCCCTGCATTCGGGCATTTAGAATTAGATTCGACGAATTCCGAAGGGATGAATCAACAAACGAGTATTAATTTGATAAGATTTAAACACCTATGAAAAATGTTTTAAGTGAATTGTGAGAAGATTTGGTATAGAAAACCAAATCTAATAACTAATTGTTAATTTCTGATGTAAAATACTCAAACACCACTTTCCCCTTTACTTTTCCCACAACCTCCTGCAGTTCCTCAAGCGTGGCTTTCTGAATATTCTTCACACTCTTAAACTTCTGAAGCAGCAGTTGCGAAGAAGCTTCGCCTACGCCTACGATACTGGTGAGAGCGGTTTTGATAGTGCTTTTTTCATGGCGTTTACGGTAATGCGTTATCCCGAAACGGTGTGCCTCATCGCGCAATTGCTGGATAATCTTAAGAGTTTCCGATTTTTTATCGAGGTACATCGGCAGCGGATCTTCAGGATAATAAATTTCTTCGAGCCGTTTGGCAATGCCGATAATGCCGATGCTCCCACGCAGCCCAAGTTTTTCAAGGCTGTTGAGTGCTGCTCTAAGCTGACCTTTGCCACCATCCACCACGATCAGTTGCGGCAACGGCTGCTCTTCTTCCAGCACACGTTTGTAACGGCGGTAGATGATCTCTTCCATCGAAGCGTAATCGTCCGGGCCTTCCACAGTGCGTATGTTAAAGTGGCGATATTCCTTTTTTTCGGGTTTTGCATTCACAAAAACCACCATGGCAGCTACCGGGTATGAACCCTGGATATTCGAGTTATCGAAGCAATCGATTCTTACGGGAGGTTCGGTCAGCCGTAAATCCTTCATCATCGTCTGAAGCACGCGTTTACTGCGGCGTTCGGGATCAACAAGATCTTTCTGCCGCTGTTTTTCCATCTGGTAAAATTTAGCATTGCGTTCGGAGAGTTCAAGTAACTTTTTCTTATCACCGCGCTTTGGCATAACGAAAGAAACATCCGGCAATTCCAGATCCACCTTAAAAGGAACCAGTACTTCAGAAGCATTACTGCTGAAGCGCAGCCTGATTTCCGCTATTGCAAGTATCATTAGTTCTTCGGGACTTTCATCGAGTTTGCGGCGCATCTCTATGGTATGCGATTGCACGATAGCACCGCTTACCACTTTCAGAAAGTTGATGTAACCTGCAGAACTGTCTTCGACAAAGGAAAATACATCAACGTTATTGATAGCAGGATTCACCACTGTCGAACGGCTTTGGTAGCGATCGAGCAGGTCGATCTTCTCCTTTACCACCTGTGCTTTTTCATAAGCAAAGTCAGCGGAAAGGGTTTTCATCAGGCCAATCAATTGCTGTCGTACCGTGCTAATATTTCCGCGAATAATTTCTTTTATAGCCGTGATGGTTTGCTGGTAATCTTCGGCGCTCTGCAATCCTTCGCAGGGGCCCTTGCAATTGCCGATATGATATTCCAGGCATACTTTAAAGCGGCCTTTGCGGATATTGTTTTCGGTAAGGTTCAACATGCAATTGCGCAACGGATAAAGCTGCCGTACGAGATCGAGGATGGTATGCATCATCTTGCCTGAGGCGTATGGCCCGAAATATTCAGAGCCGTCTTTTATAAGGTTACGGGTAGGGAAAATCCGCGGAAAAGGTTCATTTTTGATGCATAACCAGGGATAAGTTTTATCGTCCTTCAGCATCACGTTATAGCGTGGCTGATAATTCTTTATGAGCGTATTTTCCAGCAGCAGTGCATCAAGTTCGGTATCCACAATGATTACACGGATATCAGTAATTTTCGAAACGAGTACGCGTACCTTCCCAATAAGGGATGAATCCTTATTAAAATACGAACTTACCCGTTTTTTAAGACTCTTAGCCTTGCCAACATAGATGATCTTGCCGTCTTTGTCAAAATATTGATATACTCCGGGTTTGTCGGGCAGTGATTTGAGAATCGTTTGAAGATGACTGGCTATGTCGCCGGTGGATTTGGCCATGGGGAATTATGATGTCACTTAAAATAAATTTGAAAATGTGAAAATGAAAGGATAATCTTAATAAAATTAAGCATACTCAAGTAGATCAAACTTTTCAAACCAATCAAATCTTCAAACTGTCAAACTATTCAAACTAATCAGACTTTCAATCAGCAATCTGGTTCATATGGTTCCAGCCCTGGGCAACGATTGGAATCTGCACGCCATCTTTCGAAACCAGGTTAGTGCCTGCACTCTCTGCCACAACATGTCCAATAATTGTGATTTCATGCAAATCTTTCAAAGCTTCATAATCGCTCATGGCAACGGTGAACAGGAGCTCGTAATCTTCACCACCGTTCATGGCGGCAGTTATCGGGCTAATGCTGAATTCCACTGACATTATAGCGGTTGACGGATCGATCGGTATTTTTTCCTCGTAAAGCACGCATCCTACTTTAGAGCGATCGCAGATATGCAAAATCTCCGAAGCAAGGCCGTCGGAAATATCGATCATGGCAGTAGGGCGAACACCAACTTCCTTCAGAAGTTTTACGATATCGAGACGTGGCTCGGGTTTAAGCTGCCGTTCGAGGATATAATCGTAGCCATCCAGGTCGGGTTGCATTTCGGGATTTGCTTTGAATACCTGCTTTTCGCGTTCGAGCAGGAGCAGTCCCATGTAAGCGCCGCCAAGGTCTCCACTTACGCATATCAGATCGTTTTCCCGCGCAGTGTGGCGGTATGTAATATCGCCCGGGTCAGCATCACCTATTACAGTGCCCGAAATCATGAGCCCTGCCACACCCGCAGTAGTGTCGCCACCAACAAGGTCTACATGGTAACGATCGCAAGCCATGCGTAAACCTTCGTATAATTCGTCGAGCGCTTCTACCGAAAAACGGTTCGAAACCGACAAACCGATTAATAACTGACGCGGAGTGCCATTCATGGCAGCAATATCTGAAAAGTTAACGGCAGCGGTTTTATAGCCAAGGTGTTTTAGCGGCGTATAGGACAAATCGAAGTGAACACTTTCAACAAGCAGGTCGGTGGAAACAAGTGTGCGTTTTGATCCGTTATCGATAACGGCGGCATCATCGCCATTGCCATAAATCGTAGAGGCATTGAGGGGCACTATACCCGATGTAAGATGACCGATAAGGCCAAATTCCCCCAATTCGGATAATTCGGTGCGTGGATTGCGTTCTTCCGGCATACTACTTTTTTTCTGCAAATGTACCAAATTCAATACAAATTTTGATCTGATTTCCCTTTATAACAAGCAAAGCAATACTTAAATACGGAAACATTTCTCTTTAATGCTTGTTATATATCAGGAAAAGGCAAATACATGATTCCTGTCTTGTTGAATTTGCTAATTTTGTTGTCTGTTTTAATTTAAACTATAATACTGCTACCATGGAAAAAGAGCAGAACAATATATTATTAGAAGAGGTAACTCATGGCGAATACAAGTACGGTTTTCATACGGATATTGAGATGGATATGGCCCCGATTGGGCTAAATGAAGATACGATCCGCTTTATCTCTGCGCGTAAAAACGAACCGGGTTTTATGCTTGAATACCGGCTAAGTGCATACCGTCATTGGCTTACGCTTACCGAACCGACCTGGGCGCATATTCACCATCCGCCTATCGATTACCAGGCAATTTATTATTACGCCGCACCAAAGCGTAATAAGGAATTAGCAAGCCTGGACGAAGTGGACCCTGAATTGCTGAAAACTTTTGCCAAACTGGGTATTTCGCTCAATGAGCAAAAAAGGCTCAGTGGTGTGGCGGTAGATGCGGTAATCGACAGTGTATCGGTAAAAACGACCTTCAGCGAAACACTCGGTAAACTTGGTATCATTTTTTGTTCGTTCAGCGATGCGGTTCAAAATCATCCCGAACTGGTGCAACAATACCTGGGCACAGTTGTTCCATCCAACGATAATTATTTCGCGGCGCTGAACTCAGCAGTTTTCAGCGACGGCTCATTCTGTTATATTCCGAAAGGCGTGCGCTGCCCCATCGAATTGTCCACTTATTTCAGGATAAATGCTGCCAATACCGGGCAGTTTGAGCGAACACTTATCGTAGCCGACGAAGGCGCTTACGTGAGCTACATGGAAGGATGCACGGCGCCTATGCGCGACGAAAACCAATTGCATGCAGCCATTGTGGAGATTGTAGCGCTCAAAGATGCTGAAGTGAAATATTCTACCGTGCAAAACTGGTATCCAGGCGATAAACAAGGGAAAGGTGGGATTTATAATTTTGTAACCAAACGGGGAATCTGCAAAGGCAATCATTCCAAGATATCATGGACGCAGGTGGAAACCGGGTCAGCCATCACCTGGAAATACCCGAGTGTTGTTCTTATGGGGGATCATTCGGTGGGTGAGTTTTATTCTGTGGCGGTAACCAATAACTACCAGCAGGCCGATACCGGCACCAAGATGATTCACCTTGGGAAAAACACAAAAAGCACTATTATCTCTAAAGGGATTGCGGCTGGTTTCAGTAGTAACAGCTACCGGGGCCTGGTAAAGATGACCAAAAGGGCTGAAAATTCCCGTAACTTTTCGCAGTGCGATTCACTGTTGCTTGGCGATAAATGCGGCGCCCATACCTATCCTTATATCAAAACAGAAAACGCATCTTCTATCGTAGAACACGAAGCCACCACTTCAAAGATCTCGGACGATCAGTTGTTCTATTGCAAGCAACGCGGAATTAGCACCGAAAATGCCATAGGACTTATTGTGAATGGCTATGCAAGGGAAGTTCTGAAACAATTGCCAATGGAATTTGCTGTAGAAGCTCAGAAACTTTTGTCATTAAGTTTGGAAGGAAGCGTAGGGTAAGTTAAAAGTTAAAAGTTAAAAGTTAAAAGTGATAAGTTGTAAGTTGTAAGTCGTAAGTCGTAAGTTAAAAGCGAAATTCTAGCAACCAGCAACCAGCAACCAGCTAACAGCCAACAGCCAACAGCCAACGGCCGAGGGGAAAAGATAAAAGATAAAAGTAAAAAGATAAAAGTCAACATCCTAATTGCCGACAGCTAAAAGCTAACAGCCAACGGCCAACAGCCGAGGGGAAAAGATAAAAGATAAAAGTAAAAAGATAAAAGTTAAAAGTGATAAGTGATAAGTTGTAAGTTGTAAGTTGTAAGTTGTAAGTTGTAAGTTAAAAGCAAAATTCTAGTCACCAGAGACCAGAGACCAGCGACCAGCGACCAGCGACCAGCGACCAGCCAACAGCCAACGGCCACCAGCCACCAGCCACCAGCGACCAGCCAACAGCCAACGGCCAACAGCTAACAGCCCTTTTTTAAAACGAATATCAAATAAAAAATAGCAATGCTCAGTATCAAGAATCTTAAAGTAGCGATCAATGGGAAGGAAATTTTAAAAGGAATTAATCTGGAAGTGAATGCCGGTGAAGTACATGCCATTATGGGTCCGAACGGAACCGGGAAAAGTACTTTGGCTTCAGTTATTGCCGGACGGGACATTTACGAAGTTACCGATGGAGAGATCACATTTAAAGGAAAAAATCTTTTTACACTATCTGCGGAAGAACGCGCCTGCGAAGGGATCTTCCTGGGGTTTCAATACCCGGTGGAAATTCCAGGCGTAAGCATTAGCAATTTTCTGCGCACAGCTGTAAACGAGCAACGGAAATACCGCGGGCTGGACCCCATGCCGGCCAGTGAGTTCCTGGCAAAGATGGAAGAGAAAAAGAATTTACTCGAAATACATGCCAAACTTGCCAGTCGTTCGGTAAATGAGGGATTTTCGGGTGGAGAAAAGAAGAAAAACGAAATATTCCAGATGGCTATGCTGGAGCCTCTGCTGTCGATTCTTGATGAGACAGATTCCGGACTCGATATCGATGCATTGCGTGTAGTAGCATCCGGAGTAAACAAGTTGCGGAGGAAGGACAATGCCACCATCGTAATAACACATTATCAGCGCTTGCTGGAATACATCGTACCGGACATCGTACACGTGCTTTACGAAGGAAAGATTGTAAAAACCGGTGGTCGCGAATTGGCGCTTGAACTGGAAGAGAAAGGATATGAATGGATAAAGAAGGAAATTTAAAGCAGGCAACTATGATAGACCTGGTAAAAGAAATATCGCTGAAGGACAGCATCATCAGTTTGTTTGAAGAAAAGCAGGCTGTGATCGGGAAAAACGATACACCTGCTATTGCCAGACGCAGGCAGGATGCATTCAGCCATTTTAAAAAACTCGGCTTTCCCCATACTAAAATGGAGAAATGGAGGGGTACCGATCTCTCCAAATCCCTGAGCGTGGAATACACGCATTACCTGGAACCTTTTCAGCAGGATGTGGATGTCGAGAACTTATTCAAGTGTGAAGTCCCGAATTTCGAGACCTATCTGGTTACCCAGCTCAATGGCTGGTATACCTACCGGAATTCGGCGCTTAAAACACTTCCTAACGGAATGATCGTCGGAAGTCTTGCCAAAGCATTTGAAGTTTACCCCGACCTGGTTAACAAGCATTACGCGCAATATGCTGATGATAGCTCCGATGGGCTTATTGCCCTGAATACCGCTTTTGCACAGGATGGAATCTTCATTTATGTGCCCGATAATGTTTCAGTTTCCGACACCGTGCAAATGGTGAACATTATCGATCACGATCAGAATCTTTTCGTGCAAGCCCGGAACCTGATTGTTATCGGGAACAACAGCAAACTTACACTGGTTCAGTGCGACGACTCTATAGATCACCGTGTAAGTTTTATCAATTCAGTGACGGAAGTGAGTATTGGCGAAAACGCAACACTCGATCATTATAAGCTTCAGAACAAGGATGAGCAATCTACCGTTGTCAATACCATCTTCTTCGACCAGCAAGCCGGCAGCGAGCTATCCTCAAATGCTATCAGTCTGAATGGCGGTATTATCCGCAACGACACGCGGGTGAAGCTGGGGGGTGCTGATTGCCAGGCGAATATATACGGCCTGTACCTGATGGATAAGGATCAGCATATTGATAACCAGGTTTTCGTGGACCATGCAAGTCCTCACTGCGATAGCAACGAACTCTTTAAAGGTATTCTGGACGATCATGCCAGTGGTGTTTTCAATGGTCATGTACTGGTGCGGAAAGATGCTCAAAAGACGAATGCTTATCAGAAAAACAAGAACATCCTGCTATCCGATAAGGCTGTAATTGATTCCAAGCCATTTCTGGAGATATATGCAGATGATGTAAAATGCAGCCATGGCGCCACTGTTGGCCAGCTCGATTCAGAAGCCATGTTCTACATACGCTCCCGCGGCATCAGTGAAACAAATGCCCGGATGTTGCTGATGTATGCTTTCGCTGCAGAAGTTGTAAATAAGATCACAATTCCCGAACTGCGGCAACGCATCGACGATATGGTGAAAAAACGCCTGCGTGGCGAACTTTCCATCTGTGATCAGTGTGTTCTGCACTGCAGCAGCCAGGAGAAGAAAATAAAGTTTAAAATTGACATGAGTAAGATATGAGTTAGGTAGAAGGGAGAAGGTGCGAGGGCGATGGGCGAGTGGGTGAAGATGTGAAGATGAGAACTTAGCGCAGCGATCTCACGAGCGAAGCGAGTAAAATGAGAAGATGTGAGGATGTGAGGATGTGAAAATGTGAGGATGTGTGAATAAGGGGAAAAATGTAAAATGAAAAATGAAAAATGAAAAAATACTCTTTGACTCCCCTTCGTCAGGCTCAGGGCAGGCTTCTTAGGATACTAATGTGACCTAATGTGCCTATTGTGGTTCAAAAAACGAAACACATAGCACAGGGACAAGGGACTAGGGATGAGGGAAAAAATGCAAAAATGATTTAAAAATGTGAAAATGTGAAAAGTAAATAAAGTTTTAACCACGAATTCTGTAAACAAATTTCAGGCAAGTACAACCTTTAACCTTTAACCTTTATCCTTTAACCTTTAGTCAGATGCACCCGGCACCGGGCAATCAACACATTTCACTTGGCACCTGGAACCCGGCACTTTGAACAAATATTTTAATTATAACAATTAACATTAAGAGACTAATTGTGTACACAAAACTGACATCAGGCGCAATCCGGCAGGACTTTCCAATATTATCCAGGCAGGTTTATGGCAAGCCACTTATTTATTTCGATAATGCTGCAACCACGCAGAAGCCACGCCAGGTAGTTGAAGCTATTTGCAAATATTACTACGAGGGAAATGCTAATGTGCACAGGGGCGTTCATTACCTGAGCCAGCAAGCCACAACCGCTTTTGAAGGGGTTCGTGCGCAAATCGTCACCTTTATCAATGCACGAAGCAGTCGCGAACTTATCTTCACCAAAGGGACTACAGAATCAATCAATCTCGTAGCTTCCAGTTTCGGGCGGATGATGAATGAGGGCGACGAAATTGTCATTTCAGCCATAGAACACCATGCGAATATTGTTCCCTGGCAAATGCTTTGCAAAGAAAAGAAAGCCCATCTCCGTGTTATTCCTGTTTTGGATAATGGTGAACTGGATATGGAAGCATACGCGGGATTACTGAACCAACATACACGCATAGTGGCCATAACGCATGTTTCTAACACCCTCGGCACCATTATCCCGGTAAAGGAAATGATCGCTACAGCGCATTCACTGGGTATTCCGGTATTGGTGGATGGTGCGCAGGGATTGTCGCATATGCGAGTGGATGTGCAGGATATGGATTGCGATTTTTATTGCTTTTCGGGACATAAGATGTATGGGCCGATGGGCATCGGAGGGCTTTACGGAAAGGAAGAACTGCTGAACCGCATGCCACCATACCAGGGCGGAGGAGAGATGATTGACCAGGTTACTTTTGAGAAAACTACTTACAATGAATTGCCATTCAAGTTCGAAGCCGGCACTCCGAACGTGGCAGATGTGATGGGTTTCGGCGCTGCTATTTCCTATATTGATGATTTGGGAATGGAGAATATCGGCAAATGGGAATCGGAATTGTTGCAATACGCCACTTCGGAACTTAAACAAACCGGCGACATTACGATTGTTGGCGAAGCTAAACACAAAACCTGTGTGATTTCATTTCTCATCAACGGCATTCACCCTTACGATGCAGGGACTATCCTGGATCATCTCGGGATAGCCATCCGCACGGGGACACACTGCACACAACCCATCATGGATCGCTTTGGTATACCCGGAACCATGAGGGCATCCTTCGCTTTTTACAATACCAAAGCCGAAATTGACGAACTGATAAAGGGAATTGAACAGGTAAAAAAAATGTTCAGATAAGTGAAGAAGCTGGTTTGTTGAATGTTTAAAACTTAGCTTTACAATTATTAGCTTAATAAATATGAAAATCAGGGAAACAATTAATCAGATTATTACTGAATTCAACAATTTCGACGATTGGATGGATAAGTATAATTATTTGATTGAGATGGGGAAATCGCTGCCCCTGATAGAGGACAAATACAAAACAGAAAACAACCTGATTGTCGGGTGCCAGTCGCGGGTATGGTTGCATGCTTCGTATGCTGATAGCATAATTATATTTACAGCCGATAGCGACGCCGTAATCACCAAAGGCATAGTTTATCTGCTTATCCGCGTTTTCTCCGGCCATACTCCTGATGAAATCATCGAAGCACAAACTGAATTTATTGATATTATAGGCTTGCGCGATCATCTTTCGCCTACCCGCTCCAACGGCCTCGTATCCATGATAAAACAGATCAAGCTTTACGCCCTTGCCTATAAAACCAAGGAATCTTTAAACATATAAGTCATGCGGAACCCGGAGGAAACAATTCAGATAGGAGAGCGGATAATTCAGGTGATCAAAACAATTTACGACCCTGAGATCCCCGTTAATATATACGACCTTGGGCTCATCTATGAAGTGCATGTGGATGACGACGGCATGGCACATGTAAAAATGACGCTCACAGCACCCAATTGTCCGGAAGCGGAAAGCATTCCTGTGGAGGTTCACGATAGGGTGCTGGAGGTGGATGGCGTATCTGATGTTAATGTGGAACTTGTGTTCGATCCACCCTGGGATCAGGGGATGATGTCGGAAACTGCACTGCTGGAGCTTGGATTCCTCTAATTGTTAATTGTACTGCCGGGCTGACTTTGAGTCACCCCGTCAGTAAGGCCACAGCGGAAAGGGATTTTTTAATCAGGCTGTAGCCTGAATTGATATGAGCGAATGTGGCTGAGCCTCAGCCGAACCGGGGGCAGCGAAGATTTATTGTTGAAAGCTATCGCCTGAATTGAGATGTTCGGGTCAGGCATAAGTTAAGCCCCGCTAAGCGGAATTTGTAATTCCGCTCTGAACACCAGATAATTTGCAATTATCTATTTACATATCATATTTTTTTTCAATTTTTCAATAACAACATCACGATATTTTCCACGAAGGTCTGAGGTTTCGCATTAACTTCTTGCCGTTCTAAAAGCGATTAGTTCAGCCGTGTTATAAATCCGTTTGAAATTTTTTAGTTTGAGTCCGTTATAAAGGTCCTTGTCACCAGTCCATAAATAACCTTTGAGATGTTTTGTTAAGGCAATAAAATCAGAATCATCAATGTCAATGTCGGCTGAAATTTCTTCTGCAGCTAGCCAGGTCTTTTCGGGAATAAGTTCTTCGTTAATGAATTTTATTTTCGAAAATATTGTGAACCGGGATTCTTCAAGTTCGCTGTCCGAAAGTTTTGAAATCCGCTTGAGTTTTTCCCAATGCTTTTCAATTTCGTGTCGCATGTAACTGCAACTATAAAATTCAAAAACATCTTCAGAGTTAAAAAGCAGGTCGCCAATTGTTCCTTTGGTATTTAGCAGTCCGCTAAAAATAATATTTGTGTCAACGATTATTTTCACTTGATAAATCGGCTACGGTTTTTTGTCCACCAACCTTTCTTAACTTCTTTTGCAAGTTTGTCCACATCAGATTGCCTGGCTTTGGATTTTGAAGTAGCTTCTTTATAGCTCAAATAGTCAATAAGGCGCTGCAGTCCTTCAGTGTCCACATAGGATGGCAACCGAATTATCACTTCAGTATTTGTTCTTTCTATTAGCATTGTTCTTCAATTTTATTTCTTCAAAGATACGGAAAGAATAGTTTCGGTATAGCAGTCATCTTTTTATTAGCACGTTCATCAAATAATGGCAGGTAATGTTTCGCAGTTTCAGGCAGGGAGATTACCCCCGCTGAGCGGAATTTAGCTTCGCTGAACTCACTGCGTTAGGTTGTAATTCCGCTCTGAACACCAGATAATTTGCAATTATCTATTTACACATCATATTGTTTTCCAATTTAACGAAACCGGTATTAGTCATGAAATCCTTTTATATCTGCATATTTTTTGAAGTCACGGATTGTTCCGCTTAAATCATTTTTACTTCTTCTTGCCAGTAAATGAATATGCTTCGACATGATGACCCAGGCAAATAGTTCCAATCCTTTTTAATTCCGGCAATACCGTAAACTTTCAATAACAACATCGCGATAAACCGGGCGAGTGAACAGATCAATCCGGTAAACAATCTGGAACGTCAGGTAATAAGCTGCTCATTGATCTTTTATTTGATAGCCGGTTGGCATAGAATTGGATTTATCTTTCTCCAGATTTAATGTTTTTTAAACCAGGTTATGGGCGGAATTACAAATTC
>Ga0315283_10003329_pt1 | contig 13679 bp, 13 predicted proteins | sample YL17G09_0_MG_FD_204541 | JGI IMG/M metagenome (GOLD analysis project Ga0315283, IMG submission 204541) | Sediment microbial communities from Yellowstone Lake, YNP, Wyoming, USA - YL17G09_0 | ecosystem: Environmental > Aquatic > Freshwater > Lake > Sediment | place: USA: Wyoming | collected... | reverse complement strand
GAACCCCCAACGTATACGTTGGATATTTTTAGAGGATTTTCGATGTGTGTTGCGGTTCCTGCAGAAGTGCTGGAGATAAAAGAGGGGAATGTCGGGGTTGTCGATTACGGCGATCTCCGTCAGGAAGTTAGACTCGACCTTGTTGATGTCAAAATCGGCGAGTTCGTATTAGTCCATGTTGGTTTTGCTATCCAGAAGCTCTCCAGGGAGGAGGGACTGGAGACACGGGAGCTGTTCAAAGAGGTTTACGCCGCAATGGAGGATTGATGCACGAATACTCCATTGCCTATGACTTATATGCAACCACCCGCAAGGCTGCAATCGAGAACAATGCAAGCCAGGTGAAAAAGGTAAGTGTTGAAGTCGGAAAGATGGCTATGGTAAACCCGGAACAGGTAGTTTTTCTATTCAATACAATCAAAGAAGAAGATCCTCTTTTTACCAATACAGTGCTCGAATGCAGTGAGCAGCCGGCCCGGACCAGGTGTGCGTGCGGATATGCCGGCGATGAAATTTTTATCTGCCCCAAATGCGGTGCACTTCCCGAACTGGTCAAAGGCAGGGAAATTGTGGTAACCAGCGTGGAGATCGAGGTGGCTGATTAAATGAAAGTTAACATGATGCATGGTGCCGGGGGGGAAGTGATGGGAGAACTCCTGCAGACTCTCACAAAATTCAGGAACAACAATGCCGGCGGTATCGGTCTGGAAGCAATGGATGACGGTGCCGTGATACCGTTTTGTGGCAAAAACCTCGTTTTTACGACAGACTCCCACGTCGTACGTCCCATTTTTTTTCCTGGCGGTGACATCGGCAGGATCTCTGTCTGCGGGACTATTAACGATCTTGCAATGATGGGCGGCAAGCCCATTGCTCTCTCGTGCGGCATGATTATTGAAGAGGGGTTTGAGATTGATGACCTCGCCAGAATTGTTGCCTCAATGGATGAAGCCCTCGGTGAAGCAGGGGCAAACCTTGTGACAGGCGATACAAAAGTCATGGAGAGGGGTGCGCTTGACGGGATCGTGATAAATACTGCCGGTATCGGGATTGCAAAGACGATTGTGAGGGATAATGGTCTTGTGCCCGGCGATGTGATCATTGTTTCGGGCACACTTGGCGATCATGGAATTGCAATAATGGCTCACCGTGAAGGATTTGATCTCGGCGAGCAGATAAAGTCCGATGTTGCTCCCCTCTGGGGAATGATGGAACAGGTGCTCGAGGCCGGCACTATTCACGCGATGAAAGACCCGACACGGGGTGGATTTGCCAGCGCAATTAACGAGATGGCAAAAAAAAGCGGTGTATCTATCCGGATCCAGGAAGAAAAACTTCCCATGCAAAAAAGTGTCAGGAGTGCGGCAGGTATGCTGGGTATCGATCCGCTTGAGGTTGCAAACGAAGGCAAGGTCGTTATGGGAGTTCCTCCTTCATGTGCGGATGCCATCCTTGCTGCCCTGCACTCACACAAGTACGGGAAGAATGCCGCTATTGTTGGCAGGGTTACCAAAGGTGCCCACGTTATCATGGAAACGGCGATTGGTGGCGAACGATTTATTGAACCGCCCATGGGTGACCCGGTTCCACGGGTATGCTGATACTGACAACAAATCAGTTTTTGCATGTTAGAGTGCTATTCCCATCGAATCAAAAAAAGTAGGGAATAGTGTCATTTTATCACCAACTTTTTCAAAATATTCGACAGGAAAAAAGAAATAATTCGATAACCAGAATATTTTTTTTTAAAAAGTGAAATGGTGATTGAGATAATCTTAATTCGGTGTATGTTCACCGGATTCGTTATATCGCATTTTGGGGACGCCACAGCGGCGGGGACGAGCTAAACGCGAGGCCCCAGGAGCGTATAAGCAAGATATTCTCTTCAAAAAAAAACCGAGATTTTTAGTCGCTAGAATGTGACTATACCTAAAAAAGTATTATCCGCATCCGCCCGCAGAAGCTGCCGAGGGGGTGGTGGAAAGGATTGTTTTGCATTCGGACGGGGCAGTGTCGAAGCTGTTGCAGATTGCCGTTTTATAGGCCTCAGGTGTCCGGGCTCCGGTATATTTTACCCCATTGATAAGCAGGGTCGGAGAGGCAGTAGCACCATTCTGGTTTGCATCTGACTCATCTGTCTTGAGCATCCCAAGTCCATCGGAACCTGTTGAACACGTTTCAATAGCCGCTGTATCGATTCCCAGACCTGCACTTGTGTTTCTCCAGCAGGTATTCAGGCTCGTGAGGTTTTGTGAAAGGGGATAACAACGGGCGTTAAACGTATCCAGGTAGTCCCAGAATTTTTGGGGATACGTCTTCTGGATACAGATTTGTCGAAGGTCTTCCTGTGCTTCTGATAATCCATGCAGTGACTGGACCGAGTCGACGGTCGATCCACGGACAGTTGTAATATACCGTACATTTATATCTGCTTTTGTTCCCAGCAAGCTGACGACAGGCTTCATGGCGCTCTCAGCCTGGGTTCCATAGGGACAAAATGCCATCACATAGAGATCAACAGAAGGACGGACTGTTTTCACTGGTGCAGGTGCGGGCGTTGGCTTTTGTGGTGAGGTTCCAACAGAAGCGCTCAAATTAATGCCACTCGTAAAGAGCATCGTACAGTCTTTTGTCGTATATATGGTAACATCCTGAGACTGGTAGGTTCCATGGATCTCGTACATTCCCCGGCTTTCCGAAACAGACTTGAATGCGACCGATGTACCGGGCTGGACCAGGTTTTCATTTGCGTAACCAATCACTTTCTCTGCACAGGGCTGGATTGGAACTGCTGCAGAATTACCTGATGGTAACAGCATGATAACAAGAAAAACGATGAGAATTGCCACAATCCCGACAATCGCAACCAGCGTACTTTTCCCGAATAAAGCGCCACTTTTCTGTGAATTTGAATCAGGAGAAATATCTCCTGACTTTTTTTTGTCCGAATTTTGTTGTGTCAAGCCAATTACTCCAATAAATTTCGTCCAGAGAATGGATGGTACCTATATTTTCTGGTTTGTTTAAATTTTTTTATCTTCAATCGGGATCACATATTCAGGAATTTGAGCGCATTTTAAAGCGCAATTATTGAAAAAATTGCCTTTATGTCAGGATGTATCCCTTGTGTTTAAAAAAATTGGCTTTGTAGAAATCATGGGAAAATTGTTCTGACACTCTTTTGGGCAGCGGCAACCTTTAACTCCGCTCCGCTGGGGTATCCATGAAAAATGCTATTGCTCTCTGGATGTTGACGAGAGATTCTCTTTTGGAACGGGAGAAATAGAGAGATGGGGTGAAGGAGATGCTCCCCTTGGGTTGCCTCCCCCTCGTGGGGAGAGAGGGGGTCACCCTCATAGCCTTTCTAAAAGATTGGAGTGTGCCAGATTTTCTACAGAGCCAAAAAATTATTACTCGAATTATTACCCTCAAGGTAAAGGGATATCCGTACTAAAATCCCATTAAAAAATATATTTCAGCAGGAGATCGAGTGCTTCCATTTCCCGTTTTCCCCCGCACTTCTTTACAATGGCAGTATGATACCCGATAAGCTGTTGTAATTTCGGATCCTGGTTCTCTTTATATCTCGTAGCATGCACCGTTGCATCGATGATACTGTTGAAACCCCGGTTTACCGGGTGAACAGATACCCCTTCAATTATTTCTTTGATGAGGGTAAGCCGGACCATCATCGCTTCATTGGTTTTGTGCTCAACGGTTGCAGTGAAAGCAGCCCACGCATCAGGATTTGAAAGACGCTGCATTATCCGGCCATTCACCGGTTCATCGATAAATGATTCCCGGGGCAGGTCTTCAAACGCGGTCCTGACAAAGAGGACCGGGTCGTGCACAAAGTTTGCAATAACCCATCCATCCCGTTCGATATTCTGCGCTGTATGGCTCCCGGTAAAGAGGACCATTGTTATGTTGTTGTTGCGGAGATGGATTCCCATCGGTGCTGCATTGCATGCCGTGGTGGCAATAATTTCATTAATGCCTTCTCTTAAGAGTCCCATGACCAGCCTTCTCCGAGTGCAATGAACAGTGATGCAATGAGGATATCTGCAATCGATCCCGGGTTGATGTCCCGAGCTATACAATCTTCATCGAAATCTTCCAGTGAGCGTTTGCCGTCAAGCACCTCGCGGGCGGTGAGCATGACTTCGCGGGCAACTGCCATCCCGTGTTTTTTTACAATAAACGTGTCTGTCTCAGACGCAAGAAGGGTAAGGAAGGTAGTGACAATTGCCTGCCGGCCCGGGCCATATTGTTTAAGGAGATCTGCTCCCCTCCGGGTCAGGGGAAATCCTGTCACCCATTCCCGTGCGACCATGTCATTTTCCGCTGAATGCCGCATTATTTCAAGGAGTGTTATATCACGGTCCCGGATTATGGTGAGGGTATGGGGATCATTCACATCGAGATCATCGGTTGCTTTCATCTTCACCGATGTCATGGCAAAAGCCTTATAGAACGCTACCGCGTCTGACACATCGGTCTTTTCTATTGCTGATAATGCACCGGGAATACCTTTGCCATAGAGTAAAGGAATGAGCAGGATAAATGTGCCAAAATGGGTGTTTCCCCCTTCATGACAATTGGTATCGCGGACGGCATGCTTGATGATCTCGCCGATCCGCCCGACTCCTGTCTCCGCCTCTTCAAGTGCCGGCCGGGCAAAGATGACAGAGGCTAAAAAATGTTCGAGGCGGGTTTCTGAATAGTCATGACAACGGTCTACGTTTCCCGGCTTTGGGTAAGCGCAGACTTCCAGCGTCATTGCGAGTTGTGCCCGGTCAACTGGTCTCATCAGAAGGCATGTCATGGAATACACGGCTCATTATCGTATCTGAGAGATCACGTTTCAGGCGCATATATTCTTGCCGGGAAAGTCCCTCCTGCTTGAGCGTCATGTCACGGAACATGCAGGGAGACGATGTCTTGCAGCACCATGCAAGGCTGCCAAAACAGGTCTGGTTTCCGTTTTTCAAGGGGGTATCCATGACCGTATCAAGTTTCAGCCTGATGTACTCTTCTTTTGGCAGATGTATCCGGGAAAGTGTGGGGATCAGGGGGCACTCTTTGACGGGCATGCAGCAAAAGGCAAGAGCGCGGATATCTCCTCCCCTGCACAGCTGTTTGGGAGAGTTATACCAACCTTCTTCCACGGCATACCGGGAAATAGCTGCATCAAGGCCGGATAGTGTCCGGATATCAGATTTGCGGGCAAGAGACACCATGTCTGCCCCATGCGAGAGCATCTCGCGCATCTTATCAAAGGTATTTATTGAATTATTCGCGATCAGCATAAGCGGGCAGCTGTTCCGGATCTGGCGGAGTTTTGGAGCCCCGAAGTCCATGAGGTCGATATGCAGGATATCTGCACCTGCTTCCCAGAGTTTCCGGGCAAGGAGGCGGTCATCAGCGGCCACACCGGCACGGATTTTTACAGAAACCGTGACACCTTCTGATTTGAGTACCCTGATAACTGCCAAAAGGTCTCCCGGTTTATGCAGGTATTGTTCCCCGCAACCGACGGCAATCATTTCCGGCTGGCGGCAATGAGCATCTATTTCATAGACAATACTATCTCCCAGGGCTTGTGCAATGACACGGAAAGATTCGGGTTTACTGCCCCGCAGGTTGATCCCGGTCACCACCGGGCCCTTTTCCAAAAGAGCGACCTGTTTTTTGAGTTCTTCTACCGGATCATCATACAAAAATTCTTTTCGATTGCCCCCGGCAGCCATGACCTTTGCTGCTTCCATGGTCGGTTGATCGATGGCGTATCCCCCGATAAATGCAGCACCGATATGTTCAGCCCGTGCAAGGACGTACGCAGCATCAACTATTCCGGCCATGGATGCAACAGTAACCGGTGTCCTGACAATCCGATTGTTAATGAGCAGGCCAAAACGCTCGAAGGCATCCATCATAGATTCATATACATTAAAACTCTTCAAAGAAATTACTTTGCATAGATTGTACCATGTAAGTCGTCATTTGGTGGAGTTTTATATTTTCACTCTATCCTCGCAATTACTCCTTTACCGCAAGTGCTGAACCGGGATCATGGAAACTTACTGGTGCTGCGAGAAAAATTCGATTGTTAAATGGATTAATCACGGAATGGATTTTACCCCAGAATTAATGCCCTGCAAAGATTCAGCCTGTCTAAAGTAGAGAGAATGTGAAGGACGTGGTGGATACCATCATCTCATAAATGCAGGGAAGCATGGCAGAGAGTAATACAAATCACTGATTAATATCGATAAAAATTATTACGATCAGTACCTATTTTTCATACAGTGTGATAGAATAAGGATCGGTATTTTCGAACCTTATAGATAAAACACGATCAAAACATAAAATTGAGGTTGCACATATGGGTAAGAAGGGAATGTTACTTGTCGGGCACGGGAGCACGATGCCTTACAATAAAGAGCTCGTTGAAAATACTGCTTCGTTTATTAAAGCAAAAAACACGGATTTTATCGTAAAATGCGGGTTTATGAATATGAATACGCCAACAATCAGGGATTCTTTAGAAGAGTTCCGGCGTGAACCGATTGATGCACTCGTAGTTGTTCCCCTGTTTCTTGCAAAGGGGGTTCACATCGAAAAGGATATCCCGGGAGAGATCGGGCTTGCCGAAGGTATTAAAAAGGGCGTGTTTGCTCTAAATGGCAGATCAATCCCGCTTTTCTATGCGGATCCGATCGGGAGTGACCCGTTGCTTGCCGATCTGATGGTCAAGAACGCGACAAAAGCGCTCACCCATCAGTAACTTCTTTTTATGCACATCCTGGTACTGGACACTATCCACGGTGGAAAGGAAATCGGGGAAGCTTTTGCAGCCCGCGGGGACCGTGTAGATTGTGTGGACGTATACCGGGGAAAGGACGGCATTGACGTAAAGACTGCCATGACCAGGGATTATGATCTGGTTGTGGCACCGGTTCATCTCGATCCGGATCATCCTCTTTTACATTTCTCAAAAGCTCCCGTCATCTCCCATCATGAAGCCGTACACCAGATCCTTGTCGGGAATATTCCAGAGCCCATGATAGAGATCACAGGGGCAAAAGGCAAGACAACGACAGCTCATGCCCTTGCTTTCCTTATGGCAGGAAAAGGGATCCTGCATACATCCTCCGGGACATATCTTTTCCCGGAAAAGAGATGGCTCTCCCGGTCCAGCATTACTCCGGGATCAGTACTGGCTGCTGCGAAGAGCGCCCGCGATATCCGTGGATGGCTGATCGTGGAAGAATCTCTCGGGATCACCTGCCTTGGGAATCTGGGGATTATCACTTCCGATGGAGATTATTCTTTTGCTGCCGGTAAAAAGTCGGCTCTTGCATCAAAAATTGCCTCGGCAAAGGGCTGTACCAACCTCCTCCTTGCACAAAATATCCACGCTGGTCAGGCAAAAAATGTGGTGCATATAGAAGATGTCGCACGCTGTGAGGGGACTGAATGCTTCCTCATCCTCGGGAAAAAAACATCCCGCTTCTCAAATCCCCTGCTCGCAATCCCCGCGTACCAAACCTCGCTGGTGCTTGCCGCTGTCGCAGCAATGATCCTGGGATTTGATCCCTCGCCGTTATCTTCGTTCACCGCGGTACCAGGAAGGATGTCTGTGTCCTATGACCTTGGATTGCTGGTTATAGACAATGCAAACAGCGGTACTAACCTTGCAACAACTATTGAGGCTGCACAATATGCCCGGAGTATCTCAGGAAACAATGCAATCACCCTCGTCATCGGCCAGGAAGAAGGCGATGGTGCAGTCTGCGAAGGTTTTTCCTTTGACCAGATCAAGGCAGCTGTTGACCAGATCCGTCCTGCACAGGTTGTCTGGGTGGGAAGAGTACCAAAGATGGAACCTCCTGAATTATCAAAGAGTGCGCCGTTTATATCAGCCTCTACGACAACACTCAAAGAAGCCTATGATACTGCTCTGTCTATCACCAGAACAGGATCCATAGTACTTGCCGTAAAAACCTGGAGATAACTGATTTGTCATGAAATACATGCACCCGCGCCCCAGTTCGATTGTTGCTGCGCTCTATACAGCACGAGATCTCAACGTTGATGTTGCAATTCTCCATGGTCCGTCCGGTTGTTCATTCAAGCATGCACGACTGCTGGAAGAAGATGGTATGCGGGTGCTCACCACATCGCTTGCAGACAACGAGTTCATCTTCGGGGGGCAGAAGCCTTTGGAAGACGTCCTGCGATACGCCGAGGACCATTTCTCCCCAAAAAGAATGGCAGTGATCGGGACCTGTGTTTCGATGATCATTGGAGAAGATCTCCAGTCAGCAATTGATGTTGCCGGCGTTACCACCCCTACCATCGCAGTCGATATCCATGCCGGATTCCTCGAAAACATTGCCGGCGTGCTCGCGACGCTGACCGCCGCATGCGAAGCGGGATGGATTTCAAACGATGAGTTGGCCCGCCAGCATTTCTTAATGGAAAAAGCAAATGAAGTGGAACGGCTGAGGGGTGCTGCAAGCCAGCCCTATATCGAACCTTCCCGGGGCGACCTGAAACATGTTGCGGCAAAGCGACTGATTGAACTGGCACAGAGCGGGAAAAAAGGTGTCGCAATTCTGAATGCAAAAAAAGAGACCGCGTACATGTTCGCTGATGAACTTATCGCTCTCCATGATGCCTGCCCGGATGCAGATATTACCTATATTGCCAATCTCGACCAGCGCGGGCTGCCCAAGACCCGGCTGGATGCTGAACGGATCTGCGATGAGATGAAACAACGGGGTGTAACGATTGAAATCATCGGTGCACTTGACGAATACGGGGCAAATGGGGATCTGCTCGGGAAAAGGTTACAGGAAATCGGACCTGCTTTTGCCCTGATCACCGGTGTTCCGCATGCAATTCCCCCGGAATATACCAGGGGGATCGAATGTTTCTCGGTGACAAACGGTCCCCGCCAGGTTGAGCCCCTCAAAGCTATCGGGCACCAGCATGTGATAGTTGAGATTGACCTCCACCCAAAGACGCTGGGAGTGCGGGAGATTGTCGGCAGTGAATTTGGTGCTGTCCTGAGGAGCCTTGCATGAAACAGATCATGATCACCGGAGATCGTTCAGGCAGTGGTAAAACCAGTATCACGCTTGCCCTCGCTGCGCTTCTTTCAAAAGACCACCAGGTGCAGACGTTTAAAGTAGGGATGGACTATATCGATCCCTCCTACCTGTCTGCAGTTACCTCACGCCCGTGCAGGAACCTTGACAGTTACACGCTCAGCAAGGACGAGATCAGGGAAATTTTCCAGTATGGGTGTCGCAGTGCTGATATCGCGATCGTTGAGGGGGTCCGGGGATTATACGAAGGGGCAGAGGCACTCACCGATATTGGCAGCACCGCCTCTGTTGCAAAAATCCTTGACATTCCGGTAGTCCTTGTCGTTTCAGCCCAGAGTATCACCCGTAGTGCAGCCGCACTGGTGAAAGGATTCCAGGCATTTGACCGGGACGTGAATATTGTCGGTGTTATTCTGAACAATGTGAAGGGGGGTTCACACAAGGAAAAGGCACTCACGGCAATTGAACACTATTGTGATATCCCGGTGATCGGAGCCATCCCCCGCATTGAAGAGATGCACCTTGCAATGCGGCATCTCGGCCTCATTCCCTACCGTGAAGGAACGGGGAGAGGTGACTTTGATGAACGTATCGCCACTATAACGAACATGATCGGACAATACGTTGACCTCGGGCAGTTTCAGGGTCTCATGACAGAAATTAACAAATTCCCTCACCGGAAGACACTCTTTGATGTCGAGGCTGACCGGGATGTCCGGATTGGAGTCGCACTCGATGAGGCATTCAATTTTTACTATGCCGATCTTTTTGATATACTTCACACAGCCGGCGCAGAGTATGTCCCGTTCAGTCCCGTGCATGACCGGCTCCCGGAAGCCGATGGCTATATTATTGGTGGGGGATACCCGGAACTTTTTGTTAAGGAACTAGAAGCAAACCATGCCATGCGTGAAGCGATCACCGAGGTATCCAGTAGTGGTACCCCCATCTATGCCGAGTGCGGTGGGCTCATGTATCTCACTGACCGCATGACCTTGAAAAAGGGCTGGCAGGATGCGCAAAATGATACGAGCTATGAGATGTGCGGGATTTTTTCCGGGGAGACACGGATGCCGGCACGAAGGGTTGTGAGTTATGTTGAAGGGACGAGCGGGAGCGATTCTCCTCTGGGACCTGCAGCATTCAGGGGACATGAATTCCATTATTCCGATGTGGAGCTCTCAAAGGAAACCCGCTATACATACCAGCTCTCCCGCGGAATAGGCATTCATGAGAATCTTGACGGTGCGGTTGTGAACAATACCTTGGGAAGTTATACCCACCTCCACCCGGTGGCCAGTGCCGGCATGTTCCGGCATTTTGTCGGACTATGCCGGAAAAATTTGTAATTGTCCATCAGAAAGTTCGTAACAGACAGTCTCTTGTTAACAGAAGAGCATCCTCTTGGTTAGATTTCTTGTTAGTTCGAATTAAAGAAAAAACTACAAAACCCTGTACATCCCATGAATTCTATGATCATTTACATTGATGGGAAGTATCTTCCGGACGACGAGGCAAAAATCTCGGTTTTTGATCACGGTTTTCTCTATGGCGACGGGGTCTTTGAAGGCATCCGTGCCTACAATGGTAAAATTTTCCGGTTAAAAGAACATCTTGACCGCCTGTTTGATTCTGCCAAAACGATCGACCTGCAACCTCCGTTATCCAAAGAAGAGATGACCGAAGTGCTCTGCGAAGTGCTCCGCAGGAATAACCTGACCAATGCATACATCAGGCCCATCATCAGCCGCGGAGTAGGAGATCTCGGACTAGACCCGAGAAAATGCCCGAAACCTTCGGTGATTGTAATTGCAACCAGCTGGGGCGCGATGTATGGGGACCTGTATGAAAAGGGGCTCAGGGGAGTGACGGTTTCCGTGAGGAGAAATCCCGCTGAAGCCCTTCCGCCGAATGTGAAGAGCTTGAATTACCTCAATAATATCCTTGCAAAGATCGAGGCAAACTACAAGGGAGGCGACGAGGCGATCTTCTTTGATACCAACGGGTATATTTCAGAAGGTTCTGGAGACAATCTCTACGTCGTGAAAAATGGCGAGATTATCACTCCACCAACCCTGAATAACCTCCGGGGCATCACCCGCATGGTCCTGCTCGAGCTTGCCAAATCCCTGGGTATAACGGTGAAAGAGCAGAATATCGGGTACTTTGATCTTTATACCGCTGACGAGATGATCTGCACCGGCACCGCAGCCGAAGTCGCACCGATCACCTGGGTTGACGGGCGCACGATCGGAACCGGTAAACCAGGTCCCATTACCCGGCAACTGATGGCCGCGTTCAAGTCCGTGACCGAGACGGAAGGTTATCCGATCAATAAAAAATAATTTTAAAAAATTACCTTCATACATTTTTTTCCCCTTGTCATACTGATATTTTCCTGTTCCATAATCTATTTATGAGGTGCCGTGAAACTACATAGAGCAACAACGCGCTGCTATAGTGTAGTCCGGCCAATCATGCGGGCCTTTCACGCCCGCGACTGGGGTTCGAATCCCCATAGCAGCATACGGTCAAGGGATAAAGTTCTCAAAAATCTCGCTTTTTTAAATTTTTCGATCTCATGAAACTGGTCATGAATTTTTACCGGGTCCAGATGCACTAAAAAAAGAGGGAGATTGTACTTTGCCGTACCCGAAGTCATTTGGCCGGTATCGAAGAATTTGTCCCACCAGATGAAACCGATTTCAAATCGACCTGGAACTCAAGTTCACCTTTTGGGGCAATTGTTGAGGCCTGTTTGACCAGAACACCATTTTTATAAATCTCCACGTTGAGTTTATCGGATGAGCCATCGGTTTTCTTGAGGGAAACTGCAACGGTTCCGTTGGTTGTCGATATCTGGTAAAAACGGTCACCAGAATCCGTCGACGCATGCAGGTCGTTGGGCATACCAATCGAGCCCGTATATGTTCCGGGATACGTGACTCTCACCCATACACCATTTTGGGGTATCAATACCGTGACTTGTGCTGGGGTTACCAGGGCAGTAATAACGGGTGTTGCGGGGGTTCTTGGCATTGTTGTAGGGTAGGGTGTCACCGGCGTTGTGATTACCGGGGTGGTCAGATTCGACCCGGTACCACCGGCTGGTGAGGAAGTTAATCCTGGCAGGAGAACAATCCCGATAATTATTGCGATTATTGCTATGCCAATAAGGGTAATCATGCGATAATTTGGTTTGCCGCCTTCAGGTACTGGTGCAGGGGGCGGGGGGGGGATTTCCGGTTCTGCGGGTTCCGGTTCTTTTGCAGGAACCATGGGAGAGCCTGAAGTTGAAAGTACCGGCCAGCTCACCTGGGGTGTTGGGTCCTGTTCTGGTTCAGGAGGCGGGGAAACTGGTGCAGGTGATTCTGCCTTTTGCTCCGGGGTATTTTTCTGAACCAGTGGTGCAGACTGGGTACGGGGCACCGAGTCTTCTATCAGGGGTTCAATAGAATGGATTACCCGGTCAATGGGACGGTTTTGTTGTTCTGCAACAGGACTGACCGGGGGCTGGATCGTCACCTTCACTGATGGAGCAGCTGGTTGCGGTGCAACAGCTTTTTCCGGTACATGCACGATTGGTGTTCCGCAATGGTTGCAGAACGTCGAGTTCAGGGGCACGCGGCTCCCGCATCGTGAACAGAATGTACCGGAGGGTAGTGATGAGGTCTCTACAGGTGCCGGCGATACAGGGCTCTTTTCAATGATCTTACTCAGCGGTCGGGAAATCTCGATCTTCTTTTTAACCGGACCTGTGCCGGCAATAACGGTTCGTGTGGGTGCGGGGGTGGGAGCAGAGACCTCTGGAGTAAGTTCCGGTTCTTCGGCCTGCTCAGGAATATCAGCAGGGGAAGTGTCGGGAACTATAGCCTCCCTCAGACTATCCAGTTTCTTGACCCATTCATTGCATTCCCGTTTTCTTTCGGCACCTGCCAGACGCGAAAAGGTGATTACGATCTGGCGTTTCTCACCAGTAACCGACATCATAATGAGGAGCAAAAAGGGGTCCCGTATAGCATTTTCTCCCATCTCAACAATCCTGAGGGATGCCAGCGGGATATCCTGCGGAGGAAGGACATTCTTCTTACTGTCAATGAGGATTATACGCTTATTCGTAAGTATCGCATCAAGCGAGATCGATTTGAATTTGACGTTTCGCGTTTCCAGGATTATGGACTCGTCTTGGTCCAGTTCAGGATAGCCCATAGTACCACAGTCTTACTTATAGGTGCGTTATGCGCAGCAAATAAGTATTCGTTGCTTGTACATTTCGTTGTATACCTATAAAAAAAAGATCAGAGATATTCCTGCCCGTTCATGTAAGGACGCAGCACTTCCGGGATTTCTACCTGCCCGTCTTTTTCCTGGAAGTTTTCAAGGATGGCACGAATGACCCGTGAAGTGGCAATTGCAGTTGAATTGAGGGTATGGACAGGTTGTTTTGATTCAAAGTCGCTCCTGTCTCTCACCCGGATATTGAGCCGGATTGCCTGGTAGGCTGTGCAGTTCGAGCACGACACGACCTCCCGGTATGCATTCTCGCGGGGCATCCAGGCTTCA
>Ga0315283_10003328_pt1 | contig 13682 bp, 10 predicted proteins | sample YL17G09_0_MG_FD_204541 | JGI IMG/M metagenome (GOLD analysis project Ga0315283, IMG submission 204541) | Sediment microbial communities from Yellowstone Lake, YNP, Wyoming, USA - YL17G09_0 | ecosystem: Environmental > Aquatic > Freshwater > Lake > Sediment | place: USA: Wyoming | collected... | reverse complement strand
GAGTTCGGCCACGTGCGCAACGAGCTCGCCAGCGTGGTCCGCGCGGTGCGCATGAAGGCCATCAACACGGGGCGCGGTCAGGTCGTCGTCAAGGCCATCATCGAGACCTGCTACCTCACCACCAAGATGAAGAAGCTGGCCTGCAGGATCTGCGAGCAGTCCGGCGTGGATTTCGTCAAGACCTCGACGGGCTGCGGGCCCAAGGGCGCCACGGTGCAGGACGTCGAGCTGCTGCGCGACTGCCTCGACGAGCGCATCAGCGTCAAGGCGTCGGGCGGTATTCGCACGCTGCACGACGTCGAGCTCATGATCAATGCCGGCGCCGTGCGCGTGGGCACCAGTGCCGGCGTCGCCATCATGAAGGACTTTCTCAGCTAGCAGCCGCCACGGCGCCGTCTCATCCGGAGGACGCAGCCATCGACCCACAGACCTTCCTCGACCTTGTGCACTACAACGCCGACGGCCTCGTGCCCTGCGTGGTGCAGGACGCCGCCGGCGGCGAGGTCCTCATGGTCGCTTACGCCAACGCCGAGGCGCTCGCCGCCACGCTGGCCACCGGCGAGGCGCACTTCTGGAGCCGCAGCCGCCGCGAGCTCTGGCACAAGGGCGGCACCAGCGGCTGCGTGCAGCACGTGCTCTCGGCACGGCTCGACTGCGACCACGACGCCGTGCTCCTCGCCGTGAGGCCGGCCGGGCCGGCCTGCCACACCGGCGAGGTGAGCTGTTTTCGCGACGGTGCCGGCGGCGGCGCCGTCGTCGAACTGGAGCCGGGGGGCGCGTGAGCGACGCGGGCGCCGTCGCCGGGCTGTGGAAGCGCCCCGGCGTGGCCGGGGCGCTTCTCGTCGGCGTGCTCGTCCTGGCGCTCGCCCTGCGCCTCAAGGGCGTGGGCTGGGGCCTGCCGTTCAGCTTCGTCAACGCCGACGAGAGCGTGGTGGTGCCCAAGGCTTTCGGCGTCGCCCGCGGCGGGCTGAACCCGCAGTTCTTCTACTACCCGTCGTTCTTCTTCTACCTGGTCGGCGGCGTGTACCTGCTGGCGACGCCGGTGTTGTGGGCGGTCCAGCACGCGAATCCCCTGGTCATGGGTTCGTTCGTCGTCGACCCGGGGCCGTACTTCCTGCTCGCGCGGCTCTTCTCGGTGGCGGCCGGCACGGCGTCGGTGTATCTGCTCTACCGCATCGGCCGGGAGGCTTTCGGCCGCCCGGCCGGCCTCGTGGCCGCCCTGTTTCTCGCGGTCGCGCCGCTGCACGTCGCCTACTCGCACATGGCCGTCACCGACGTCACCGCCACGGCGCTCTCGCTGCTCGCCCTCCTGCTGCTGCTCCAGGCGGCCCGCGGCGGGGGGCGCCGCAGGCTGATCGCCGGCGCCGTGGCCGCGGGCCTCGCGACGTCCACCAAGTACAACCTCGGGGCGCTCGTGCTGCCGGCGACCATCGCCGCGGTGTACGTCTGCCGCGGCGAGGTGGGGCGCCGCGTCGCGGCCGGCGGCCGCGCGGCGCTCCTCTGGCCGCGGCTGCTCCTCGCGCGCGTCTACGCGCCCATGCTGCTGGCGTTCCTTGTCGGCTCGCCCTTCGTCGTCCTGGACCCGGGCCACTTCCTCCACGACTTCCTGCGCCAGAACCGCATCATGGACCGCGGCTGGCTGGGCTTCGAGAACGTCGGCAACGGCTTCTGGTACAACCTCGAGGTGAACCTCGGCGGGACGCTCGGCGTCGTGCTCGTCGCGCTGGCCGCCGCCGGCCTGGCGTGGGCGCTCTGGCGCCGCACGATGGTCGACCTGCTGCTGGCGCCCTACGCGCTCGCCTACTTCGCCTACATCAGCACCTGGAACGAGCTCGCGGACCGCTATCTGCTGCCCATCCTCCCGCTTCTGCTGCTGCTCGCCGTGCGCGCGTGTCTCGAGCTCGTCGATCTGCGGCCGGCGGCCCGACGGGTGGCCGCGCCGGCCGTCGCGCTGGTGTTCGCGGCGGCTCTCGTGGCGCCGCTGGCCGGCTCGATAGCCTTCGACCGCGGACTCTCCGGCGCCGACGTGCGCGTGCGCGCCAAGGCGTGGGTCGAGCGCCACGTGCCGGCCGGCAGCATCATCGCCACCGAGAATTACGGACCCCCGCTGGTACGCGTGCGCGACGAGCAGTACTACCGGAGCGCCGGGCTGGGGACGCCGGCGTATCGCATCCTGCGGCTCAGGCTGCCGGCGCCGGGCGTGCCCGATCGCAGCCACAGCCTCGACTGGTTGCGCGAGAAGGATGCGGACTACGTGATCGTGAGCTCGAAGGTGTACGACCGCGTGCTGGCCGCCGCGGACGTCTACCCCGAGCTCGCTGCCTTCTATCGCAGCCTCGACGAAGACGCCGAGCTCGTCGAGGTGTTCGCGCCCGGCCCCGGCGAGCGCGGCCCGGTGCTCAAGCTGTATCGCCTGGGGGCGCCGGCTGCGCTGGGCTGACGGCCGGCGGCGCCATCTCGCACATCTCCGCCGCCGCCTGCTCGACCTCGCCCTCGGCGATGGGCTGCCGCCCCGGCTTCACCACAAGGTAGGCGATGAAGCCCGGCGGGATCGGCAGCCAGAAGTTGATCAGTCGGTACACGAGCACCACGGCGACGGCCGTCGACGAGGGCACCCCGAAGCCCACGTAGAGGGCGATGAGGATGCCTTCGATCGCCCCCAGCCCTCCCGGCGTCGGCGCCAGGGTACCGATGGCGTAGGCGACCACGTAGCCCACGGCCAGGTACCCGAAGCCGATGCGCTCGTGGAAGGCGAGAAACGTCGCGTACAGGCAGAGCATGTCGAAGATCCAGAAGCCGCAGGCCAGCACCGTGGTGTCGCGGAAGGCGCCGCGATGCGACGTCATGCGGCGCATGCCGGCAAAGAGGTTGTCGAGCCAGCCGTCGATGTGGCGCTCGTGCACGACCTCGCGCCGCATCACCCGGTTGCCCAGACGCGCCAGCTGGGTGACCCGGCGCCGCATCCGTGAGCGGTGGTTGTAGAGGTAGACGCCGTAGCTCGTGAGCCAGAGGATCAGGCCGATGAACACGATGCCGACGAGGTAGCCGGCGATCGACTGGCCGCGCGCCAGCACGAGCCACACCAGGGCCACGGCAAAGAAGAACCACAGCACCACGTAGTTGAAGAACTGCTGCGCGGCGATCGCCACGAAGATGAGGCCGTGGGGCTCCCGGCGCTTGCGCAGGGCGTTGTAGGTCACGACCCAGCCGCCCACGCCTCCGGCCGAGAGCACGTGGCTCACGGCGAGGCTGCTCAGAGTGATCGCCAGCACCTCGCGCAGGAGCAGGCGGATGTCGAGGACCTTGAGGATGTACCGCGTGAGGTTGGCGTAGCTCAGGGCGGCCAGGACCTGAAGTGCAACGGCGCCGCCCAGCAGCACGTAGCTGGCGTGCGTCAGCAGCGTGAGCGTCTTCCGCATGTCGACGAGCCTCGGCAGCAGAAGATAGAGGACGACGACGATGACGGCGAAGACCGCGATATGGCGGAGGGTCTTCTTGATCGGCTTCCTCCCCAGTCGGCTGACGCCCGCCAAGCTCAAAACAGTACCACACGCGCCGAACAAGGGAGCGGGCGCCGCCCAGGGCGGGCCCGGGAGGCCGCCCGCGGGCGCCGGGTCAGCGCCGCGTCAGCGCCGCGCCTTGCGCCCGCCGCGCTTCTGGCGGCCGGCCGGAGCCCGGTCTTCGTCGAGCACCTCGCGCTCGATCTCCTGCCGGCGCACCCAGGCGTAGGCGACCGCTGCCGGCACGCACGTGAAGGGGATCGCGCACAGGGCGAACCAGGCCCAGCGCCGCGCCTTGAACGTCACGAGGACGCCGTAGACGCAGGTCATCGCCCAGCCGGTGAGCATGGCGATGCCCCAGACCACGTAGACGGGTCTGGGGATGAACGTGACGGTGAAGACCTCGGCGAAGGCGCGCACGAGGAACAGAAGCAGCGTGATGCCCGACACGAGGAAGAGGTTGGCGAGCCGCCGCAGCTCGGCGGCGAGCGCGGGACCCACGGCGACGCCGCGGTCGTCCTTGTCGTACCTGGTGAAGTCGAGCAGACGGGCCATGGCTCCTGCCCCCGCGTGTGCGGCGCCCGCCGGTGGGGCATGAACCGGGGGACGCGACGACGGAGCTAGTCTCAGCGATGGGTAATGCGAACACAACCCCGCCCGGCGGTCACGCGGCCGTCTACGACGCGCTCATGTGGCCGTTCGAGCGCGCCGCTCTGGGCGCCTGGCGGCGCCGGCTGGCGGCGCACGCCCGCGGCCGCGTGCTCGAGGTGGGCGCCGGCACCGGCAGCCAGCTGCGCTGGTACCCCGCCGGCGTCGCGGTCACGGCGCTCGAACCCGACCCGGGTATGGCGGCGCGCGCCCGCCGCGCCGCCGCGCGCGCCGCCGCGCCGGTCACCGTCGTCGAGGGGGTGGCCGAGCGCCTGCCGTTCGCCGCCGCGAGCTTCGACGCCGTCTTCGCGAGCTTCAGCTTCTGCACGGTCGCCGATCCGGCGGCGGCGCTCGGCGAGCTGCGCCGGGTGCTGACCCCCGGCGGCCGCCTGCTGATGCTCGAGCACGTGCACCTGCCGTGGCAGCCGGGGCGGCGGCTGCAGAGCTGGGCCGCCCCGGCCTGGGCGGCGGTCGCGGGCGGCTGCCGCCTGGACAGAGATACGGGTAGGTTCGTGCGAGAGGCAGGCTTTCTTGTACTGCGCGAACGTCCCCACGTCTTTGGTTGGATCGTCGAGCTCGAGGCGAGCAGCCCCGTCGGGTTGCAGCGGCCGCCGGTCTCTGGTTGACTCTCCCCCCGCACGCACAACCACGGCGTCCCGGCACGCCTCCTCATCCGTTCGCCCCTCCTATTGTCTCCTAGCGCGGCGTTCGCATGCAGGGTAGGATGCGTCGGTACGCGGAACGCTCCGTCGGCACAGGCCTCGCCACTGCCGTCGGAGAAGCCTCGTCGAAAGGACGTCGTGCCCCGACGCCAGAGCTTGATCGCGATCCTCGCCTTCCTTATCGTCGCCATCGCCCTCACCACAGCCATCATCGCGCCCGATGCCGACGCATCGACACCACTCCGTGGCAAACTGCGCATCGCCAAGCGCGAACTGCGCCAGGCGCACGAGCGCCTGCAAGCCGCCGAAGCCGCCCTCGCCGCCGCGCTGGCCGGGACCACAGACCCCGTCGGTACGATCTCAAGCCACGCCTCCGAAGCGCCGGCAGCTACCACCACGCCTCCCACCGTCGACCAGCTGAAAGCCAAGGTCGCCAAGGCTCGCAAGGCCGTGCGCGTCTGGCAGAAGCGCGTGCGGCGCATCGCGCGCCGGGTCCGCGAACAGCTGCAGATCGCCGACTGGGAACGCCACGCCATGTGGATGCCCATCATCGAGATCGCGGCCCGCGAGTACCACGTCAAGGCCGACGGCATGTACCGCATCATGATGCGCGAGTCCGGAGGCCGCCGCTTCGCCGGCGCCGACTCCGCCTTCAAGGGCCTCTTCCAGTACTGGACGGGCACCTGGGCGGCGAGCTGGAACCCCTGGCGCCACGACAGCATCTACAACGGCAGCTCGCAGATCTTCGCGACCGCCTACGCCATCCACAAGGGCATGGGCCCGCAGATGTGGACGACGACCTTCGCTTCGCAATACTGAGCCCGCTTCGTCAGTGACGTGGGAGCGATCCCACGAAGGAAGAGCGGTCGCCGGGACCCTGGGGTCCCGGCGGCCGCGTTCGTTTCGGCGCCTACTGGCTTCTGCCCGTCGCGAAGTCGAAGACCACTTTCACGGCGCGGTTCCTGCCCTTTGCGTGCGCTACGAGCAGAGCCTCGACGTAGCTGTCGAGCGCGAAGCGGTGGGTGACCAGCTGCGGGAGCTCGAGCCGTCCCTGGTCGAGGAGGTCAAAGAATGCCTCGAAGGCGTGCCGGCGTTGCCCCTCGAACTCCTCGATGCCGAACGCATTGGAGCCGACGAGTTCGATCTCCTTGAAGTAGTGAGGCGTCCACTCGAAGCGCTTCGGCCGGCTCACTCCGGTGATCACGATCCGTGCTCGCGGGCGCGCGACGCGGATCCCCACGGTGAGCGTGCCCGCCGACCCCACCGTGTCGTACACGACGTCGATCCCGCCGTGCAGCCATGGCGGGCCGTAGCGCGGCTTGATCAGACGCTCGCCGGTGAGGCGCCCGATTGCCGCGATCAGCTCGTTCGTCGAGCCGGCGCGCAAGACCGTGTGCGCCCCCATCGCGCGCGCCAGTTCCGCTTGGAAGCCGTGGCGAGCGACAGCGACGACTTCGGCCTGCGGGTAGACCGCTCTGAGGATGGCGATGGTGAGCAGGCCGAGCGTGCCGCAGCCGTAGACCAGCGTCCGGGCGCCGTGCGCTGGAGGCGCCTTGAGAACGGCGTGCAGGCTCACCGAGAACGGGTCCGCCAGCACGGCCTCGTCCCAGCTCACCTCCTCGGGGATGGGGAAGAGCTGGGATTCGTGGGCCGGCAGCATGGGGGCGAACCCGCCTCCCACGCTCCGGCAGTTACCCGTATGCATACCCGGCGCGAGCCTGCCGTCGGCGAAGTGCTCGCACAAGAAGTAGTGCCCCGCCTCGCAGGCGGGACACGGCGGGGTGATGCCCCGCGGGCCGCACGACAGCCACGGGTTGAGCGCCACGCGCTCGCCCACCTTGCGGCGGCTCACCGCCGGGCCCACATTCTCCACCACGCCGACCACCTCGTGGCCGGGGATGCAGGGGAACGACACGAGCCCGCTGAGCGGGTTGTCCATGTCGGCGTCCAGGAAGTGCAGTTTGGTGTCGCTGCCGCAGATGCCGCAGAGGGCCGTGCGCACGATGGTCCAGTCGTCCGCCGGCAGTGACGGCTCGGGGACGTCCTTCAGCCTCGTCGGTCCTTGCGCCGAGAGATACGCCCGAGGGGACAGCTTGCCCGCCGCTTTGGCGTAGACGATGCGCGGCAGGTCGTAGTCGAACACCACCGCTTTCATGGCGCGGTCCTGGAGATGGATGTCATCAGCTCTCCTCCTTCTGAGTCCTGCGGGGGGTGTAGCCGTTGGCTCGGTACCACTCCACTGCCTTGTGCAGCGCCTCCCTGGCTGGGGTCTGGGGGAAGCCCAGCTCCCTGACGGCTTTGGCCGACGAGAAGGACTCGCGCCTCCGCGAGAGGCGGGCGCTCGTCGGCGTGGCCACGGGCACGCGCCGGCGGTCCACCGCGGCGAGGGACACGTCGACGTAGCCCCAGGCCAGGGCCAGGGCGTGCGGGATCCGCCAGCGCACCGGGGGCAGCCCGGACACCTCGGAGAGGATGTCGAGCATCCTCTTGAGGGAGAGGATCTCGCCGCCCAGGATGTACCGTTCGCCGACGCGACCCCTCTCAGCGGCAAGGAGGTGGCCGGTGGCCACGTCGTCCACGTCGACCAGCGTGAGGCAGGTGTCGACGTAGGCGGGCATGCGGCCGTTGAGGAAGTCGACGATGATCCTGCCTGTCGGAGTCGGCTTGTGGTCCCCGACGCCGACGGGTGCGGCAGGGTTCATGATCACCACCGGCGCGCCCCGGCGAGCGAGGTCCCGGGCCGCCTCCTCGGCGAGGAACTTGGAGCGTTTGTAGTGACCGATCATGCCGGCCAGGGCGCTGGGCGTCTCCTCGTCCGCAGGGGAGCCGTCCTGAGGCTGCCCGAGCGTGGCGATGGAGCTCGTGTAGACGATCCGTGGCGCGCCGGCGTCCCAGGCCGTCTGCAGCACGTTGCGCGTGCCCTCTACGTTGGAGCGGTAGAACTCCTCCCACGGATGTCCCCAGAAGCTGTACAGCGCGGCCACGTGGAAGACCTGGTCGCAGCCCTCGGCGCCGCGCTTCAGCGCGTCGAGGTCGGCCAGCCCGCCGAGGACGCGTTCGACCGGCAGTCCGGCAAGCTGGCGGGCGTCGCTGCCCGGGCGCACGAGCGTCCTGACCTCGTACCCGTCCGCGAGAAGCCGCCGTACGACCGCCCCGCCGACGAACCCGGTGCCGCCGGTCACGAAGGCACGCATGTCAGCTCCTCAGGGACGCCGGCGCGCACGCCGTCCTGGTCTGCGCGTCGCTCGGCTCCGTCGAGCTCGTCCAGCACCGCGCGCACGAAGCCGACGGCGCGCTGCAGGAACTCGCGCGACACGGTCTCCGCGGTGTCGTCGGACCTGTGCCAGCGAGGCAGCGTCTCCGTGAGCGGATCGTACCCCGCCAGGCAGATCGCCCTGTAGCCACGCCGGATGAGTGTCGTGACCTCGTCCTCCTCGGTCATCTCCCTCGGTTCCGCCATGAGGTCGGGCCGGCGTGCCGCAGCCGCCTCGACGACGGCCAGAAGGCCGGGGTCGGGGCGCACGTGGGCGCAGAGTCCCTGGCGTGTCAGGTACACCAGGCGGCCGCTGCCCAGCCCTTCGAGACCGATGAAGGTTGCCTCGCGCAGCTCCTCGGGTTCGGCGCGCAGCAGGGCGTAGAGACCGGCGTGATCGGTCTCCTCGGCGCCCGTGAAGGCCAGCCGCACCTCGGTGGTGTCGAGCGGACGCTGGGCGAGCCCTCGCGCCGTCTCGAGCGCCACGGCGACGCTGGCGGCGTTGTCGTGGGCGCCCGGCGAGAACGGCGTCCGCTCGTCACGGAGCAGCGTGATGAGCATCCCCAGGGCGTAGGCGGCGGGAAGCAGGGACGCGGGCCAGACCCAGCGGCTCGCGCCGGCGGCCGGCGCCAGGGTCTCCGCGAGCGCCCCGATAGCATAGAGCAGGCCGAGCAGGCCGAGCATCGCCAGGGTCAGCCAGGTCATGGGCTCCAGCCAGCGGACCGCCCCCGAGCGCCACGCCAGACGGGCGCGGTTCGTGTCGAGGTGTGCCAGGAGGACGACGCGCCGCGCGGGTCGCCGCCGTGGCTCGGCGATCGCCACGACGTTGCCGCTCGAGACGCTCGGAAGCAGCGGGCGGAGGGCGTTGGTCGACAGGCGGATGGCGCGCCACAGCAGCGGCCCGGCGGCGAGTGCCAGCCCTGCCGCGACCCAGCGACCTCCGGCGCCGCCGAGCGGATAGACGGCGACCGCGATGAGCGCCAGCACGGCGCTGGCCAGCGGGAAGGCGTTCTGGCTGGAGGTCGCGCAGAACTCCCGCCGTGAGACCGCCAGCCCGAGCGCGTCGAGGCGCCCGGCGACGTAGTCGGCGGCGGCCCGCTCGCCGGGGGTGCCGGTGCCGCGCGGGCCGATGCGGTCCGCCAGTTCGCTGACGTCTGCGAGCAGGTGGTTCACTGGGACAGCGCCTGTTTGATCAGGCGGCCACTCTGACGCCACACGCTGCCCCGCACGCTGGCCGCCTCGGTCAGCACGGCGTCGAAGGCCGCGATGGTGGCGTCCACCTCTTCGTCCCCGATGATCAGCGGGGGCAGCAGCTTGATGATGTTGACGTCTGGGCCGCCCACCTGGGTCAGGATGTGGTGGTCGCGCATGAGGGACATGACCACGAACTGCGCGAACAGCCCTTTCTGCGCGGCCTCGGCCGCCGCCCAGGCGGCCTTCAGGGCGAGCGAGCGCGGGGGGCGGAACTCGACGCCGACCATGAGGCCCCTGCCGCGCACCTCGGCGATCATCTCGTGGCGGCCGCGCAGCTCCCCCAACCCGGCGAGCAGCCGGTCGCCGAGCGTGGCCGCGCGCTCCACGAGCCCCTCCTCGTCCATCGCCTGCAGGGTGGCCAGGCCCGCGGCCATGGCGAGCTCGTTCTCTCCGAACGTGGTGGTGTGTACCTGACACCGGTCCAGCCGTCCGTAGACCCTGTCGTGGATGCTGCGCCGCATGATCGTCGCGCTCACCGGCATGAAGCCTCCGCCAAGCGATTTCGCCAGGGTGACGACGTCCGGCTCCAGGCCCCAGTGCTCGCTGCAGAGAAAGCGGCCGCTGCGTCCCATGCCCACCTGCACCTCGTCGCAGACGAAGACCACCCCGTGCTCCTGACAGAGTCGCTGCGCCGCGGGCAGGTAGCCGTCGTCGGGCACGTACACGCCCTTGCCCTGGACGGGCTCGACGACGAACGCCGCGACGTCGCCCATGCGCAGCTCGTGTGCCAGCGCCTCGGCGTCGTTCGCTGGGACGCGATCGAACCCCGGCATGAGCGTGCCGAAGCCCTTGCGGAACTGGTCGCCGCCGTTGACCGACAGCGTCCCCAGCATGCAGCCGTGGAAGGCGTGGTCCAGGTACAGCACCCGGGGACGCCCGGTGGCCGCGCGTGCGAACTTGAGGGCGGTATCGACGGCGTCCGCGCCGTCGTTGGCGAAGAACACCGTGTCGAGTCCGGGAGGCATCCTGGCGACGAGAGCCTCGGCGAGGAGGCCGGCGAGCAGAGGGCAGTCCATCTCGACGAGGTTCGGCCGCTGCAGCTGCAGGGCTTCCTCGAGGGCGTGTCGTACCGTCGGATGGTCGCGACCGAGGTTATAGGTGCTGTAGCCGGCGATCAGGTCGAGGTAGCGCGCGCCGCCCGCGTCCCAGAGATAGGCTCCTTCGCCCTTCACCCAGATCCTGTCGAAGCCGATGATGGCCTGGACGCGAGCCAGCGCGGGATTGATGTGACGGCTGTACAGCGCGTACTGGTCCGGCTGCCGCAGCCTGATGGTCTCTGCCAGTGAGAAGCTCATGGCACCCCCCGGTCGTCGCGAAGCCTCACGCCATCATCCGTCCGATCTCGCGCAGCGTGGCCAGCACGTCCTTGGGCAAGGTGGGTGGTTCCTTGCCCACGGCATGGCAGCTCCAGATGAGCTGGGATACGCGCTCGATGATCTCGGCCGCGTTCGCCGCCTGGCGCAGGCTGCTGGCCGCCACCACCAGGCCGTGGTTCTGCAGGAGGACGGCGGGGCCTACGCCCAGCGCCTCCCGGACGGCCACCGCGAGCTCCCGGCTGCCGGGCATGATGAACGAGACCTGCGGGATGTCGCCGAAGAAGGCCGCCTCGGTGGTCACGGGAGCGAAGGGGATGCCGCTCATGCCGAGGACGGTGGCGTACGCGGCGTGCGCGTGGACGACGGCTTCCACGTCGGGACGCGCCCGGTAGATCTCACAGTGGATCAGCCGCTCGCTGGAGGGCGCCGCCGCGTCCGGGTCGGCGGCGTTGCCGTCGAGGTCGATACGGACCATCATGTCCGCTGTCAGCCTCCCCTTGAACAGCTGGCTGGGGGTGATCCAGGCCTCCTGCCCGCCGGGGATGCGGGCGCTGACGTTGCCGCCGGTTGCCGTGATGAGCTGCGCCGCGAACAGCTCCTCCGCGACGCGCTTGACCTCCTCGCGGAGGGTCGCGGCGGCCGGAGTGTCGAGACTCCCGGAGAGCGGCACGGCGCTCGCCGGCGGCGCGGTCGCGTCTGCCGTCGGAGCGGGCGCCGACGACGAGGGCGCCGCGAAGTCGATGCCACCCGCCTCCTCGCGCGCCGCGCTGTAGAGGCGCACGAAGTCCTTCTGGACCCTCTGCATGCCCATCGCCAGCCTGACGTCGCCGCTGAAGGAGAGCTTGCCGGTCATCGCGGCCTTGTTGCCGTTCAGGCGCCCGGTGAGGATGGCGTCGAGCGTCTCACCCTTCGCCTTGAGCCGGACCTCGGCGGTCTCCGGCGGCGCGCCCAGGCCGGCCAGCACCCGCCCGTCGCGGAATCCGATGAAGAACTCCGGCCCGAGGTCGCTGACGACGTAGTGGGACACCACGCTGCGGCGGGCGGCGAACGCGAGGAGCGCGGCGTCGGAGGTCGCGCGCTCCAGGAACAGGCGCAGCACGCGCTCCATCTGGGACGCCGGGGACCCGCCGATGAGCGGGGCGGAGGCGCCGGGCGGCGGAGTCGCGGGCGTCGCCGCAGAGGCGGCCGGCTGCTCGTGGGCCGCCGGCTGGAGGTCGGTGACCGCCGGTCCGGCGGAGCTGGCGAAGGCCGCCGCCGCGAGCGCGGCCTGCGGCGTTCGCGGCCGGTCCCACGTGAATGCCGCCAGCGTCTCCGGATTCAGCACGTGGCGAGGCCACAGCCCGGCGACCATGCGCCGCAGGTCGGCGGCCACGAGGCGCCCCTGGTGCGCGCCGACCTCCCGCGTGTTGCCACCCACGTGCGGCGTGGCGATGACGTTCGGCAGCGTCAGCAGCGGATCATCGGCGGCGGGAGGCTCCGCGGCGAAGACGTCGAGCGCCGCGCCGCCGAGCCGACCGCTGCGCAGCGCCGCGAGGAGGGCGTCTTCCTGCACCAGCGCGGCCCTGGCCGTGTTCACCAGGAAGGCGCCCGGCTTCATCTGGGCCAGGCGTCCCGCGCCCATCATGCCGCGCGTGTCGTCGGTCAGCGGCGCGTGCAGGCTCACGATATCGCTCACCGCGAGCAGCTCGTCCAGCGCCGCCGCCTCGGCGTCCAGCAGATGGGCTTCCTCGGCGGCCAGGAACGGGTCGTTGACGAGCACGCGCGCGCCGAAGGGGCGCAGGCGGCGGGCCACGGCGCGTCCCACCGCCCCGCAGCCGACGAGCCCCACCGTCTTGCCCCACAGCTCGTTGCCCAGCAGCTCGCCGTGCGCCTGGCCCATCCGTCCCATGTCACCGGCTTCCCCGCCCGGCAGGCGCAGGAAGGCGTTCGCCGCCACCAGTCTGCGTGCCAGCACGAGCATGAACGCCAGAGTCAGGTCGGCCACGGCTTCGGCGTTCCGCCCGGGTGCGTGGAGCACCGGGACGCCGAGCGCGGTGCAGGCCGCGAGATCCACGTTGACCGCGTGGCCCCGGCAAGCGGCGACGACGCGCAGGTCGGGCAGGCGCGCGAGCGCGTCGGCGTCGACGATGTCGACTTCTGTGATGAAGACGTCGCCGCCCGCGAGCGCTTCGACCAGGTCGTCGCCGGTGAGCAGGCGCAAGGCCTCCCGGTAGCTCGCGTGCGTCACGTCGCCGAGCTCGCGCAGCTCGGCCACAGAGGCCTCATCGAGGTCGGCCGTCGCCAGGATGCGCAGCCGCCGCCGCGCCGGAAACGGCCCGCGGCCGCCGCGCGGCCGAGTGCCGTTGGCCAGGGTCTCGCCGTGCACCGGCCGGCCGTCGTCCTGCGCGCGGCTCATCATCCCCCGCAACGCCGCGCCCGAGGCCAGCCGGTCCGCCGCCGCGCGCGCCTCTCGCACCCGGGTCCAGTCGGCGTACAGCTCCTTGTAGATGCGCGCGTGCGCCGCGTCGGGGGCGAGGCGCCGCACGCGCGCGAGTGACGCGGCGCCGGCCGCCAGATCGGGGAAGACACCGGCGCCGGCTCCGGCACAGACGGCGGCGCCCAGCACGCTCGCCTCGGGCAGGGTGGAGACCGCCAGCGGTGCGTCGAGGACGTCGCAGACGAGCTGCGTCCACAGGCCGCTGCGCGTCATGCCGCCGGCCATGCGGATCTCCGCAGGCTCCTCCGCGGCGCGATCACCCGACGCTGCTTTCACGAGTTGTGCGGCGTTCGCCTTGACGGCAAAGGCCATGCCCTCGAGGATGGCGCGCGCGAGATCCCCGCGCCGTTCGGCAGCGCGGCTCCTTTCGCTGTGGCTCGGCGGGCCTCCCGCCTTGCCGGAAGCGTCTTCGCCTCCGGCGTCCAGGTGCGTCAAAGAGAGGGTGCCGATAGGCACCGACATCATCTCCCTGGCGTCCATCACCTGCGCGCCGAGAGACGAGAGCATGCCCCCCGCCCCCGGGGCTGCCGCTTGCGCCTCGGCGACGAAGCGCGCCACCGGATCCGGCGAGTC
>Ga0315283_10003327_pt1 | contig 13684 bp, 13 predicted proteins | sample YL17G09_0_MG_FD_204541 | JGI IMG/M metagenome (GOLD analysis project Ga0315283, IMG submission 204541) | Sediment microbial communities from Yellowstone Lake, YNP, Wyoming, USA - YL17G09_0 | ecosystem: Environmental > Aquatic > Freshwater > Lake > Sediment | place: USA: Wyoming | collected... | reverse complement strand
TTCGACTCGATCGCGTCGAGGACGCGTACGATGCTGTCGACGGACTGCCCCGGGAAGATCTCCTCGAGATAGGTGACGAGCGCGCTCGACGCGTCTGCCTGATTGAGGAAACCGAGGGTCGCGAGCGAGAGAAAAATCAGCGGCACGAACGACGCGAGGGCGAAGTAAGCGACCATCGCAGCCAGATGCGTCCCGCGCTCGTTGAAGAAGTGGGCGAACGTGGCGCGGGTGGGAGGAAGACGCATCGAGGGCAGTTTGCTAGGTTCGGCGGCGGATGGGTCCGACAGAAGCACTCGCAGAGCTGACCGAGCTCTCCTCCCAGGTGGTGGATGCAGCGATTCTGGGCGAGTCCGGGTTCGTGCTCGCGAGCACGAACCCCGAGCGTGGCGAGGAGCTGGCGCGCACGGCGGCGGAGTTGCTCGCGGCTGCCGCGGACGTGCGGCCGGCCGGCCCGGCCGTGACCCGCGTCGAGGTTGCACTGCCGGGCGGCAGCGTCTTCGTCGTGAGGGAGGGCGGCCGCGTCGCGGTCGCGGCAACCGTGCCCGAGCCGACGCCCGGCCTCGTCGTGTACGACCTCCGCACCGCTCTGCGCAGGCTCGAGGAGGATGCTCCCGCCCCTGAAGCGGATGGCCGCGACGACAAGGACGGCGCGAAACGGAGCCGGAAGCCGAGAACCAGGAAGAAGGCGGCTGATGCGTAGGGTGCTCTTGCTCGGCGTGCTCGCGGCCACCGTCTGGTGGCTGCTGGGTCGCCGTCGCACCGTGACCGCGGACCGGGCGACCGTCGGCTACGACGACGGTTCCTCGCTGACGCTCGAGGCCGGAGCCCCCGAGCTCGAGCGGCTGCTCCGCATCGCGCGCGGAGCCATACCAGAGTACGGAGCCATGCCACGGTGACGCGCGACGAGCTTGGCAGCCTCATCGTCGAGCAGGCGCTGCTTCAGGGGGACTTCCTGCTCCGGTCCGGCAAACGTTCCAGCTTCTATCTCGACAAGTACCGGTTCGAGACGCGCCCCGACCTCCTGCGCCCCCTCGGGGAGCATCTGGCGGAACTCGTCCGCGAGGCAGAGCCGGAGGCCGTGCGGCTCGCCGGGCCCGCGCTCGGAGCGGTCGCATTGGCCGCCTCCGCGTCGATGGCGTCCGGTCTGCCCTTCATCATCGTACGCGATGAAACGAAGGGATACGGCACGGCCAATCGGATCGAGGGCCCCCATGCCCGGGGGGAGCTCGTGTGCCTCATCGAGGATGTCGTCACGTCCGGCGGGGCGCTCGCCGGGTCCGTGTCGGCGCTGCGCGACGCAGGCCTCGTCGTACGGAACGCGGTGTGCGTCGTGGACCGCGAAGAAGGCGGAGCGGATGCCCTCGCACGGCTCGGAGTGCGGTTGCGGCCGCTCTACCGCGCGGGCGAGCTTCTCGCTGCGCCATCAGTTGCTGCTCAGCCGCATGGTTGAGCCACATTCGTCGGAGTGTTAGGGTTTCCGGCGGTCTAGCCAACGACCGACTATCAGGAGGAGAGGCAGTGACCAAGCAAGAGTTCGTGGATGCAGTCGCCTACAAGACGGGGCTGTCCAAGCGGGACGCAGCCGGAGCCGTTGATGCGTTCCTCGACACGGTCGAGGGTGCGCTCAAGGCCGGCGACTCGGTGACCTTCACCGGGTTCGGCAAGTTCCACACCACTCACCGCAAGGCGCGCGAGGGCGTCAACCCCCGCAACCCGAGCGAGAAGGTCCAGATCAAGGCCGCCATGGTGCCGAAGTTCTCGGCCGGCAGCAACCTCAAGAAGGCCGTCAACTAGCTGTAACGGCCGCTCCTCCAGCGCATGAGAGAAGGGGCCTGACGGCCCCTTTCTCGTGCGCTGGAGGAGCTCGTGCGCTGGAGGAGCTCGTGCGCTGGAGGAGCGAGACAGGCCTCGCGCGCAGCAGTGGCCGGGGCACGATGACGCGGTGCCCTCGGTGTAGTCCAGACTTGTAATCGAACAGGTGTTCGATTACAAGTGGGGAATGCAACTGTCGTTCGACGCGGCCGACCGGCTCGTGGAGCTCGTGCAGGCGCGCCGCGGGCCGGTCCCGGGCGAGGAGGCGGCGTGCGTGCTGTTCGCGCTCGCCTCGGCTCCCGCCGCGATCGCCCGGTCGCTCCTCGACGAGGTCGTCTGCGGTGACGCGCGGCTCGCGTGGCGCGGCGCCTCTGTCGGTCTCGCGGCTGCGCCCGGTGCCGGGATCGGGCTCGAGCACGCGTCGTTCGTCGTCTTCGACCTCGAGACGACGGGGCTGTCGGCGACGACTTCGCGGATCCTGGAGATCGGCGCGCAGCGGGTCGAGGCGCTCGCGGCGGGAGCGATGTTCGAGACGTTCGTCAATCCGGGTAGGCCGCTGCCACCCGCGATCACCGCGCTCACGGGCATTGGGCCCGCCGAGGTGCGCGGCGCTCCGGGCGAGCATCTCGCCGTGCGCCGCTTCCTCGAGTTCGCGGGTGACGCCGTGCTGGTCGCGCACAACGCCCGCTTCGACATGGCGTTCCTCGACCGCGCTGTCGAGCGCCTCACCGGCCGCCGGGTGGCGGCGCCCGTGGTGGATACGGTCTGGCTCGCACGGCGCCTTCTGGGTGGGCGCACGACCCGCGTCGGCCTCGGCGCGCTCGCGGAGTTCCTCGGGACGAGCGTGGCGCCGTGCCATCGCGCGCTCGCGGACGCGCGCGCCACCGCCGAGATCCTGCTCGTTCTGATCGGACTCGCGCAGGAGCGCGGCGCGGCTACCGTCGCCGATCTGGTCGAGCTGTCGGCGCCGCGCGCGCGCCGGCTGCACGGAAAGCGCCCGCTGATCGCCGGCGCGCCGCAACGCCCCGGTGTCTACGTGTTCCGGGATGTGCACGGCCGGCCCCTGTACGTCGGGCGCGCACGCGACCTGCGGGCACGCCTCCGCTCGTACTTCACGGGAGACCGCCAGCGGCCGGCCGTCGAGGCGGCCCTGGCTGCACTCGCTGCCGTCGAGTGGCGGGAGCTCGGGTCGGAGCTCGAGGCGGCCCTGGAGGAGCTGCGCCTGCTGCGCGAGCTCCGCCCGCCTGCGAACGCGCGCAGCACGCGCCCCGACCGTCACGTGTACCTCCGGCGGCGGGGCGCCGGCTGGGTCTGCGGCTCCGAGCCGACGCCCCACGGCCCCCTGAAGAGCAGGACGGTGGCGCGCCGCGCAGCCCGCGCACTCTGCGGCTTCGACGGCGATGATCTGGCAGCGGCGCTGCCGCCGCTGCGGGAGCGGCTGCAGCGGCTGGCGCGTGACCTGCGGTTCGAGGATGCTGCACGCCTGCGTGACCGGATCGCAGCGCTCGAGCAGGTGGTGGCGGCGGTGGCGCAGCTCGACCGGCTCCGGGCACTACGCACCTGCCTGCTGGTGCCCGCCCGCGAGCCCGGGTTCGTCCGTGCCGTCTTCGTCGCACACGGACGCGTTGCGGCGGTCCGCTCGGTGCCACGAGGAGGGGGCGCCCGCATCGAGATCGAGGCCGGTCTGGCCGCGGCGGCCCGCGCGGACGTCTCCATCGGCGCCGAGGACGCCGACGAGCTGCTCGTGATCGACGGGTTCCTCCGCCGCCCGCCACCGGAGCTACAGGTCGCCCCGCTCGACGCGCCGGCGATTCTTGCGACCGCGAACGGGGTAGCCTTGGTGGCGTGACCCAGAGCCCCGGCGACACGGCCTCCCTCACCCGCGTAGTCGCGTTCTCCGATCGCGTCGCGGAGGCGGTCGAGCGGAAGCGCAGCCAGCTCGTCGTCGGGCTCGACCCGCGCATCGACCTGCTCCCGGTCGAGCTCCGCGGCGAGGCCGTGCGGGGCCGTGCTGCGGCAGCTGCGGCAGTGGAGCGGTTCTGCAAGGGAATCGTCGACGCAGTGGCGCCGTACGCCGTCGCCGTGAAACCGCAGGTCGCGTTCTTCGAGGCACTCGGTGCGGACGGGTGGGCGGCGCTCGAGGCGGTCTGCCGCTACTCAACCGAGGCGGGGATGCTGGTGATCGCAGATGCGAAGCGCGGCGACATCGGCTCGACCGCCCGCGCGTACTCGGCCGCATTCCTGGAGCCGCGCGGCGCGGAGCCGCCGCTCGCGGACGCCCTGACGGTCAATCCCTACCTCGGCTCGGACTCGGTCGACCCGTTCCTCGCCGCATGCCGGCGCCACGGCGCGGGCGTCTTCTTCCTCGTGCGCACGTCGAACGCCGGCGCACGCGATATCCAGGACGCGATCCTCGCGAACGGAACGCCGGTGTGGCGCCACGTCGCCGATCTCGTGCGTGAATGGGGGGAGGATCTCGTCGGCGAGCGGGGCATCTCGAGTGCGGGCGCCGTCGTCGGTGCGACCGTGCCCCGCGCGATCGGCGAGGCGCGCCGCGCCATGCCGCAGGCGATCCTGCTCCTGCCGGGGGTCGGTGCTCAGGGAGCCTCTCCCGCTGACGTCGCGCGCGCGTTCACGAGCGGCCCGGCCAGCGCACTCGTCAACGCCTCGCGGTCGGTCATCTACGCCTTTCGTGACGCGTCGGACGACTGGCGGGGGGCCGCGGGTGGCGAGGCGGCGAGGCTCGCGGCCGAGATCTGGGCGGCGGCGGGCTGGTAACCGGGAGTACCCGCAGGTCGATTGCGCGCGTCGCGGCGCCCGTGGCCTTCCTTCTTGCCGTGACGATTAGATTCCCCGGCTTGAAACGCGACTCGGAACGCAGCCATGTAGTGAGGGGACGGAGATCCGTCTCGATTCGGGTGCTGCTGCGCTGCGCCCTCCCTGCACTCGCGATCGGGCTCGCCGTGCTCGTGCCCGCGGCCGCCGGTGCTCCTCCGCGGATCGCGGCACAGGCCTATGTCGTCAGGGGCAGCGTGGACGGCGGCGTGCTGGCGGAGCGGAGGCCGGAACAGAGGCGGCCGCTGGCCAGCATCACGAAGCTGATGACCGTTCTCGTCGCGCTCGAGCGCTCGCGTCTCGACGATGTCGTCGTCGTGTCCCCGCAGGCCGCCGGCATCGGCGAGTCGACGATCTTCCTGCGCCCGGGTGAGAGGGTCACCGTCCGCGATCTTGCGATCGGTGCGCTCGTCCCGAGCGCGAACGACGCGGCCACGGCGCTCGCTGTCCACGCCGGCGGCGGCTCCGTCGCCCGTTTCGTGGCGCTGATGAACGCCAGGGCCAGAGCGCTCGGCCTGCGAGACACCCACTTCTCGAATCCTCACGGCCTCGATCAGCAGGGCCACTACTCGAGCGCGCAGGACATTGTCGCGCTCCTCACGGCCGCCCTCCGTGTGCCCTTCATCCGCGAGTGGTCGGGCCGGCGGAGTGCGACGATCGCGGGCGGCCGCTTCGTCGAGTCGACCGACGATCTGATCGACACGCTGCCGGGTTTCGTCGGTGGCAAGACGGGGCATACGGACGGCGCCGGGTGGTCGCAGGTCGCGGCGGCCCAGGCGGCAGGCGCCCGGGTCACCGCCGCCGTGCTCGGGTCGCCCACCGAGGAGCAGCGCAACCGTGACCTCGAGGCTCTGCTCCGCTTCGGCCTCGCGCAGTACCGGCCGATCCTGGCGATCGATGCCTCACGCACCTATGCGGTTGCCCGTACCGGTTACGGCAGGCCGGATGTCCGGCTCGTTGCTCCCCGGACCGTCGTCCGTGTGGCGCGCAACGGGCGGCCGCTGCTCGAGCGGGTCGTCGTGCCCAGCGCCCTCGCGTTGCCCGTCCGTGCCGGGCGGCAGTTCGGTGAGGTGAGGGTCTACGACGGACGCCGTCTCGTCGCCCGTGCACCACTCGTCGCCGACCGATCCGTCACAGAGCCGGGCTCCTTCGGCAAGATCGGGTGGTACGCCCGCAGGACCGTGCACCATCTCGTCGGATTCGTGACGTAGGGAAGGGGTCGTCGTGATCGTCACCGTTACGCTGAACGCCGCGCTCGACCGCTCGCTCACCGTCCCGATCTTCCAGACCGGCCACCGGCACCGCGCGAGCGACGTGCTCACACTCGCCGGAGGCAAGGGCATCAACGTCGCCCGTGCGCTCAAGCGGCTGAACGTCCCCGTCGTCGCGACCGGGCTCGCGGGTGGGCGCACCGGCACGCGCATCGTCGAGGAGCTGATGGAGGAGGCGATCCTCAACGACTTTGTCCGCATCCGCGACGAGTCACGCACCTCGACCGCCGTGGTCGACCCGACGTCCGGGCTGTACACCGAGATCAACGAGTGGGGGCCGAAGGTCACCCCGTCCGAGCTCGAGATGCTGCTCGAGAAGCTCCGTTATCTGGCCCGCGGCGCGTCGTTCGTCGTGTTCGCCGGGTCGCTGCCGCGGGGGGTGGACGAAGGGTTCTACGCCGAGGCGGTGCGGGAGCTGACGCGACTGGGTGTGCGCGTCGCGCTCGATGCGGACGGCGAGCCGTTGCAGCGCGGGATCGAGGCAGAGCCGTGGCTCGTCTCGCCGAACCAGCGCGAGGCCGAGCAGCTCGTCGGACAGGAGTTCGAGGACGACGGCGACTTCATGATGGCGCTCAACACGATTGCGGAGATGGGGGCGCGCAACGTCCTGATCACCAACGAGAGCGGCTGCTTCGCGCTCGTGCGCGAGGACCGGCAGGTACGCCGCTACCGGGTGATCGCTCCACAGCTGGAGCCGGTCTCGCTGCTCGGTGCGGGCGATGCGCTGCTCGCCCAGTACCTCGCGGCGGTGCTCGACGACCGCCCGGCAGACGATGCTCTGCGCATCGCCGTCGGCGCGGGCTCGGCCTCCGTGCTCGAGGTCGGCGCGGGCCGCTTCGAGCCGAGGGAGGCGGTCCGGCTCGCCGGGCTCGTCGAGCTCCACGAACTCGAGCCGGTCTCGTAGCGTGCCGCGCCTCGCCCCGCGGGGCGGTGTCGCGTGGGGTTGGTAGAGTCGAACGACTTGGAGTACGAGCTCGATCGAGACGGCAAGTTCGGGAAGGAAGGCCTGGCCTTCGACGACGTGCTGCTCCTGCCCGCCGAGTCGTCCGTGCTGCCGAACGATGTCGCCACCGCGAGCCGGCTGACGCGCACGATCGCCCTCGAGATCCCGATCGTCTCGTCCGCGATGGACACGGTCACCGAGGCGCGCCTCGCGATTGCGCTCGCACGCGAAGGCGGCATCGGCGTCCTGCACCGCAACCTCTCGATTCCCGACCAGGTGGCCGAGGTCGACAAGGTGAAGCGCTCGGAGGCCGGGATGATCGTTGAGCCCGTCACGCTCGGCCCCGACGACCTCGTTGCCGACGCGCTCGAGCTGATGGCCCGCTACCGGGTCTCGGGCGTGCCGATCACCGACCCCGCCGGCCTCCTCCTCGGCATCCTCACGAACCGCGACCTCCGCTTCGGGGCGAAGCGGACGCAGCGCACCAGCGAGCTGATGACGAGCCGCAACCTCGTCACGGCCCCCGTCGGGACGTCGCTCGAGCAGGCCGCGCAGATCCTCGGAGAGCACAAGATCGAGAAGCTCCCGATCGTGGACGGCGCCGGCCGGCTGCGGGGCCTGATCACCGTCAAGGACATCGAGAAGCGCGAGCGCTACCCGCTCGCCACGAAGGACGAGCGGGGGCGCCTGCGGGTCGCCGCCGCCGTCGGTGTCGGCACGGACGCGCTCGAGCGCGCCGCCGCCCTCGCCGAGGCCGAAGTCGATGTGCTCGTCGTCGACACGGCGCACGGCCATTCGCGCGCGGTCGTCGAGATGGTGCGGCGCATCAAGTCCGACTTCGACGTCGAGGTGATCGCCGGGAACATCGCGACCGGCGAGGCGGCCGAGGCGCTGATCGACGCCGGAGCGGACTGCCTGAAGGCCGGGGTCGGACCGGGATCAATCTGCACGACCCGCGTCGTCGCCGGCGTCGGCGTGCCGCAGGTCACCGCGGTCTTCGACGTCGCGGAGGTCGCGATCCGCCACGGGGTGCCCGTGATCGCAGACGGCGGCATCACCTCCTCGGGCGACGTCGCGAAGGCGATCGCCGCGGGGGCCGACACCGTGATGTTGGGCTCGATGCTGGCCGGCACCGACGAGTCCCCGGGCGATGTCCTCCTCGTCCAGGGAGAGCGATTCAAGGAGTACCGTGGCATGGGCTCGCTCGGCGCCATGAAGGCCCGCTCGTTCTCCAAGGACCGCTACTTCCAGGGCGACGTCGAGGACGTCGACAAGCTCGTGCCGGAGGGAATCGAGGGCCGCGTCCCCTACAAGGGGCCGCTGGCGCCGATCGTGTACCAGCTCGTCGGTGGGCTGCGCCAGGCGATGGGCTACTGCGGTGCGCCGACGATCGAGGCGCTGAAGCTGCAGAGCCGCTTCGTACGGATCACCGGTGCCGGCCTGCGCGAGAGCCACCCGCACGACATCACGATCACGAAGGACGCACCGAACTACCGCCGTGTCTGAGGTGAGCCTGGCGCGCGTGCTGCCGCGGCCGGTGCCCGAGCCGGGCCCCGAGGAGCGCCCGGTGCTCGTGATCGACTTCGGCGGGCAGTACAGCCAGTTGATCGCGCGACGGGTGCGCGAGGCACGCGTCTACTCCGAGCTCGTCAGCCATCGCATCGGCCCCGACGAGATTCTCGCCCGCAACCCGCTGGCGCTGATCCTCTCGGGCGGTCCCGCGTCCGTGTACGCGGAGGGAGCGCCGCAGCTGGACGTGCGGAACCTCGAGCTCGGCATCCCCACGCTCGGCATCTGTTACGGCATGCAGCTGATGGCGCAGCAGCTCGGCGGCGCCGTCGAGTCGAACGACGTCTCCGAGTACGGGAAGGCAGAGGCGGAGCTCGGCGAGTCCGCTCTCTTCCACGACCTGCCGCCCGGGCAGACGGTGTGGATGAGCCACCGCGACTCCGTGACGGCGCCGCCCACGGGCGCGCGTGTGACAGCCTCCTCGCCGACGACGCCGATAGCCGCGTTCGAGGATCCCGAGCGCGGCCTGTACGCCGTCCAGTTCCACCCGGAGGTCGTGCACACCCCGTACGGCCAGGACATCCTCAAGAACTTCCTCTACGACGTCGCCGGTGCGCCTCCCGCATGGACGCCCGCGGCCGTGATCGAGGAGCAGGTGGAGCGGATCCGGGCGCAGGTCGGCCCGGCGCAGGTGATCTGCGGCCTCTCGGGCGGGGTCGACTCGGCGGTCGCGGCGCTGCTCGTGCACAAGGCGGTCGGCGACCAGCTCACGTGCGTCTTCGTCGACCATGGCCTCATGCGCCACAACGAGGCGGAGCAGGTCGTGGAGACGTTCGGCGGCCACTTCAACGTGCCGCTCGTGCACGTGCAGGCGCAGGCGCGCTTCCTCACACGGCTCGCCGGTGTCACCGATCCGGAGACGAAGCGGAAGATCGTCGGCGAGGAGTTCATCCGGGTGTTCGAGGAGGAGGCGCGGAAGCTCGGCGACGTCCGCTTCCTCGTGCAGGGGACGCTGTACTCCGACGTGATCGAGTCGGGTGGCGGCGCGGACGGGGTTGCTGCGACGATCAAGTCGCACCACAACGTCGGTGGCCTCCCCGACGACATGGAGATGGAGCTCGTGGAGCCGTTGCGGCTGCTGTTCAAGGACGAGGTGCGGCGCGTCGGTGAGGAGCTCGGGCTGCCGGAGCGGATGGTCTGGCGGCAGCCGTTCCCCGGCCCCGGCCTCTCGATCCGGATCATCGGTGCTGTCACGATCGAGCGGCTCGAGATCCTGCGTGCCGCCGACGCGGTGCTGCAGGAGGAGATCCGCCGGGCCGGCCTCTACCGCGACCTGTGGCAGAGCTTCGCGGTGCTCCCCGCGATCAAGTCCGTCGGCGTGCAGGGCGACGAGCGCACGTACGCCTACCCCGTCGTGATCCGCGCGGTCACCTCCGAGGACGCGATGACGGCGGACTGGGCGCGGATCCCGTACGACGTGCTGGAGACGATCTCGAATCGCATCATCAACGAGGTGCCGGGCGTCAACCGCGTCGCACTCGACCTCTCGTCGAAGCCGCCGGCGACGATCGAATGGGAATGAGCACCCGGCGTCGAGCAATCACTGAGACGAGGGGTCGTCCGCAGGCTGGGAGCGAGCCGATATCGCTCCTGTGCGGCCCACCCTTCGCGTCCTGCTTCCTCTGTGCGCCCTGATCGCGTGTGCGCCAGCGACCCCCGCGCTCGCGAGCGAATCGATCACGGACTTCAACGCGACCTTCCAGTCGCTCGCGGTGAACACGAAGGGTGAGGCGCTCGTCACCTACACGCGCGCGAACGGCAAGGTGCGCCACATTCTCGTCTGGGGCGCCGTCAACGCGCTGACTCCGGTCGATGAGGTCGTGCCGCAGGTGCGGTTCAGGTACGACTACGCGGCCGGCTGGGGGAAGTACCGGAATGCGTCCTACTGGTCGACGTTCAGGGATGGCTGCACGCCCTATGACGGGCCGGCGCTCGCGTATTTCGTCGCGGCGTGCAAGGCGCCCGACGGAACCTACTGGGCGATCCAGTCGTGGCAGCGCCGGCTGCCGCTGCTCGGCTTCGATCCGTGGAAGCCCGAGCAGACGGCGGTGGAGCTCCACGTCTCGCACTGGAGCGGTGACCTTCCGAAGTTCGAGGTGTACACGCACTGGACGTACGGCGGCTCGTGGCAGGGGCTGTTCGGGCGCCTCACATACGCCGGCAACCCCGTCCACGGCTTTCGCTCGACTGCGGAAGGCAACCCGCTGGAGCGCTACAGCCGCAACGTCTACATCGACACGTTCAACTCGGCCTACGGGGCCGGCTGGCGCCGTGAATCGGGGATCCTCACCCACAGGCCGACAGGCACGTTCTGCCACAGCTTCGTGCCACAGAAGCCCTTCCCGGGCTACCCGAGCCAGGAGCTGAGGCCGCCGGCGCCGGGTGAGGCGTACCGCATCACCGTGATGGGGCCGGGCGTCACTCCGGTGATCGTGTGGGAGGGCCCCGGCCTGACCTCCGCCGACCGCGCCTCGGCCGAGTCGATCACGGCTGTGTTCGATCAGCTCATGGCCGGCGACCGCAAGTGTGCCGGCGAGCGCTGATCGACCGATGCCGGGCCGGCCGTCGAGCTGGAAGACCTTCGCTCGACCTCGATGACACCGACGCCGCCGGTTACGAGTAGCGCGCCCTCGGTCTGAGAGGCGCCTGTCCGGGCTCAGTCGATCGCGGCGTCTGCAGACGGGAGCGGTGCCACGGCGGCCGCTGCCGCCGGTACTTCCGTCACGGCCGCAGCATCGATCTCCACCAGCACGCGCGCGCCGGGAGCGGGAGGAGCGAGCCCGGTGTGTGCCGACACGATCTCCCGGCCGTCGTCGTAGCGCGCACGCAGCGTTACGACCGGTCCATCGCGTTGGCTCGAGCTGACCACTGCGTCTCCGCGCGGATCGGGACGGAAGACGACGCCCTCCGGGCGGGTCACGAAGGCTGTTCCTCCACGCTCGTCGATGTTCGCGAGCCCGATGAACCTGGCCACCCAGGCGTCGCCGGGGGCAGCCCAGAGTCGTTCGGGCGTCGCGACCTGTACGATCGAGCCCTCGCGCAGCACGGCTACCCGCGTGCCGATCGCGAACGCCTCCGCAACATCGTGCGTGACGTAGACCGCTGTTTGCCGGATCTCGTCGAACAGCTCCCTGAGCTCCACGACGAGCCGGTCGTGCAGGGGGCGGTCGAGCGCACCGAGCGGCTCGTCGAGCAGCAACACCCGCGGCGCCGGCGCCAGCGCGCGGGCGAGGGCGACGCGCTTTCGCTCACCTCCTGACAGCGAGCCCACCGTACGGTGCTCCCGGCCGTCGAGCCCGACCAGGTCGAGCAGTTCGGCGACCCGCGCGGCTGCGGCGGTGCGGGCCACGTGCTGCATCCGCAGCCCGAAGGAAACGTTCGCGGCGACGTCGCGGTGGGGGAACAGGGCGTCGTCCTGGAACATGAGGCCGATTCCCCGCCGGTGCGGCGGCACCCCGGCGAGCGGCCGGTCGCCGAGCGTCACCGAGCCTCTGTCAAGTCGCTGGAGCCCGGCGATTGCGCGGAGAAGGGTCGACTTGCCGCTGCCGCTCGGGCCAAGGACGGCGACGATCGTCCCGCGTTCGACCTCGAGGTCGACGCCGGCGAGGGCCTCGTGGCCACCGAGCACGACCCGCGCGTCGCGGACACTGAGCATCAGAGCGACCGCCCGCGTCCGTCGGCGACGCGTTCCGCGGCAAGCGCAGCGCCGACCGCGATCCCTGCCAGCACGACGGCAAGCGCGGCCGCCACGCCCTGGTTCTCTGCACCGGGGCGTCCGAGGAAGCGGAAGATCGCGACGGGAAGCGTCGGCTGCTCGGCGCGGGCGACGAACACGGTCGCACCGAACTCGCCGAGCGCGACCGCGAACGCGAACCCGGCGGCCACCGCAAAGGCGCGTCCTGCAAGGGGCAGGTCGACCTCTCGCCAGGCATGCGCGGGCGAGGCGCCGAGCGTGGCCGCCACCTCGCGCAGCTGCGGATCGATCGATCGCAGAGCCGGCACGACGATGCGCACTACGAACGGTGCCGCCACGAGTGACTGTGCGACGGGCACGAGCCACCACGACGACCGGAAGTCGAGCGGGGGCTCGTCGAACGCGATCAGGAATCCGAAGCCGAGCATCACGGCGGAGGCGCCGAGTGGGAGCAGGACGAACCCGTCAGCGGCACCCGGCGGCCGTTTCGCGAGCGCCAGGGCCGCGAGGCCGCCGACTGCGAGCGCGATCAGCGCTGCCACGCTCGCGAATGCCACGGAGTAGACGGCAGCCTGCCATGGCTCCACGAGCAGCGCCGGCGTCTCGTGGAAGAGCGCACCCCAGGTGCCGAGCGACCGGTGCACCAGAACAGCGAGAGGAAGCACGAGCACGAGAGCTGACACGGCGAGCACGGTGACGACCGCGATCCGCTCGCGTCCGGCCGGCCGGCGGAGCACGACGTCCTCGTCCGCCAGGGTGCTCGCGGCGCCGGCACGCGCTTCGAGGACGCTCGCAACCGCCAGCACGACGGCTACGGCGCCGAGTTGCAGCAGCGAGAGCACAGCAGCGGCCTGAAGGTCGAAGAGGCGCGCTGCCCGGTTGTAGATCTCCGTCTCGAGAGTGGCCCGTCCCGCCCCGCCGAGGATGAGGATGACGCCGAACGACGTGAAGCAGAAGAGAAACGTCAGTGCGGCGGCAGCCGACAGAGCGGGCGCCAGCTGCGGCAGCGTCACCTCCCGTGCCCTGCGCCAGGGTCCCGCTCCGAGGACGGCGGCGGCCTCGGCGCTCGCGGGATCGATCGTCGCCCAGGCGCCCCCGACGATGCGCGTGACGACGGCGATGTTGAAGAACACATGGGCGGCGAGAATCGCCCAGATGCCTCGCTCGTAGCCGGCCGGGAGCAGCGCGAGGAACGCGGTTGCGACGACGACCGTAGGCAGCACGAACGGTACGAGCACGAGAGCGCGTGCGAGCGAGCGGCCTCGGAACCGGAAGCGCCCGATCGCCCAGGCGAGGGGCAGCCCGGCTGCGAGTGTGAGTACGGTCGACGCCGCCGCCTGCCAGATCGTGAACCAGAGCAGGCCGCCGGTCCCGGCGGGCAGCCAGGGCCCTTCGGCGGACGTGAGGCCGCGCTCGAGGATCGCGAGGAGCGGGAACGCGAAGAAGAGCGCCACGAAGGCCGCGGGAATCGCCGCAGTGGCCACGTCCCAGCCCCGTCTCAGCGCAGGACGACCCGGGTCCATTCCTCGATCCAGCGGTCGCGGTTGGCGCCGATGTCGG